>Ga0111538_10009352_pt1 | contig 13092 bp, 14 predicted proteins | sample SoiMethybrSBSTD1_FD_79669 | JGI IMG/M metagenome (GOLD analysis project Ga0111538, IMG submission 79669) | Bulk soil microbial communities from a Populus tree surrounding site in Tennessee, USA - Soil MetaG P. TD hybrid SBSTD1 (version 2)... | ecosystem: Environmental > Terrestrial > Soil >...
CATCTTCATTGGCGGCGCCGAGCTGGCAGGACTTGCGCTCGAATCCGATCTCGTCGACGAATGTCACCTGTTTCTCCACCCGGTGATCGTCGGCGGCGGAAAGCCGGCATTTCGAGCCGCCATACGACGGGATCTCGAACTCCTTGAGACGCGACGTTTCGGCACCGGAGCAATCCACTTGCGCTATCGCATGCGGGGCGCTACCCCGTGAGGGGTGACTACCCGGCCGACTTTCACCACCGGCTGCTAGCGGGCGTGGCCCGAGCGCGTGGGCTCGACGGTGATGAGGGTGGGTCGCGTGCGGTCTCCGAGGAGGTCGGTGATCCTGTCCTCCATCCGGCGGATCGCCCTTTCGACCTCGGTCACGGAGAGGTCGGTCTTGAAGTGAACGCCGAGGGCCACCACGATCTGATGGGGTCCGATGTGCATGGTCCGTAGCCCAACCAGGCGGTCCACCGCGTCGTCCTCGACCACGAGCCGGCGGATCGCCGCCTCGGTGCGGCGCGGAGCGGGCTCACCGATGAGGAGGGAATAGTTCTCGGCGGCGAGCAGCGCGGCGACGGCGATGAGGAGCACGCCGATGGCCGCGGAGGCCCCCGCGTCCCAGAACGGATTCTCGGTCTGCCGGCTCAGCCAGATGCCGGAGGCGGCGAGTCCGAGCGAGAGGATCGCCGCGGTGTCCTCCAGCACGACGGTGGGCAGCGTGGAATCGCGGTTCTCGATCCAGTATTGCCGGAGCGACAGCCGGCCCTTGGCCTTGCGAAGCGAGTGAAGACTGATGCCCAGCGAGATAGCCTCGAAGACGAAGCCCCCCGCCAGCACGCCGTAGGCCCACGTCGCCGAGCCCTCGTGGGCGAAGGGATGCAGCGTCTTTCGCACGCCCTCCCAGATGGAAAATGCCCCGCCAAGGGTGAACAGCATGATCGACACCACGAAGCCCCAGAAGTACACGGCCCGGCCGTACCCGAAGGGGTGCCGCCGGTCCGGCGGCCGCTGCCCGACGCGCATGCCGAGGAAGAGCAGCAGCTGATTGCCGGTATCGGCGAGGGAATGAAAGGTCTCCGCGAGCATCGCGGCGCTGCCCGTGACGGCCGCGGCCACGCTCTTGAGCGCGGCGAGCGCGACGTTGCCGGCGAGCGCCGCGATCACGGCGGTCTTGGATTCGTTCTCCATCGAATCCAGTATGCACCGCGGGTTCGAACCGCGGCCGAGCGTCAGCGCGAAACGCCGGCGCGCACCGCGCTGGCGGAGTGAGGGCGGCGCCATGCGCCGCCGAGGATCACGAAGCCGACCACGAGGAGATAGGCCACGTGGGCCGCCGCCTGCAGGGGCGACGGGCGCTCGCGGTAGCCGAGAAGGCCGGCGAGAAAGCTGCCGACCACGCTCGAGTCGCTCAAGAGCCAGGACGTGTCCCAGAGCGGCGTCATCATCGGGAGGACGCCGAGGGACTGGAGCCGGCCGATGCCGGTGCTGAAGAGTCCGGCGGCGAGGAAGATGAGAAGCACGGTGGTGACGTTGAAGAACCGACCGAGGCTCAGGCGCCGGCCACCGCAGAAGATGATCCAGCCGAGCAGTCCCGCCGAGGCGACGCCGGCGACCCCCGCGGCGACGCTGCCCCAGCCGGCCGCCGACGTCGCCTCCGCCATGAGGCCCCAGAGGAAGATCACCGTCTCCGCGCCCTCACGGAACACGCCGGTGAAGGCGATCAGCCCTACCATCCACAGCCGCTGGGTGCTCCGCGCCTGATCGATGCGGCGCTCGACCTCCCCGCGGATGCCGCGGGCGTGGCGCTGCATCCACCACGCGTGCCATGTGAGCAGGATCACGGCGAGGAAGATCACGGCGGCTGCGATGACATCGGGCCCGAGGTCGACCAGCGGACCGGAGAAGTACGCCACCGCAACGCCCATGACGATGCTGGCGGCGAGGCCGAGGGCGCCGCCCAGAGTCACCCAGCCGAAGTGCCGCCGGGCGCCGATCTTGTCGAGGTAGGTGTAGACGACTCCCAGCAGCAGCGCGGCCTCGAAGGCCTCGCGGAGCGTGATGAGGAAGGTCCCGCCCATGGCATCCTACTCCGCGATGATCCGGCCCTGGGCGGTGGCTTCGTGGTACTCGCCCACGAATTTGTACGTGCCGGCCTTGAGCGCGGGCACCTTCACCTTCACGGTCTTGCCGCCGGCGATCACTTTCTCGATCTTGAGGTCCTTGCTCTCGAACTCCTCGGCGGACTTGTCCTTGTTGGTGATGACGAGCACGAACGGGGCGCCCGCCTTCACCTTGATCTCGGCGGGATCGAAGCTGTTCTTCTCGAGTGTGAGCGGGATCTCCTGATCCGCAGCCTGCACCCCCACGGGCGCGAGGGCGAGACCGGCGAAGAGCGGGACGGCCAGCGTGGCGGCGAGCCCTTTCATGATCTTAGGGTCCCCCTTGTCAAGGACATCAGGGTTACCTAAATCACGGGCGCCTGTCAATGCCCGGCACCGTGAGCGCCCGGGCGCGGGGGCGTCGGTCAGAGCCCCAGCAGGGCCTCGAGGTTCCGCCCGAGGATGCGCGCCTTCTCCTCGGGGGTGAGGCTGCCGAGCCCCTCGACCCAGGCCACCGGCGAGGGATGCCAGGGCACGAAGGGCCAGTCGCTGCCGAGCACGACGCGATCGGCGCCCACCTGGTCCAGGAGGAAGCGGAGCGCCGCCTCGTTCCCCACCACGCTGTCGTAGTAGAGCCGGCGCTGATAGGCGCTGGGCGGCTGGGGAATGCGCTGAGGGCCCTCGAAGCGCGTCTGCCAGGCGCGATCCAGCCGGCCCATCGCATAACAGGCGGGTCCGCCCCCGTGGGCCACACAGATCTTGAGGCCGGGGCAGGCCTCCAGGATGCCGCCCAGGATGAGGACGGCCACGACGATGGCGTCCTCCACGATCACGCCGAGGCTATTGTTGAGGCGGTACTGCGGCGCGCGCTCCGTCATGAAGTTGTGAAAGGGCTGCGGGTGGTAGAACAGCACCGCCCCCATCGCCTCCGCGGCCTTGAAGAAGGGCAGGAACCTCGCCGCGTCCCAGTTCTCACCATTGACCGCGGTATCGAGCTCGGCACCCTTGAGACCGAGCGTCGTGACCGCCCGCTCCAGCTCGCCGATGGCCGCGTCCACGTCCTGCATGGGCAGTGTCGCCAGGCCGGCGAAGCGCCGCGGCCAGCCACGCACCATGCCGGCGATCTCGTCGTTGACCTCGCGGGCCAGGGCCAGCCCGCTCGTCGCCTCGAGGTGATAGCCGAAGAGGGGTGTGTGGATGGACAGGACCTGGATGTCCACCTTCTGCGCGTCCATGTCCTGGATGCGCTGCTCGGGAGTGAAGCGCACCTTGGGCGTGACGAAGCCGTGCCGCTTGCCGCCGCCCACGACCACGCCGACCCCCTCGCCCGGCTCGTGACGGTAGCCGTGCCAGGGCTTGCCGGCGTGCGCCGCGCGCCAGAGTGACTGCGGCACCACGTGCGCGTGAATGTCGATGGAGCGCACCCGCGGCTCTCGCGCGACGGGCGTGACTACTCGGGGATCCCGTGGAGCAGGTACATGACCTGCAGGATCGAGCCCGGCCCTCCCATGTCCCCGAACCACTTCCGGTAGATCTCGACGATGTCGCCCGAACGGTAGAGCGCGGCGAGCGTGCGATTGGCGATGAGGCGGAAGGCCGAGTCATTGCGCCGCACCATGAAGCCGTGGGGCTCGTACGAGAACATCTCGCTGGACAGAGCGTAGCGCTCGGGCTTCTGGGCGCGGCGGCCCACGCCGATGAGGATCGTGCGATCCGAGGCGTAGGCGTCCGCGGTCCCCTTCTCCAGCGCGGCCAAGCCCTCGTCATGTGTCTTCACCGGCACGATCGTCGCTTGCACCTGGGCCCGCTGCATGACCGCTTCCAGCGCGGGCGCGGTGGTCGTGCCGGGAATCACCGCCACGCGCTTCCCCCGAAGGTCAGCCACGTTCCGGATCCCGAGGCCGTCCACGACGAGCAGGCTTCCGCCGTCCACGAAGGTCATGTACGTGAAGTCCACCTGCTCCTGGCGCGAGAGGCTCATGGTGGTGGAGCCGCATTCGATGTCCACCGTGCCCTTGGCCACGGACTCCACCCGGTTGGCCGCGGTGACGGGGACGAATTTCACATCGAGCTTCGCGAGACCCAGGCTCTTCTGCACCGCCGCGGCGATATGGCGGCACAGGTCGACGGAATAGCCCGCGGGCTGGCCCTGCTCGTCCTTGAACGCGAACGGCCGCGCGGTGTCGCGGTAGCCGATGGTCAAGGTCCCGGACTTCTTCACGCGGTCCAGGGTGTCCTCCGCCCGCGCCGGGACGGCGGCGGCGAGGGTCAGAGCCAGCGCGAACGTCAGCGTGCGTGCGGCGGTGTGCAGCCGATCATGGTGCATCCGTGCCTCCCGTGGTCGAGATCGTTTCGCAGCCGCTCGGCCAGCCGACTATATGCTTCGGCTTTGGCGTGGGTCAACCGAATGCTTGACGGCGGGCGCGACTCGCGCGATCCTCGCCGCGCCGGCACTCGTCACCTCACGGAGGCTCGCTCATGGAAGAGATATTCCCGGTTCTCTGCGGCATCGTGCTCGGGCTGGCCACTCATGCCGTGCGGCCCGTGTGGCTCAAGGCCGCGCTCATCGCCGTGCTCGGCGTCACCGCCGGCTTCACCGCCGCGTGGGTCAGCGGAGAGCTCGAGGTAAGCTCGGCGTACCTCCTCATCGATATCGTGCAGGTGGCGGCTGCCGCGGTCATGACGGGCGTGCTCGTCCGGGTCTGGCTGCGCCGCCGGGCGCGCTCGCTCGCCCGCTAGCCCCCGCGAACAAGGGCCTTGGAGCCGCACACCGCACGACTCCAGGCCCCGGGGACGCCAACAGTGGACGCGGGGCTACTTGCGTCGCGGCTTGCTCGACTGCCTCCCCCTGACCGCCTCTTCGAGCCAGGGCGCTTTCGCTTGCTACCATCTCCGCCACCTTGGCCCGTGGTACGCGGTGGGGGGCGCGGCGGGATATTTCTCACCCGTTTCGGCGAGCGCGGAGCGTCGCGATCACCGCGACCCCGGGACGTTCTTTGAGCGGTATCCGCGGTGACTCGGTCGCGACTGCCCGGGGAGCTTGAGCACACTCGCAGCGGCCACGAAGGCCTCGCGCGTCTTGGCCTGGTCGAGCTTGGCAAAGGCCTCGCGGGCCCTGTCCAACGCCAGGCAGCGCGTGCCGTCTTCGATGTGCGGGTGGAGGCCCCGGTTCTCGTGCACGACGAGCACGCCTGGTAGCTTGCCCGTGGCCGACTCCGGCCGCGCCAGTTACGCCCGCACGTTGCCGCTGCCCTGCGGCGAGTTGTAGTCGATCCACTCCCTGCGCAGGCGCTTGTCGTCCTTCGCCACCTCCTGGGCCTTCGCGAAGCGCGGGCTCAGCTGGTCCAGCAGCATCGCCGCGCTGATCTCGCCCACCGCGAACTTGGCCGCCCGCTCCCGGAGCGCGCGTCGGCGCTCATATGAGCTCCCGCACCCGGTCACCCAGCACGGTGAGCGCGATGCGATGGCCATTGGGCTCGCCGCGCGCGAGCGATTCGGCGAAGCGCAGCGCCTGCCGCGCGGTGATCTTCGGCGGCAGCGGGGGCTCGAACGGATCGACGACCCCCTGCACGATGACGGGGCCCGCCGTCGCGAGGGCCTCGTCCAGGATCGCCCCGCAGGATCGAGGATCTTCGATGGTGAAGCCCTTCCCCCCGCAGGCGTGCGCGAAGGCCTCGAAATCCATGGGCTGCAGCTCGCACACATATTCCGGGTTGCCGAGGAACACCATCTGCTCCCACTTGATCTGCCCGAGCGTGTTGTTCTTCACGATGACGATCTTCACGGGGAGCCCGTACTTGATGCAGGTGAGGTACTCCGCCACGAGCATGGAGAAGCCGCCGTCGCCCACGAAGGCGACGACCTGCCGGCCCGGATATGCGATTTGTGCGGCGATCGCATAGGGCAAGCCCGGGGCCATGGTCGCGAGATTGCCGGACAGCGTGTGCATTTGGCCGCGTCGGGCCGGGATGTGGCGTGCCCACCATGTCGCGATCGTCCCGCTGTCGCACGTCACGATCGCGTCGTTGCGCAGCCGCAGGCCCAGCTCGCGCGCGAGCACCTGCGGCTTCATCGGCACGTCCGTCCGGGTGCCGCGCTCCTCCATCAGCTCCCGCCACTTGCCCATGCCGCGCTGCGCCGTGTCGAGGAACCCGCGATCGAGCTTCGGCTCGAGCAGCGGCAGCAACGCCGCGAGCGTGCGCCGGCTGTCCCCCACGAGCCCGACTTCCACGGGATAGCGAAGGCCGACCCGCATGGGGTCCATCTCGATCTGCACCGCCCTCGCCTGTCCGGGCTTCGGCATGAACTCGATGTAGGGAAACGAGGAGCCCACGATGAGCAGGGTGTCGCACTCCTCCATCGCCTCCTGCGAGGGACGCGAGCCCAGCAGGCCGATGGGCCCGGTGGTGAAGGGGCTATCGTCAGGGACCGCGCTCTTGCCGAGCAAGGCCTTGATGATGGGTGCCGCGAGGCGATCGGCGGCCGCCTCCAGCTCGTCGGCGGCGCCGATCGCGCCACGGCCGGCGAGGATCGCGACCTTCCGGCCGGCATTCAGCACGTCGGCGGCGCGGCGTAACGCGCCCTCAACAGGACAGTGCCCCGATCGGTCGGCGACATCAGAGGTGTGCCCGGCGACGTTGCGCTTCGACCGCTCTCCGGGCAGCTCCATCTCCTGGATGTCGACGGGGAACGTGATATGCGCGACTCCGCGGTACGCCAGTGCGGTGCGGCAGGCCAGGTCGGCGACGTTCTCGACGTGGGCGGGCCCCATGATGCGCTCGTTGTACTTGGCGACATCCACGAAGAGCCGGTCGAGCGCCACATCCTGCTGGGTGTGGGTGCCGATGAGGTCGTGGAAGGCCATGCCAGTGATGGCGAGGACCGGCTGTCCATCGAGGCACGCGTCGTAGAGCCCGTTGAGGAGGTGGATGCCCCCCGGCCCGGACGTGGCGAGACACACCCCGAGGCGGCCGGTGAACTTGGCGTAGCCGCACGCCATGAGGGCGGCCGCCTCCTCGTGGCGGACCTGGATGAATCGCACCTCGTTCCGCCGCTTCCGCAGCGCCTCGATGATGCCGTTGATGCCGTCGCCAGGGAGGCCGAAGACCACCTCCACGCCCCAGTCCCGGATGGTATCGATGAGTACGCCGGCCGCTGTGGTTGCCATGGGCGTCTACGCCTCCTGTCCGCGTGGTCCGAGACATTGACGGAGCATCGGACATGCCAGGTAATCTAGATCCTCGATCGTGGAGTTGGACGGCGGCCCAGGCTGGGCAGGGCGTGGTGCGCCGGCGTCGACGGAAACAATTCCCCCGAAGATTCTGCGCGACCGGCCGGCCCCAAACGACCGGCGTCGGTCATTCTTCCTGCCCCTCGTCACGCAGCGTCTCCGTCCATGGTTCCCTCGCTTGCCCCGCATCGCGCGGTGTGCGAGGGTCTCGGCATGCGGACGGGGAAGGACTACGTGGCGAGCCTCCGGGATGGGCGCGCCGTCTATCTGGACGGCGAGCGCGTCGCCGACGTCACCACACATCCGGCCTTCGCGGAGTCGGTGAAGCGCGTCGCCGAGCGGTACGACGCCGCCCGCGAGGCGCCGGAGATCAATACCTGTATCGATCCCGTCACCGGTCGGCGCATCGGGGCCATGTGGCTCATCCCCCGCACGGCCGAAGACCTCGGACTCCGGCGCGCCGTGCACCGCTTCTGGGCGGAGGGCTCCTATGGCCTCATGGGACGCACCCCCGACCACGTCGCCTCGGTCCTCACGGCCTTCGCGGGCTGGCGGCAGCTCTTCGACCGCGGCGGCCGGCAGTTCGGCGACAACGTGGTGCGCTTCTACGAACAAGCGCGCGACGAGGAGCTCTACGTCGCCTACGCCATCGTGCCGCCGCAGATCGACCGCGCCACCCCCGCCCACAAGCATCCCGAGCCGTTTCTGCACACCGGGATCGTGAACGAGACCGACGCGGGCATCGTGATCCGGGGCGCTCACTCCATCGCCACGTCCGTGACCATGGCGGACTGGCTCTACGTGAGCTACATCACGCCGCTGGCGCCCGGCGACACGGACTACGCGATCTCGCTGGTGCTGCCGGTGAGCGCGCCGGGGCTGCGTCTGCTGCCGCGACGCCCGTACGGCACCCTGGCCACGAGCGTGTACGACTACCCGCTCTCCTCCCGCTACGACGAAGTCGACACTACCGTGGTGTTCGACGACGTGTTCGTGCCCTGGGAGCATGTCTTCGTGAAAGGACACGTGGACCTGGTGACCGCGCAGTTCCACGAGTCGCCCGCCCACACCACGGCCAACTTCCAGTCGCTGGTGCGCTTCGGCGTGAAGCTCGAGCTCCTCGCCGGGCTCGCGCTGAAGCTCGTGGAGGTGGGACACGGCGAGGGCGATCCCACGACCCAGGCCACGCTAGGCGGCGACCTCGCCGCCGTCTGCGCCGCCTTCGATGGGCTCGTGAAGGCGGCCGAGCGGTTCCCGCTGGTCAGCGAAGGCTACGCGCGTCCCCATCCTCAGTACATCTACGCGGGGATGAGCCTCCAGCGCCGGCTCATCGGCGACATATACAAGACGATTCGCGAGCTCGCCGGGGGCGCCTTCCAGGCGCTGCCGTCATCCGAAGCGGCCTTCTTCTCCGAAGACACGGGACCCGCGACCGAGCGCTACTACAAGTCCACGGTGGCGCCCGCCCGCGATCGCGTGAAGCTGCTGCGCCTCATCTGGGATCTGATCGGCACCGAGTACGGCGGCCGGCAGCTCCAGTACGAGATGTTCTACTCCGCCGCCCAGCCGGTGGTGAATCGCCGCATGTTTCGCTCCTACGACTGGGCGGGGGCGAAGGTGATGGTAGAACGGCTCCTGGGGGAATACTGACGGAGTCCGAAGGCTCTAGAGATCAATAGGTTCTTGTTGTAACCGCGCGCGCCGCAAGTCTCTGTCATCGTGATTGCGTCCTCCGGTAGAATGTCGGGCAGCAGCGAGAGCCGGAGGAGACCCCATGCGCGTGCTGCTCGTCCATCCCAGTCCCCTGATGTACTCCGAGATCTATCTCCGCCTCGAGCCGCTCGGTCTCGAGCGTGTCGCCGCGGCGGTCCGCGCCGCGGGACACGACGTTCGGCTCGTCGATCTGCAGATCTTCACGCACGCGGACCTCATGCGGGAGATGGAGAGATTCCGGCCTGACGCGGTCGGATTCTCCGTCAACTATCTCGCCAACGTGCCCGAGGTGATCGACCTCGCGCGCGAGACGCGCCGGCGGCGGCCCGAGGCGCTCGTCTTCGCGGGCGGCCACAGCGTCTCCTTCATTGCCCCCGAGGTGCTAGACCACGCGGGCAGCGCGCTGGATTGCGTGGTCCGGGGCGAGGGGGAGGTGATCACCCCCCGCATTCTCGAAGCGCGGGGGGATCGTCGGCTCGAGACCCTGCCCGGTGTCGTCACGCGCCACGGCGCCGGCCCCGCGCCGACGCTCCTCGACGACCTCGACCGCTTCCTCCCTGCCCGGGACCTCACGCGCCGGCGGCGGAAGTACTTCATCGGCGTCCTCGACCCGTGCGCGTCGGCGGAGCTGACACGGGGCTGCCCGTGGGACTGCTCGTTCTGCAGCGCGTGGACGTTCTACAGCCGCAGCTACCGCAAGGCATCGCCGGAGGCCGCCGCGGAAGACCTGGCGCGCATCATGGAGCCCAACGTGTTCCTGGTGGACGACGTCGCCTTCGTCCACCCCGAGCACGGCTACGCCATCGGCGCCGAGATCGAGCGGCGCGGGATTCGCAAGCAGTACTACCTTGAGACCCGCTGCGACGTGCTGCTCCGCAACCGCGAGCTCTTCGCCTACTGGAAGCGGCTCGGGCTCAGGTACATGTTCCTCGGCCTGGAAGCGATCGATGAGGAAACCCTCAAGGCCCACCGGAAGCGCATCACGCCCAACGACAACTTCCGCGCCCTCGAGATCGCCCGCAAGCTCGACCTCACCGTGGCCGTCAACATCATTGCCGACCCCGATTGGGACGAGCAGCGGTTCGCGATGATCCGGGAATGGGCCCTCAGCGTGCCGGAGATCGTGCACCTCACCGTGACCACGCCGTACCCGGGCACCGAGATCTGGTTCACCGACTCGCGCCGGCTGACGAGCTTCGACTACCGGCTCTTCGACGTGCAGCACGCGGTGGTACCGACGCGGCTGCCATTGCGGAAGTTCTACGAGGAGCTCGTGAGCACGCAAGCGGTGATCAACCGCAAGCATCTGGGCTTCGCCGCGATGCGGGGCGCCGCGCGCATCATCCTCTCGCAGCTGCTCCACGGGCAGACCAACTTCGCCAAGAGCTTGTGGAAGTTCAGCCGCGTCTACAACGCCGACCGGCAGCTCGGCGACCATCAGCGGCCCGTCACCTACGCGATGCGCCCGCCCGCGTTCCTAGGCGCGCGGCCGCGTCCGGCCGATCTCTACATCCACGCGCCGTCGAACGGGTCGGGCCGTGACGCGCGGGCAACGGCCGCCATCCCCAGCGAGGACGTCGCGTTGTAATCTGGCTTGATTATATGACCAGGTAGTTATATATTGGGCGGCGAAGGAGGGCTCAATATGTCGACTGCCACCGCCACTGCCGCCGCCATCACCGTGCAAGTCTTCCGCAGCCCCGAGGGCTGCGTCGCCTACCTCATCGCGGACGAGGCCACCGGAAGCGCGCTTGTCCTCGATCCGCGCCTGGACCAGGTCGACGTGCTCGTGCAGGCTCTGGCCGGCCGCCGCCTTCGCCTGACGCACGTGCTGGACACCCATACCCACGCGGACCATCTTTCGGGCGTGCGCGCGCTCGCTCAACGGACGGGAGCCACCGTCCTGGCCCACACGACGTCGAAGCTGAAGGGCCCCGCGCAGCGGGTCGCCGGGGGCGCGCGCATCCAGGTGGGCGGTACGACGTTCACGGTGCTCGACGCGCCCGGTCATACCCCCGACTCCCTCGCGCTGCTGGCGGAGGGCCACCTCTTCACCGGCGACGCCCTCTTCGTCGGGGGGGCGGGCCGTACGGACTTCATGGGCGGCAGCGCGTCGGATCTCTTCGACACGTTCCGCGCCTTCGAGGCCCTGCCGGATAGCACCGTCGTGCACCCGGGCCACGACTATGTCGGCCGGCCCGAGACGACCATCGGCGCCGAGAAGGCCGAGAACACCCTCCTCCGCGAGCGGGATCGCGCGACGCTCATGACGCGCATGTCGTCCAAGGCGGCGCCGCCGGCGAACATGTCCGCCATCCTGCGCCACAATCTCGGCGAGGCCAGCGCGCCCACGATCGCCCCCGCGGAGCTGCAGGCTCTGCGTGAGCAGGGCTCGGCGCCGGTGATCGTCGACGTGCGGAGCCCTATCGAGTTCGAGGGCGAGCGGATCGAGGGCTCCCTCAGCATGCCGCTCGAGACGCTCGACGCCACGCTTCATGAGCTGCCCGAGCAGGCGGACGTCATCGTGGTCTGTCGCACCGGCGTCCGCGCCACGATCGCCGCCGAGGCGCTCGGCCGCGCCGGGCACCGGTCGCGCGTGCTCGAAGGCGGCGTGCTCGCCTGGCGCGGCGCCAAGCTCCCTCTCAAGGTCGGACGCAAGCGGTTGCCCGTGGATCGGCAGGTTCAGCTCATCGCGGGCAGCATGGTGCTGAGCGGCGTCGCGCTGGGCACGCTGGTGAACCCGTGGCTCCTCGGGATCTCCGCCTTCTTCGGCGCGGGCCTGACGTTTGCGGGCGCAACGGGCACCTGCGGCCTCGCGCACGTGCTCATGAGGATGCCGTGGAACCGGCCGCTTGATCTTCCGCCCAGCGAGGGCTCGACGTGCGCCGCCGGCGGCGCGGCCCTCTCGAGCTGCGCGGCGCCGGTCAGCTCCACCTGCGCCGCGCCGACCACGCGGGAGCCCTGATGGCCCGCTCGCGTCCCCCCGCCAAGGCGCCGCTGTCACGCGAAGCGCTCGAGCTGGTGGCGCAGCGCTTCCGGGCGCTCGCGGACCCGACGCGCCTGGGGCTCCTGCAAGCCCTGTTCGACCGGGAGCGTACTGTGCAGGAGCTCTGCGCCGACACGGACACCTCGCAGGCCAATGCGAGCAAGCACCTCGCCCTGCTCCTCGAGCAGGGGTTGGTCGCCCGTCGGCGCGACGGGCTCTTCACGCGCTACCGCATCGCGGACCCGACCCTCCAGTCACTCTGCCAGCTCGTCTGCGGGGCGCTTGCTGACCGGCACGAAGCAGTGCGCGCCCACCTGGCGTCCTGACCTGTTGCGCCCGCAGCGGGCCGGCCCGACTCGGTAATCCCTCGCGGGGACCGGCCCCGACGACCTGAAGGCCGCGAGAACCCGCGTCTTTTCTCCATACGCGGGTGGCACGGTCGATGCTCCCGAACATCCGAGGACTCACCCGGATGCGATGGTCTCGATGCCATCGCGGTAAGGAGCGCGCTGATGAAGATCGCCGGCCACATGCTTCACCCCATGCTGATCGTGTTCCCGCTTGGCTTGCTCACCACCGCGGTCGTGTTCGACGTGATCGGACTCGCCACGCACAACACCATGTGGTACGGAGTGTCGTTCTGGATGATCGCCGCCGGCGTCGTCGGCGGGCTCCTGGCCGCCGTACCCGGCACGATCGACTATTTGGGCCTGCCCCGAAACACTCGCGCTCGGAGCGTCGGCCTCGTCCACGGGGTGGGGAACGTGGTGGTACTGGTGCTGTTCCTCGCCAGCTGGCTCTGGCGTCGTCCCGATCCGCTGTTCCCGGCCGCGGGAGCACTGGTGCTCTCGTTCCTCGGCATCGGACTGGCGCTCGTCACAGGCTGGCTCGGCGGCGAGCTCGTGGAGCGTCTGGGCGTCGGCGTCGACGAAGGAGCCAACGTGAACGCGCCGAGCTCGCTCTCGACGAGCGACGCACGGTCGGGTCGTCGCCGGGCCGCCTAGCTCAGCCCTGTCGCCGCCTCACCTGTCACGCACGAAGGGCGCAGAGTCGGGGCTCTGCGTCCTCGTCGGAACCTC
>Ga0111538_10009353_pt1 | contig 13091 bp, 19 predicted proteins | sample SoiMethybrSBSTD1_FD_79669 | JGI IMG/M metagenome (GOLD analysis project Ga0111538, IMG submission 79669) | Bulk soil microbial communities from a Populus tree surrounding site in Tennessee, USA - Soil MetaG P. TD hybrid SBSTD1 (version 2)... | ecosystem: Environmental > Terrestrial > Soil >...
CCGAGGCTGCCGGATTTGGGGGCGTTCTTTCCATTCCACTGCTTTCGAAGGCAGGCCACCTGATCGGCGTGACATCCTCCCATTTCTCCGGTCATGCAAAACCGACCGACAGGGAAATGGATTTTGCGCGGGTCAGTTGCGACTTCGCGAGCGACGCCATCCTTGAGCTCCGCCGGCGTCAGCAGCAATAACTGCGTTGGACTATTGGCCCACAGCGAATTTCAATCAGTCCGATGGGCCAGAGCCGGATGGCGCGTTCGGTCCGGCATTGGTTTACTCCGGTGCGGGCAACGTTCTGAGCAGCTCGGCCAGTCTCTCGTAGTCAGTGGCAATCCTGAGCATGATTTCTCTTGCGTGCCGGTCATTGAACTCACACGTCAGCGCGCGGATCTCCTCGGAGCGAAACTCTCGGTAACGTGGCTCGTAGAGGCTCGCTACCATGACGCCTCAACGTCGTGCTGCCAGAGTATTGCTTGCGCGCGTGACAGGCAGCCTCATTGTTGTGCCGCCGGCCGCTGCCAGAACCAGACGGCGGCTAGCACGATCAGCGATCCGACGACAGCGGCCACCACATCGCGCAGCGAGATCGACACTTGATCGAGTGACGGAAACAAGCCGAAGGCGCGGAAGATCAAGCCGCCGACGAGCGCGCCGGCAAGCCCGACAGCGAGATTGCGCAGGAGACCGTGTCCTTTCCGGTCCCACGTCGTGATCAGGCCCGCGAGGCTGCCGCCGAGCAGGCCTACAATGATCCACACGATCAACTGGCTGGCGGACGGCATATGTCCGTCTCCTCACCCGAAGGTGTGCGCGAGAGGAGGGCGTAGTCTGCGCCGCAACGGCAATCTGCGACAGTTGGACCACGGTCCAATGCTCAGACGGACGGCTCCGGATAGTCGATTGCCGCGCCCCAATCTGACATCCCGTGCGACTTTTCCGCGCCTCGCTTGTCGCAACATCGGAAAGGCGCAACTATTCGCCCATCCGAATCGAGAGGGTATGACCATGCGCCAAATCGCACTGGCGATTGCTTTCCTTGCCGGGCTGCTTGCGGCGGCGCTTGCACAGAAAGCCGAGGTCGAAGCGGCAAACGCAAAGTGGATCGAGCTCTTCAACAAGGGCGATTTCGCCGGCGTCGCCTCACTCTATACCGAGGATGCATCTGTATTCCCGCCCGGCGCCGCGATGGTCAAGGGGAGGGAGGCGATCGGCGCGCTGTGGAAGGGTTTTGCCGAGCAGGTGACCGATCCGAGATCGACGACGCTCGACGTCAAATCGTTCGGGCCATCCGCTGCGCGCGAGATCGGGGACCGTCAGCCTCAAAACCAAAAGCGCGACGCCGCAGGAGGTCGCCGCGAAATATGTGGTGCTGTGGGAAAAGGTCGGCGACGACTGGAAGATCGCGATCGACATCTGGAACGACGGCAAGTAGCGGGGGTGAGGATCTCCCGCGCCGCCTCCGGAAGCATTTGACCGGAGGATAGGACCGCAACAACGGCTGTTATTCAGCAGCCGCCATGGGCTTTCTGTTATCAATCGTTGAAGAAATAGGACGGGCTGGAAAAGCCACCGTAGCCAGCGGACATCGTCCAGCCGCTCAACGACTTGTGCCCCCTCACATCCGCCCTTTCGAGTGTGCTAGTTTAGGCGGGTACGACGCCTGTCCTGAGCCTCGGAGGAGGCAATGAGGCGGCGCGAGTTCATCATCCTTGTCGGCGGCGCGGCGGCTGCGGTGTTCTCTTGCGCGAGCTCAGACTCGGAGGGAACGGCCTCTCATTGCCACAATTGCATCGGGTACGCCAACTCAGCGCAAAGGTTTGCCGTTCCACGCATCGTTCTTGAACGGACTACGGGAGCTCGGATACATCGAGGGGCGCGATTTCGACATAGTCGTTCGACTTGCTGCCTCTAGCGAAGAAATGCCAAAGGCGGCGAAGGAGTTGATTCAGCTCAACCCCGACGTCATTTTTGCCGCCGCAAGCGTCAACGCGCTTGCCACCAAACGGGCAACTTCAACAATCCCGATCGTCGTTGCAGCGTTGGGAAACCCGGCTGCGCTTGGATTGTCGGAAAGCGATTTTCGCAGTCCTAGTGGCAACCTGACCGGCGTTATGCCCTATGTGCGGGGGCTACCTGCAAAGCAGCTTGAGATTGCGCGGGAAATCGTGCCCGGCGCGCAAAAGATTAGGATCGTTCATGACACGAGCGATATTAAGGCCACAGGACAATGGGACGAAATCAATGCTGCCGCCACAAATTATGAGATCAAGATCGTGATGGCGGATGCTCGGAGATCTGAGGATGTCGAACCGGCGTTCAGAAACTTTAAAGCAGAGCGTGTAGACGTTGTCGTCGTCCTCCAAGCGAACTTCTTAATCTTGGATCGAGCAAATATCGCCGCTGCCGCAGCGGCAACTCGGCTCCCGACCGTTTGTGGATACCGCGAACTCGTGGAAGCGGGCGCGCTCATTAGCTATGGAGTTGATCTTGTGGATTGCTTTCATCGCGCCGCAACGTACGTATACAAGATACTCAAAGGCACCCCGGTCGCCCATTTGCCAATTGAGTTCCCCACCAGGCTCGAACTCGTCATCAACCTCAAGACCGCGAAGGTGCTCGGCATCACCGTTCCACCCACGCTGCTCGCGCGCGCCAACGAGGTGATCGAGTGAATATCCGCTATTCGCCCTAAGCGGACATTTCAATCGCAGCGTCGAATGTGCGCTTTCGGGGGCGCAAAGCGGACACAGAGGTACGCACTATCAGAACGTGCCAAGCCTGGGCGCCTTGCGGGCGCCGCAGTCGTACTCATCTGTAATAGTAACGATTAGGCTCGCTGTAGTACCGGCGATAAGCGTCGCTATAGTAGTAGCGGGAACGGCCGCAAGGGTAAAAGTAGGGCAAACCAAAAGCCGCTGAAGGCCCCGAACACCAGCGAATGCCGTACCGGTGCTCTCCACGGACCACGCCGAGGCGATTGTGCGCGTTTGCAGCACTCGACAGTGTGACAACTGCGGTTGCGACGATAAGAGTTGTGGCTCGCAATGTGATACCCATGGCTATCGTCCTTTGGACTACATTCTCAGTATAGCAAAATAGCGCTCGCTGTTGACATCATGCCATCACCGCGCAGCGCCGACGAGGTGATATGATTGACGAAATGTCCGCTAACTGCCCAAAAGCGGACATTTTCGGTGCGGTTATTACGGTCGGCTCTTGAGTTGCGGTTTCATCACCCCATTAGGGGCATAGGTACCTAAAAGCGGTAACGTGCCGCGGAACTTGCGGACAGAGGCAATGCCAGAGGTCACTTTACAGGTCGCTTTCGCAATTTTTGTCGCGAAACTTTTTGACCCGTTTGCGGCCTTGCCAGCACTGGTCGCGGGATATTTCTGCCGGACTTGGTGGCAAGTCATCATTTCCGCAGCGGCGGTTGGAATAGTCGTCGAAATGATTCTGGTGGCATTGCAACAAACGCCCGGAATTCATCAAGGCCGACTCTTGATGGGTGTGTTGGCGGCCGGCGTGTGGTCCAACCTAGCTTTTGCCTTCAAAATTTGGCGTTTTAGGCTTGCTCGCAAGACGGGGGAATCCTAGTTCGTATTTCCGTGTGGCTGATTGGTCGCTCGCGTGCCGCTCCCAATCCAGACACGCCGAATAAATTCGAATTGGTGATCAATCTCAGAACGGCCAAGGCACTCGGCTCGCAAATCTGCCGAGCGGTGGTCGCTCCTGCCATCGAGGAAATGTCCGCTGTTGGCCCGGGCAAATATCCCATTTGCACCGTCTGATGTCTGCTTTCGGGGGTAGAGCGGACACCAGCGGACGTCGGCAATCATCACGTCGATGGACTAAGATCCGCTCTTTAGTGTTAGATTTCGACTGACGTCTTCCGGAGGGGGCACCGATGAAGCGGCGCGAATTTCTTGGGCTCGTCGCAGGTGGGATTGCAGGGCCGACTCTAGGGCAGGCTCAGCAGCAGACCGTCCCACTAATCGGCTTCCTGAGCAGCCGCTCCCCGGAGGATTCCAAGCCGCACCTGGCAGGCTTTCTTCGGGGCCTCGAGGCATTCGGATTCATCGATGGCAAGACTTTAAGGATCGAATATCGTTGGGCCAATGGACAATATGACCAATTGAGAAAGCTGGCGCAGGAATTGGCGGCGCTTCAGCCTGCAATCATGGTTGCAGCCGGGGGCGCCCCTTCTGCGCGCGCGGCAAAATCGGTCACGATGTCGATTCCGATCACATTTGTTGCCGGCGACTCTGTGACCGAGGGAGTGGTCGCCAGTCTTAACCAACCGGGAGCGAACATCACCGGCGTCGATCTGATGAGCGGCGAGCTCACGGGAAGCGGCTCGGCTTGCTCACACAGATCCTTCCACCTGGCGGTGTTATTGGCTTTCTTACCAATACCAAAGGTGTTCAGAGCAGTCTGCGAGCCGAAGACTTTAGACTCGCGGCGGCCGGATCAGGACGAGAACCCCTGGTTGCCGGGGCCAGTACCGACGCAGAAATAGAAAGCGCTTTCTCGCTACTGGTTCAGAAACGAGTTGTCGGCATGCTTGTCGAAAACGATCCATTTTTCGACTCTCGACGTGAACGGCTCATACAGTTGACGCGCGAGCGCTCAATTCCGGCGATTTATCACATACGCGAATTTCCGTTGGCCGGAGGATTGATGAGCTACGGGGCCAATTTGGTAGACGCTTACAATCAAATGGGTGTTCAAGTTGGACGACTCCTGAAAGGCGCAAGCATTGCCGACCAACCTGTCGTCCGCCCAACGAAATTTGAGTTGGCCCTCAATATAGGCACCGCAAAGAGGCTTGGTCTCACGATCCCGCCGACAGTGCTGGCCATTGCTGATGAGGTTATAGATTAAGCCTGGCCACGAGGTCCGCTAATGGCCCTTGTTTTGCCACGCCGAATGTCTGATTTCGGAGGTAAAGCGGACATCTGTTCCAAAAGCTGCAGACTGGAAAGAGACATAGTGTGACAGCCATCACTTCCTAAGTTGTGAGCGTGCGGTATGTGTTGATGGGGTGGCGTTCACGCACCGGAGACTAAGAAAAATGGGAAGGAAGCCAAACCAGATCTGCGCGCACTGCAACCAGCCTATCGCCAGGCCGCGAAAGCCTCGGCATGTGGGCTACGATGGATGGCTCAAAGGCCATGTACCACTCATCATCGCCATGCACAAAGACGGCCAGAGCGTCGATGTCATACTTGATGTGCTGGCAAGCAAAAAAGACGTGATGCTCCACTATTGCGACAACCCTAATTGGAAGATCCCTCTTCGCGGAACGATCATCTACATTCTGGCTCGTCACGGGCTTCAATATCATGGCGCCGCTGCCAAACGCACCATACGCAAGTCTGTCGCTACAACCCAACTGATAGAAAATGAAGCAGCGTAACTGTTCGGGCTCAGTGTTGCTCCGTTGAACGAGTGCCAGGGGCGAACACATTTTTGATTTAAACAGAGCCCCGGGCAATTTCTCGGGGTTTTTCTTTTGAGGGAGCCGAGCTTCTAAATGTCCGCTATTGGCCCTAGCGAACATCGCATTTGCACGTCTGATGTCTGCTTCTGAACCTTAGGGGACATTTTGCCCCTGGTCTGTTTCCGCTCCCTCTCTTCCAATGCAAGCGAAGGATCGATTAACTGTGGCGATCGTCTCAATTGTGGCCGCGAACGGGAACAGCGCTATGGGAAAAGATCGTCTTGCTGCTTTCAGCGATGGCGTCATTGCAATCATCATCACCATTATGGTGCTGGAATTGAAGGTGCCGCACGGCGCAGGCTGGACCGCGCTTGTTGCAGTGCTTCCGCATTTCGTCAGTTACGTTTTGAGCTTCATCTATGTGGCGATCTACTGGAACAACCACCACCATCTTCTTCATACCGTGACACGGGTCGATGGCCTCATTCTTTGGGCCAATTCATTTTTGCTGTTTTGCCTGTCTCTCATCCCGGTTGCGACAGCCTGGATGGGCGAAAATTTCCTGGCCTCGGTACCCACCGCCGTATATGGCGTCGCATTGTTGTTGCCGGCTATTGCATACCTCCTCCTTCAAAAAGCGATCATGCGAAAGCAGGGAGCACATTCCGTGCTCGCTGCAGCCCTTGGCAACGACCTGAAAGGCAAGATTTCGCCGTTGCTGTATGCTGCGGCGATTACCCTTGCGTTTATCGCTCCCTGGGTTTCGATCCTCATTTACGCTCTGGTCGCCGTGATGTGGCTCATTCCCGATCGCCGCATCGAAAATGTTCTGCGCGAAGGTTGATCGGGATTGATGGAGGCCCGCTATTGGCCAGGAGTCTCGTCATCGGTTTGCTAGAGGAGCCGGGCACCGGTGGAGGAGGGCGAAACTACACTACTTGTACCTTCGTATAGGCGCATTGCCCAGAGATACAATAGCCCTTTGGGCTTGGAGCTGATTTCGTCACCGACATGAATTGGTCGCTGCATACCGCGAACCGCACCACCCACCTCAAAATTGTCGCGGTCGGACTTGCTGCTGCCATCATGATCGCCGTCATCGGAATCTCTGCCCGCGAACTCAATCTTGGCACGGACATCATGGCGGCGCAGACCCAGACCGTAATCAAGGCTGGTGGCCCGATAGTTTTCACCGACCGCAGCGGTCCGGTTGTCCGCTAGCTCGACCCTACCTCGTTCGACTTGGGGGCATCTATACGCAGAATACCGGCCTTCGGCCGAGCAACTGCATGAGTGAACCGCCTGATCGCAGCGTACGCATTACCCTCATCATTATTATTCTTGCAATGGCCGCGATCCTAGTTGGCTACTATCTTCTACAATAATTTTTCCGAAGGCCGAAAAAACGTTTCATTTGGAGCGGCGGCCGTGGCTTATCGAAAGATGTTTGGGCATATCGCCTGACGGCGGCGAGATATGCGTCGACGATGTCCGCCAAGTTATCACAATGACCAAGCGGCCTATACCTATGTCTTATTCGGCAGCAGGCTTTTTGTGATGCCGAACACAGCTAGCCGTGTGTCCGGCGCCTAAAAGAATTGGTCAAGGGCGAGGCGACAAGATGCCAACCGCGCTCAACGAGAGTGTCAACATGCGGTTCAAAGCTGAAGAACTTGGTCGGTCTGTCTACCGTTCGTGGTCGGGTTTGATTAGAAGAATGTTCATGGTCGTATTCGTCTCATACCGGCCCGAGCGACACTACATGCGCGGACCTGGGCCGAAGTGGCGAGAGAAGCATGCGCGCCCGCAGTCCGACTGCTTTTGACATTTTCTTGTCGAGCTCAGGCGTAGCGCAGGTCGTCCTTTGCGAGTAAAACAGACATAGAATGGACCTGATTTATCTCGTCTCGATCTGGCTGCTTCCGGTCCTTATCGCCATTACTTTTCATGAAGCAGCGCACGGCTATGTTGCTCGCTTCCTTGGTGATGATACGGCATTCCGACTTGGCCGTGTCAGTCTAAATCCCCTCCGGCATATAGATCCATTTGGAACAGTGCTTTTGCCGGGGCTCTTGCTGCTTGCACGATCGCCGTTCTTGTTTGGATACGCCAAACCGGTCCCGGTTAATTTTCGCGCCCTTCGTAATCCCCGTAGCGGCATGGTGCTTGTGGCGGCGGCCGGGCCCGCAATGAACATCTGCCTGGCAATTGTTGCTGCCTTGAGTTTTCATCTTCTGGTCTATTTGCCCGCAACGATCGCGCAGTGGGTTGCGCTGAATCTCAAGAATACCCTTGTCATCAATGTCGTCCTGGCGGTCTTCAATCTATTCCCCCTGCCGCCTCTCGACGGCGGGCGGATTGCGGTTGGAATTCTTCCCAATGCTTTGGCCAAGTATCTTGCTCGTCTCGAGCCTTACGGGATGATCGTTCTTATTGGACTGCTCATTTTCCTGCCTCTGTTGGGTTCACAATTGGGTTTGGATCTTGGTTTTGTTTCACGCCTCATCTCTGCCTCAACGGATGCCGTTATCGGTATCATTCTTCGATTGACCGGCAATATCTAGATTGACCCAAAGCGGAAGTGCCCGCCGCTTCGCGTCTAACGGTCATTGCCCCAAAGGGTAATTTCGCCTCGCAAATTGGCAGGTCACACTCCGTTTACACTTAAGCAGCGCACGATGAGGCAGTGCGATGGAAGAACTTGGCCAACTTGTCGCTGGGCTCGAAGGCTTTGTTCGTCATTATGGTGCATTCGCGGTAATGCCAATTCTGGCGATCGAAGCCGTGGGCGCGCCAGTCCCCGGCGAGTCGCTTTTGATTTTTGCGTCAGTTCTGGCCGGACGTGGCGAGATGTCTTTATCGGCTCTCCTAGCGTTTGCGTGGGCGGGCTCGGTCATAGGTGACAATTTAGGCTATCTGATTGGTCGAAAGGTCGGACGAGGGGCCGTCTTGCGTTACGGCGCAAAGGTCGGCCTCACTGACGAGCGCTTCAGCCAGATCGAAAGGACGTACATCCGCTACGGTTACGGTGCGGTGTTGTTCGCCCGGTTCTTCAGCATCCTACGCCAACTCAACGGCATCCTGGCGGGAATGCTGGGAATGTCATGGTGGCGTTTCGTGCTGTTCGATGCGGTTGGTGCAGCGCTCTGGGTCATGGTTTGGGTATTCGCCCCTGCCTATCTAAGCGAGCACCTGACCGTCATCATCGCGCTGGCGCATCACACTAAAGTGGTCGTCAGTGTCCTGGTCGCGGCTGGTCTGACTCTGGTCCTTGGCTATTTCATCCGGCGACTTCGCGTTGCAGGCAGGACAGCACGGCAATGACTGCAGGTGGATGGCGATGAACGACGTTGTGCCGAATGATAAATCGGTTGCTTCCGCGACGCCTCCGGAGCGGCAGCTGCCGGGTATCAGTGGCTGGCTGAAGGAACTGCCATACGGCGTTGTCCTGGTCCTTACCCTCATTGGCGTCGCGTATACAAGCTTCACGAAACGGCCGACGACAGCCTATTGGGAGTTTCTCGTGCCTGTGACCGGGGCGCTCTGCATTTGGAGCGGTTGGCGATCCGCGCGCGAAAAAAAAGAAGAGCTCCGCCTGATCTGGACCCAGGTCGCGCATTGGCTCGCCTTCTTTGCCGCCATGAATCTCCTGTTGCTACCCAGCGTACAAGACATGGTGAATGCTGATGCAACCGGCCTCGCTATTCTTCTCCTGCTGGCTCTCGGCACCTTTGTCGCTGGTGTGCACATTCCGGCGTGGGAGGTTTGCATACTCGGCGTCGTCATGGCGCTTTTCGTGCCGGCGATCGCCTGGATCGAGGAGGCCGCGCTGATCGTACTGCTCGCCCTAATTGTCCTGATTGGTGCGGGGATGATGTTTTGGTGGCTCGGAAGCAAAAGGCATGCGTGACCTATCAAAGCGAACATCGGCCTGGCAGGGCGAAATGCGCGCCAACAATGCACTTGCTCGCTGTCAAGCGGGCACCGGCCGATCGAAAATAAGGGGCCGGAAGTTATGCCGGATGATTTGCCTGCCCCTTCTTTGGCGGAGGCAACGACAGGGTGTCTTCAAATACAGTTTTGATCAGCGAGTGGTCCGACAGGTATCTATGGTACTGAGTAACGACCGATTTTGCTTCCCTTAGCGTGGCAAGCCGCCACTGAATTTCCAAATTCTCATTTCCCGCAATGCTCTCTACAATTCTGCGTTCCTCTACAAGCAATTTGAATTCATTTGGTTGATCGACGTCTTCGGCGTTGCCGTTAAGGTGGGTTGCGAAATCGATGCGTCCCGTCGGCACCCAGTCGCGCTTCACGACTCCCTGGTAGGGCGATCGGTTATCATGCTTCCCGTTTACTTTGGACAGGAATGTCATCACATGCGCCATCTTTTTCTCCTTATCAAAACCGCCAACGGATCCTGGATGCGCACAGGAGTATACTTGCCGCGATGTGCTGCCCAGCGGTAACGGAATGGGTCGGGTCGATTGCGCTGCATATTCGTTAATGAGCGCGTATGTCCGCTTCGAAGAACAATAGAGACATCGCGTTGGACTTGTAGCGATGTCCGCCAACTATTGTTCCACCGGTCAAGACCATGAGGTAACCGGCTGCGCATATCGACTCAGCCGTGCCTGTTAGTATCAACCGATGTTTGAGCAGTTCGTTCAATATGTCCGAGGTGAGTTGCGTTTTCTCGCGGAGGCTCCGCTCGTCTTTGGCGCGGCCCTTCTGTTCCTGGGGACAATAATCTGGGCGGCGCTGAAATGGCGCTATTCGGCAAGCATTGACCACAGGAATCGCATCATCGCGCTCTACAAGGCGCGCCTAAACGGTGCGACGCCAGATGAAGCCAAGGTCAAGATGGACAGCCTTGAGGGGCAGGTGGTCAGCCTCAAAAACCGCGAATGGCCAAAACTTGCGCCGGCCGCCGTGACAGATTTCGAAAATATCCTGGCATCACAAGGAACTCACGTCGTTGCTGTGGTCCCGCAGGACAGAGATTCGGTTTTTTTGGCTCGCGACCTGGTCGACGCGTTCAAGCGCATTGGCTGGAAAGCAAGGCGCGATACGAGCATGAGTGACCTCCCGGACGGATTGAGCGTTTGGCCGGAAGATGATGTGGCCCGCGCGATATGCAACGCGCTGACGATGGCCACCGGCGCGCTCGTGACGCTTAGAAATGACCAACATCTTAAGGAACAAGGTACTTATGCCATTGGCATAGGGTACAAGCTAGACTGACAGCGGCAAAGGCCGTCGTTCTGCAAGCGGGCGACGGCCTTACCATGTCCGCCCGTCGAACCACAGGTCTGGGTAACGCAGCGAAGAATTGGACCGCGCTAGCCACGTGGCGTGTGATCTAATGAAAGCGTCGACCATCATCGTTGACGTGAACCTGGGTCACCATGGACACCCCGCTGCTCTGGCACATCCCGCTCTCGCACTACAGCGAAAAAGTGCGCTGGGCGCTCGATTACAAGGGCATCGCGCACCGACGCCGCGTGCTGGGCCCCGACTACATGATCCGCGTTTGGCGCGCGACGGGTCAGTGCAAGCTGCCTGTCCTGTGGCTCGATGGCCGGGCCATCGCCGATTCCACGCGCATCATCGCTGCGCTTGAAGAGCATTACCCCGACCCACCGCTTTATCCGCGCGATACCACAACGCGGCAGCGCGCGCTCGCACTGGAGGACGATCTCGACGAGTCGCTTGGCCCGGCGCTGCGCGCGGCTATCGTGACGCCGTTGTTTCAGCGCGATCCAGACATTGCGCTGCGCGTGCTGACAACGGGCATGGGCGGCAAGGCCTACCGCACGCTGCGGCCGCTGCTCCGGATGTTTCCATCGTTCTACCGATTCCGTCATGGAATCAGCGAAGGCAATTTGGAGAAGGATCGAGCCATTGTTGCGGCCGCGCTCGACCGCATCGAGCACGAACGGCAAGGTCGCGCTTATCTCGCTGCCCAGGCCTTCACCATCGCAGACCTCACGGCCGCCGCACTGCTGGGGGTGATCCTGCAGCCTCCGGAGATTCAGTACCCGCTGCAGGTGGACCTGCCGCTGTATGTGAAGGACTACCGCACCACACTGCTGCAGCATCCAGCCGCGCAATGGGCTGCCGGCATCTATCGCCTGCACCGCGGGTACTCCGCGGAAATAAAGCGCATGGCTGCGCCTTAGCGCTTGAGAAACTGGTTTTCGTTTCTTTCCGATCACGCTTTCGAGGCGCCGCGGAGCGCCGACGGGTTGATCGATTAACCGCCAATGGCCGCTTGTGGCGCTGATGTTCCGCTCGCGCTAACACGATGGCCACTCCAGGCGGTTATAGATAGCCTCGCCTTGCGCCTTAGCTCCCTTCCGAGCCGCCCGCGTGTGTTGATACGATGGCGTGTCTTCAATCTTGGGGGCGAAGGTGAGGCGACGCGAGTTTATTGGCCTGCTCGGTGCTGCGACGTGGGCGGTCTGTGCGCGGGCCCAAACGGGCAAGACCTCGCGGATTGGATTCCTCGGCCCCTCGTCGCCATCCCAGGAGGCTCATGTTGTAGGCGCATTTCGACAGAAGCTTCGTGACCTGGGGCATGTCGAGGGCGATACATTCGTCATCGAATTCCGTTGGGCGGAGGGGCGGGATAGTCGCCTGCCAAGCTTGGCAGGCGACTTGGTTCGCCTTAGGCCGGACGTGATTGTAACCACCGGGACACCTGGCTCGCTGGCAACCAAACGAGCGACCAGCACAATCCCTATTGTATTCGCATCAAGCGGCAATCCAGTGGCAGCTGGGCTCGTTCCCAGCTTTTCGAGGCCAGGTGGCAACGTCACTGGCTTTACTGTTTCCGGGCCGGAGCTGGAGGGCAAACGCGTACAGCTATTGAAGGAAGTGGTTCCACAGCTTTCCCGCGTAGCGGTGGTGTGGAATTCGGCCAATCCTGCAATTTTGGACTTTTACCAGCAGACGCGGGCAGCCGGCGCTGCCCTGGGTTTTGCGGTTGAACCTAATATCGAGCTAAGTCACGCCGATGAATTCAAAGCGGCTTTCGCAACAATCGCCAAAGCCAAACCTGATGCCATGATTGTCCTTGCGGACTGCTTTTTGCTTGCGCATCGGTCGGAGATTGTCAATTTTGCGGCAGCAAACCGACTGCCTGCGGTCTACCCCTATAGGGCATATGCGGATGCCGGAGGATTCCTATCCCACGCACCAAACGACCTTGATCAGTTCCGCCGCACGGCGATCTATGTTGACAAAATACTCAAAGGTGCGAAGCCCGCCGACCTTGCGGTTCAAGAGCCCATCAATTTTGAACTCGTCATTAATCTCAAGACGGCGAAGGCGCTGGGTATCGAGGTGTCGTCACAACTCCAACAACGCGCAGATGAAGTGATTGAATAAGTAAACCAATGTCCGCTAGCGCTCTGACAGTCTGTTCGCGCTGGCGAATATCCAACCGACGGGGCTCCAAACCAGACATCTAAAATAACGCGGCTATTTGCCTCTAACGCCAAGGTTGATTTGTTGTATCGGTAGCAGTCAAAAGTTGGAGTCCCTCAGGAAGCATTTCGAGGCTGCGTTGACTGAACCAATCTTACTCTTCGGAATTCCAATCGACTTCGTCTTGTTTGGGCTGACCTTGCTCGGCATCGCGTTA
>Ga0111538_10009354_pt1 | contig 13091 bp, 10 predicted proteins | sample SoiMethybrSBSTD1_FD_79669 | JGI IMG/M metagenome (GOLD analysis project Ga0111538, IMG submission 79669) | Bulk soil microbial communities from a Populus tree surrounding site in Tennessee, USA - Soil MetaG P. TD hybrid SBSTD1 (version 2)... | ecosystem: Environmental > Terrestrial > Soil >...
ATCGCCATCGCGCTCGCATGTGACCCGAAGCTGATCCTCGCCGACGAGCCCACGACGGCGCTCGACGTGACCATCCAGGCCCAGATCCTTGAGCTGATCGAGCGGCTGTCCGATGAGTTCCATACCGCCGTCCTGATGATCACCCACGACCTTGGCATCGCCGCCGGCATGTGCGACCGGGTGAACGTCATGTACGCCGGGCGGATCGTCGAGACGGCGACGGTCGACGAACTGTTCGAGCGGCCACGGATGCCGTACGCCTGGGGACTGCTCGACTCACTGCCACGCCTCGACGACGTCCGGGGCGATCGCCTGCGGACGATCGAGGGCCTGCCGCCGTTGCTCATCCAGCCACCTGACGCCTGCCGCTTCGAACCACGCTGCCGCTTCGCGCGCGACATCTGCCGTGAAGACGAGCCCGAGCTCACCCAGCGAGGCGACTCGCACTACGCCCGGTGCTGGGCCACGCAGCCAGATGGATGGATCCCGTGACCGTCTCGATGCCGGATTCCCACGTCGCCCCCACAGCGGACCAGCCAGACCTGATCCAGGTCGAGGACCTCAAAGTCCACTTCCCGATCCGTCAGGGGATCTTCCAGAACGAGGTCGGGACGGTGAAGGCCGTCGACGGCGTCACCTTCGAAGTCCGCAAGGGCGAGACGCTCGGACTCGTCGGGGAGTCCGGCTGCGGCAAGAGCACGACCGGGCGAGCTCTGATCCGGCTCCGCGATGCCACGTCGGGGACCGTGCGCTTCGACGGCGTCGATCTCGGCACCCTCAAGGCGGACGCCTTGCGCAAGATGCGGCGGCGGATGCAGATCATCTTCCAGGACCCGTACGGGTCTCTCGACCCGCGGATGACCGTGGGCTCGATCATCGCCGAGCCGATCGATGTCCACCATCTCGCCTCCGGCGATGCCAAGAAGCAGCGGATCCAGGATCTCCTGCGGATCGTCGGGCTCGACCCGAAGTATGTGAACCGCTACCCCCACGAGTTCAGCGGCGGACAGCGCCAGCGCATCGGGGTGGCACGCGCGCTCGCCGTGGAGCCCGAGTTCATCGTCTGCGACGAGCCGATCTCGGCGCTCGACGTGTCGATCCAGGCGCAGGTGCTCAACCTACTGACCGACCTGCGTCAGCAGCTCGGGCTGACCTACCTGTTCATCGCCCACGACCTGTCGGTCGTGAAGCACATCAGCGACCGGGTCGCCGTGATGTATCTCGGCAAGATCGTCGAGATCGGCCCGCCGGACGTCATGTACGCCAGCCCCGGCCATCCGTACTCGCGCGCGCTGCTCTCCGCCGTACCGGTCCCAGACCCGGAGATGGAGCGCAAGCGCAAGCGGGTCATCCTGACCGGTGACGTGCCGAGCCCAGTGAACCCGCCCGAGGGTTGCCGCTTCCACACGCGCTGCTGGCTGTACGAGCAGCTTGGTCAGCCCGAGCAGTGCCGCACGGTCGATCCGCCGCTGCGGACCCTGACCGGCGATCATGGCGCGGCCTGCCATTTCGCCGAACAGGCGCAGGCCTCCGATGTCGGCGTGAGCCACATCGAGATGAGCCCGATCCGGCGCGGGACGCCCGAGGCGGCGCTCAAGACGATCCGCCCCGAGCTCGCGGGGGCTCAGGCGCTGGAGCACACGGTCGATATCGCGGAGACCGTCATCGGCGGCCCGCCGACCACCGGCGCAGCGACGACCGACGACGGCGACGCTGCGGGCACCGACGGGTCCAAGACCGACGGAGTCGGGGGACCGCCGCAGACGCCGCTCTCCTAGCGGTGTCGCGCGGGCTTGGCGCCCGCTGCGGTCAACTGCCGGCCGCGATCGCCTCCACGGTCGACGTCTGGGCGATCCGTGACGGCGCGTTCGGTCCGCGGAAATGGCAGGCCACGAGATGGTCGCCCCCGACATCGTCGAGTTGCGGCTCATCCGTCGCGCAGATGGGTGGGTTGCCCAGTGACGCTCGCAACGGGCAGCGCGGATGGAACCGGCACCCCGATGGTGGGTTGACGGGGCTCGGCACATCACCGGTCAGGATGATCCGCTGACGACGGATCTCCGGGTCCGGCACCGGGATCGCGGACATCAGCGCGACCGTGTACGGGTGCTCCTGCTGTCGGAAGAGTGCCGTCCTTTCGGAGATCTCCGCGATGCGGCCGAGGTACATCACCGCCACCCGGTCGCTGATGTGCTCGACGACGCCCATGTTGTGGGCCACGAACACATAGGTCAGTCCGAGCTCGCGCTGGAGTGACTTGAGCAGGTTCAGGACCTGTGCCTGGATCGAGACATCCAGCGCGGACACCGGCTCGTCACACACGACCAGCTCGGGCTCGAGCACGAGCGCCCGGGCGATCCCGATGCGCTGGCGTTGGCCGCCGCTGAACTCGTGCGGATAGCGCCGGGCGTGGAAGGCCTGGAGCCCGACCATGTCCATCATCCTGGCGACCTTGGCACGCCGTTCGGTCGGCGTGCCGATGCCGTGGATGCGCAGGCCTTCACCGATGCTGTCACCGATCGGCGTTCGCGGGTCGAGGCTCGCGTACGGGTCCTGGAAGATGATCTGGATCCTGCGGCGGTAGCGCTTGAGCTCCGACCCCTTCAGCTTCGTGATGTCCTGACCGTCGAATCGGATCGTGCCCGAAGTCGGCTCGATGAGTCGGAGCAGCAGCCGCCCGACCGTCGTCTTGCCACAGCCCGACTCCCCGACGAGTCCGAGCGTCTCGCCCCGTTGGACCTCGAAGCTGACGCCATCGACGGCCTGGACCATCCCCTGTGTCCGATGGAAGACGCCACCTGCGATCGGGAAATGCTTGACGAGGTCGCGAACCTCGACGAGCGGCGCAGCTTCCGTCACGCCTCGGCTCCGACGGGCGCCGCCGCCTCCGGGATGACGTTGCCGTCGACGTCGTGATAAACCCAACAACGCACGTCGTGGCCTGGCGCGACCGGGCGAAGCTCCGGATGGAGCTCGGTCGCGAGGGTCACGTCCTTCTCGGTGCGTGTCAGGCAGCGCGGGGCGAAGCGGCAGGTCGACGGCAGGTCGATGAGGTTCGGCACGCTGCCGGGGATGACCTTCAGCTCGTCCTGGACGGAACCGACCACCGGGATGGAGGCGATCAGGCCCTGCGTGTATGGGTGCTTCGGGCGCCGGAAGAGCGACGTAACGTCGCTCTGCTCGACGATCTCGCCGGCGTACATCACAGCGACCCGGTCGCACATCTCGGCCACGACGCCGAGGTCGTGGGTGATGAGGATGATCGCCGTCCCGGTCTCGTCGCGCAGGTTGCGCATGAGGTCGAGGATCTGGGCCTGGATCGTGACGTCCAGCGCGGTCGTTGGCTCGTCGGCGATGAGCAACTCGGGCTCGCAGGCGAGCGCCATCGCGATCATCACGCGCTGGGCCATGCCGCCGGACATCTCGTGCGGGTATGAGTCGAGGCGCCGCTTGGGATCGGGGATGCCGACCATCCGTAAGAGGTCGAGTGCCCGGTCGCGCGCGGGTCCCTTCTTCATGCCCCGGTGCAGCTCCAGGACTTCGGCGATCTGCTTGCCCACGTCCCAGACAGGGTTGAGCGACGACTGCGGCTGCTGGAAGATCATGCTGATCCGATCGCCGCGGATGTGGCGCATCTGCTCGTCGGACACGGTCAGCAGGTCCTGACCGTCGAACACGATCCGGCCACCCTCGACGCGCCCGGGCTTCGCGACCAGCCGCATGATCGACAGGCTCGTCACGGACTTGCCGCAGCCCGACTCGCCGACGAGCCCCATGATCTCGCCGCGATCGACGTGGAAATCGATGCCGTCGACGGCATGGACGACGCCCTCGCGCGTGTAGAACGATGTCCGCAGCCCCTCGACCTCGAGCAGCGGACGCTCGCCCCGCTCGTGCTTGGGTCGTCGGTGCGAGGCCGGCACGAGCTCTTCGATGACGTTGCCCTGGGCCGAGGGGTCGAGGATCGGTGTCGTCGTGGTGGTCGTGCCCTCCTCGACCACCGTCGCGGGCGCGGCGTCGATGTGCTCGGACTCGGTCGAGTCCGGGGCCGCGCCCGGCGTCGACTGCTCGTCGGTCATCGGTTGAGCCTCGGGTCGAGGGCGTCGCGGAGACCGTCGCCGAGCAGGTTGAAGGCCAGCACGGTGATCGTGATGGCGAGGCCAGGCGCAAGGATGATGTGCGGCGCGTTGAAGAGCTGATCCTTCTCGAGACCGATCATCGAGCCCCATTCGGGGTTCGAGAGATCGCCGGTGACGCCGATGAACGCCAGGGCGGCGATGCCGAGGACCGCGGTGCCGATGTCGAGGGTGCCCTGGACGACGAGCGGTGTGAACGAATTCGGCAGGATCCGTCGTGTCAGGATGCCGATCGATGACTCGCCGAGGGCCCGCGAGGCTGTCACGAAGTCCTGCTCGCGCGTGGACAGCACGGCGGAGCGCGCGATCCGGGCATAGACCGGGATCGACACGATGGCGATCGCGATGAGGGCGTTGAACAAGCTGCGCCCGGCGGCGGTCACGATCGCGATCGCAAGTAGCAATGAGGGGAAGGCAAGGACGACGTCCATCAGGCGCATGAGCCCGTTGTCGGCCCAGCCCGTGACGAACCCAGCGATCGCGCCGATCGCGGTGCCGATGACGATCGCAAAGGTGACCGCGCCGAGCCCGACGGTCAACGACGTGCGAGCGCCGTAGACGACGCGGCTATAAACGTCCCGGGCATTCCCGTCCGTGCCGAACAGGTGTTGCGCCTGATCCTCGGGGCATCCCAGGACGTGGATGCAAGGTCCCGACCGGCGCTGCTCGCCAGGGAGACCGAGGAGGGACTTGTTCGGATCGTGCGTCGCGATGACCGGCGCGAAGATCGCCATCAGGACGAGCCCGATCAGAAGGATGAGACCGACGACCGCCGAACGCTGGCGAAGGATGCTCGCGCCGGTGTCGCGCCACAGGCTCGCGGGCTTCGTCGGTCGGCCGGTCTCGATGAGCCCTTCGCTCGTCATGCCACCTGCTGCTGGCCCGCCGCCGCTCATTGCTGGCGCACGCGGGGATCCAGGATCCCGTACGACAGGTCGACAAGGAGGTTCACGAGCACGTAGATGACCGCGATAGCCAGCGTGAAGCCCTGGATCACCACGTAATCGCGCCCGGTGATCGCCTCATAGAGGGTCCGGCCGACGCCAGCGAGATTGAAGACCGTCTCCGTGAGGACCGCGCCGGACAGAAGGGCGCCGAGCTGGAGGCCGACGATCGTCACGACCGGTAGGAGCGCATTCCGGGCGCCGTGACGCAAGACGACGGACCGTTCTTTGAGCCCCTTGGCTCGTGCCGTCCGGACGTAGTCGCGGCCGAGGACGTCAAGTAGGCTCGAGCGGGTGATCCGCGCGATGATCGCCATCGGGATGGTCGACAGTGCCAGAGCTGGCAGCAGCAGGTGGCGGAAGGCGTCCCCTGCAGCCCCCCATTGGCCCGTGATGAGGGCCGTGGGGATATAGATGCCAGAGAGGAAGTCGAGGAGACCGCGTACGGGTCCACTCAGCTGTTTGAGACCCCAGACCTGCGCCATCGTCTCGACGCTGATACCCGAGCTCAGTCGTCCGGATGCTGGCAACGCGAACGGTGTGCCCTTGAGCACGACGGCGAAGAAGTAGGCGAGCAACAGGCCAAGCACGAACACGGGGATCGACACCCCGAGGTTCGCGAAGACCATCGTGCCGACGTCCGCCTTCGAGTTGTGCCGCACGGCCGACCACAGGCCGAGCGGGATGCCGACGATGACGGCGAAGAACATCGCCAGGAGCGTCAACTCGATCGTGGTCGGCAACCGGTCGATCAACATCTGGCCGACCGGCCGCGAAAGCTTGAGCGAGTTACCGAGGTCGCCGCTGGCGACCTGGCCCAGGTAGATCGCGAACTGGACCGGGATGGGTTGATCGAGTCCATTGCGCTTGGCGAATGCGTCGCAGACCACGTCGCTCGCCCGCTCGCCGAGCACCGCCCGACACGGGTCGCCAGGGACGATCCGGGCGAGGGCGAACACGAGGAAGAGGATCCCGAAGAGGACCGGGATCGTCAGCGCCAGGCGACGGAGGATGAACCTGGTCATCGGGGAGGGTGATCCCCTTCACCTTGTCGTTGATAGCGGACAGGGACGCCGCGAGGGCGTCCCTGTCCGATCGATCTACCGAAACCTGAGGGTTACGAGGCGGGCGGGTTCAGGAAGCCCCCGAACAGGCCGCCCCAGTACTCGAAGGCACCGGAGTTACCGACATGGAGCGGGTTCTGCGCGTCCCACTGGACCGCGTACGTCGTGACGACGTCGTTGGCATCGAAGGTGGCGCCGTCGTGGAACGTGACGCCGTCGCGCAGCTTGCAGGTCCACGTCGACTGGTCGTCGTTCGGGGTGCACTCGGTCGCGAGCGACGGGACCGGCTTGGTCCCGTTGATCTCGTACGCGTACAGCGACTCGAACAGCTGCTCGCACGCGCGCAGCGTCTCGCCGTCGGACTCGTCACCGCAGTACAGGCTGAGAGGCTCAGCGCCCTGCATGAACACCATCGTGTCCCGGGTCCCCGGCTTCATATCGGCCAGGATCTCGGTGGTCAGCGGCGACGCCTGGCCGCCTTCGACGTCCGCCAGGTAGGCGGTACCGGTGCCACCGTGGACGATGGGAACCACGGGGACGTGCTGCTTGATGAGGTTGTTCGCCTCGGTGTACGCCGCCTTGCGGTCCGCATCGGCGGGCGACGTCGCGCCCTTGGTCAGGGCGGCGGCGATGTCGTCGAACGGGCCACCGAACTTCTTGCCCGAGCCCGCACCGAAGTGGAAGTCGAGGAAGTTCGTCGCGTCCGGATAGTCGGCGCCCCAGCCGTAGATGAAGAGACCCTCCATCTGGCCGGCCGTGACGGCCTTGGTAAAGGCACCCGACTCCTGGAGGTCGATCGAGGTCTTGATGCCGAGATTGGCCTCGAGCTGCTGCTGGATCTCGGTCGCGATGACCGGCGGATCCGGGTTGTACGGTCGGACCGCCGCGCGGAACGACAGCGGATAGGTCTTGGAGAAGTCGAAGTTCGCGTCCGTCAGGAGCTTCTTCGCCGCGGTCGCGTCGAAGTCATACCAGCTGTCGCCCTCGCAGCCGAACGGCACGAGCGGCGGGCATGGCGTGAAGTGCGTCGCGACCTCCGTCCCTTCGGGATAGAAGTTGTCGGCGATGCGCTTGCGATCGATGCCCATCGCGATGGCCTTGCGGACGTTCTCGTCGTCCCACGGCTTCACCGCGCGGTTCATGCCGATGTACATCGTGTTCATCGCGGGACGCGGCATGAACGCCAGGTTCGATTCGGTCTTGATCTTGGCGATCTCGTCACGACCCGGGTTGTCCATACCATCGATGGACGTGCCCGACTCGAGCTCGACGAGGCGCTGCGCCGCGGTGTCGCTCCAGCGGAGCTCGGCCTTGGGCGCCTTCGCGGCGGTGCCCCAGTAATTGGGGTTGGCCTCGAAGTCGATGCGGTTGCCGGTATCCCACTGGGTCAGCTTGTAGGGGCCGGTCCCATTGGGCTGGGTCAGATACGACTTGTCGGGCGCGTGCGCCGCGAGGTAGTCCGCGTCCTGGATCCCGAACGTCGAGAACGCCGCCTTCGGCAGGAACGCGACGTCGGAAGCGCAGAGCTGGAACTCGACGGTCAACCGATCGACGGCCGTGATCCGCTTGATGGTCCCGGTGTACGGCGCGACGCCGCAGGGGGCATCACCGGACTCCGGATACGAGATCCCCTTGAACGCCTCTCCGGATGCCGAGGCCCCAGGCTCGCTGGCCGATGGAGCGCTCGACGGGGCCGTGCTCGCTGACGGTGTGCTGCCCGTGCATGCAGCGACGATCGCTGCGATGCCGATGACGGCAGCCAACCGGCGCGACAGGCTCGTAGAACGAGTCATGCGCTGGTTCTCCTCCTACGCGTCCCGAGGGTCGCCCGTCATCCTCCCTGAGCCGACCAACCTGGGACATGGATCGACGCCGGTGTCCGTTCCGGCGACGGTGCGCGGGAACCTTAGCACCCGTATCCCCGCGTTGCTAGGGGGGTTCGCTCAGGGGTCGAACGACGTGATTCAGGGCTCCACGGGCGGGTGGAGGAAGCCGCCGAACCGGTCGATGAACGCCTGGAACGTCCCCTGGCGGCCCCGGTGGAGCGGATGCGCGGCATCCCACCGGATCGCGTACGACAGGACGACGTCATTCGCATCGAGGGTCGACCCGTCGTGGAAGGTCACGCCCTTGCGCAGCGCGCAGGTCCAGACGGTCAGATCGGCATCCGGCGTGCAGGTCTTCGCCAGCGACGGCGAGAGACCCGGCTCCGGGATGTCGTGGCGGTACAGCGCCTCCGAGAGCTGCGCACAGATCCGCAGGGCGACGTCGTCGGTCTCGTCGGCGCAGAACAGGCTTCCGGGTCGGGCCTTCTGCATGTAGACGAACTGGCTCCGGTCGCCCGGCACGACGGTCGAGAGGCGGTCCGTATCGGTGGCGCTCGCCTGTTTGCCGGTGACATCAGTGCGGAATGCCCCGACGCTGCCCACATGGGCCAGCGGGATCATCGGCACGTGCTTGCGGATGAGGTCGTTGACCCCCGCGTAGCCCTTCGCACGCGCCTTGGCGTCGCCCGTTCGCCCTCGGCCGAGCCAACGCGCGACGTCGTCAAACCGGTTGCCGAACTGGAGGCTTGCCGCCGGGCCGAAATGACTCTCCAGTAGCAGTCCCGCATCCGGGTATCGCGCGCGCGCTCCCAACAGATAGAAGCCTTCCAGCTTGCCGGCGTCCGCTGCAGCCACCAGCTCGTCGAACGGCATCGGGTTCAGCGTCGTCGTGATGCCCAACTGGTCCTTCAGCTGCGCCTGGAGTGCCGTAGCCGTGGCGGTCGGATCCGGGAGGTAATCGCGCGGCTCCGCGGGGAAGCTGATCGTGGACGTGAAGCCATCGGCCATACCGACCTCGGCCAGCAGATCGCGGGCGGCCTCGGGATCCGGTTCGGACCACGGGTCGCCGCCGCACCCCGCCGGGATCGCGCAGGGCAGGAAGTGTGTCGCGAGCTGCGTTCCGGGCGGGAAGCTCGCGTCGACGATCGCGGCCCGGTCGATGCCGAGGGCGATCGCCCGGCGGACGGTCTCGTTGTCGAACGGTGCGAATCGATTGTCGAACCCGATGTAGGCCGTGTTCAGCCCTTGCCGCGGCGTGATGGTCAGGTCGGGGTTCGCCTGGGCGGCTTCGATGTCTCCCGGAGCCAGCTCATCGACCGCGTCGACGGACGCCTCGCGCAGCTTCGAGAACCGCTGGCCGGCGTCCCCCTCGCCAACGAAGATGATCGACGGGGTCAACGCCGGCGTGCCCCAGTACCCGTCGTAGCGACTGAGCGTGATGTCGCCCGAGCCGTCCCAGGCATCGAGGCGGTATGGGCCCGTGCCGTTGACCTGGGTCAGGATCGGCTGCTGCTGCGCAGTGGGGTCGATATGGCTCTGGAGCCAGGCGGTGTCGTCGATGGCCAGCGCGGGTGAGGCGATCTTCGAGAGGAACGCCGGGTCGGCGTCACACAGCTCGAAGACGACCGTGGACGCGTCGCGGGCGAACACGCGTCGGAGCGAGCCCGCGTATGGACCGTAGGCAGGGTCGGAGCTCGCCGCTTCCTCGCAGGGCGCGGGGCCCTCTGCCGGGTATTTCATCGGCTCGAACACGCCTGTGCTGGGTGGGGCGGTGGGGAACGCCGAGCTTCCGCTCGGACCGGGTAGAAGGGACGTCTCGGGGCTCGTCGACGGCGCTGGGCCCGCGCATCCGACGATCACGCTGATCGTCACCAACCCCGCCGCGATCAGGCGGCCGGGCCGTGGTCGTCGTGGCATCGGCGCGTAGCCTAGCAGTCAGCTTCGCGTATGCTCGGCCGCATGCAGACGGTGCGCGTGGCCCTCGCGCAGATCGCGCCGGCGCTCGGCCAATTCGACGCGAATCTCGCGCGGCACCACGAGCTGATCCGCGAGGCGCGCTCGAAGGGCGCTGACCTCGTCGTCTTTCCGGAGCTCGGGCTCACTGGGTACCAGCTCCAGGACCTCGCGGCCGAGGTCTCGATCCGCCTCGACGATCCCCGGCTGGCGGACCTCGCGGCGGCGACGGAGGACCTCTCGGTCATCGTGTCCTTCGTCGAGGAGTCGGCGGACCACCGGCTGTTCATCGCAGCGGCGCTGCTCGAGGACGGCCAGATCTGCCACGTCCACCGCAAGCTCTTCCTGCCGACCTACGGCTTGTTCGATGAGCGACGGTTCTTCGCCCCGGGCGACATCCTGCGGGCGGTCCCGTCGCGGCTGGGCATCGGGATGGGAATCGCGATCTGCGAGGATTTTTGGCATCTCACGGTGCCCCAGATCCTGGCCCTCGACGGGGCCCAGATCCTTGTGAACGTGTCGTCGTCGCCGGGTCGCGATCTCGCCGCGACGAACGAGGTCGGGCTGGGGACGGCGAACTCGTGGCGGACGCTGATGCGGACCTACGCCCAGCTGACGACGACGTTCGTCGTGTTCTGCAATCGGGTCGGCATCGACGAATCGATCTCGTTCTGGGGAGGTTCCGAGGTCATCGGCCCGAGCGGAGCGGCCGTCCTCACGGCGCCCCTCTATGACGAGGGGCTGTTCCTGACCGACATCGCCACAGCGGACATCCGCCGTGAGCGGGTCGCGCTGCCGCTGCTCCGCGACGAGCGGCCGGAATTCCAGGTCCGCGAGCTGTCGCGCATCGTCGCGGAACGCGCCGGGCTGGCACGCGATGCGACCGGCGACCGTGACGCGGAGCCGGGGCTGGACGTCGCGCCTGGCGACAGGACGCCGCACCCGATCGGGTTCCGGCGCGCCAGCGGGAGCTCGGGCGGATGACGGCGACCGCGGCCTTCGAGCTGCCGACCGAGCTGGCGATCGATACGGATGTAGCGCGACGGATCATCGAGGAGTTCATCCGCGGGCAGCTCCGGCAGGCCGGCTTCGAGCGGGCGGTGCTCGGGCTGTCGGGCGGCATCGACTCGGCGCTTGTGGCGTTCCTCGTCGCCGAGGCGATCGGCGCGGACAAGCTGCTCTGTGTCCTGATGCCGTATCGCACGTCGTCGCCGGCATCACAGCACGACGCCGAGGAGGTCCTCCGTCGCCTCGGCACGCCATCGGAGCTCGTTGAGATCACGGCGATGGTCGACGGCTTCTTCGGTCCGGAAAGCGACGCCTCGTCGCTCCGCCGCGGCAACTTCATGGCCCGCCAGCGCATGGCGGTCCTGTACGACCGCTCCGTGACGTGGGGCGGGCTGGTCGTCGGCACGGGCAACAAGACCGAATCGCTCATCGGCTACACGACGGTCTTCGGCGACAACGCCTGCGCCTTCAACCCGATCGGTGACCTCTACAAGAGCCAGGTCCGCCAGCTCGCAGCGGCGATCGGCGTCCCTGACGAGATCATCCGCAAGGCACCGTCGGCGGACCTGTGGCCGGGCCAGACAGATGAGACCGAGGGCGGCTTCGACTACCCGACGCTCGATCGCCTGCTCTTCTGGCGCATCGACAAGCGCCGCTCGATCGACGAGATGGTCGCGCTCGGGTTCGCACGCGAGCTGGTCGAGCGCGTCGATCGGATGGTGGCCGGTGCCGAGTTCAAGCGGCAGGTGCCACCGATCGCCAAGCTCGGGCCACGGACGGCAGGCGTCGACTACCTCTATCCCCGTCGACGGCCGGGCTCCGCTCGCTCGACGAGCAGCTGACGGCTTGCCTCCGCCCGATACGGAGCGCGGCGGCACGCTCTACATGGTCGCGACGCCGATCGGCAATCTCGGCGACATCACGCTCCGCGCCATCGAGGTGCTTCGCGACGTCCCGCTGATCGCGGCGGAGGACACGCGGCTTACCCGACGGCTGCTCGAGCGCCACGACATCCCGACCCGTTCGATAAGCTTCCACGCTCGCAGCGCGCCGGCCCGGCTGGACAAGCTGGTCGCGCATCTTCGTGGCGGCGCTGACCTTGCGCTCGTCACCGACGCCGGGACACCCGCCATCAGCGACCCCGGGGCCGACCTCGTCTCCGCGTGGGCCGCCGAGGGCGGTCGCGTCGTACCGATACCCGGGGCGTCGGCCGTCCTCGCCGCCGTCGCTGCGTCCGGGATCGCCGGACCCCGCTGGGCGTTCGAGGGGTTCCTGCCAAGGAGCGGCCGGGATCGACGCGAGCGGCTCGCGGCGATCGCCGGTGACCCGCGCGGGACGGTCCTGTTCGAGGCCCCGGGTCGCGTCGTCGCGACGCTCCGCGACCTGGCGGTGGCGTGCGGGGACGAGCGCACGGGCGCCGTCGCGCGCGAGCTGACGAAGCTGCATGAGCAGATCGAGCGCGGCACGCTCGGCTCGCTGACGGCCGCCGTCGCGGAGGGCCGGATCCCGTCCCGTGGCGAGTTCGTGCTCGTCGTGGGGATGGGCGAAGCGACACCCACGACAGGGAACGCCGAAGATGTGGTCGCGGCCCGAGAGGCCGTCGAACGACTCGTCGGCGAGGGTGTCGCTCGCGGGGAGGCGGCCCGACGCGTGGCCGCGGACACCGGTCTGCCACGGCGACGGTTGTACGGCGCGGGCGAGGACCGGGGCGAAGGCGCCTAGCCCGCCGGTCCGTCCCGTCCCGCCGCTTCGTCCGGTCGCGGCCCGGCTGCCGCGTCGCCGCACGAGCGCTGTGGCACGCTACAGCGGCGGGGTCGCCGATCGGGTCGTGACGGTCGTCGCGACAGGCAAGGAGTGCGCGACATGGGCTTCAGCTGGGGCCGGTTCGATACGAGGACCCTCGTCCTCATGCCGATCGCGATCGCGATCAACATCGTCCTCGGCCAGACCATCGCGTCGGTACTCAAGATCCCGATCTACCTCGACTCGATCGGGACGGTGCTCGTCGGCGTCCTGGCAGGTCCGATCCCGGGTCTCGCGACCGGCCTCCTATCGAACCTCCTGTGGACGTACGTGGTGCCGCCACCCTTCCACAACGACTTCGCCGCGCCGTTCGCGATCACGGCATCATTCATCGGCTTCTACTCGGGCCTCGTCACA
>Ga0111538_10009355_pt1 | contig 13091 bp, 12 predicted proteins | sample SoiMethybrSBSTD1_FD_79669 | JGI IMG/M metagenome (GOLD analysis project Ga0111538, IMG submission 79669) | Bulk soil microbial communities from a Populus tree surrounding site in Tennessee, USA - Soil MetaG P. TD hybrid SBSTD1 (version 2)... | ecosystem: Environmental > Terrestrial > Soil >...
AGGCCGCAGCATCGCCTGGCCGATGATGCCCGCCGCCTTCTCCATCTCCGACAGCCGCCCCTTCAGCTCGTCCAGGTTGCCGTCACCCCGCGCCTTCTTGGCGCGCTCGATCGAGTCGAGGATGCGCTGCTGCTCGTCGGGCGTCAGCTTGCCCTCGAGCGCCTGGACCGAGCGCATGGTGTTCGCCACCAGCCCGTCCAGCTGCCGGACCACGGCCTCCTGCTCCTTTTTCGACTTCTCGTCGGACTCGCGCTTGCGCGTCTCGTCGACCAGCCGGTTGACGTCGGCCTGGCTGAGGCCGCCCGAGGGATGGATCGTGATCGCCTGGCGCCGGCCGGTCGCCTGGTCGGTGGCCTCGACCGACACGATGCCGTTCACGTCGATCTCGAACCCGACCTCGATCTGCGGCACGCCGCGCGGCGCGGGCGGGATGTTCGTGAGCTCGAACTTCTGCAGGCTCTTGTTGTAGGCGGCCATGTCGCTCTCGCCCTGCAGCACGTGCACCTCGACGCGCGTCTGGTTGTCGGCGACGGTGGTGAAGACGCGGCTCTTGCGCGTCGGGATCGTGCTGTTGCGGTCGATCAGCGACGTGAAGGTGCCGTCCTTGGTCTCGATGCCGAGCGTGTGCGGCGTGACGTCGAGCAGCACGAGGTCCTTGACCTCGCCCTGGATGATCCCGGTCTGGATCGCGGCGCCCATCGCGACGCCCTCGTCGGGGTTGACGGCGCGGTTCGGCTCCTTGCCGAACACGCGGCGCACGACCTCGGTGACCTTGGGCGCGCGAGTCTGCCCGCCGACCAGCAGCACCTCGTCGATCTGCTCCGGCTTCATCTGCGCGTCGGACAGGCACTGCTGGCAGGGCCTTATCGTCTTCTCGAGCAGCTCGTCCGTCAGCTCCTCGTACTTCTGGCGCGTCAGCACGGTATTGAGGTGCTTCGGGCCCGAGGCGTCGGCCGAGATGAAGGGCAGCACGATCTCGGTCTGCTGCGCGGTCGACAGCTCGCACTTCGCCTTCTCGGCCGCTTCCTTGAGCCGCTGCAGCGCCATGCGGTCCTGCTTCAGGTCGATCGCGGTCTCGCGCTGGAACTCGCCGATCAGCCAGTCGATGATCCGCTGGTCGAAGTCCTCTCCGCCCAGGTAGGTGTCGCCGCCCGTCGCGCGCACCTGGAAGAGGCCGTCGGCCATCTCCAGGATCGTGATGTCGAAGGTGCCGCCGCCGAGGTCGTAGACGGCCACCATCTGGCCGCTCTTGCCGGTGTTCTTGAGCCCGTACGCGAGCGCCGCGGCCGTCGGCTCGTTGATGATGCGCGAGACCTTGAGGCCCGCGATCAGGCCCGCGTCCTTCGTGGCCTGGCGCTGCGGGTCGTTGAAATACGCCGGGACGGTGATGATCGCCTCTTCGACCGCCTCGCCGAGGTAGTCCTCGGCCGCCGCCTTCAGCTTCTGAAGCACGAAGGACGAGATCTCGGGCGGGGAGTAGAGCTTGTCCTCGATCTGCAGGTGGACGTCGCCGTTCGGCGCGTTCGTGAGCTGGAACGGCATGAAGCGCCTGGCCTCTTCGGCCTCGCGGGAGTCGAACTTGCGGCCGATCAGCCGCTTCACAGCGAACACGGTGTTCTTCGGGTTCGTGAGCGCCTGGCGCTTGGCGATCTGGCCGACGAGCCGCTCGCCCTTGGCCGTGAAGCCCACGATCGAAGGCGTCGTGCGGGCGCCTTCCTGGTTGGGGATCACCTGGGGCACGCCGCCTTCCATGACCGCGACGCACGAGTTCGTCGTGCCCAGGTCGATGCCGATCATCTTGCCCACGTGTGGACCTCGCTCCTCGTTTGAGAGCCGTCTCCTAGTGGACGTCTCCGCCTTCCGGTCCTTCGCCCTGGGGCCCGCTCGCGACCTTCACGAGCGCCGCCCGCAGCAGGCGGTCCCGGTACCGGTAGCCCTTGCGGAACACTTCGGAAACCGTGCCCGGCTCGAAGCCGGGCGCCGGCTCGTGCACGATCGCCTGGTGCGCGGCCGGATCGAAACGTTCGCCGAGCGGCTCCACGGCCGTGACGCCGAGCGACTCGAAGAGCGTCATCAGCTCGCGGTGGGTGAGTTGCACACCCTCGCGCAGCGACTTGCCCGCGTCCTGCGCCTGGAGCGCGCGCTCGAGGTTGTCGACGGTGCCAAGCAGCTGCTTCAGCAGCGCGGCCTCGGCGTCGAGCGCGGCCGTGCCGCGGTCGCGCTCCACCCGCCGCTTGTAGTTCTCGAAGTCGGCGCGGCGCCGGAGCAGGGCGTCCTTGAGCTCGTCGCGTTCGCGGCGCAGCGCACTGGCGTCGTCCTGACCCTCGGCGGCCGACGCGGCCGCAGGCTCGCGCGGCTCGAGGCCGCCCTCGCCCGGATGCTCCTCGGTGGCCGCTCCCGAAGGCGACACCTCGGCCTCGTCCTCGCGGCCGTTGCGGCGCCGGCTCACGCCCGATGGCCTCGCAGGACGTCGGAGACGGCGCGCGCCACGTGGTCCACGAGCGAGACGACGTGCGCGTACTGCATCCGCGTCGAGCCGAGCACGCCCACGCCGAAGGCGGGCTCGCCGTCGAGCGAGCAGGTGGCGCCGACGAGCGAGAGGTCCGACAGCTCCGGGTCGGGGTTCTCGTGCCCGATCAGCACGCGGATCCCCTCGCCCGCGATGCAGGCGTTCAGGATGCGCACGAGCCGGCTCTTCTCCTCGAAGGTGCGGAACAGCGCGCGCATGCGCTCGGTGTCGTCGAACTCGGGCTGCGCGAGGATGTTGGAGGCGCCGTCGAGGTAGACGCTGGCCTCGCTCTCCCGGACCTCGAACGCGCGCCCGCCGAGCGCGATCACCCGCTGCAGCAGCGAGTCGTAGAGCGCCTTCTCCTCGCTCATCATCTCGAGGAGGCGCGTGCGGATCTGCGCGAGCGGCATGCGGCTGAAGTGGACGTTCAGGTAGTTGGCGCACTCCTGGAGCTGGCTCGGCTCGAGCCGCTCCTCCACCTCGATCACCTTGTGGGTGACGAGGCCGGTCGCCGAGACCATCACCACCAGCACGCGCGGGTGGCCCAGGGGCACGAGGTCGACGTGCCGGAAGCTGGTGCGCGCGATGTCGGGCGCCAGCACGAAGCCCACGTGGCGGCTGAGCCGCGACAGCAGCTGCGACGCGCGCTCCATCGTCTGGGCGAGCGAGGCGTCCATCGAGTGCAGCTCGGCGATCGCCCGCGCCTCGCCGTCCTTGAGCGGGCTCGGGCCCATCAGCGAGTCGACGTAGACCCGGTAACCCTCGTCGGTGGGCACCCGGCCGGCGCTCGTGTGGGGGTGGTCGAGGTACCCGAGGGCCTCCAGGTCCGCCATGATGTTGCGCAGGCTGGCAGGGGAGAGCGCCCGGCCAAAGGCCCGGCACAGGCTCTCCGACCCGACCGGATCGCCGGTCTCCACGTGGAGCTGGATCAGGGTTCGGAGGACCTCGCGTCTGCGGTCGTCCAAGGCCGTCGCGGGCATGGCTTCGCGACGGAAATTATACAAGGGAAAGGATCTTCAGTCGATCTGCGCCCGCTGCAGCTTGCCGCTGAAGTCGATGTAGATGCTCTTCCACTCGGAGAACACCTCGAGCGCCTGGACGCAGGCTTCCCGGTGGCCGTTGCCCGTGTTCTTGGTGCCGCCGAAGGGCAGGTGGGTCTCGGCGCCGATCGTGGGGGCGTTGACGTAGAAGATGCCCGTGTACATCTCGCGCATGGCCGTGAAGGCCTTGCCGATGTCCTGGGTGTAGATCGAGGCGGAGAGCCCGTAGTCGACCGAGTTGCCGACCTCGATCGCCTGCTCGAGCGACTTCACCGGGATCACGGAGACGACGGGCCCGAAGATCTCCTCGTACGCCACGCGCATCTTCGGCGAGCAGTCGGCGAAGACGGTCGGCTCGTGGAAGTAGCCGCGGGCGTGGTCGCCCTTGCCGAGGCGGCTGCCGCCGGCGACGAGCCGCGCCCCCTCGTCCTTGCCGATCTGGACGTAGCGCTCGACGGTCTCGAGCTGCGAGGTGTTCACGCACGGTCCGACCTGGCTCTTCGGCTCGAGGCCGTTGCCGACGCGGAGCCCCTTGGCTCCTGCGCTGAAGCGGTCGAGGAACTCCTTGTAGACCTTCTCGTGCACCGCGACGCGGCTCGCGGCGGTGCAGCGCTGGCCGGTGGTGCCGAAGCCGCCCCAGAGCGCGCCCTCGACGGCGAGGTCGAGCCGCGCGTCGTCCATCACCATGATGATGTTCTTGCCGCCCATCTCGAGGTGGCAGTGCTTGAACGCGGGGGCGCAGGCCTCGGACACGCGGCGGCCGACCTCGGTCGAGCCGGTGAAGGACACCATGCCGACGTCCTTGTGGCTCATGAGCGGCGAGCCCACGGAAGAGCCGCTGCCCGTGACCATGTTGACGACGCCCTTCGGCAGCCCGGCCTGCTCGAGCGCTTCGATCAGGTTGACGACGGAGAGCGGGGTGTCGGTCGCGGGCTTGATCACGACGGTGTTGCCGAGGATCAGCGCCGGCATCATCTTCCACGAGGGGATCGCCATCGGGAAGTTCCACGGCGTGATGAGCCCCGCGATGCCGATCGGCTGGCGCACCGACATCTGGAACTTGTCGGGCATCTCCGACGGCGTCGTCTGGCCGAACTGCCGGCGCCCCTCGCCGGCCATGTAGTACGTCATGTCGATCGCTTCCTGGACGTCGCCGCGCGTCTCGTCCAGGACCTTGCCCATCTCGCGCGTCATGTCGCGCGAGAAGTCCTCCTTGCGCTTCACCAGGATCTCGGCGGCGCGGTAGAGGATCTCGCCGCGCTTGGGGGCGGGCAGCGCTTTCCAGCGCGGGTACGCCTCGCGCGCGCAGGCGATCGCCCGCTCGACGTCTTCGGGTCCCGAGTCGGCGAAGCTGCCGATCAGCTCGGAGGTGTCGGCGGGGTTGCGGTTGTCGAACGTGCGTCCGGAAGCGGCGTCCTTCCAGGCCCCGCCGATGTAGTTGCCGTAGCGCTTCGCCATTACGCCTTGTCGCCCGCCCGCGCCGACATGTCGCTCGTGCCGCGGAAGCTTGCGCCCTCGGCGATCACGATCCGGGGCGCGCGGATGTTGCCGGTGAGCCGGCCGGTCGACTCCAGCACGACGCGCTCGGTCGCGTGGCAATCGCCGATCACCTCGCCCGCCACGACGACCGTGTGGGCCGAAACGTCGGCCTTGACCGTGCCGCCCGGCGCGATGCGCAGCTCGGCCGTGAGCCGGATGCTGCCCTCGACCGTGCCCTCGACCAGCACGGCCTCGGCCCCCTGCAGCTCGCCCTTGAGCTGCACCTTCGAGCCGATCACGCACGGGCCGCTGCGGTGGGCCGCCGCTGCGGGAGCGGCGGGCGCGGGGTGCGGCGCGGGCGCCGCTGCGTGCAACGTCGGCGTGACGGGCCGCGTCGGCGGCGGCTCCGGAGGACGGCTGCTGTCGTTCTTTCCGAAGATTCCCATGGCTCCTCCCGGAGGCTCAGCAACTCCACGTGCCGGTCGCGCGGGAGGGGCGGCTGGAGCGGGCGACGGGATTCGAACCCGCGACTCCGAGCTTGGGAAGCTCGTACTCTACCAGCTGAGCTACGCCCGCCTCGTGCGCTCGACCGGACATGATAGACAGCCTGGCGCCGGCCGGTCAAGCATCGGCGGCTAGCCGCGGACCAGCTCCAGCACCTCGTCGCGACGCTTCTGCATGTCAGCCGGGGTCGCCGCCTCGAGGTTGAGCCGCAGCAGCGGCTCGGTGTTCGAGGCGCGGACGTTGAAGTGCCAGTCGTCGTAGTCGACCGAGAGGCCGTCGAGCCGGCCGATCCGCCCGTCCCTGTAGCGCTCCTCGATCCGGGCGAGGGCGCGCGGCACGTCGGCGACTCGCGAGTTGATCTCTCCCGAGATGTGGTACTTCGCGCGGAGCGGCGCCAGGATCTCGCTGAGCCTGCGGCGCTCCTGCCCGATCCGCTCGAGCACCAGCAGGGCCGGGATCATGCCGTTGTCCGCGAACCAGTTCTCGCGGAAGTAGAAGTGGCCGGAGACCTCGCCGCCGAAGACCGCGTTCTCGTCGCGCATGCGCTTCTTGATGAAGGCGTGGCCGACGCGGTTCATGAGCGCCGTGCCGCCGGCGCGGCCCACGTAGTCCGGGACGGCGCGCGAGGCCCGCACGTCGTACACGATCCGCGCGCCCGGCTCGCGCCGCGCGAAGGCCTCGCCGAGCACGGCGGTGACGAAGTCGCCGGGCACGTACTCGCCCTGGTCGTCGACGAAGAAGCAGCGGTCGGCGTCGCCGTCCCACGCGATCCCGAGGTCGGCGCCCTCCGAGCGCACGCGCTCGACGAGGTCGCGGCGGTTCTCCTCGACCAGCGGGTCGGCCGGGTGGTTCGGGAAGGTGCCGTCGAGCTCGAAGTAGAGCCGCGTCGTCTGGAGCGGCAGCGAGCCGTAGATCGCCTGGACGCCGACCGCTCCCATGCCGTTGGCGGTGTCGAGCACGACCTTGAGCGGCGGGATCCGCGACACGTCGACGAACGACAGGCAGTGGCGCGCGTAGTCGTCGGTCACGCTCGCCGTGGCGAGCGCGCCGCGCGGCGGCGCCGGCTCGGCGTAGCGGCCCGCGACGAGCCACTCGCGGATCTCCTTGATGCCGGCGTCGCCCGAGAGCGCGAGCGCCCCGCGGCGGACCAGCTTGGCGCCGTTCCACTCCTTGGGGTTGTGCGACGCGGTCACGATCGCGCCGCCCTCGAAGTCGTGGCGCGCGACGTAGTAGTAGAGCATGTCGGTCGAGGCGACGCCGATGTCGGTGACCGCGGCGCCCTGCGCGCGCGCCCCGTCCACGAGCGCCTTGGCGAGCTCGGGGGAGGAGAGCCGGCAGTCGCGTCCGACCGCGATCTTCGTCGCGCCCAGGTAGTCGACGAACGCCCGCCCGATGCGGCGGTAGACCTCGGAGTCGAGCTCGCCCGGGTAGAGGCCGCGGATGTCGTAGGCCTTGAAGATGCCCGGCGCGATCGTGGTCACGCGGCGCCTCCGCCGCTCTTCGAATAGTCGGTCACCAGCGAGCCGTCCCCGAGCTGCGCCCCGCGCACGACCGCGTGCGCTCCGACGCGAACCCCCGCCCCCAGCAGGCTGCCGTCGATCGTGGACTCGGCTCCGGCCTCGACGCCCTTCCACAGCACGCTGTCGCGCACGCGGGCACCCGCCCGAACGCGCACGCCTTCGGCGAGCGCGGCGTCCGGCCCCACGCTCGCGCCGGCCTCGATCTCGCAGCCTGGCCCGACGAAGAACGGCGCCTCGAGCCTCGCCCCGTCCGCGATCCGGGCGCCGCGCGCCACGAAGCCGCCCGAGCGCGCCTCGGCCTCGAGCGCCACCCGGAAGCGGCCGCCGAGGATGTCGCGGTGGACCTGCAGGTACTTCTCCGGCGTGCCGATGTCGATCCAGTAGCCCCGGTGCACGGGGCCGAACACCACGTCGCCGCGCGCCAGCAGGGCGGGGAAGAAGCCCCGCTCGATCGAGTGGCTGACGGACGGCGGGATCAGGTCGATCACGCGCGTCTCCAGGATGTAGATCCCGGCGTTGATGGTGTCCGACGTGATCTCCTCGGGCTTCGGCTTCTCGCGGAAGCGCAGCACGCGCCCGGAAGCGTCGGTCTCGACGAGCCCGTAGGCCGATGGGTTCGGCACCGGCGTGAGGAGGATCGTGGCGGAGGCCTGCTGCTGCTCGTGCCGGCGGACCAGCTGGGCGAGGTCGACGTCCGTGAGCACGTCGCCGTTCATCACGATCGTGCGGTCGTCGAGCAGGTCGAGCGCGTTGCGCACGGCGCCGCCGGTGCCGAGCGGGGTGTCCTCCACGGCGTAACGGATCTTGACGCCGAACGCGCTGCCGTCGCCGAACACCGCCTCGACCCGCTCGGGCCGATAGGCGACCGAGAACACCACATCCCGCACACCGGCCGAGGCCAGCAAGTCGAGCTGGTGGCGCAGGAACGGGCGGTCGACGACCGGCACCACGGGCTTGGGGACGCTGAGCGTCAGGGGGCGGAGCCGCGTGCCTTCACCGCCCGCGAGGATGACTGCTCTCATGATGGGGGGGAGGGATCATAGCATCCGGGTCCCATCGTTCCTTGACGGCCGCGACCTGCTTTCTCTATAAAGGGGCACCGCGCGTGAACCTGCCGAACGCCCTCACGCTCCTGCGCATCTTCCTCGTCCCGCTGCTCGTCGTGGTACTGCTGACGCGGGTGGAAGGGCACGTGTATTTCGGCGTCGCCATCTTCCTGCTCGCCGTCGCCACGGACTTCCTCGACGGCTTCTTCGCGCGCCGCCGGAACGAGGTGACGCGGCTCGGGATCCTGTTGGATCCGCTGGCAGACAAGCTGCTCACCGCGGCCGCCTTCCTTTCGCTCGTGGAGATGAACCTGGTCCCGGCCTGGGTGGTGATGATCATCCTGGCCCGCGAGCTGGCGGTGACGGGGCTGCGGAATGTGGCCGCTGGCCGCGGCGTCCTGATCCGCGCCTCGGGCCTCGGCAAGGCCAAGATGGTGGCGCAGGTGGTCGCGATCACGCTTTTCCTGCTCTCGCAGCTCTATCCGCTGCTGCGCGTGCCAGCCCTCGGCGCCCTGGCGGTCGTGGTGACGCTCACGCTCGTGTCGGGGGCGGACTACTTCATCCGCTTCTACCGCGAGGTGCTGCGGCCGGCGGCTGCCGCCAAATGAAAAGGGGGGCCAGCGGGCCCCCCTCGGGTGCGAACGACAGGTCGAGCGCCTAGCGCAATTGGACCTGGTCGCCGACCATGATCTCCTTGCGGGCGTACGTGATCTTGGCCGTGGCCGTCCGCTCGCGCACCGCGACGACGGTCGCCTCGCCGACGACGTTGCGGGGCGTCGGCACCGCGGGGTACATCACGCGGTAGACCGAGAACACCGCCCCGGGCGAGACGCCGTCCTCGGTCCCGGCGTCGATCGTCAGGAAGCTGCCGGTGCCGCCGATCGAGACGTCGTCCTGCAGGTCGACCACGTGGCGCGAGGTCTTGTCGTTCTCGGTGGAGCAGCAGTCCTCCGGCGCGCGCCGCGTCACCATCGGCACGTTCACCTTCTCGAACGGCTTCAGGTAGTCGCCGGCGTGCACGTCGAAGCAGGCCTGCTCGATCACCGCGCAGGCCGTGTTCTCCTGCACCAGGATCACCTTCACCCAGCCGGTGGTCTCGATCTTGGTGCCGAGCTTCTTGCCGCTGCGCGGGTGCTTCACGGGGTAGGCGACGTGGTGGAGCGTGTAGAGGTCGCCCGCCTTGACGCCGGCGTTGCTGCCCTTGTTGAGGTAGACGAGGTCGCGGTCGCCGTAGGCGTTCTTGTCGAAGCCCTCCTCGGACCCGACCAGGAACAGGCTCTCGTCCTCCCGGTCGTTCACGACGTAGGCGGAGCACTGGAGCGAGAGCTCCTCGGTCACCGGGTAGAGAGCCGTGGCGGCGCTCTCGCCGGCGCCCTCGACCATCCCGGGAATCGGAGCGCCTTCGGCGCCGACGCCTTCCGGACCGGTCGCTCCGGGCGCCTGGCCCGCGCCCTCGGCGACGAGCGCGATCTTGGGCAGCACGATCGGGTCGCCGGGATAGATCCAGTGGGCGTCCTTGATGTACTTGTTCTCGTTCCAGATCTGCGGCCAGAGATACGGGTTCTTGAGGAAGCGCGCCGAAATGTCCCAGAGCGTGTCGCCGCGGACCACGATGTAGTAGGCGGTGCCCTCGGGGATCGACGTGGGGTAGGACGTGTTCTTCGTCCAGTGGGGGGCGATCGTCGCCGGCCCGATCTGAAGGCCTGCCGCGTCCGCCGCTGCTGGCGGGGCCGCGGGGGTCTGCGCCAGGATCGGGCCCGCAGCCATCGCGCAAGCCACGAGGCTACCCAGGATCAGCTTCGCTCTCACTGCCTCTCCTCCCGGACGGAAACCCACCCGTCCTTACGAGCCTACGGCAAGTCACGGCTCGGGCGGACGGTATCAGGAAAAAAGGCTTTTCGTCAAGAGGTCTTTGCCAGCATCCTCAAAGTGACACTTGAGGTTGTGGCACCGGTCACACTTCATGTGGCACTTTAAGTCAGTGGTTTGAGGGGGGCGTAGCGGGTGGCTTGTCGACCGGCGGGGTGGCGGCAGCGGGCGGCGCCGCGGGGGCGGAAGGCGGGAAAGTCTGCTCCAGCTTGTCCCCTTCGGGGAGAAACGGACTCTTCGGGAACTCGGACCGCAGCCGCGCCAGATAGGGGCGCGCTTCGGCGTAGCGCCCCGCGAACGACAGGCACTGGCTGATCCGGAAGAGCACTTCGTCGAGCTTCTCGTAGTCCGGGTAGTCGTTCAGGATCGTCTCGTAGCGCGCGATGGCCGAGCGCCAGGACTTGCGCGTCTTCTGGTAGAAGAAGCCGACCTGGTGATGGGCATGCGCGAGGGTCTGCCGGCAGGTGCGGATCCGTTCGCGCGCCTCCTCGACGTGAGACGACTGCGGGTAGATGTCGAGCAGCCGTTCGTACTCCTCGAGCGCCTGCTTGGTGGCCGTCTGGTCCCGGTCGGAGGAGTTCTTCTGCCTGAAGTAGGACTCGCCCGCGCGGTACTGCGCGTAGTCCGAGCGCGGGTGCTGCGGGTAGAGCGTCAGGAACTCCCGGTAGGCCGAGACCGCCAGCACGTAGTTCCCGGTGCCGCCCTCCTCGTAGTAGGTGTCGGCGAGCGCGATGCGGGCGTCCGGCTGGTGGTTGCTCTGCGGAAAGGCGTCGATCAGCCGCTTGTAGTACTGCCGCGCCGATTCCCAGTCCTTCTTGGTGGTCGCCTTCTGGCCGGCTTCCCAGACGACCTCGTCCGAGGCGCTCGCGAGCGACTCGAGGTCGAGCTGCTTGCTGGCGCAGGCGGGAAGCACGGCGAGCGCCAGGGCGGCCACGAGCGCCCGTCCTCTCAAGAACGCCCCGCGATCCAGCGCCACTCGCGCTCGAGCCCCTCGGCGAGGGCGACGGTGGATCGGAAGCCGAGGTCGCGGCGCGCGGCTTCGGTGTCGGCGAACGTGTCTCTCATGTCGCCCTTCTGGGGCTCCTGGCGCTGGATCTGGAGGTGCTGCCCGGTGACCGTCTCGACGAGGCGCAGCACCTCGTTGAGGGCGACTCGCTCGCCTCCGCCCACGTTATACACGCAGCCGGGCCGGCCCGAAAGCGCCGCCTGGCGCACCGCGGAGACGATGTCGTCGACGTAGGTGAAGTCGCGCGTCTGCAGCCCGTCGCCGTAGACCGTGATCGGCGAGCCGTCGCGGGCGGCCTTCAGGAAGCGGTTGAAGGCCATGTCGGGGCGCTGGCGCGGCCCGTACACGGTGAAGAAGCGGAGGCTCACGGTCGGCAGGCCGTGGTTGCGGTGGTAGAGCCCGCAGAGGTGCTCCGCCGCGAGCTTCGTCACCCCGTAGGGCGAGACCGGCACGCAGGGGCCGTCCTCGCGCAGCGGCAGCGTGGGCGCGTCTCCGTAGACCGAGGACGACGAGGCGTAGACGATCCGCGGACGCCCGCCCGCGAGCGCCGCTTCCAGCAGCCGCTGCGTCGCGAGCACGTTGTGCTCGGTGTAATGCGAGAACTCGCGCCCCCACGAGGCGCGCACTCCCGCCTGCGCCGCGAGGTGATAGACGTGCCCGGCGCCGTCGAGCAGCCTGGCGAGGTCGGCGTCCTGCAGCCGCGCCTCTACCAGCCGGAAGCGCGCGTTCGCGCGCGGCCCTTCGAGGTTCTTCTCCTTGAGCTCGCGCGCGTAGTAGTCGGTGAAGCAGTCGATCCCGGTCACCTCGTGACCGTCCGCCAGCAGGCGCTCGGCGAGGTGCGAGCCGATGAAGCCGGCGGCTCCCGTGACGACGACCTTCACTGCAGGAGGCTCCGCAGCTCGGCAGGCAGCCGCCGCGGACGGCCGCGCCCGTCGACCGATGCGTGCTCCGTCGTGCCCGTCGCGAGCGGCGCGTCGTCGCCGTCGCAGCGGATCTCGTACTCGAACGAGACCCGGGCCCCCGAGTGCGAGACGACCCGCGTCCGGATCTCGAGCAGGTCGTCGTAGCGCGCCGGGCGCCTATAGCGGGCGCTCGCCTCGATCACGGGCAGGTGCACGTCCCGTTCCTCGAGCTCGCGGTAGGTCATGCCGCGCTCGCGCAGCAGGTCGGTGCGGCCGACCTCGAACCAGGCGAAATAGCTGCCGTGCCAGGCGACGCCCATCTGGTCGGTCTCGGCGTAGCGCACGCGCAGCCGCGAGACGGAGTCCGCGCTCACTTCGCTGCCCCGATCAGGCCGCGCACGGCCTGCTCCGGGTCGCCCGCGGCGAAGGCGGCGGCGCCGACCACCACGATCTCGGCTCCCGCCTCGACCACGCTCTTGATGTTCGCCGGGTTCACTCCACCGTCCACCTGAAGCCGCACGCGCAGCCCGCGCTCGGCGATCTCACGCTTTAGACGTCGCAGCTTGTCGAGAGTCGGCGCCAGCAGCTTCTGGTACGAGAAGCCGGGGTTCACGGACATCACCAGCACGTAGTCGACCTCGGGCAGGATCTCCGAGAGCGCTCCGGTCGGGGTCGAGGGATTGAGCACGACTCCCGGCGAGACGCCGCGTTCGCGCAGGTGAGCCACGGCGCGCTGCAGGTGCGTCAGGGCCTCCACGTGGACGCTCACGGACGTGGCGCCGGCGTCGACGAAGGCGTCCAGGTACTTCTCGGCGTTCTCGATCATCAGGTGAGCGTCGATCGGCAGCTTCGTGACGCGCCGGCAGGCCTCGACCACGACGGGACCCATCGAGATGTTGGGCACGAAGTGGCCGTCCATCACGTCGACGTGGATCCAGCCCGCGCCGCCGCGCTCGACGGCCTGGATCTGCTCGCCGAGCCGCGAGAGGTCGGCAGCCAGGATCGACGGCGCGAGGATCACGAGGCCGGCCTGCTCACGTCGAGGCTGAGCGCCGCCCGCGAGCTGACGCGCTCACCGGCCGCCGGGCTCTGGCGCAGCACGATGCCCGGCGCGACGCCCGGATAGCTGCGGTAGCGGACGTCCGTGACCTTGAGGCCCGCGCGCTCGAGGATGTCGAGCACGCTCCGCGCGTCCCGGCCGATGAGGTCCGGCATC
>Ga0111538_10009357_pt1 | contig 13091 bp, 12 predicted proteins | sample SoiMethybrSBSTD1_FD_79669 | JGI IMG/M metagenome (GOLD analysis project Ga0111538, IMG submission 79669) | Bulk soil microbial communities from a Populus tree surrounding site in Tennessee, USA - Soil MetaG P. TD hybrid SBSTD1 (version 2)... | ecosystem: Environmental > Terrestrial > Soil >...
CCGCGGCATCGTCGTCCGCTCCCGCAGCATCGTCGGGACGATCGGTGCGTCGCTGCAGACGCTGGTCGGCGGCAACATCACGCTCTACACCCAGCTGTGTGAGAGGGCGCGGGAGGACGCGTACCGGCTGATGCTCGAGCACGCCGCCGAGCACGGTGCCAATGCGCTCATCGGCGTCCGCTACGACGCCAACGAAGTGGCCCAGGGTGTCACGGAAGTGCTCGCGTACGGCACGGCAGTGGTCGTCGAAGCGACGTCATGAATCCGCGGGTCACCGAATTCCGCCGGCTGCACGAAGCTGGTTGCTTCGTCTTGCCCAACCCATGGGACATCGGCAGTGCCCGTCTCCTCGTCGGTCTCGGGTTCAAGGCAGTCGCGACCACCAGCGCCGGACTCGCGTGGTCGCTCGGTCGTCGCGACAACGAGATATCCGTCGAGTTGTCGCTGTCGCACCTCCGAGCGATCGCTGCGGCCGTGGAGGTGCCGGTGAATGCCGACTTCGAGGACGGCTTCGCGAGGGATCCACTCGGTGTCGCCGCCAACGTGTGGGCAGCGGTGGAAACCGGCATCGCGGGCGTCTCGATCGAGGACTCGACCGGCGATGGGGCGACCCCATTGTACGATTTCACGCTCGCCGTCGAACGTATCAAAGCGGCTCGCAAAGCGATTGACGACAGCGGAACCGGCGTGCTGCTCACAGGACGTTCTGAAGGCTTCATTTCCGGACGCCCTGACCTCGCCGAGACTCTCAAGCGCCTGCTGGCCTACGCCGAAGCGGGCGCCGACTGCTTGTACGCACCGGGGGTCCGCGCGATGAGTGATATCTCCGCGATCGTCAGCGCCGTCGCGCCAAAGCCGGTCAACGTGCTGGTCAGCACCGATTTCACCACCGTGGCGGAGCTTGCGGAGGCCGGCGTGCGCCGAATCAGTGTCGGCGGCGCGCTCGCACGTGCCGCCTGGACCGGTTTCCTGAGCGCCGCGAGGGAGATCGCAACCGTCGGCACATTCACGACGTTCGCGCGCAACATCCCCGTGCCCGAGATGAACAAGTTGTTTGGCGCCGCGCGCCGCCACGACCAGTCTTGATTTGGGAAGCACGCAACACTAGTATCCCGGCGCGGCTACGTGCGTTCTGCATCCGGAGGAGGCCAGATGTCCTGTCGGTTCGCCATTCCGATGATCGTCTTGATGGCCGCGATGTCGACCAACGCACCCGCCTTCGCGCGTGCGCGCTTGGGCGAGGCCGGGCAGGGGGTTGTGATGCAACGCAATCTCTCGCTCGGTCTTGCGAAGACGATTGCGGAAGCCGCCCAGGCGGAATGCCAGGCCAAGGGGTTCCACACGTCGGTTGCCGTTGTCGATCGAGCTGCTCAGGTGCTCGTCATTCTCCGGGACGAACAGGCGACGGCTCAGACCGCGGAAATGGCGCGCCGGAAGGCCTACACCGCACGCATGTTCCGCATTCCGACCATGGAGTTTCAGAAGCGGACGGCGGAGAATCCGGGTTCCGCGGCGCAGCGCGATCTCGCGGATATCCTCGCGCTGAGCGGCGGCGTCCCGATCCAGATTGGCAATGACACCATCGGCGCGGTCGGCAGCGCCGGGTCGAACCTGGAAATGGATGATGCTTGTGCCCGGGCGGGCATTGCGAAAGTGAAGGATCTTCTCAAGTAGGGGACGCATGCGAATGAAAAACCACACCTTTGTGGCGGTGACGCTTCTCGCGGTTGCCGCGATCACGGTCGTGCTCGCCGGCCAGACGGCGAAACCGACGCAGGCGCCGGCCGGAAACGGCACGCTGCTCGATGATCTCGTTGTCGCGAACCGTATCCTGGCGAACGAGAACATTCTCGATGGCCTCGGCCACGTCAGCGTGCGCAGCCTGCAGCGTCCGGATCACTTTTTCCTGTCGCGCGACCTCGCGCCGGGGCTCGTGACAGCCGCCGATCTCGTCGAGTACGACCTCGATGGCAATCCCGTTAATTCGAAGGCGCCGCAGGGGTACCGCGAGCGCTTCCTGCACGGCGCCATTTTCAAGGCGAGACCCGACGTGAACGCGATCGTGCACTCACATATGCCGTCGGTGCTGCCGTTCACGGACGTGACTACACCACTGCGGCCGATGTATCACATGGCGTCGTTCCTCCTCGACGGGGCGCCGGTATTCGAGGTCAGGAGCGTGCAGGGTCAGATCGGCATGTTGATCGACAACAACAAGGTCGGCACGGCGCTGGCACAGACGCTTGGTAAGCGGACCATCGCGCTGATTCGGGGCCACGGTGCGGCGATCGTCGGCACGACAATTCCTGACGCGGTCCAGAACGCCATCTTTCTCGACGTCAACGCGCGCGTGCAGAGTCAAGCGGTCGCGCTCGGCGGCAACATTGCGTACTTGACGCCCGCCGACGTCGCGGGCGGCAATCCGAATCCGCAGCCGCCAGCGCCTCCAGGGTCACCTGGGTACTACACTCGGAGTTGGTTGATTTGGAAAGCGAAGGCAATGGGAGAGAAGCGATGAAATACATGATGACGTTGCTCGCGCTTGTCGTCGCCGCCGCGACCGTGTCGGGTCAATCGGCCGCAACAAACCCGCTCATCGGCGCATGGAAGGTTGACAGCGCACAGCCGGGCCTGTACGTGTTCACGAAGCAGCACTACAGCTTCTCGCGCGTGCAGGGGGAGCCCCTTCCGGAATATCCGTCGAACGACAAGGCGACCGACGCGCAGAAGGTGGCGGTCTTCAATACGCTCTATCTGAACTCCGGCACATACACCGTGACGGGTAACATGCTCGCGACCAGGGCGATGATGGCCAAGAGCAAGTTCGCGATCGGCGGCGCGGGGAACCAATACGAATTCGCCATCAGCGGCAATTCGCTGACGCTGACGCAGAAACCATCGGGGGCCGTCCTCAAGCTGACACGGCTGGAATAGAACGGAGGCCGTATGGCCCTGGATCGGTCGTCGTTGCTGTCGAGACGAGAGATGCTGGTGGCACCCGTCGCGATGATGATCGCCGCCGAGGCGTCTGCCGCAGGAAAAATGTCGCTCGCCATCCACCAGAACACCTCCGCGGCAGCGGGGTACCGGGCATCGCTCGAGGGATGGGCGCGGGCCGGCATCAAGAACGTCGAGATTACGGCGGCACTGCTCGATGGTTTTCTCAAGACCGAAACGCTCGCGTCGGCCAAACGCGTGCTGACCGACAACGGCCTCACGCCGGTGTCCGGCGCGTGCGGCGTTGGCGGCCTATGGGAGCCGAACAGCAATCACGCGGCGTCGCTCGAGAACCTCAAGCGGCGCTGCGGGCAGTTCACCGAGCTCGGCCTGACCCATATCTATGCGCCCGTCGGCGGCATGCCCGCGCAGAAATTCGTCGAAGACGACTACATGACCGGCGTCGATCAGATGCGCAAGGTCGGCGACGTCGCGAAGCAGTTCAACCTCAGGATGACCGCCGAATTCACCCGCGGATCGTCGTTCATCTCAACGCTCACGACGATGCTGCGCGTGACCCGTGCGGCGGCGCATCCGAACGTGAAACCGCTGGTCGACTGCTATCACTTCTGGTCCGGGAACAACAAGCTCGAGGATCTCGACTTGCTCAAGCCGGGCGACGTGGGCCACGTCCATTTCCAGGACGTCCCTGACGTTCCGCGCGAGCTGCTGGACAACACCACTCGCCTGATTCCCGGCGAGGGGGTGAGCCCGCTCACCACCATTCTCAAGAAGCTTTCCGACAAGGGCGGCTATAACGGGCCGCTGTCGGTCGAATTGTTTCTTCCCAAATATCAGCAGGGAGATCCGTACGAGGTCGCACGCGACATCCGGCAGAAAGCGGAAGGCGTCATGCGGCGGGCCGGCGTTCTCTGAACTCGCGGCCCTCGCGGTCATCCTTCTCGCGTTCGCGTGTTCGTCCGGCGGATCGGCGACCGCACCAACGCCGATCCCGCAGCCGACCGGACCGGCCGGCGGCGCTGCGCGCGTGCTGATGCTGACCGCGACGGCCGCCTTCAGGCACGATTCGATTCCTGTCGCCCGTCAGGTCATGTCGAGCCTTGCGGCCGCGAGCGCGTTCTCGGTCAACGCCACCGAAGATCTCTCGGTCATCAACGCAGACACGCTTCGTAATTACGATGTCGTCATGTTCGCGTTGACGAGCGGCGAGCTCCTGTTCTCGGCCGCGCAGAAGGCGGCGCTCGTCGATTTCGTCGCCGGCGGGCACGGATTCATCGGTGTGCACAGTGCGACGGACACGTTGTACGAGTGGCCCGATTACGGCCGCCTGGTGGGTGCCTATTTCAAGGAGCATCCCTGGACGCAGCAGGGCAGCGTGGTGGTCGAGAATCCGGCGCATCCGGCCAACGGCGGCGTCGCTGATCGTCTGTCGATCACCGAGGAGTTTTATACGTTTCAGGAAAACCCGCGGAGCCGCGTCGACGTACTGCTGCACCTCGATCCCGCGTCAGTCGGTGCCGCAGGAGACTACCCGCTGGCGTGGGCGCACTCGTTTGGCGCGGGCCGCGCGTACTACAACGCGCTCGGACATTTTCCCGAGACATGGCGGGAACCCCGTTTCCAGCGGATGCTTGTCGCCGCGATCGCCTGGACGTCTGGACGATGAACGGCGAGTACATCTGCACGGCCTGTGGACTGCAGTTCCCGGCCTCCGACGAGCCGCCCGACAGATGTCCGATCTGCAGCGATTACCGGCAGTTCGTACCCCGCGCTGGCCAGCAATGGACGACGCTCGGCAAGCTGCGCCGCAATCATCGGAACGCGTTTCAGCAGCTCGAGCCGGGATTGATCGGCATCTCGACGACACCGGAATTCGCCATCGGGCAGCGCGCGCTCCTGGTTCGGACGGCGGCAGGCAACGTGCTGTGGGACTGCATCAGTCTCGTCGACGACGCGACGGTCGAGATCATCAGCGCGCTCGGCGGTGTTCGCGCCATCGCGATCTCACATCCGCACTACTACACGACGCTAGTGGAGTGGAGCCGTGCCTTCGGCGCCCCCGTGTTCATTCATGAAGGTGATCGCCGATGGGTGGCACGGCGCGAGGATGCCGTCACGTTCTGGAATGGCGAGACGCGTGATCTCCTTCCCGGTGTCCGGCTCGTTCACTGCGGCGGTCACTTCGACGGCAGCGCGATCCTGCATTGGGAAGCGGGTGCCGAGGGTCGGGGCGTGCTGCTGACCGGCGACACGATTCAGGTCGTCCCCGACAACCGCTGTGTCACCTTCATGCGCAGCTACCCGAACATGATTCCGCTGCCGCCGGCTGAGGTCACGCGAATCGCCCGGATAGTTGCGCCGCTGCAATTCGATCGCATCTACGGTGCGTTCTGGGATCGCGATGTCACCGCAGACGCGCATCGTCGAGTCCAAGAATCAGCCGACCGTTATGTTGCCTGGGTGAACGGGAAAGGCGGCGACGAGCCGGTGTCGTCAGGGTCTTGACGAACCACGGAGACACGGAGGTCACTTCTCCGTGGTTCGTTGGAAAGCGTTTAGTTCGCGAGCGGATTCGGACGGAACTGAATGTGGTTCACGTATCCGAGCTTCGTCTCGCTGAACTTCGGCAGGTATGAGTTGAAGCTCGTCCAGATTCCCCGCCCCTTCCAGCCTGCACCAGGGTTGTCGATGCGGCCATCGAGGCCGCGCGTGTAGAACGGCAGCGGATAGGGCAGCCGGAACACCGTCCACGTTTCTGTCTTGGGATCGAAAATCAGCATGGAATCCGACGTCGTCCCCGTGACGATGATGGTGTCTTTGCCCATGCCGAGCGTGTCGAACTGATCGACCCACATGAAGTACGGGTACTCCGTGCTGCCGGTTTCTTTCCCCGTGCCGGCGAACTTCGCGCCAGGCAATTCCCAGTACGTGAACTTTCCGGTCTTGCGATCAATCCGCCCGAGGTGACCGCTGCCAGCTGAGAACCAGACGTTGCCGTCGGTGGTGAAGTCGATGCCGTGCGAGAGTCGTCCGGGAAGCGGCAGCGGGTAGTCCGTGTATTTCTGGGTCTTCGGATCGAGCATGAAGATCTTGTTCTGCGGACCGTCAACGGTCGGCACCGGCACCCAGATCGTGCCGTCCACCGGATTCACGCCGGTCGCGTAGCCGCTCGTGGGAACGACCCTGCCCGCTTTTGTGTCGACTCGCATCCACGCTTTCTGCGCGGCCGCTTCGGTTCCCTCGACGTTGTTCCGATCGATCTTCGTCGTATCGAGCATGCCGAGCACGTCGCCGTCGCTCCAGATGCGCCCCTGCCAGTCGAACTGAAGATGATGAGTGTTGTAGGACGTGTCTACGCCGACGAACTTGTGCGTCTTCGTATCGAAGTATCCGAGCTGCATGCCGTGACTGCGTGACGCGAGGGCCTTGGCGGCGATGTCTTTCGCCGCGGGATCGTTGATATCGAGCGCCACTGTGTTTGCCGCCCACTTCGGATTGTTCTCCGCACCCGGCGGGCGGACGGGCTGTGTCATCCAGAGCTCACCGCGCTCGTTCAGCATCGGATTGTGGGGACTCGGCATCCAGGTGCCAGGCTGGCGTACGCCTGCGCGGCCGCCTTCCTCCGCGGTGTCGGTGCTGTGGTAGTAGTCGATTTTCCGGTCGAGCCCCTGGGTCGTCCGGCCCTCCACCGGGAACATCTCCACCGTGTTCTTCACCGGATCGAGCGCCCAGAGCCTGCCACCGCCCGCGCGATCCGCACCGTAGACGATTCCGTTCGCGTAGAGCGTCGGATTGCGCTTGTCGGTTGAAATATTGTCGTGGATGAACGAGTCTGCCGCGGCCCAGTCCCACTGCGTCACGACGAAGTTGCGCTCGAGGCCCGTCGGCCGCGGTGGCGCCGGCGGCACCTCGCCAGCTTTGATACGCGTGGCCCAGTCAGCAAGCGCCTTCTCCAGCAGTCCTCGACCAAGACGATCGGCGGCTGCGTTCATCCCGCTGTTCTTTTTGAGGAAAAAATCCCACAGCTCCGGCGTGGTGAAACCGCGCATCGCGGTCATCCCGAGTTGATGGCACTGATTGCAGCCCCCGCGCAGCGCGGCGAGCCAGTGCTCCTGGCTCTGATAGCCCTGTGGCAGTTCGTCCTTTGAAGGCGGACGAATCAGGGATGTCCAGTAGGCGGCCGGGTAAATCTTCGCCGCTTCCTGCGGTGACGCGGCGTTGCTCACCTGCAGCTTCACCTGTGATCCGCGCTCCGCCTTTGTCTTCCCTGAATCCTTGAGACCGTAGCCACGCACCCAGACGTCGTACGAGGCTGCAGGAAGATCCGGTACGAGGAAACGTCCCTGATCGTCGGTGACCACGATCTTTCGATAAGGAATGGCAAGCTTCGTTTCCGCGATGACCCATGCGCCCGCTTCGGGCTTGTTCGTGGCGGCGTTGACGACGGTTCCGCCGATGCTGGATTTGTCACCCTGCGACTGCGCGAGGGGATACACGACCGATGCAACAAAGATGAGACCGATGACAGCCGAAAGCAGCCAGGGAGTGCTGCGTGAGACGATGCGCATCTCCATCCTCCGAGTTCGCGCGATTCTACGGCAATCGTGTTACGGTTGACCACCTCCATCCGGATGACGAACCACACGGAGACACGGACTCCGTGCCTCCGTGGCTCGTTGCTGCGACAAGAACGATGGACATACTCACGCTCCTCAAGTATCTGGGCGCCATCGTCGGCTTCGGTTCGATTGCGTTCGACCTGGCGAGCAAGTGGAAGGTTGCGTCGAATGGGGTTTGAGGAGGGTGTATGACATCCCGAGCGATCGTCTCGTATGCTGCGGCAGCCATTGTTGCCGGATTGATCGTGAGCGTGTCTGCGCAGACTGGCGGACGCAGGGACTTCGACGCTGAGTACCGCACCGCGGTACAGGCGGCAAAGGATGCCGCCGCGTTCGAGTGGCTCGGGACGCTGGTGCGCACGTGCCTGCTGCCGCAGAGCGGTGGTGAGAACACGAACGACAACGTTCCAGAGTTTGTCACCGATCCCGCGAAGGCGCCGCCACGCGATTCCTGGTATGCGGAACCAGCGAAGGTGTTTGACGATGTGTACTTCGTGGGTGGGAAGATTCACTCGTCGTGGGCCTTGACGACCCGAGAGGGGATCATCCTGATCGACACGCTGTTTCCGTACAACTCGGAACAGTTGATTGTCGGCGGGATGCAGAAGCTCGGCCTCGATCCGAAGCAGATCAAGTACCTGATCATCTCCCACGCGCATACCGACCACATCGGCGGCGCCGAAATCATTCAGAAGAAATACGGCGCGCGCGTCGTCATGGGCGCACCGGATTGGGACACCGTCGAGAAGTATCCGAACCGCTATAAGACGATGGCCCCAAAGCGTGACATCGTGGCGACCGACGGGATGAAGATCACGCTTGGCGGACGGACCGTGACGATCTGGACGACGCCTGGCCACACGCCGGGAACGCTGTCGTATACGTTCACGGCGCTCGACCGTGGTCGCATGGTGAACATCGCGTATTCCGGGGGCACGGCGTTCAACTTCGTCAACAACACGCCGAACCCCGGCATCAAGAACTTTCAGATCTATATCGACTCACAGAAGAAGATGGCGCAGAAGGCGGCGGCGGTTCGCGCGACGGTGCTGTTGTCGAACCACTCCGAATTTGATGACGCCTATAACAAGAACCGGATGCTTGCAGGTAGAGGCGCCGGACCGCACCCGTACGAAGTGGGCGAGGAGTGGGTGCAGCGCTACTTCACGGTGATGCAGAACTGCGCGCGCGCCGCGCAGATTCGTCTGGAGCAGCGCGAGGCCACGGCGACGAATTGATCAGGGAATCGGCATGAGCCGCTTCAGCTCTTCCAGCCAGTTCGACCGAGATGTTGACGACTGCGGGCGAGCCGACCGGAGCGGGTTGGGAATCAGGACCGTCGCCATCATTCCCCCTCGGAGATCGGCATAAAACAACTCGCCACTGCCCGGTCCCCATGCGGGATAGCGCCCGCCTTCGACGGAGACCTTCTCCCGCCGCTCACTCACGTTGGGAAACGGGCGTACGAAAATCTCGCTGCAGCCACAGAGGAGCAATAGTGCAAAGGTGCGCGCGACGCACACAGATCAGGCTCGAGCAGAGACAGGCATCCTCGTAAACGCATATCGCGTCGGTCACGATCCGCCGAAACAGATTCAACCCGCAAAATTCGGAGAGAGGCAGGACTGTGCAATGAGACGCTTTGTGTTCGTCGTTGCCGTCACGGCGGCGTGGATGCTTGTTCCGGTCGCGGCCAGCGCACAGAACCCGGCGCGGCCCAAAACGACTGCCGAAGAATTCGAAGCCAAACTCGGATATCAGTCAGGTGATGTCGCCTTGCAGAACGGGATGGCGACGATTCACGTTCCTCGCTCCTTCCGTTTCCTCGGGCCGGAAGGGAGTGGGCGGCTGCTCGTTGAAGCTTGGGGCAACCCTCCTGATTCGGCCGACGACGTGCTCGGCATGCTCGTGCCCGCGGCGGTCAGCCCGCTCAGCGATGAAGGCTGGGGCATCGTGATTACGTACAACGAGGACGGCTACGTGAATGACAGTGATGCCGGCAAAATCAATTACGCGAACCTGCTCAAAGAGATGCAGGAAGACGCCGCTGCAGCGAACGAAGAACGCAAGAAACAAGGATTCGAGACCGTGACGCTGGTCGGCTGGGCGGAGCCACCGCATTACGACGCGGCGGCGCACAAGTTGTACTGGGCGAAGGATCTGATGTTTGGCTCCGAGGCGGAGCATACGCTCAACTACAACATCCGTATCCTCGGCCGTCGCGGCGTGCTGGTGCTCAATGCGGTTTCCGGCATGAAGCAGCTCGATGCGATTCGTGCGCAGACCGGCACCATCCTGCCGGCCGTTGAATTCAACGAAGGCCACCGCTACAGCGACTATCTGCCAGGCACGGACAAGGCTGCCGCGTACGGCATTGGCGGATTGATTCTCGGCGGCGTGGCGGCGAAAGCGGGCTTCTTCAAATTGCTGTGGGTCGGTCTTCTCGCTGCGAAGAAATTCGTGTTCGCGGGAATCGTGGCAATCGTCGCGTTTCTCAAGCGTTTCTTCCGCAAGGCGTCTGACGCAGCGGAAGCGGGCGCGTCGTCCTAAGGCGCAGCTGTCATCGTAGGGCCGACCTTAAGGTCGGTCCCGGCATCCGCGGCCCCTACATCGTCAACAACGCGGCCATCAGCTCGATGCCGTCCCAGAGATCCTGGATGCGCAGGTTTTCGTTGTACGTGTGCTGATTGTCGTCGTGATTGGCAATCGGCACGATGATCGTCGTCGTCCCCAGCGGCCGCTCGAATGCCTCAAGCGGCACGGTCGCTCCCATCGTCGGAAGTTTTACCACCGGACCACGTGCGCTTTCGACCGTTCGGATGACCTCCTGGGCGATCGGCAGTGCCATTGATGTGCGGCGTGCCACCGTGCCGCCGCGCTCGGCAAAGACAACTTTCGCGACCTTCGGGTGCATGCGACGTTCATCAGCGGTCGGTTCTCGATCGACGACGTGGAATCCCTGGTGACTGATGTAATCGCGGACAACCTGCTGCGTCCGCGCGATGTCCATTCCTTTGACGAGACGTATGTCGAGCGTCGCGAACGCCGTCGATGGAATCACGTTGCTCGCCTGCGCGCCGATGCGGCTGCTCGCCATGCCGCGGATGTTCAGCGAAGGCTGTGTCAGCAGTTCGTACAGCCCTTTCGGTGACTCGTCCGTCGAGCCGAGCCAGAAGTCGCGCATCAACTGCGGGTCGATCCGCGGCGCATCGGCGATTGCCTTCCGCTCGGGTGGCCCGAGTGGCTCAACCTGGTCGTAGAAGCCAGGTATGACGACGCGGCCGTTGCGATCCTTCATCGACGCAAGCAAGCGCGCAAGCTCCAGCGCCGGATTCGGTGCCCAGTTTCCGTAGTGACCACTGTGCAGCTCTGTACGCGCGCCATAGGTCGTGATTTCGAACGTCATTGACCCGCGGGCGCCGAAGATGAGCGATTGCTGCCGGTTCTGATACACCGGGCCGTCGCAAATGAGCCAGACATCCGCCGCGAACAACATCCTGTTCGCAGCGATCGTGTTTTCGAGGTTCGCTGAACCGGCCTCCTCTTCGCCCTCGAACGCCAGCCTGATGTTCGACCTGGTTTGCAGTCCGGCCGCGCGGATGGCATCAAGCGCGGTGAGCATTGCGACAATGGGCGCCTTGTCGTCGCCGGCGCCCCGCGCATAGATCCGCCACTCGGGATTGAACGGTGTTCCTGCCGCCGGCAGAGGGATCGTCGTGCCGCCGTCTTCCAATGGCCGATTGCGCAGCGTCGGTTCGAACGGCGGCGATGCCCACTCCTTCGGATCGAGTGGCTGGCCGTCGTAGTGGGCATAGAGACCGATCGTCCGTGCCGCGCCCGGCGCCTGAATCTCCGCCACGACTACGGGGTTGCCGCCGCCGGTGGAAACGAGTGTCGGCGTGAGCCCACGCGCCCGCAACATCTTTGCGATCAGCTCGGCGTTGCGTTGGATGTTCGGCTTGTCGCTGGAGACGTTCGGGATCGCGAGCAGCGTCCTCAGTTCGTTGACGATGGCGTGCTCGTGCTGTTGTCTCCATTGCTTCGCGGCGTGTGCGGCCGGGTTGGTCTGCGCTGCGGCAAGCGCCGGCAACAGGAGGACCGCGATTGACGTTCGAAGCATCGCAATAGTGTAGGATGCGCTCGGTGTTCCGTCGATTCGATGTTCTCCACGAGGGTGAGCCGCTCAATCCCGATCGCGACCACCGCGGACGTAGAGGCACTATGAATAAGAATAGGTATTCAGTGCGTTTTGGCGCGCTGCTGGCGGCGGCGCTTCTTCTCGCGGTCTCCGCGTCGGCTCAGGAAGTCCGCGTCGTGACTTCCGGCGGCTTCACTGAAGCGTACAAACAGCTTGCACCGCGGTTCGAGCGCGAAACGAAGATCCACGTGATCAGCGGTTTCGGCGCGTCGCTCGGCGCGACGCCGGATGCAATCCCGAACCGGCTGAAACGCGGTGAGCCGATCGACGTGATCATCCTTGCGGGGCCAGGGCTGGACGCTCTGATCAAAGAGGGAATGGTGGATCCGGGCACACGCGTGCCTCTCGTGCGTTCGCTGATCGCGATGGCCGTCCGCAACGGGGCTCCGAAGCCAGACATCAGCACCGTCGAGGCGTTGAAGCGCACGCTGTTGCAAGCCAAGTCGATCGGATCATCCGACAGCGCCAGCGGCGTCTACCTTCGCACCGTTCTCTTTCCACGTCTCGGAATTGCGGATCAGATCAAGGCGAAGAGCAAAGTCATCGAAGCGTACGAGCGGGTCGGCGACGCGCTCGCGCGCGGCGATATCGAAATCGGCTTCCAGCAGGTCAGCGAGCTCAAGCCCGTCCCCGGCATCACCATCGTCGCTCCGCTCCCCGAAGGCGCGCAGGAAGTGACGATCTTCGCGGCTGCAATACCAAAGGCCGCCAAGAATCCCGAGGCTGCAAAACGGCTGATCCGATTCCTCTCATCGCCCGCAGTCGCGCCGGTCGTTCGCGAGACTGGTCTCGAGCCTATAAGCCGGTGATGAGTGATTTGTGATCCGGGATCCGGAATCACAAGTCGACAAATCACGAATCGCAGGCGAAGGAGTCACCATGCGCACGTCCGCGTTTCTCGCCACGTTCCTGATCGCCGCGCTGACGGTCGTCACCGCGCGGCAGGCCGCACAATCGGTGCGCCCTGCCGGCAACGCGGTGCTTCGCGGCGCGATCGACATCCACGTGCACACGGAGCCCGACAGTCGCCCGCGATCGGTGGACGCGATCGAAGCCGTGCAGCAGGCGAAAGCCAACGGCATGCGCGCCGTCGTGCTGAAGAACCACTACGAATACACCTCTGGCCTCGCCTACATCGCCGGGAAGCAGGTGCCTGGCGTCGAGGTGTTTGGTGGCGTCGATTTGAACTTGACCGTCGGCGGGATGAACCCGGCAGCGGTCGAATACATGGCCGCGACGACCGGCGCGCGCGGCAAGCTCGTGTGGATGGCCACCTTCGACGCGGAGAATCAGGTGCGCTTCTCGAAGGAGAACCG
>Ga0111538_10009358_pt1 | contig 13090 bp, 13 predicted proteins | sample SoiMethybrSBSTD1_FD_79669 | JGI IMG/M metagenome (GOLD analysis project Ga0111538, IMG submission 79669) | Bulk soil microbial communities from a Populus tree surrounding site in Tennessee, USA - Soil MetaG P. TD hybrid SBSTD1 (version 2)... | ecosystem: Environmental > Terrestrial > Soil >...
AATGCATCATGTACGCTTCCGATTATCCGCACGGTGACAGCAAATGGCCGGAAACGGTGTCGCGCATCCGCAACGCAGGGTTTTCGAACGAAACCCAGAATCGAATCTTAGGCGAGAACGCTGCACGGCTTTACAATTTGCAAGCGCCGCTTGGTTAATCGTGGATTCTAATATTGCAGGGTGAGTAAGAAGGGACAAGCTAGGACTGTGGTCTGTTCGAGTCTCAAAAACGACGGGTTTCGCGGCGCTCAACCTTCCTAGGTCACTTCTGAATTGTCCAGCCAAAGCGCTTGGCCATTTGCTCCACATATCTCTCTTTGCGTCCTATATCTTCTGCCGGATCTTCTGTGCTTCGATCATCCGGCGGATCGACTGATTCCGCACTGACTACGCGGACACGTATCTCGTCACCGATCGTCACCTTACTTTCGGACCAGCGGACGTGCTCCTTTTTCGAACTTAGTAAGCCACTGACATTTAGCGTTAGTTCCTCTTCAATGTTTCCTGGCTCTTTGGTTTCTGTATTTCGCCCTTCACGCCTTACCCAAGAGAGTACCGTGGTCAAGACGCCGAGATCCCCGACACCGGCTCTGCAGACTTTATTTCCGTTAAGAAACACCTCGAATGCGATCATAATCACCTCAGAAACCGTTGGCTCTGTGCGCCGGAGCGTAGCACGGCATGCTTGTGGCAAAATCGGGATTTGTCTTCCTACGCCGCGTCGAGATGAAAAAACTTCACAGCGTTGCCCGCGATCATTGCCTGCTTTTCATTCTCCGGCACGCCGGCAAATTGTTCTTCTACGAGTTCCAATGATTTCGGCCAGCGCGTCACGATGTGTGGGAAATCGGTCGACCACATGATTTTGTCGACTCCGACCCTATGGCGCAGTTGGATCCCGATCGGGTCGTCGAAGACGCCCCAATGGGCGTGCTCGCGCAGATACTCGCTTGGGAGTTTTTTTAACTTCGGCAAACCCAAAAGCCGCTGGGCCCATGAGCAATTAACTTTATACGTCTGGTCCATCTGCTGATAGAAGTAAGGAATCCAGCCGATGTTATTTTCCGCCCAGAAGATTTGCAGCTTCGGGAAGCGGTCGAACACGCCGGTGAAAATCAATTGCGTGGCTTCCACTGCGCCACAGTGGTAAATCCCCTGGCGCGCGAAGCGCTGGAGAAAATCGAACGGCCGATCCTCGCCCTGCGGGTCCTTGGGATACTTCATCAGATACACATCGCGCTCGTCCGTACGACGGGGAAACGACGTATGGATCGTGATCGGCATGTTCAGGTCTAGAGCAGCCGCATAAAACTTATCGTCCTCCGGCGTCGGCGTGCTCTTGCCGCTCGGAAACGTCTGCAGCCGCACCGCCTTGAACCCTTTTTCCTTGCACCGTTGCATCTCGGCGATGTTCTCATCGGCGCCGATATCCGGCATCACCGCGACGCCGACCAGGCGATCGGGGTCAACGGCGCAATATTCCTCTATGAAGTAATCGTTGAACGCCTTTATGAGCGCGAGCAACGCATCCTTGTCCTTGATCTTGGTGTTGCGCGCCTCGGTGGCGAACAAAAGCTCGCCGTCGATGCCGTCGGCATCTTGTTCTTTGAGCCTTTGTTGCGGCGAGCCGGCACCGACCGATCCTTCGAAGTTCAAATGAACCGGATTAAATTCTTCCAGAGATTTTCCCGCGAACAAATTGGTGCCGCGGTATTCTAGCGGCTGGCCTTCCTCGACAATCGCGTCCCGGCCGTCGGCAAGCCTGATACGGCGCGGTGCCCGGTCGCGAAACTTCGCCGGCACCCGATGGGTCCAAGTTTCCGGCAGGCATTCAAAGTGGCTATCGGCTGAAAAATGCCGATATTGACGACACATTACCTCGATCCTCCTTACGACTCGTGCAGGGATGCTCTATCTGCAATTGACTTTCTAACGGCAGGAAGCGTCAGCAAGATTGTTGCGCTCCGCACTCGACGCGATCGGCGACCTCCGTCTAGGGAACCAACATCTCTTTCATGATTTTTTCCATCGGTTTGGCCACTTGCTCCGATTGGTCTGGACCGACGATAAGGAGCGGTATTCCTCGTTCCTCTAGATTCGATAGCTCGTCGTAGACCGATCTGACACCTTTTCGTCCAGAGACTCGGCCCGTTGCGGCAAGAATTTTTGCGCCCTCCGCCGATTTCATAAAATCGATGAACAACGCAGCGGCGTGGGGGTGCGGCGTATTGGTGTAGATGCCTATGGCTCCGCTGATATGCGCCGGCGTCGGATTGGGGAAAACGATCGCCGCCGGGCAACCGTCCTGTTTCATTCGCAATATCCCGTCGGGATAAATCTCAACGCCAACTTTGAACTCTCCGGCACACAAAAGTTGCGCTTGTAAAGTATGGCCGCGGCGCACGATAGCCCCATTTTTCATCAACCCGTCGACGAAAGCTCGGGTTCTTTGTTCCCCCCAGGCGGTCAACCAGCCCATCAACGCGCGCTCGGGCTCCATATCGATGGAAAGACTGCCTTTCCACTTCGGGTCGAAAAGATCGTCGTAACCCTTGGGCGCCTCTTCTTTTCTTACCAGCTTGGTATTGTACGCGATCGTCGAGATGCCCAAACTGTCCGCATGCCAGTAGCCGTCCTTGTCGGTATATTCTTTTCCGAAATTCGGCGATTCCGGCGAATGATAGCGCGCCCAGATGCCCGAGCGCTTAAGCGTCATGACGTTTTCGGTGCCGACCAAAACCGCATCCGTATCCAACTGGCCCGTGCGGTGTTCGGTCAGCGTGCGAAAGACCAGCTTGTTGCCGCTGCCGCGCCAGAATTCGGCTTTGATGAACGGGTACTTTTTCATGAATCCAACGGTGTAGGCGCTCAGCAACGAAGCGGCGGAGATGCCGTAAAACTTGAATGCGCCTTCTTTGCGCGCGCCGTCTTCGAGCCGCTTCTGGCGTTGCTGCGCCGGCAGCTTGTTGATCTCGCTGTAGAGCGCCTCAATCGACGCGCACGGCGCGGTTGAGAACATCGCACAAGTAATGATCAACACCGCGACCGCGCTCGTCAGGAATTTTCTAGCCGCCATTTTCATCCTCGATCTTCTATCGTCGGCCGAACTCACTTCATCGTGCAGTGCGGATGATAATCCATCTTGCAGCGTGCGCCGGCGTTTTTCATCGCGACTTCGAATTCGGCGTGAATTTTCGGATCTTCGTCTTCATATTCGATCTGATCGCCGCCCTCTTTCACGCTTTTGTAGACATACGCCTTGCCGCCCGCTTTCGGCTTGTCGCTGCCCCAGCCGATGGCGAGAAAGAACACCGGCTCGGCGCTACCGTTGAAATGTTGATGAAACCACATCTCGGGCGGCACGAACACGCTGCCAGGTCCCCACTCGATCCGCTCCTCGCGTTTGCCATCCTGCCACATCAGCGAGTAGCCGGTGCCGCGAATGATCAAGACGTGAATGCCGGGCCCGTGTCGGTGCGCTTTCTTGTAAGCACCGACGCCCCACAGCGACACATGCGACTTGACGGTCTGGTTGACCATACGAAAAACCGTGCTCTTCGCGCCGCCGCCCCGGTCGAAGCCGCCGGAATATGTTTGGCACACGCGCACATCGGCGACGAAGTTGGTTGACCATTGCTGCGACGGCGCTTTTTGTTTGAAGTAACCTTCTTCCGCGTTGTAACGGTCGCGAAACAGGAACGGGTTTTCAAAGACAAATTCATAATTGTTGAACGTATCGATCACCCGCGGCGCACTGGTCATGGCGATGTAGCGCGCCGAGTCCAAACCCGAAGCATTGTGATGCTCATGCCAGGCATTCATAGGAATCGAAAAGTAGCTTCCCTCTTGCCACTCGAAAGTTTCCTTTCGATTAGGATCGATCCAAACCGATGTGGCGCCCTGGCCTTTGAGAATGTAAATGGTCTCTTCGAACAAATGTCGATGCGCTTTGAGCGACTTGCCCGGCGGGATTTCCGCGACGTAGGAGTCGTTGAATCCGCCGGTGCCTTCCAGATTCAGAAACGCCGCCAAGCCGTCGCCGCTCGATTTCCATGGACTCAGCTCGAGCTCGTAGAGATTCTTGACGAACAAGCCGCGATAAGTTTGCAAGCCTTCCGACTCTTTCCACTGCTCGTACGGCGACTTGTAACCGAACCTCTCTTTGACTTCGTCCTCAGCGGTGACTGGTGTATTAGCCATGATTATTACCTCCGTTTTAGTTTTGGGAACGTTTGACTATGTTAGATCGCATCGTCTTATCCAATCATGCCGCGATCAAACCGTTACTCCACATCCAACAACGCGTCCGCCATCGCCCCGCGCAGAGCGCGGTCGATTAATAATCCATCGCGCGTCGCCGCGAGCATGGCTTGCGCAGTCGTTTCGCTGTCAACGTAGCGCGTAAAGATCGGTTCGAAGATATCCGAGTGATCTTCGTCAGCGACGGCATGCACTTCGGTCTGGAAATCCTTCTCCGCTTCCTTAGTGCCAAGCTCGGCTCTTTGCTTACGCTTCCAACGCTCGACCAAACCGCCGCCTTTGACAATGGCGCTATTGTTGCGGCGTTCGAGAATATGCGAATAAACCAGACCCTCGAGCCACGGCTTCTCGCGCGCACAGTAAAGCCAGGCGTAAAATGCCGCCTTCGCACAAGGCGCGAGCAAAGATTCATCGCCCGCCTGCATGTCTTGTTCCGTCACGTGCGCGCGCCCCATCCGATCGTCATGGATCAACTCGTCCTTTTCATGCCGCCAAATCGCCCGCTTGACGTCGAGCGGGGCTTTGCCCGCGACAAAAGACCAGCAGTCGCGCCGGTTGTTGGCGTAAAAGGTCATGTGATTCTGATAAACTTCGATCCGTCGCGGCGTCAACCGCACAGCGAAGAGCTTTTTGAATTCCGGGGTGTCGAATTGTCGGTTGACCATTTCATCGATAGTCGGACGAATTTTTGGCCAATGGGACATGATGTTTCCTCGCTTCGCGCTGCGACATTTCTTTCAGTCACGCCGCTTCGTCATTTCTTTAGAATCACGGGAATCTTGTACAGCTTCGCCGCATTCTCCCAAAGTATTTTTTGCCGATCGTTGATGTCGACCCCCTCGAAGCTCTTGGCCAGGGCCTCTTGGGTGTCCGGCCAAGTCGAGGTGGCCGATGGGAATTGCGTCGACCAAAGAATGTTTTCAGTGCCGATATAGTTCCGCACGCGCAAACTCGCTCGATCGTACCATCCAACCAGATAGCATTGTCGCTTGAACATTTCTGACGGCATGAGCTCATAACCATTCTGCGGCAACTGATCGCCCGTCGCCTGAAAGTCCGTGTACTCCAAGAGATACGCGCCCCAACCTAGACCGCTTTCCGCAAGCACGACTTTGAGATTTGGGAAACGCATGAGAATTCTTGAAATCAGCAGATTCACCAGGACAGAGACCGTGCTCGCGGGGCGCGTGATCGCCTGAAACGCAGCAGCGATCGTCGGCGAATATCCTTCATACGCGGGAATTTGGATCGCCGAGGATGCGCCGGCATGAAAACAGATCGGCACAGCCAGCTCCTGGCAAGTCGCCCATAACGGGTCGTAAATAGAATCGTTGATATGCGGGACGTCGCGCAATTCCATCGGCACCGAAGGATAGATCACACCTCTATGGCCGTTCTTCACGGCGCGACGAATTTCCATTACCGCGGCGTCGATTGGAAATAACGGGGTAAGACATTGCGGCACGAATCGGTCGCTCACGCTCGCCCACTCTTCGAGCAGCCAGTCATTGTAGGCTTGCACGCAAGCGAGTTCTAATTCTGGATCTTGGATTCTTCCGAAACTCTGGCCGCCCGAGCCCGCCACTGTCGGATAAAGCACGGCGTAATCAATTCCCGCACCGTCCATCACTTTCAATCGTTCCTTTGGATCATAAATAGAGGTCGGAACGTCGGCCCAATACTGCGGATTGACAGTCCGGTCCGGCATCGCCGCGCCACAATCGGCAACTCCAGCTAAAGGAATCTCACGACCGTCGACGACCCACCGCTCGACGCCGTCTGAATTCTTTGCAAGATGGGGAATGCGATCGCCCCACTTCGACCGAGAGAGCCGCTTGGTCCAAACCTCCGGATGTTCCTGGACATAATCGTCGACGCTAATAAAGAAATTGTTCGCCGTCATATGGCTACCATTGCCCGTCATTTCCAGTGAAGTCGGGAAATCTCCCTCTATAAAGCTTTTTTACTTCGTTTGAATGAACTCTCACTGAGCTCGGAAACTAGGCCACGCCATACAGCCTGAGCGCGTTGCCATAACACATTTTCTTTCGTTCTTCCTCCGGCACACCCCCGAGCGACGCTTCGACGAAACTCCAGGATCTAGGATAAGTCGCCGCGATGTGCGGATAATCGGATTCCCACATGATATTGTCGACGCCGACCAGCTCGCGCAGCTCGATACCCGCCTTCTCGTACCAGAAATCCACATAAATCTGCCGCCGAAAAACTTCGCTCGGTCTGGTGCGAACGCCTTCATTCCATAGACGCCGCTGCTGCCACTCGTGATCGCAGGACTCAATCACGTAGCTCACCCAGCCGAAGCCGGTTTCGGCGCACGCCCATTTGAGCCGCGGATAACGGTCGAGAATGCCGGAGAAGATCAGATTGGGGATCAGTTGCGCCGGCGTCGCGCATAGCCGCGAGGTTGAAACAGTATGAAATTCCTTCCGGCTGAATCCGTCCCATTTTGGCAGGGATAACTGCTGGACTAAACCCGACGAGCCGTGCCAGTGCATGGGAACTCCCAACTCCTGGCAGGAAGCCCAGAGGGGTTCCCAGAAAGGATCATTCATCCGCTTGAGGCCCTTTTTCGTAAACGCCGGCTCGGCCAGCATGACGACGCCGCGATGGCCGCGCTTCACGCAACGCTCGACTTCGGCGACGACGACGTCGATTTCACTCATATACGGGATAATTGCGACCGGCACATATCGATCGCTCACTTCGCGCCATTCGGCCAGCGCGTCGTTGTAGGCTTGCACGCATGCAAGCTCGAAAGCGGCGTCAGCCTGAAGAAAGGCAAAATTGGCAACGGGGCCATTCGGATAGAGCACTTCACCGTCGACGCGATCGTCATCCAGGGCTTTCAATCGCTCGGCCGGATCGTAGACGATCTTCGGCACTTCTTCCCAGCGGCGCGGATAGTAACCGCGCTCGACGCCGCCCTCCATTGCCGCGGGGCAGTTACACACCCACTCGCTACGGACCTTGCCATTCACCATCCACCGGTCGACGGTTTGGCCGTTCTCATTGACCTCGACGATCTGTGGAATCCGATCGCCCCACGTCTGTTTCGACAGCCGTTTCGTCCACGCGTCACGGTCGAGTTGCGCGTGGGAGTCGCAGCTGAATAAACCAAATTTGATTTCCATTGCGTTATCCTCAGCTAAGGAAGAACAATCTCTACGAAACTCCTGCCCTACCGAAAACACACAGTCTCGACGAGCTTATTCGGTACCTCACACAACAGCTCCGCTCCAGCCGACACCAGCTCCTCTCGCGAACCGAAACCCCATAGCGCACCGACTGAAAGGACCCCGTTTGCTTTTGCGCCAATGACATCGTGAGCGCGATCACCGATCATGACGGTCTCATCAGGCGTCAGCGACTCCGAGCGCAACACTTTTGCGATCAATTCCGACTTGTCGACATAGCTGCCGTCCAGCTCGCCGCCATATACGGATAGAAAAAATCTTCTAAGACCGAAGTGTTCCACGATAGGCTCGGCGAACAGGCGCACCTTTGAGGTCACAACGAAAAGCTGCACTCTCGCCTGTTGAAAGCGGGCGAGTGCATCCGCTATGCCAGAATATATGCGGTTCTCAAACATGCCTTTGGTGGCGAAGCGTTCTCGGTAAAGCGCGACCGCCTGTTCGACTGCGCCTTTGTTGCTTGAGCCGCATAGCGTCGAGAAGCTTTCCCACAGCGGTGGTCCAATAAAACGCTCGAGCTCTCGGTCAGTCGGCGCAGCCACTTGAAGTTTTTCCAGCGCATGTTTGAAGCACCCCAGGATTCCTTCCCGCGGATCAGTGAGAGTTCCATCAAGGTCGAAAAGCACGTTCACAGCGGTTTACTCGGTGGGAATCATCTCCCAAGAAAAATCTCATTAAACTGCTTGATAGACTTTCCGGCATCGCCTTCATACTTAATCACGTGCGGCGCTTGATCGATCAATTCGCCCACTCGCTTCGAATCAGGCTCTACTCCTCGACGCAAGGGAATTTTGTCGATCTCGCGCAGCGCCCTTTGGCCATCTTCCGATAGATAGAAATCGACCAGCAGCCGCGCCGCGGTTGGGTGCGGCGCATTCTTCGATACAGCCACCGAAGAAACCGTCGCGAACGACGGATCAAGCGGAAGCCAATCGACCGGACCCCCGCGCTCCCGAATCTTTTCCAGCTTAGTCACTTGCATAAAGGCAACGAGAGGAAACTCGCCGGCGGCCAACAGCTGGGAAATTTTAGTGTAGCCATTGTGCTGGATCAATCCCTGCTTGGCGAAGCTCCGCATATAAGTCAGAGCTTTGTCTTCGCCCTGCAGCTCGGCCATACCGATCAACGGATTATTGGTGCCGATGTGAAAGGCCATCTTGTCTTTGAACTCCGGTTTGAGGTAATCGGCGTAGCTGCGCGGCGCTCGCTTGAGGTTCAGTTGCCCCGTGTTGACGCCGGTCACCAGCACGTCGGTGTTGATGCCGGACCAAAATCCCTTCGGATCCATGAATCCCTTGTGAAGGAACTTGGCTTCCGGGCTGGAGTACTGAGCCAAAATACCTTGCTCGCCCATGTAATTCATCGAATCCGGCGTAACGCCGTAAACATCGGTGAGACGCTTTCCCGCGCGAAATTCCGCCACGGCGCGCGCCACTAACGTCGAGGCGCCGAGCCGAACGTGATTGACCTTGAGAAAGGGATATTTCTTTGCCAGGGCTTTTTGAAACACTTGGAAGTCAGAAACAACCATAGTCGTGTAAAGCACGACCTCGCCCTCTTTGCGCGCCGACTCCAAGTCAGCGCTGTGAACATAGGGCGACGAGATGAGTAACCAAAATAGCAGCAGTGAAATGATGCGTGCCATGACACACGATCCTTCAATCAAACGTAGTCGGCCTGCTCTCCCTGATGCGTCAAAGATAAACCCAAATTATCCATCGCCAACCTGGTGTTGATGCCGAGAATTCGCAGCGGCTCGCTGCCGGTGTTGAAATATTGATGCCACTGAAAAACTGGAATCGAGAGCACGTCGAGCGTGTCGAAGTTGAATTCCTTGTCTTCGACGATAACCTTGCCCTTGCCGCTGACAATAAGATCGATCTCGTCGTAAAGATGGCGATGCGCTCCGGAACGCTTGCCCGGAGGGATTTCCGCCATAACGACGCCGAGCGCTTTACTGTGGCAGCCGATGCGCGGATCGACAACATAAGCGAGATTTCCCATCGCCGTCGGTTCGAAAACCAGATCCTTCTGCTTCACCAGCACTTTGCTTTTTCTTCGAAGCTGCTCTTCGTGCATTGCAAAGGCCACCTGCTCGGCGTACATTTCCGCCGTGCGACTGCCGGCGATCTTTCCGTTATCAATCTTGCCTCCTCCTCCGGGGATCAGCGTCTTGCGCGCATCTTCACCTTCCTGCGCATAGATCCAAAACTCGGGATAGCGCTCGTCTTCGTAAACCGCTTGCCCCAACGCCAGAGACAAAGGCCCGGTCGTCGACGCGATGCGCAGCACCGGTTCGTCGCCATCGTTGATGTGCCGGTGCCAGGAAAACATCGGCACGCTCAGCAAATCTCCCGGCCCCCAATCGTAGCGTTCGCCGTCGATGATGCTATGACCGTGGCCTTTCAAAAAGTAGATAATCGCTTCGACGGTATGGCGGTGGCCGAGGGTGCGCCAATCCTGTCCTTCCTCGGTGTGCGGCGGAATCACGTCGTACCACAAGCGATGGGTGTGATTGTTCGAACCAAGCCGAGCATCGACGACGTAAATATGCTTGTGCTCGCCGAGTTTCTTTTCGATCTCCGGCCACTTGAACAAGACGTCCTGCCCCTTGCGCCGCCCTTGCTCATCCTTGGCAAAGCGGACGCTGTGCATTGCGAGCTCTGAATGAAGCTCTTTGGTCGACTTTACTTCCATGAACGCCTCCTCGTACGAGCTTGATCGCGGTATTTAACTGCGCCGACTCTATAACAGCAGGCAAAGATTTCCAAGAAACGGCCCCTTCACGGATCCCCCCGTTTGGATGCGAATGGAGTCGCCACACCAGTTATTAGTCCGATAATCTAGCTCTGGCGGCTTCCGAGATCGCGACCACAGCGGGGTGCTTTAGCTTGCGGTCCAGGGAAATGGCGAAGAATCTTTCGCGAACGCCTTCCACGCGCCCGATCGCTTTCACGTGACTCTGTCGTTGGATTTCTGCGCCGACCACGGAAGGCGCAAAGAAAAGGCCCAAGCCCCGCTGCCCAAACACCTGCAGCAAAGCGCTGTCCTCACATTCGGCGACGATCGCGGGACGAATTTTCTCGAGCTCGAACCATTGGTCGAGCGAGCGCCGCGCCGCGGTGTTAGCGGTCGGCAGCACAAACGGAGCGCTATTCAAACATTGAGGAAACTTACCCCGGATCGACGCCGCTAACTTCGTCGCACCGAAGAGTGTCATGCCGCATTCGCCGAGCAAATGACTGAAGCCTTTGACATTGATCGAGGGGTCGATCGGCGTATCGGTCAGCACCACGTCAATGTCATGCACCGCTAAAGCCGGCAACAACTCTTTGTTCGTGCCCTCGCGACAAATCACCCGATAAGTATCTCTGAGCTTGAGCGCGGGCTCGATCAATTCATAGGCGACCAATTTAGGCAGAACGTCAGCGACGCCCACGGTCACCCGCGCCAAATGCCCTTCCGGCCGGCCTTGAAGAGCGCCCACCATTTCCCGGCCGAGTGAAAAAATCTCATCGGCATAACGAAAAACGATTTTGCCGGTTTCGGTTAGCGCCAGATGTCGTCCGGCCTTGCGAAATAGCTTTTCGCCGAGCGCTGTTTCCAGCGACTTCAGTTGCGCGCTCACGGTCGCCTGCGTCAAGCGCAGCTCCTCACCGGCGCGCGAAACACTGCCGAGCCGCGCCACCGTCCAGAAATACAACAGATGATGGTAGTTGAGCCATTCCATGGGGAGAACAATAGTTCGATTTTATCTATTAAACAATAAGAAATTATGAATTTGTCAATATATCATTTTCTGCTTATCCTCTTTCCATGAATCTTGTTCACGGCGACGGAGGGTTGATGCCATGAAAACGGCGACAAACTTAGTAACGACGCAGGATGCGATCAAGTTTTTCGAGCCCGATATGCTGGCGCCGGACCAGTTTTATGCCACGCTCAAGCGCAACCGCTTCGTCGACCCGGAGCGCCGGCTGATGGCCGCCTTACTCGAGGACGCCGTCTCGTGCTTGACGAGAGATCCGCTGCGCTCTTCGCACCGGCAACGTAAAAGCTTTGAAGAGGCGCAAGAGTGGGTCAGCGCGGCGGAGAGCGAAGATTGGATTTTTTCCTTTAGCAACGTCTGCGAGACGCTGGGCCTCGACGCCGATTATCTACGCCGCGGCCTCAATCGTTGGAGTGATCAAAGCCGGACTAGCACTTCGCCCGCACTCCGTTTGAAAAAATATCGTTCCGGCGCGCGCCGACGAAAGCTGCGCTTGCGCACGGCCTGTTGAATCCACAAAGTCACGGCGCCGCCCGGCCGAACGATGTGCGAGGGCCTTACTTCTTGCCGCACCGCGGCCGACCTTGACGGCGGCACTTCGTCATCGATTTCCGATAATTACCGTCGGCATCTGCGCGTCTATTTACCTCCCAGCTCTCGTTGCGCCTCTCTCAGGATCGAGAGATCGGCAATTTCGCTGAAGGGAACGTCACGGTTGAGCTTCATCGTCTTCTTGGTCTCATCGATGACTAGGCGCAGGCCCTTTTCACAGATATTGACATCCTCATCGTAAACCTTGACCACGCTGTCATAGGTCGCCGTGGCGAGCTCTCGATTGAGCTTCAGCCACTCCATTAAGAATTGGATAGTTCCATCGCGATTAGCGCGAATAAAGCGGTTGGCTTTGATGCCGGCCCTGATAACGCGCTTGATTTCGTCCGGCTTGTCTTGAATTTTTTTTACCCCGGCGACCAAACCGGTTTCGGGAAAGATGAGAACTTCATCGGCCCTGGCGAGAATATTGTGCCCTTGCTTCTTCGCCGCAAAATCCAACGGCGGTCCGAGCACAGCCGCATCGACCAACCCCTGACTGAGCGCGGCGAAGCGAGCATCGGGCGGACCGACGGCAAGATATTTCAAATCCTTTTCGGGATCGAGACCGAAGTGCTTGGCGATAGCTCGCGCGGCGAAATGGGCGACACCGCCAAAGATGAGCACCCCGACGGTTTTGCCTTTGAGCTGCTGGATCGATTTAAGCTCAGGCCGAGCCACTAGCGCGAGCACGGGTGCCGGCACATAGCAGGCCACGACTTTGATCGGTACTCCGGATAGCGCGCCACCGATCGCCGTACCGCCGATACCGGTCGAATAATCCACTTCGCCGCTGGCTAGCGCGGCTCTTCCCGCGGCCGCCGAGATCCGGATGATCTCGGCCTCGATCCCCTCTTCTTTGAGAAAACCTCGCCGGTGCGCCAGAGGAAAAGTCATGAACTGTCCGGCAAACCCAGTCATGCTAATTCGAACCATGTCCGCAGCGTGAAGAGCCGGGATCGCGAGGAGCGCGACGACTAACAACACTACTAAAATCTTTTTCACGTGAGCTCGTGTTTTATAAAATCCTGAATCGGCAGCGGGCTGGATCGCGAACACCATCGTCGCTCCTGCTGTGGTGCCGCTGCCACCCGCTTGGCCGATGTAAAGCGTGTCGCCGCCGTCAGGTGGCAAACTATTCAACGATACAAGAGCACCGACTCTCGCTCTTCGAGCCATGCCCCCTCGTGCGCCGTCGCGAGGTGCTCAAGATCTGCCGGCGTAGCAGCAGAATCGTCGACCCATTGGCGCAGAAGCT
>Ga0111538_10009361_pt1 | contig 13089 bp, 10 predicted proteins | sample SoiMethybrSBSTD1_FD_79669 | JGI IMG/M metagenome (GOLD analysis project Ga0111538, IMG submission 79669) | Bulk soil microbial communities from a Populus tree surrounding site in Tennessee, USA - Soil MetaG P. TD hybrid SBSTD1 (version 2)... | ecosystem: Environmental > Terrestrial > Soil >...
CGCGTGAGATCATCGCATCGCTGGCCCTCAGAGGCGCGCTGGCCGGGGCACGGCTGCGCACCCGATTCAGCAACGACAAGCAATGGGACCGGTTCCGGTGGCTACGGCTCCGCACTGCCCTGTCCAACCTCGAGCAACTTCGCGGCAGTACCTTCCAGCGCCGTGGGTTTTACGCCGATGTTCTGGGCGCGGAAACTTGGCTGGACACCGAAGAGGCGGAGTTCTGTGAGCAGCGGTACGAGATCCCGATCGATTGGTATCGGCCCTATCACGGCTTTTGGCCGAAGGCTGCTCGGCTCTTGGACACGTTCGCGGATGCCTATCGGCCATCGGATGACCGGGCCGATGTGATGACGTATCGAGTCCCGCACCCCGAGCCCATTCTGCGCCAAGTTCCGAAGGAATAACGCCGACGTCTCAGCATGCGTGGCCGCGCTGGCAACACCCATGCTGACAGGTTTGAGCACTAATGTGGCGAGTGTGGAGGTCGTACTCGGGATCGACATCGGTACGTCCAGCACCAAGGGGCTGCTGGTCACCCCGGAAGGGCAAGTGATCGAATCCGCCCAGCGCGCGCACCAGATCTCGTTACCGCGGCCAGGATGGGCTGAAGCGGATGCCGAAAATACCTGGTGGGACGAGGTGTGCTCCATCTGCGAGGTCCTGACGAGGTCTTCGCCAGGGCCCATCATTGGCGTCTGTGTCGATGGTGTCGGCCCCAGCCTGGTGCTCTGCGATGCTGATCTTGCGCCCCTTCGACCGGCCATCCTCTATGGGATTGACACGCGGGCGACCGAGGAGATCAATCTGCAGAGCCGCCGCTATGGCGAGGATGCAATTCTGGCCAACTCCGGGAAGTGCCTCACCAGCCAAGCGCTAGGCCCAAAGCTGGAATGGGTACGCCGGCATGAACCGGATGTCTGGCGGGCCGCTCGCGGCTGGTATGGCTGTCATTCGTTTATCGTGGCGAAGCTGACCGGGGAATACGTTCTTGATCATCACACCGCCAGTCAGTGCGACCCGCTCTACCGAGTGCCGGAGTTCGACTGGCATGAAGACTGGGCGACGGAGATCTGTGAGCCGTTGCCGCTGCCACGGCTGGCTTGGCCGGGAGAGATCGTCGGCACGGTTCATCAGCAGGCGGCCGAGGAAACCGGTCTTGCCGTCGGTACGCCGGTGGTAGCGGGCACCATCGATGCCTTCGCCGAGGCGTTCAGTGTCGGCGTACGCGATCCCGGTGATCTTATGATCATGTATGGGTCAACGATGTTCTTGATTCAGGTGCTTTCCGACTACTACGTACATCCAGCTCTGTGGACTACAGCTGGAGTGGAGCCAGGAACTCTCATGCTTACGGCAGGCACTGCTACGGCTGGCAGCTTGACGAACTGGTTGCGCGATCTGATGGGCGGTCCCGATTTCGACACCCTGAAGGCAGAAGCAGCTGAGGTGCCGTTGGGGGCCGAGGGGTTGCTCGTGCTGCCTTACCTGGCCGGGGAACGTACGCCTGTGTTCGATCCCGATGCCCGCGGGTTGGTGGCCGGTCTCACTCTCCGGCATAGCCGGGCTCATCTGTTTCGCGGGGCGTACGAGGGGATTGCCTTCGGTATCCGGCACATTCTTGATCTTTTCGACGAATCCGCGACTCACCTGACCAGGACGGTGGCGGTAGGCGGTGGCGTGAATTCGCCGTTGTGGACGTCGATCGTCAGCGATGTCACCGGTCGAACCCAGTTGATCCCGAGACAGACCATAGGTGCCTGTTACGGCGGTGCGCTACTGGCCGCTATCGGTACTGGAATCGTCGAGCCGCAGACTGACTGGACGGTTATTGATCACAAGGTGGAGCCAGACCTTCTCCGGCAAGCCCGCTATGACGAGCTTTATCAGCTGTGGCTTCAGCTTTATCCCGCAACGCGTGATCAAATGCATCGCCTCGGCACCTGGGCTGAACACTGATCTCACTTACAAACGCAAATTTCCGACCGATGACGGCATTTCGAGCATCAGACTGCCGCTTGAGGCGCCAACAAGCCGCACTGGTCGGAAATTTGACAATTCAGGACTAGGCGCGGGCGAGGATGTCTTCCGCCGTGCGGGGGTCGGTAACCAGCTGGCTGAAGAGCTTGGCTCGCGCCGCCGCAATGATCGGCGCCACCTTGTTCCGTCCGGCGGCCACGGCGATCACGGTGGGAATGCTCTTCAGCGTCTCTAAGTCCACTGCGATCAGCCGTTCGCTGCCAGCGAAGGCTACCGGCGCACCGGCCCGATTGAAGAAGCGCGAGCAGACGTCGCCGACCGCCTCGATGAGATCCGGCGAGGTCGTCACGTTCACGAACTGCGGTGCATCAGTGCGCAACAGCGGCGGCGCTCCCACACCGGTCAGGACGCAGCGCGCGTGCGGCCACAGGTTCAGCACTCTTTGAATTGCAGGGTCGGTTTTCAGCGTCTGGAACAGCTCAGCCCCGGGCAGCGCCGGAGCATACAAGAACGCTGGTCGGCCGCCGATCCGTGCAGCCACGAGACGAGTGATCTCGTTGGTCTGGTACCACGCTTCCGGCTGGTCCGTGCCACCGACTGTGGGAGCGACGATGACGCCCGGCAGCTTCGGCAGCTCGAACCGAGCGACCTCATAGATGGTGCGCCCTGACGACACGAGCATCACGTCGCCCACATCAAGTCCCACGGCCATCAGGGCACGGCCAACGGCGGCCGCCAAGACGCTGCCCATGACGTCTTCGATAGCCTCGCCGCGTCCCGGTACCGGCAGCGGCTCGGAAATGTAGACCGCCGTCAACCCCAGGACTGCAGTTACGCGATCCGCAAGATCATGAGCGGCCTCATTATCGGTGGGGATGACCTCAATGCGGACGATGCCCTGCCGCCGAGCCTCATAGAGCAAGCGGGAAATCGTCGCCCGGCTGGTCTGCAAGTGTGCTGCTATCTCAGCCTGGGTTGCCTCATCGGTGTAGTACATCTTCGCGGCTGCATAGAGAAGGGATGGTGGGAAATGGCTGTATCCATTGCCCGCCGATATGCGCACTCCACCGACTGGATGTCTACGACGTTTCGCAACCATGGCCAAAGTATTCCAGCAATGCAGCACTCTGCGTGAACAATTGTTCAGCGGATAACGATCGGAACAAATGATTGCACAGATGTCCAGGATGCCGCTAGGGTGCTGAGCAACGCCCCGTCTTGAGGGCGCCAGCAGCGGAACAAGCGCCGGTGTTTCGCCCCGGGCGTCCTGGGTAGCAATAAAAATTCAAGCCGGAAGGCGCTACTTCGCGACGCAGCAGGGAGGCTCGTATGTCCCAATCCCCGGCCGATCAGGTCAATGAAATCCCTGAGAAGATGCAGGCAGTTGTCTGTCACGGACCCGAGAATTACCAGCTGGAGGAGGTTCCGGTACCGGAACCAGGCGAAGGCGAGGCGTTGGTCAAGGTCGAGGCGACCGGGATCTGCGCCAGCGACCTGAAGTGCTATCACGGCGCGGCGAAATTCTGGGGCGATGAGAATCGGCCAGCTTGGGCAGAGACCGAGGCGATTCCTGGTCACGAGTTCGTCGGGAAAGTTGTTCAGCTGGATGACATCGCTGCCGAGCGTTGGGGAATCGCGGTCGGTGATCGCGTTGTCGCCGAGCAGATTGTGCCCTGCTGGAAATGCCGCTACTGCCTGAACGGCCAGTACTGGATGTGCCAACCGCATGACATGTTCGGATTCAAACGTCGTACGCCGGGCGGCATGGCGGACTACATGGTTTACAACAAAGACGCACTCGTCTACAAGATCTCTCCCGACCTGCCGCCGGCACACGCGGCATTTACTGAGCCGCTGTCGTGTGCGTTGCACGCGGTGGAACGCGCCGATGTCAAGTTCGAAGACACTGTGGTCGTCGCCGGCTGCGGTCCGATTGGTTTGGGCATGATTGCCGGATCCAAGTCCAAGAACCCCAAAGCGGTCGTCGCCCTCGACATGGCCCAGGACAAGCTAGATCTTGCCAAGGACTGCGGCGCAGATGTGATCATCAACATTGGCCAACAGGATCCGATCTCGACGGTCATGGACATGACCGACGGCTACGGCGCGGATGTGTACCTGGAAGGAACCGGACACCCATCCGCGGTCGGTCAGGGGCTGAACATTCTTCGCAAACTCGGCACCTACGTGGAGTACAGCGTCTTCGGTAGTGATGTCAGCGTGGACTGGTCGATCATCAGTGATGACAAGGAGCTGGATGTACGCGGTGCGCATCTGGGCCCGCATTGTTGGCCCGCTGCGATCCGGATGATCGAATCCGGCCGGCTTCCGATGGAGCGGATCTGCACTCACCAATTCCCGCTGGCTGAGTTCCAGAAAGGTCTGGACATGGTGGGCAGCGGCAAGCAATCGATCAAGGTCTCACTCATCCCCTGATCGAAGGAACGCGTTCGAGAGCCGATCGAGTTGTGATGACGTCGCCGAAGAGTCGCCCCTCATGGGTCGGCACCAGCTGGAAGATGAACAAGACGCTGGCAGAAGCCGACAGCTTCGTCGACGAGTTGCTGACATACCCCGTCCCGAACGGCATCCAGCCCTTCGTGTTGCCGCCGTACACGGCATTGGCACGAGTGCGCGACCGCTTGCCTGCAACTTCTCCCGTGCTGCTCGGTGCGCAGAACGCCCATTGGGCGCAAGAGGGCGCCTGGACTGGCGAAATCTCGATGCGGATGGCGAAAGACGCCGGCGCAACCTTGATCGAGATCGGTCACTCCGAGCGTCGGGAGCATTTCGGAGAGACTGATCGGACCGTGGCCCTGAAGACCGCTGCCGCAATAGCCCACGACCTGATACCGCTGATCTGCGTCGGGGAGCCGTTGGTGGTTCGGGAGGTTGGTGGCGCGGAGGATTTCGTCGGCGTCCAGCTACAGATTGCATTGTCGGAGCTGGGGCCGTCCGATGTCGCACACGTGATCATCGCCTACGAGCCCATCTGGGCGATTGGCGAGCATGGCACCCCGCCGACCCTTGATCAGATCGCGCCAGTGATGGCAGTGATCAACGACGTCGTCGCGACTCAGCATGGCGGCGCCCGTGCAGTTCTCTACGGCGGCAGCGTCAACCTCCAGAACGCCGCTGAGCTTCTGAGCGATCCGAGTACTGACGGCCTGTTCGTTGGGCGCGCCGCATGGGAAGCATCGGGCTTCATCGAAATACTCAAGCTCTGCGCTTCCCTCCATGGGGCCGGAGCGGGCCCGTCAACCACACACAGCCGGACCCTGCCGTGGACAACCACGGCAGCTCTTCTATAGAGGAGCACTGATGTTGCAGCCAGCAGGCAAGAAGAAGTCCAGGCGCAATCTCTTCATTGTCCTGGGAATCATCGTTGTTCTGATCATCGCGATGATCTTGAGTACCAAGTTTCTGACGCCGGAGGAGCTCACCGCTACCCTGCCCAAGAAGTTCGATCCAAAGCAGACGGCATCCGATCTGTGGGGAAAGGCTCAGAGTGAGATTCCGGCCAACGCTCAACCCCTCGGCGAGGTCGTGCCAGCCATGCAGAAGGATCTAAAGGCCGCTGCGACCAAGTACAAGGCGGTGTCGCCTGCTGAAGGGGCGTACAACTTCCCGGTGAAGTTCGACGGCACAGTGACAGATGCATCGGCCGACTCCCTCCGTCTCTCGGTACCCGGGGTGCCAAAGGAGACAGTCGTCATCGTTCCGTTGACCACCGCGGTCAATGGCGCGGCCGTACGGGACGCGATGGGCTTCAAATTCGGTGACGCTCCTGGCCAGACCGACTACCAGTTCGTCGCAGATGAGCTGAAGAAGCTCATGCAGGAACAGGTCAAATCCGGCGTGAGCGATCCGGCCTCGCTCAAGGGCAAGAAGGTGAGCGGCAGCGGCGTGGTCGTCGTCTTGTCGCCCAGTGGTGCGCCCCCGCCGCCGGCAAAGCCAGTGAACGTGCAACCCGTGACCATTAAGGGCGGATCGTGACTGAACATGTGGCGCTACTGGATGAGCCAGATGTAGCGCCTCACGACGGCGCAGTGGTGCTGCAAGCAGTCGATATTGCGAAGACCTATGGCGTGACCCGAGCGTTGAAGGGCGTCAACTTCGAGGTGCGCCGCGGCAAGGTCACGGTGTTGTTCGGGGAGAACGGCGCCGGCAAGTCGACGTTGATGAAGATCTTGTCGGGTGTTGAAAAACCGACTGCTGGCCAGCTGATTCTCGACGGTGAGCCGCTCAACCTCGAATCCACCAACGATGCCGTGGCGCGCGGCATTTCGATCATTCACCAAGAGCTAAATCTGGCCTCGAACCTCAGCGTGCGAGACAACATCTTCATCGGCCGGGAGATACGGGGCCGTACCGGCGCTATCGACTATGGCAAGGAACGAGAGATCACCCAACAGGTGATGGAGCGTCTTGAGGAGGATATTGATCCCAGCACTCTGGTCCAAGATCTTCGGGTCGGCCAGCAGCAAGTGGTGGAGATCGCCAGGGCGCTGGCGGCCGACGCGCGCATTCTGATCATGGACGAGCCGACCTCGGCCCTGAGCGCAACCGAGGTTGAGGTGCTCTTCAAGGTCATCCGGGAGTTGACCAGCCACGGTGTGGCGATCGTCTATATCTCACACCACTTGGAGGAGGCGCTGGAGATCGCTGACTATGCGGTCGTCTTCCGGGATGGAGAGCTCGTCGCTACTGAGGAAGCGGCCAATGTTGATCTCAGTTGGGTGGTCAGGCAGATGGTCGGCCGGGAGGCCGACTATGACTTCCGCGACGAGCCACGCGACTTCGGCGATGTCGCATTGTCGATTCAAGGTGTCACCGTTGCCGAACCAGATACCGGCCGAGTCGTGGTCAACAATGTGTCACTGGATGTACGTCAGGGCGAGATTGTCTGCCTGTACGGACTGATGGGCGCCGGACGCACCGAGCTCATGGAGGCGCTGGCCGGTCGCGATCCGATTTCCGGCGGCCGAGTACTGCTGGGCGATCAAGACATTGCGGACCTGGACATCCAGGAGCGCATCGCCAATGGCATGGGCCTGGTGCCGGAGGATCGGCAACGCGATGGCTTGGTTCAGATGATGAGTGTTGGCAAGAACATCTCGCTGCCCAGCTTGCTGTCCACGGTCAAGAACCTCTTCATCGCACGCAAGACCGAACGAGAGCGCGTCGACCGTCAGATTTCCGACGTACGGGTCAAGACCGCCGGCCAGGATGCGTTGATCACCTCGCTCTCAGGCGGAAACCAGCAGAAAGTCGTGATCGGAAAGATTTTGCTCACCGATCCCAAGGTGATGCTGCTCGATGAGCCGACCCGCGGGATCGATGTCGGGGCCAAGGGTGAGATTTTCGCCCTGCTCTTCCGCGAGGCCAAGAAGGGTCTGGCCGTCCTGTACGTCACCTCAGAGGTCGGCGAAGCCATCACCGCCTCGCATCGGCTGATCGTGATGAGTAAGGGTCGGCTCATTCGAGAGTTCGACCCGCGTACCGCGACCCGTGACCAGATCATGGCCGCCTCTGGTGAGCACGACACTCACTACGACGAGGAAGCCCGAGTAGAAGAAGGAGCACTACAAGAAGCAGCAGTACAAGAAGGAGCAGCACAAGGAGGGGCAGAACAACAACTCGGACAAGAAGCATCAGAAGGAGCCTCCCAGTGAGTACGACGACAACGACTCCGGCGCCTCCTGGCGCACCTGCAGCGGACGAGAAGTCCGGACGCAGCCGATTCAACATGAATACGCTCTTGGTCGAGGGTCGTGCACTGATCGCCTTGATCATCATCATTGCAATCTTCGCGATCTTGAGCGACAACTACCTGACAGCCGGCAACCTGACAACGATCACGAAGCAGGTGGCCTTCAACGCCATCGTCGCGCTCGGCATGCTGTTGGTGATCCTCAACGGTGGCATCGATCTTTCCGTCGGATCGATTGTCGGTTTCACAGCGGCGGTGGCAGGCAACCTCTTCAGAGGCGTTCACATACCTGGTACCGACGTGACCATGTTCCCGTCGCTGTGGGTGATCATCGTCCTGTCGCTAGCTGTGGGCATGCTCGTGGGGTGGGTGAATGGGCTATTGATAGCCCGGCTCAATCTGGCTCCGTTCATCGTGACGTTGGGCATGCTGTATGTCGCGCGTGGGCTGACAGAGGTGCTGCTCAACGGCCAAAACATTACGAACGAGCTCTTCGGCCAGCCCGGGCTCAACAACACCGGCTTCTTCACCGTCTTCGCGAGCAAACCTCTCGGCTTGCCGCTGGCTGCGTGGGTGATGATCATTCTCGCCATCATTTTCTCCATCGTGCTGAACCGCACGCCGTTCGGCCGCTGGTTGTATGCCACGGGCAGCAATGAACGTGCCGCTCAGCTCTCCGGTGTGCCGGTGACAAGCGTCAAGACCTGGATCTACGTCCTGTCCGGTCTCTGCGCTGCAATCGTGGGGATCCTGCAGATGGCCAATATCAGCTCCGCGACTGCTGATCTTGGGACGTTCTACGAGCTGAACGCGATCGCCGCGGTCGTGATCGGTGGTGCGGCGCTTTCCGGTGGGCGCGGCACGGTCCGCGGCACCATCATCGGCGCTTTTGTTATCGGCTTCCTGGCCAACGGCCTGGTGATCGTCGGCGTGTCGCCGTTCTGGCAGAAGGTCATCACCGGTGCCGTGATCATCCTCGCTGTGGCGGTCGACCAGATCCAACAGATCGCGCAGCGGCGTCGCAGTGCAGCGCGAGCAGTCGCTGCCGCCAAGGCTGCAGCCAGCCAGCGGGAGACGGTTGGAACCAGTTCTTGATCGATGCGTACGAGTAGCCGTACGCACCATCCTTAACAACAGATTTCCCTCAATTGAAAGGAAAGCGATGTTCAACCGATTCACATCACGATCGCTCCTGGTAGGCGCTGTCCTGATCAGTATGGCCGCCTGTGGTGGCGGCGGGGGCTCGAGTAGTGCTGGTGGCCAGGCATCACCTGCCGGATCAGCGGCCGGCGGCGGTGGTACCGCCGGCGGTCCCATCGCGGTGATCACCGTCGATCCGTCCAACCCGTACTGGAAGGCCGAGATCGACACCGCCACGTCGGAGTTCAAGAGGCTCGGTTATCAGCCCACCACGTCAGCTCACAAGAATGATCCGGACACGCAGAACCAATTGATCGAGACCGCCATCAACGACAAGGTCAAAGGCGTGCTGCTCGATCCGGCCGGTGCCGACGAGAGCGTGGCGGCGGTTCAGAAGCTGGTCGACGCGAAGATTCCCGTTGTGTTGATCAATGCCGAGATCAGCAAGACCGGCCTTGCCAAGGCCCAGATCGTGTCTAACAACGCTCAGGGCGCGACGCTTGGCGCCGAAGAATGGGCCAAGGCCATGAACTACAAGGGCACCTTCGTCGAGCTGTTTGGCAAGCCCAGCGACAACAATGCCCAGGTGCGGTCCGATGGATACCACCAGGTGATCTCGCAGTACCCGGACCTGAAGCAGGTCGGCAAGGAGATCGCCAACTGGGATCGCCAGACGGGTCAAGACAAGATGGAGTCGTTGTTGTCCAAGAACCCCGATGTCCAGGGTGTTATCGCCGGCAACGACGAGATGGCATTGGGCGCGATCAACGCGCTGAAGGACAAGGGCAAGCTCGCGAAGGTCAAGGTGCTTGGCTTTGACGGCAACCAAGATGCTGTGAATGCAGTAAAGAAGGGCGAGATGGTTGCCACTGTGTTGCAGCCGATCGTTGAGGGCACGAAGAAGGCTGCCGGGCAGCTGGACAGCGTCATCAGAACCGGCCAAACCGGCGTCCCCGATGAGAAGCAGGCCCTCGACTGCACGCTGATCACCAAGGACAACGCGAACCAGGTGAACAACTTCGTTATCAGCGGCGGCTAAGAAAGACGTTTCCTGAGCCTGTCGTCCAGGCCCGACAGGCTCAGGAAACGTCCGTTTTGAGTTTGGGTACATGAATATCCGGCTACCTGACCCATGACAGTCCCTGGAGGTCCGCATGACGCATCTGTATAACGACCCAGCCGAATTCCCGAGCGACGTGATCAGGGGCTTCGCCGCGGCGTACCCGCAGTACGTGCAGCGTGTGGAAGGTGCCTCCGGCTTCGTCCGCGCGGGCGGCCCCCTGGAGGGCAAGGTCAGTTTGGTGATCGGTGGCGGTTCCGGCCACTACCCGTCGTACAACGGCGTAGTCGGCACGGGCTTCGCCGATGGGGCAGTACTTGGCGGGGTGTTCGCATCACCGTCCGCGGAGCAGGTCTATCGGGTGGCCAGGGCAGCCGATGGTGGCGCCGGAGTAGTGCTGGGGTTCGGCAACTATGCCGGGGACCGCCTCAACTTCGGTGTCGCCGCTGAGCGGTTGATCAACGAAGGCATCGATACCCGGGTCGTATGGGTGACCGATGATGTTGCCTCCGCAAGCCGTGATGAGCAGGAGAAGCGGCGTGGCATTGCCGGCACCTTCACCGTCTACAAGATGGCTGCGGCGGCCGCGGAGAACGGCGCGAACCTCGATGAGGTTGAGCGTGTCATGCGCGCAGCCAATGCTGCGACGTACTCATTCGGTGTTGCCTTCCACGGCTGTACCCTCCCGGGTGCCGACAAGCCGCTGTTCACCGTCGACGAGGGCCACATGGACTTCGGGCTTGGCATCCATGGCGAGCCTGGGATCACCTCGGCACCGTGGATGTCAGCCAAGGACCTGGCCGCGAAGCTCGTCGAGACGGTTCTCACCGAGCGTCCGGACGGCGCGAGCGGTCGCGCAGCCATACTGGTCAACGGTCTTGGCGCCACCAAGTATGAAGAACTGTTTGTGCTGTACGGCCATGTCAATGAGCTCCTCGAGGCGTCTGGAGTCGTGCAGGTGGCTCCAGAGGTGGGGGAGCTGGTCACCAGTCTCGATATGGCGGGTTGCTCATTGTCGGTCACCTGGCTCGATGAAGAGCTCGAGCGCTACTGGCTGGCGCCCGCTGAAGCCGCCGCTTTCCGGCGCGGCACAGCCGTTGTGAGTGAGAAATTCACTACCCGGCGTACGGGTACTGAGCAGGTCACCGAGACGGTGACAGAGGAGGCAACCGAGGAATCTGTTGCGGCTGCGGCGGTGGCGCGCAAGGCAGTCGACGCGATTTACGCGACCATCGAGGAGAACAAGGAGTACCTCGGCCAGATTGATGCGATAGCCGGCGACGGTGATCATGGCATCGGTATGTCACGCGGCTCGAAGGCGGCCGCTGAAGCTGCGAATGAGTCCCAAGGCGGGGTCGAGACAGTCCTGAGTGCCGCAGGGCGCGCCTTCGGCGACAAGGCCGGCGGTACCAGCGGCATCTTGTGGGGCCTGCTGCTCGAAGGGGTCGGCACGAGTCTTGGCAACACTGAGGCGGTGACGTCGAAGCGTCTGGCTGACGCGGTGCAAAGCTCGGCAACTCATCTGCAGGGATTCAGTAAGGCTCAGCTCGGCGACAAGACCATGTTGGACGCCTTGTTCCCGTTCGTCGATACGCTGGTGGGACAAGTCGATTCTGGAGCTTCGCTCTCGAACGCCTGGCGGTCGGCCGCGGACGCGTGCAGAGCTGCAGCGGAGGCAACTGCCTCGCTCGTTCCGAAGATCGGTCGGGCGCGGCCGCTGGCACAACGCAGCGTTGGCACACCGGATCCAGGCGCCATCTCACTCGCCCTGATTGTCGGCGCGATCGGCGAGGTATTAGGGGATGCGGAGGCAGCCGCTCCCGCAGCGACAGAGTCCATGGACAAGGAAGGACAACCCACATGAGCGATCGCATTCGGTTGTTGGTTGGAAGCGACAGCGCCGGGTTCGACTATAAGGATCACATCTTCGCTGATATGGAAGCCGATGATCGAGTTGAGGTTGTCGATCTTGGCGTCTATCAAGGCGATCTTGACAGTGCCTCGTATCCGTCGGTGGCGATCGCAGCAGGAGAGAAGATTGCGGCCGGTGAAGCCGACCGCGCAATCCTGATCTGCGGCACTGGGATCGGAGTCGCCATCGCCGCCAACAAGGTGCCCGGCATCCGTGCCACAGTCGCCCATGACTCGTTCAGCGTCGAGCGGTCGGTGCTGTCGAACAACTGTCAAGTCCTCACTCTGGGCCAACGTGTCATTGGCCTTCAGCTCGCGCGCAGGCTGGCTAGGGAGTGGCTCGACTACGTCTTCGACCCGAGCAGCCCGTCCGGACCCAAGGTGGCCGAGATCAGCGAGTACGAGGACTCGATCACCGGATAGTCGGACTGCCTCCGACGAAAAGCGTGGAAGTCGCTGCACTTCTCCGCTTAGCTGATTCCGTCCAACCATGCCCGACTTCGGCGGACGGTTGTACGGTCGCATGGTGATCGAGTATCGAACGCCCGCCGAGATCGAGCAGATGCGACCGGCCGGCGGGTTCGTCGCCGAGGTACTGACGGCGCTGGTGGAGCGCGCCGATGTGGGCGTGAACCTTCTCGAGCTCGACGAGTTGGCGCACAAGATGATCCGAAATCGCGGCGCGGAGTCGTGCTATATCGACTATCACCCCTCGTTCGGGGCCAGTCCTTTTGGCAAGGTGTTATGTACGTCGGTCAACGATGCGGTGTTGCATGGACTGCCGCACGACTACGACCTCCGCGACGGCGACCTAGTGAGCCTGGACTTTGCGGCGTCGGTGGATGGCTGGGTGGCGGACTCGGCGATCAGCGTGATTGTCGGGCAACCTCGAGAGCAAGATCAACAACTTGTCGCAACGGCGGAGGCGGCCCTGGCTGCCGGCATCGAGGCGGCGCTGCCGGGAAACAAGATCGGTGACATCTCGTTCGCGATTGCCCGGGTTGGCTCGCAGGCTGGTTACAAGATCAATACCGAATTCGGCGGGCATGGCGTGGGCCGTACCATGCACGGCGACCCACACGTACCGAACAATGGTCGCCGGGGTCGTGGGCTGCTGCTACGGCCGGGGCTGGTGGTTGCCATCGAACCTTGGTTCCTGGCCGGCACCGACAAGATCTATACCGACGCTGACGGCTGGACTTTGCGCAGCCGGGACGGCTCACGAGGCGCCCATGCGGAGCACACGGTCGCGATAACCAACGACGGTCCACTGGTGCTGACGGCC
>Ga0111538_10009364_pt1 | contig 13087 bp, 6 predicted proteins | sample SoiMethybrSBSTD1_FD_79669 | JGI IMG/M metagenome (GOLD analysis project Ga0111538, IMG submission 79669) | Bulk soil microbial communities from a Populus tree surrounding site in Tennessee, USA - Soil MetaG P. TD hybrid SBSTD1 (version 2)... | ecosystem: Environmental > Terrestrial > Soil > Tree...
GCCGGCCAGAGACGAGTTATGCTGAGCCTTCGAGCCCACGGCCAAGACGGGCCGCAGGAGACGGAGCACCGCAAAGGAGAGCGCAATGCCGACCCCACCGAAAATTCTCGCCTTCGCCGGCAGCACGCGCGAGGGGTCCTTCAACAAGCAGCTCCTGAAACTCGCCGCCGCGGCGGCGAGCAAGGCGGGAGGCGATGTTCAGGTCATCGATCTGCGCGATTTCCCCTTGCCGATCTACGACGGCGACCTGGAGTCGCGGGAAGGCCTTCCCGAGAACGCCCGGAAGCTGAAACAGCTCTTCATCTCCCACCAGGCGATCCTGATCTCCTCGCCCGAGTACAACAGCTCCGTCTCCGGCGTGCTCAAGAACGCCATCGACTGGGTATCGCGCCCGGCCCCTGGCGAGGCGCCGCTCGCGGGCTTCGAAGGCAAAGTGGCGGGGCTTCTCAGCGCGTCGCCCGGAGCGCTCGGCGGCTTGCGCGGCCTGGTCCAGCTCCGCGCAATCCTCGGGAACATCCGCGTCCTCGTGCTGCCGGATCAGGTCGCGGTCTCGCGCGCAAACGAGGCTTTTGACGCCGAAGGCCGCTTGAAAGATCCTAAGCTCCAAGCCTCTGTCGAAAAGCTCGCCGAGAAGCTCGTGGACCACGTCAGGAAGCTTGCCCATTGAGGTCGGCGGATTTCGTCGCGACCCGCGCCCCGAGCGGAGCGGCGCTCGGACGCTTCGAGCAGAGGCAGAGGACGCCGGCCTGCCGCGGGGCGGCGACGAGCCCGTCTTGCCAGCGCGGGGGGCGCTGAAAGGGCCGGAGCACCGGCACGACGATGCGATCCTCGAACCACGCCGCCGGGCCGCGGAATCGCCGCAGGACCCAGGCCCCGGCGCCGAGCAATTTGCCGCTCCTGGGCATGCAGCCGAACGCCGCGCTGCGGTCGACGTGCAAGCCTGCGCCCGCGAGCATCTGCAGCAACTCGTCGAGGTCGAAGCGGACGCTGTGGCCCACAAGCTCGTCGAACGAAGTCCATTGCCGGGAATGAATGGGCACGGCGACGAGGAGTTGCCCGCCGGCTCGCAGGACGCGCCCGATTTCGGCCAGCGCGCTGCGCGGTTCAGCGGCATGCTCGACGACGTCGATGGCGCAGGCGGCTTCGAAGACCTCGTCCGCGAACGGCAGCTGAATTGCGTCGGCGAGAAAGGCTCGCGCACCGCAGGCCTGAAGGCGCCGCACGGCTTCCCGGCTCGAATCGGCGAACACCGTGCGGTCCAACGGAAAGCGAGGCCGCGCTCCGGGCCCGACCTCGAGCAGCTTCTCTCCGCGGCGCGTGACTTCATCGACGACGCTCCACGTGGCGAAGAAGTCCGGCGGGCGGAACGTCGCCCGCCTCCAGATGGAGTCGTAGAAGAGGCGGTTGAGCTTGTGAAGCGGATCCATCGGTGGGGCCGGGTCAGAGCCGTGCGTTCCCTCGGGCGGTGGCCCAAGCGCAGGGGCGAGGGACACTATGCAGCTCGGCTGCGCGGCGGGCAAGCCAGGATCGAGAGCGCCGTCGAGCGCGCGGCCGGTTCGCGAGGGGGCCGCGGCGGCCGATCGGAGAAAAGGACTCCCCATCCCGGCGCGGCTGCCCAATACTGTTCGATCCGGTTCCCGGCCGCTCGTGTCCATGATCGATAGCACCGCCGTAGACATCTCCTTCAAAGTCCTGCGCGGCCTCCGCGCCGAGCTCGGGGCCGACGCAGCGCTCGCTCTCGCGCTCCGGCTGCTCTGCGTGCGCCGCCTCGAGCTCCGGGCGGAAGAGGTCCGAAAGCGCCTCCGATCGGAGCTGGCGGATGAGCTCGAGCGCCTCGCTCCTCCCGAGGCGGAGGCGTTGCTCCAGGCGAAGCTTCGCGACGAGCTGCCCGGCCTGCCGCGGCAGGAGGATTCGTTGGAGCGGTTGGCACGCCTCCCCGAAGACGCGATGGTGGAAGCGGTCGCCGCATACCTCGGAGGCTTCACGGGCGCGGCGGGGCAGAAGGTGCGCGACGCCGAGACGGCTGGGTCCCTGCGGAAGCTCTCGGACGCCGGCCGGCTTCACGCCGTGCTGAGCAATGTGGCGGCGGCGGACATCGGCGCGCAGCGGCTCGACGAGGACTCCTACGACGCGCTCGAGAGAGCGCTCCTCGCCGACGCGAGCGGCGGCGCCGCTGCGAGCGGCAGCGATGGGGACGCACGCCTCGTCGAGGTCTGGCTCAAGTTCCGTGGGCTGCCCACGGAGGCCCGCTCCACGCACGTCGAGGTGCATTCCGCGGAGCTCTCGCTCGACGTGGACCACGATCGGAGGATCCACTGGGCGATGGAGCGCAGCGGCGTGCCGATCGTGCGGGAGGTGAGGCTTCGGAACCGGGGATCGGAGGAGCTGCGGGACCTTCGCCTGACGCTGCAAGTCGGCCCGTCGTTCAGCGGCGTGTTCGAAGTCGAGCTGTCGGCGCTGGCGCCGGGGGCCGAAGCGCGCGTGGACCGCCCCGATTTGTGCATCGACAGTGGCCGGCTGCGCGAGCTGCAGGAGCTCGAGCATGGCGCGCTCCACGTCGAGGTCCGCCAGGGGCCTCGCGTCCTCTTGCGTGAGTCGCGGCCCATTGATGTCCTGCCTTGGAACGAGTGGAACACGGCTCTCCTGCCCGAATTGATCGCGGCGTTCGTGCTGCCCAACGATCCCGCGGTCGCCACGTGTCTCGAGACGGCGCGGGACGTGCTCGGTGAGACCACCGGGGACCCGGTGCTCGCCGGATACGAGGCTCGCTCCCGTGAACGGGCGCGAGCCGTCGTGCGAGCGGTCTATCAGACGATCGAGAGGCTCGGCATCACGCTCGCGAGCCCTACCGCGAGCTTCGAGTCCTCCGGCCAGAGGCTGCGCTCGCCATCGCAAGTCCTCGCGCATCGGATGGGGACCGGCGTCGACCTCGCGGTGATGGTGGCTGCAGCGCTGGAAGCCGCCGGGCTCAACCCCGTCCTCGCGATGGGCCGTGGCCAGGTCTTCGCCGGCGCATGGCTCATCGACGACTGGCTGCCCTCCGCCTCTTCCGACGACCCCGCCGCCCCCCGGAAGCTTGCCGCCGCGGGCGAGATGACTTTCATCGACGTGTCACTCGCGGCGCGCCGGCCCGCCGCAGCTCCGGAGGCCGCCGAGGGCAGCGCTATCGAGAAAGTGTCGGATGGACGCTCCTTCGAGTACCTCGTCGACGTGCGCGCCGCTCGGCTGGCGCGAGTCCTCCCGCTCCCCCTCGCCGCGCCGGGGCAGAGCGGGGGCTCCCCGTCCTCGCCCGGGGAGGCCCCACCGGGCTCTCCGGCCTCCGCGGCCGCGAAAGCTCTGGCCGGGGCAAAGGGCCCTAAGCCCACAGATACCCGACCAGGAGGGGGGGCGGCTCCACCAGCAGACACGCCGCAAAAAAGCCCGGGCGAACCCGCGATCGCGGACTCGAAACGACCTCGCAATGCGCGCGTCGAGGCATGGAAAGAGCGCCTCCTCGACCTGTCGCTACGCAATCGGCTCCTCAATTTCCGCACCTCGCGCGACAAAAGCGTCGCCATCGACCTGCCCGAGCTCCCACTCCTCGACGATCGGCTCGCGACGGGGGATGCGCTTACTCTCGAGCCGCGCGTCGAGCTCGACGAGAACGACCCTCGCGTCGCCGAGCTGCTGCGCGCTCGAGGTGCGGAGGAGTATCACCGGGGGCAGCGTCTCGAGCTACTCGCGTCGGGGCACCTCCTCACGCAGCACGCCGAGGAGGATCTACAGCGCCGGCTCGTGGCCATTTTCCGGGCCGCGCGAGTCGAGGTGGAGGAGACGGGCTCCTCGACGCTCTTCCTTGCCGTGGGCATGCTGCGCTGGATCGAGGGGGGTACGGCGGGGCCGCAGCGCTCTGCGCCCGTGCTCCTCTACCCCGTGGAGATCTCGCGCGCTTCCGCCCGATCTCGTCTCCGCATCCAGCTCCGCGACGATGAGCCGCGACTCAACGAGACGCTGCTCGAGAAGCTCCGCGTCGATTTCGACGTGGACACTCCCGAGCTGAAGGGCCTGCCGTTCGACGAGGCCGGCGTGGACGTGGCGAAAGTGCTGACGGCGCTCCGCCGCGGCATCGCGCGGCTGCCGGGCTTCGAGGTCCACGACGAGGCATTCCTCGCGTTTTTCTCGTTCTCGAAATTCCTCATGTGGCGTGACCTCGACGAGCACGCCGACGACCTCCTGAAAAGCGAGTTGATGCGCCACCTGGCCGAGGGCCGCGGCACGTGGACCTCGTCGTCCCGGCCCGTCGCGGCCGCTGACCTCGAGCGCGAGGTCCCGCCGTCCCGCGCACGCCTCGTCCTCGACGCCGACTCGAGCCAGCATGTGGCGGTCGACGCGGCCCTGAAAGGGGCGACCTTCGTGCTGCAGGGCCCTCCGGGCACGGGCAAATCGCAAACGATCGCGAACATCATCGGCGAGTGCCTTGCTGCGGGAAAACGCGTGCTTTTCGTGGCCGAGAAGCGCGTGGCGCTCGAGGTCGTGGCGCGGCGCCTGAAAAGTGTTGGGCTCGGCGACTTTTGTCTCGAGCTCCATTCGAGCAAGGCCAACAAGAAAGCCGTCGCCCTCGAGCTGGCGGCTGCGCTCGAACGGGACGAAGCCGCAGCGTCGGAAGCCTCGGGCGTGGAGCGCCTGGCCTCCAAAGTCGAGGAGTCCATGCAGCGGCTGAGCGGGTATGCGAAAGCTCTCCACGCGCCGACGAGCCTCGGCGCATCCATCTTCGAGGCGTTTGCGCGCTTCCTCGAGCTGCGCGACGCGCCATCCGTGCAGCTGGGCCCGCTCGACGTGCACGGGACCGATCGGGAAGCCCAGGAGAAGCGGCTCGAAGCGCTGGACGAGATCGCCGCGGCGGCGGAGGACGTCGGCAGCATCCTTGGCCACCCGTTCGAGGCCTGCAGCGTGGCGCCGTGGAGCGCGGTGCGCGCTCGGCAGTGGGAATCGGAGATCCAGGCGCTGCGCGCGGCCGCCGCATCGGTCGTATCGATCGGCGCCCGAGCCTCGAAAGTTTTTTGCGTCCCGCTCGATTCCATCGACGCGCTCGAGACGTCGCGCCGCCTCCTCGCGCTCCTGGCGGAGGGTCCGCCCGAAGGCAGCGCGGCGCTTCTCGGCCGCACCGACGCCGGCGCAGCCCTCGCGCGGCTGGAAGAAGCCGCTTCGCGCGCCGAGGAGCGATCGCGTCTCATCGCATCGCTCGCGGAGCGCTTCGAGCCGAGCATCCTCAACCTGGACGTGGCGGGGCTGCTCGCGGCGTATCGCCGGCACGTCAACCGTTTCGCTCCGCTACGCTGGCTGGCGCTCCGGGGGCCCGCGGCGAGCCTTCGCGCCTTGGCCAAGAAGCGGCTTCCACCCGCCAGCGCCCTGGTGCAGGTGCTCGAAGCCGCCGTCCGCGCCGTCGAGCTCGGCAGTTCTCTCGATCGAGAGACGCCGTTCCTGGCGGAGCTCATCGGCGCTGCGGCGCGCGGAGCGGAAACGAGCCCCTCCGCGCTGAGGCGGCTTGCCTCATTCGCGGCGCGGTGGCGCGAGGTTGCCGCGCGAGCTCCGGCCGAGCTGCGCGGACCGCTCTCCGCGCTTCCGGATCTTTCCGCTGCGTCAGGGCAGGTGGAGCCGCTCGGCCTCGAGCTCGAGAAAAGCCTCGGCGACCTGCGCCGAGAGCTCGCCCGGGTGACGGAGAGCCTCGTCGTGGACGCGGCCAAGGCTTTCGCCGGTCAAGGAGGCGCCACGCGGCCTGACGCGGTGCTCGACACCGTGAAAGCGTGGCTCGAGAACCTCTCTGCGCTGCGGCCGTGGACGCGCTTTGCAGCGGCCGAGGCCCGCGTGCGCGCGTCGGACCTCGGCCCGGTTGCGGATGCGGTGCGTCAGGGCACGCTCGCCGCGCCGGAGGCCGCCGCTGCCTACGAGCGGGCGTTTCTCGAGCGTTGGATCGAGGCGACCGTCGAGGCTGCCACGGAGCTGCGCGGCTTCAACGGCCGGGAGCACGAGCGATGCGCTGACGCATTCCGCCGCTCGGACCGGGAGCTCATCGAGCGCGGTGGACCTGCCATCGCTGCCCTCCTCGCCCGCAGCCGGCCCGCAACGAGCGCCTCCGCCCCGGCCACGTCCGAAGTGGGGATCCTACGCAGGGAAGCGCGCAAGAAGACGCGCCACGTATCGGTACGCCGACTTCTGTCGCAGATCCCGAATCTCCTCGAGCGGCTGAAGCCGTGCCTCCTCATGAGCCCGCTCTCGATCGCGCAGTACCTTCCGCCTTCGCGCGAGCCTTTCGACGTCGTCCTTTTCGACGAGGCCTCGCAGATCCCAACGCACGACGCGGTGGGAGCCATCGCCCGGGGCCGGCAGGTCATCGTGGTCGGTGATTCGAAGCAGCTTCCGCCGACGGCTTTTTTCCAGGTCGCACTCGACGACGAGGACCTTGAGGCCGACGCCGAAGAGCCTTTCCGGATCGAGGAGCTCGAGAGCATCCTCGACGAGTGCGTGGCCGCGCAGCTTCCCTCGCTGCTCCTTCGCTGGCACTATCGGAGCCGCGACGAGCGCCTCATCGCGTTTTCCAACCGCAACTACTACGACGATCAGCTGCTGACCTTTCCTCGGCCGGATGAAGGCAAAGCCAAAGAAGCCGAGCCCGGTAGCGTCCATGCGACGGGCGTCCACCGAGTGTCCGTGCCCGGTGTGTTCGATCGTTCGAAGAGCCGGACGAACCGCGTCGAGGCGGAGGCCGTCGTCCGTTGGGTCGTCGACTCCCTCCGCGACCCTCACCGCCGCGGCAGATCCATCGGGATCGTCACGTTCAACCAGCCGCAGCAGAACCTCATCGAGGACCTCCTCGACCAGGCTCGCCGGAAGCACCCCGAGATCGAGCCGTATTTTTCCGACCAGGCCGCGGAGCCGGTCTTCGTCAAGAACCTCGAAAACGTCCAGGGAGACGAGCGCGACGTCATCCTTTTCTCGGTGACGTACGCTCCGGATTCCGCGGGGCGCGTCTGGATGGGCTTCGGAGCGCTCAATGTCGAAGGCGGCGAGCGAAGGCTGAATGTCGCCATCACGCGAGCTCGGTTTCAGCTCGTCGTTTTCACGGCCCTCGACTCGAGCAAAATCGACCTGTCCAGGTCGCGAGCCCTGGGCGTCGCGCATCTGAAAGCTTTCCTGCGCTATGCCGAGGGCGACGTACCCGCGGCTCGAGCGGAAACGGGGAGCGAAGGAAAGACGAGCGGCCTCACCTCGTTCGAGCGCGCCGTCATCGCCGGGCTCGAGGCGCGAGGCCACCGCGTCGACGCCGAAGTCGGGCTTTCGGGATATCGTTTGGACGTCGCGGCACGCGACCCGGGCCCTTCGGGCCGACACGTGCTCGGTATCGAGTGCGACGGTGCTGCGTATGCTGCAGCCCCGACCGCGCGCGATCGCGACAGGCTCCGAGCTTCCGTGCTCGCGGGTCTCGGCTGGCGCCTCTGTCGCGTCTGGTCTCTCGACTGGTGGCAGGACCCCGGCCGAGAGCTCGACCGGATCGAGAAAGCGATCGCGCAGGCGAAAGCTGTTCCCGCAGCCGCGGATGCATCCGGCGCGAACGCGCGCCTCCGGGAGGTTTCCACTGCGCCCGCGGAGGCGGATGAAGATCGGAACGACACGCCCGGGGCTGCGCGAGGGCGTCGTGGCAGCGATCGTGGTGGCGATCGTGAAAGTGAGCTCGGGAAGGATCCCGGCGCCGAGGAGCCCCTCCCCGAGGAGCCGGCGCCGCCCGCGGAGGAGAAAGAGCTCGGTCTGCCAGCGTACCGGCCGTGCGCTCTCGAGGAGCGGTCCACACCCTGGGACTCCGACTCGAGCAAAGGCCGTGCGGCCGCCGCGAGCCTCTTCGTCCGCGTCGCGGAGGAGGAAGCGCCCGTGCACCGGGAGGTCGCGATCCGCCGGGTGGGAGACAGCCTCGGAGTGGCCCGGCTGACGCAAGCGCTCGAAGCGCGCCTCGAGGCCGCCCTCGCGCAGGCCGTCGAGTCCGGCCGTCTGCAGCGGATCGGCGACTTTCTCTGGTCGAAACGCACCGATCCTGCGACTTGGGATGCAGCGCGTGGTCCGGGGCCCGGCGGAGAGCTTCGCGAGCCGGAGCATCTCGCGCCGGAGGAGACCGGCGCCGCCGCTCTGCTCGTGATCGAAAGCGCCGTCGCGCTCTCCCGGGAGGACCTCGTGCGGAGCGCGGCGCTCCTCATGGGCTACCGGCGCCTGACCTCCAAAGTGCGTTTGGCTTTCGAAAAGGGGATCGACCTCCTTGCCTCGCGGGGCCGCTGCCGGATCGAGGGTGACGTGGTTCGCGAGTCCAGGGAGCTAAATCAAGAGCAGTAGGTCCGTTCGGGGCGCTTCCTTGCGGCCCCGGCGGCCGGCGCCGCCCTCGATTCGTTGAAACCCGGTCTGTCCGGCGACGACATTCCCTACAACTGTTCGCGTCGCTTTCCAACGGTCGCGCAGTTCAGTACGATGACGCGGGCAGCGCCGCGGCGGATGCGCCTCAGCGGCTCGAGGCGTTGGAGTCGATGGATCTTTCGGGGGAGGACCCATGCAAGAATCGCTCAACTCGGTGTACTTGATCTGCGCCACGGTGGGTGGCGCGATCCTCGTCGTGCAGACGATCCTGCTCCTCGTCGGCGGCCACGACGGCGCGGGTGTCGACGCCGACGGAGCCGACTTCCACGGCGGAGACTTCCATCATGGCACGGGCGCTGACGTCGCCCACGATCATGATCACGCCCACGGTTCCGACCACGGGCACGGGTTCCTGAAGATGCTGTCATTCAAAACGCTGGTCGCGTTCGTGACATTCTTCGGGCTCACTGGCCTTGCAACCGTCGAGAGCGAGTTCCAGCCCATGGTGGGATTCATCCTCGCACTCGGCGCAGGCGTGACGGCTTTCTACATCGTCGCCTTCCTCATGACCTCGCTCTCGAGGCTCCAGTCCAAGGGCAATATGAATATCCAGAACGCCGTGGGTCAGACGGCGCAGGTTTACCTTCGCGTCCCGGCAGCGGGAGGAGGCCAAGGGAAAGTCATGGTTTCGGTGCAGGGGCGTAAAGTCGCTCTGAAGGCGGTCACCGCGGGGATGGAGATCCCATCCGGCGTCGAAGTCCGTGTCGTTGGAGTCCGATCGTCGGACACATTGGACGTGATTCCGGCCGAAAGGAGCCCAGCATGAACATTCCTCCCTCTGTTTTCATCGTCATCGCGGCGGTCCTCGTCCTTTTCGGGTTCCTCATGCTTCTCGTGCAGCGCTACAAGCGCTGCCCGGCGAACCGCATCCTCGTGATCTACGGAAAAGTGGGCGAGGGGCAATCGTCGAAATGCCTGCACGGCGGCGGCGCCTTCGTCTGGCCTCTGATCCAGGACTTCGACTTTCTGCACCTCGAGCCCATGCAGATCGAGGTGCCGCTCAAGGCGGCTCTGTCCGTGGAGAATATTCGCGTCAACGTGCCCAGCGTCTTCACAGTGGCGATCGGTACGCAGCCGGAAACGATGATCAACGCCGCGATCCGGCTCCTCGGCCTCTCGACCGCGGAGATCATGAAGCAGGCCGAGGACATCATTTTCGGGCAGCTCCGCCAGGTGATCGCCTCGATGCGCATCGAGGACATCAATCGAGATCGCGAGAAGTTTCTCGAGAGCATCCAGACGTCGCTCGAGCCCGAGCTCGATAAAATCGGCCTCGACCTCATCAACGTCAACATCACCGACATCACGGACGAGTCGGGCTACATCGAGGCCATCGGCCGCAAAGCGGCTTCCACCGCAATCCAGCAGGCCGAAATTGACGTTGCGGAGCAGTCAAAGCTCGGCGCGATCGGTGTCGCCGAAGCCAACAAGGAGCGGGCGATCCAGGTGGCCAGCGCCACCAAAGTGATGGACATTGGCACGAAGGAGGCCGAGCGCGACAAGCTCGTCCGGGTGGCGCAGCTCGAGAAAGAAAAGCTCGTCGGTCAAAAGACGGCGTTCTTCGAGCAGGAGGCTCGGACGAAAGAGGCCGAGCGCGAGATGAGGATTGCCATCGCCGAGGCAAACGCCAAGGCGGTGACCGGCGAAAATCTCTCCAAAGCAGAGATCGCCGACACGAACGCCCAGTTGCGAGTGAAAGAGGCCGAAGCGTATCAACGCGGCGAGACGCGCTACCGCGAGGCAGAGGCGGCGGTGCACGAAGCGCAGTACTTGGCCGAGGCACGCGCCGCCCAGGCTCTCGCCTCGAAAATCGAGGCCGAGAAACGTGCGGAGCTCGAAGCGGTCGCCAAAGCGCAGAAAGCGAAACAGATCGTGGACGCCGAAGCCGCCGCCGCGGAGCAGCGGCTCCATGCCGAAGGCGAAGCATCCGCAATCTACGCGCGGCTCGAGGCGCAGGCGCGCGGCGAATACGAGATCCTGGCAAAAAAAGCGGACGGCTTGAAAAAGATTATTGAAGGCTGCGGCGGCTCCCAGGCCGCATTCCAGATGCTCATGCTCGAGCACTTGGAGCACCTGTCGGAGACCGCAGCGAAAGCGATCTCGAACATCAAGTTCGACAAGGTCGTTGTGTGGGACGGCGGCCACGGCATTGGGAACGGCGATGGCCCGGGCGGTGCCGCGGGTTTTCTCCAGAGCTTGACGCGGGCGCTGCCACCCATGCTGACCATGCTCCGCGACGTCGGCGGCGTGCAGATGCCTGATTACTTCGGCAAGCTCACGACGGAGGTCGACAGCGAGGCGACGAGCGGTGCCTCGAGCCGATCGGCTCCCGCCGCGAGCAGCGTACCGCCCGCGACAACTGCCCCGGCGGCCCCCACGAAAATCGAGAAGCAGCCCAAGGTGGGCTAGCGCGGCCGCCGTCGCGACTATTTTTTCTTCTGCTGCTCTTCGTACCAGGCCTTGATCGCGCTGACCTGCTGCGCCCGCACTCCGTCCGAGGCATTGGGGTCGAACGCGGGCGGGAAAGCGACGAAGTAGGCCTTGAAGCTGTTGTAAGCGGCGATGCGTATCCGCGCGTCCGCGTTGTCCAGATCGGCGAGAAAAAGAGGAATTGCTTCGCGCGCCTTGCACTGGAGGAGCGCCCACATGATCGTCTTCTTCAGTGGGATGCTCTTCTGCGTGTGCTCGTAGTACTTGAGCAGGTCGGGGATCCTATCGACTTTCTGTTGCACGCCGATCAGGGTCACTTTTTCCCATCGGGCGTGCCACTTCAGATAGTCTTCCCAGTTCGTGTACTTGTAGCCCGTGATGTCGGCGAGGTACCCCTCGATCGCCTTGCGCGCGTCCTTCTGCAGGATTTCGTCGCGCGCGCGGGCCATCTCGGGGATGAGCTCACCTTTCCACTCGTCCGGATAGTGCTCGATGATGCTCCCCAGGAACTTCATGAGCTTGGGGTGCGCTCGCATGCGGATCGTGCGCAGGAGCGTCGGGTAGTGGATCGTCGTGTCGAGCTCCGGCACGTAGACCCACGTGCGGTCCGTCGGGTCGTTGATGTTGCTCCGCTTTCCCGAAACCATGATTTTCGAAAGCGGGTTCTGGCTCATGAGAGGCATCATCACGAGCTGCGTGGCCCGATTCAGGATCAGGAGCGCGAACGCCGTCGAGACGCGGCCGTCGCCGTGCTCTCCCGCCGGCCAGCCGCCGCTGGAGGTCTGGGCCCCGATGAGGTGGTTGGAGAGCTCCGCGTACCAGTCGTGGCCGCCGAACTTCTGCACTTCACCGATGTCCGCGACTTTCTCGAGACTGTACATTCCGTAGTACCCGCTCGTCGGCGACCAGTTGACCATGAGCCAGCCGTACCCGTCGCGGACGGCCGCGTTGACGGACTCGAGCTGCGCGGGCGGGATACGGCCTTTGAGGGCCTCTCGCGCCAAGAGCAGCGACGATAGGCCGGCGCAGGTCATGTTCCAGCTCACATCTTTGGCCTCGATGTACCCCCAGCCCCGGCGGTACACGGGGGTGTCCTCCGTGCCGACGATCGGCAGATCGGGGCTGCCCACGCGCGACGCCTTCTTGGCTACGGCCGTCGCGCCGGCATCTTTCTTGTCGGCGTCTTTTTTGTCAGACGGAGTGTCGCCTTTTTCGGGCTTCTTCACTTCTACCTCGAAGCGCTCTTTCGGGGTTTTCCCGCGCAGCCGCCGGTTGGCGACGTCGCTGTCCGACATCGGCGTCAGGCGCTCGTGCACTTCATCGCCTTTCTGCTGCATCTGGTATTTGAGGAAGTGCTCGAGGGTCTTCTCCCAGACGGCGTTGTCGAGAGGGATGTTGCGCTTCAGCGCCACGCCGAGCGACAGCACCGCGAACTGCGTATTCGAGTTGTCGAATCGGCCACCGCCGGGGCCGTAGTTCCAGCCGCCGGTCGCCTGGCGGATGCTCGCCATGCGCGTGATCGCGGCAGTGAGCTGCGTGCGGTATTCGCGCCCGACTGCGGGGTTGTCGCGGAACTTGCGCTGCGGCTGCTGCTGACCCACGTCCATGTTCGACAGGAGGAGATCCGCCTCCTCCTGCGCGATCGCTGCGTCCAGCGCGAAGATGTAGCAGGCGATGGCGTACGTGTAGTTCGTGCCAAGAATCTTCTGCTCGAGGTACGTGAAGTTCTTCCGGATGGTGGGGTGGCTGACCGAGACGCCCGCGACGACGAGCGCATAGGTCTCGAGCGCAACCTCTCCGGGGCCGCGGTTGACCGGGTCGTCTTTCCACGTCGGCACTTGCGCCTTCTCAATCTCGCTCAGCAAGAAATCGACGCCGCGGTCGATGGCGTCATTCGTGCGATCGTCGGCGCGCGCGGCGGTCGCGCAGATTCCTGCGAGGAAAAGAACGAAGCTCCGGGCAATGCGATGCGCCGGGCGTGCGCGGTGTTCAACCCTGGGCATGGTTCCGGTATCCTTCGAGCGGGTGGGAAAGGGAAGCCACCATCGGGCGACATCATTGTAGGAATGGGGTGCCGCGCTTGTCCACGCTCGGGCGCGGCGCGCACGGCCGCCGCTACCGTCACCCATCGCGGGTCGAGGCGAGGATGACGATCGGATACTCGCCGTGCAGCTCGTTTCCCTCGCGCCGAAGCCGCATACCGAGGCCGTCGCCCTCCAAAGAC
>Ga0111538_10009365_pt1 | contig 13087 bp, 9 predicted proteins | sample SoiMethybrSBSTD1_FD_79669 | JGI IMG/M metagenome (GOLD analysis project Ga0111538, IMG submission 79669) | Bulk soil microbial communities from a Populus tree surrounding site in Tennessee, USA - Soil MetaG P. TD hybrid SBSTD1 (version 2)... | ecosystem: Environmental > Terrestrial > Soil > Tree...
AATGGTCGAGCACCAAAGGCTCCATCAGAAACTCCCAATGTGAGGCTGCACAGGGCGCGCGGTTTTCGCTGACAAATTTTAGATAGCGCGCTTTCTTTTCGTAATCCGATACCGCAAGGACGGCACCGCTATGCGAGATCCACTCCAACCTCAGGGGACAATGGCCGCCCCGGCCGCTCGGCTCCCAATGCGTGGGATAAGCACGGCCAAAACGATACAGGGTATCAAGCGCCTGCCGCAGCGAAAGTTTCTCGCCTACGATTTCCGTCACCAGTATTGCAATGTCGATGTCATAAAAGAAATACAGATCGACATGCTCAACTTCGAAAGTTTCGGGGAGGACGTCCCCGGGGAGCGTAATCCGCGCCTGGGCGACGTCCTTACGCCGAAACACGCGAATACGCGGGCTTACGAGATTTCGATTGCCGTTCCTGTCACCGCCCTCGCCGTACAAAAAGCGGCGCACGAAAGGGAGGAAGGTCACAAATTCCTTGTAATGCCGCTCCTCGAACCTAGCCGGCTCGTCCCTGAATTCATCTGCCATTTCTTTCCATACGGAATTCGCGCTTGTCGCGTTTAGACACTCCCAATGATTCTGAAGCTGGGAGCCGCCTGAGTGGCCTGGAATCAACTGTACCGGCCAAAGAGCGATCTCCCTGAATTTTTCGACGTTTGGCAATTGAAGCGGTTCAGGGTTATTCATTCTTATCTTTTAAGGAAAACGGAGTCATCAACTACGGCAGTGATAATGCGTCCGTTTGGAGACAGTACCTAACCGTGACAACCATTGGAGGCGCGTGATCGGGAAAAATGAGCCAGCCCGTTCCGGCAGCTCGCTCGGATGGCACAATTGTAGCCGTCATTTCGCGGCTTTCCTGCTTCCATTTTTTTCTTCTTTGAATTTCAAAACATTGGGATGCTTGGATTAACCTCATCACTCGACATTCGTGCGGTACCCCAGCATTCATGTATCATTACGTTTTCGAATCACATCCGTGTTGCATGAAGATCACGTTTCTGGATTTCGAGCAGCCTATCGCTGAGCTTGAGGCAAAAATCGAGGAGTTGCGCTTCGCCCAGGAAGATTCAGCAGTGGATATTTCAGCCGAAATTTCCCGCTTACAGAAGAAAAGCCAGTCACTTACCAATAGCATCTACGCCAAGCTTACGCCTTGGCAGATTTCGCAGGTCGCGCGACATCCTCAACGGCCCTACACATTCGATTATATCGGACATCTATTTACCGACTTCGAAGAGCTGCATGGCGACCGCAGTTTTGCAGACGATCATGCCATCGTGGGCGGTTTGGCGCGATTTCAAGGTCAAACAGTGATGGTCATCGGTCACCAGAAAGGCCGTGACACCAAGGAAAAGATACACCGTAATTTCGGTATGCCTAAACCGGAAGGCTACCGCAAGGCGATGCGTCTGATGCGCCTCGCCGAAAAATTCTCCATCCCCTTGCTCACTTTCATCGATACCCCGGGCGCATACCCCGGCATCGGTGCCGAGGAACGAGGCCAGTCGGAAGCCATCGGGCGGAACCTCTATGTTCTCGCGGAGCTGAAGGTGCCCGTCATCTGCACAATCATCGGGGAAGGCGGCTCCGGCGGAGCACTGGCGGTTGCAGTCGGCGATACGGTACAGATGCTTCAATACGCGACATACTCGGTTATCTCCCCCGAGGGCTGTGCCTCCATCTTGTGGAAAAGCGCTGACAAGGCGCCCGAGGCCGCCGAGATAATGGGCATCACCGCGCATCGCCTCAAGACTCTGGGGCTGATCGACAAGATTATCAGCGAGCCGCCGGGCGGAGCCCATCGCGACTACCTTGCTACCATGCAAGACGTGAGGAAGGCGCTTGAGGAATCGCTCAAACACCTCCAGGGCCATTCCCCGCAGTTGTTGCTGGAGAGACGCTTTACCCGCCTGATGGGATATGGCAAGTTCAAGGAAGCGAAAGTCAAGTAGCGTCTCACGCAAGGCCGAAACGGTATTGCGTGAACAGGTGCGGCGAGGAAACCGGCTGGTCGTAGGGTTGAGCGGTGGAGTGGACTCGGTCGTGCTGCTTGATCTGCTTGTGCTGTTATCGGTTCAGCTTCGGGTTTCGCTTTCGGCCATTCACATCAATCACGGTATCAGTCCGAATGCCGACCGCTGGAGCCACTTTTGCCATCATTTATGCCACTCTAGGGGTGTTCCGTTAGAGATCGTCAGGCTGAAGATCTCTCGGACACCCGGCATCAGCCTTGAGGCGGCCGGCCGCGACGAGCGCTACCGGATATTTGGAGCCCTCGAGGCCGATTATGTGGTTTTGGCGCAGCACCTGGATGACCAGGCTGAAACCGTGATGCTGCAGCTGTTGCGTGGGGCGGGTGTGAAAGGGCTGAGCGGCATGCCAGTTGTCAGGACTGGACGTTCAGCGATGAAAGCGCCAGCGCCACAAAGCAGCGAGCAGGCTTCAGAACCGGGAGTTGCGGCTTACCCGAGGATTTTGCGCCCACTTCTGGAAGTATCTCGGCAGGAGATCGAGGAATATGCGCGCGAACACGCGCTGCGGTGGATGAAGGATGAAAGCAACGATGATATTGCTTTTGACCGCAACTTCCTGCGTCACGAATTTTTCCCCCTGCTGGCAAAACGTTTCCCGTCCTATCGCAAGACTTTTCTGCGCACTAGCAGACATATCGCGGAGGCATCGGCTCTCCTGGACGAATTGGCGCAGGCGGACGGCAGGGAGTGCTGCGCCTCCGGAAAAATTGAAATCGAGTGTTTGCGCAGGCTCGGCTTTCTTCGCGCAAAGAACTTGTTGCGCTATACGTTTGCGTGCGAGGGCGCGATTCTGCCAAGCGCTGCAAAGCTTGAGGATATTTTGCGCCAGCTGCTATCCTCAGGTGCAAATGCAAAATTGCATGTGTCATTCGGGAACACCGAAATACGCGCATTCCAGGGTCTCCTGTACCTTCGGGCATCGAGTATCCGCCCTCCCATCAACTGGCGTCTGGCCTGGCAGGGGGAGGAACGGCTCGTGATTGCCGAGCTGGGGGGCACGTTGACGTTCACGCCAGCTGAAGGAACGGGGATCAGCTTGGGCAAACTTTCGGAGTTTCCTGTCACGGTGGGGTTGCGCCGTGGGGGCGAGCGCATGCGCCCGGATTGCAAACGTCCCCGCCGCAGCCTGAAGAACCTTTTACAGGAGGCTGCGATCCCACCATGGGAGCGTGAAACGTTGCCGCTTATATTTAGCGGGGAGCGTCTTGCCGGCGTGCCAGGACTCGGCGTGGATTGCGATTTCCAGGCGGCGGGGGGGGAGCCGTCACTGATCGCCGACTGGCGCCCCGGCCGAGCCCCGGCCTAGGAGGGGATGGTCGCTCAAGCCCGGGCAACAGGCCACACCCGCAGTCAGCCACGATAACTCGCCCCTCTTCGCCGGAAGGGGCTCACTTTCCGATCCTCGCGCAGTGCCTTCTACGAAAGGTCAAAAACCAGCACCTCGGCGTTGCGACCCTGCGCAAGCAGCACCCGCTCGCCGCCGTCGAGCATGGCGCCATCCCCTGCTTGCAGGTGAGTGTCGTTCAGCACCGCCTCGCCACGGGCCACATGGACATAAATGTATCTGTCTTGCGCAACGGGGTGCTCAACTTGCTCGTTGCCGTCCAGGAGTACGGCAAACATCTTGGCATCTGAATGAATTGTTACGGATCCATCGGTACCGTCGGGAGAAGCGATCAGGCGCAGGTGGCCGCGTTTTTCCGTGTCGCCGAAATACTTTTCCTCATAGCTGGGGTTAATGCCTAAAGCATTGGGTATAAACCATATCTGCAGGAAATGGACTTTCTCGGTCTTGGACGGGTTGAATTCGCTATGCTGCACCCCTGTGCCGGCGCTCATCCGCTGAACGTTGCCGGCGCGAATAATGGAACCGTTGCCCATACTGTCCTTATGGGCAAGGGATCCGTCCAACACGTAACTGACGATTTCCATATCACGGTGACTGTGCGTGCCGAAACCGCCTCCCGGCTCGACGGTATCGTCATTGATCACGCGCAGCGCGCGAAACTGAACATGCTTGGGATCGTAGTAGCTGGCGAAGGAAAAGCTGTGCCAGGAATTCAGCCAGCCGTGATCCGCGTGACCTCGGTCCCGCGCGGGTCGTAGTTCCATCATGTCTATCCTCCTTTAATAAATGAGTACACGAGGGCGTCGCTTATCGCCAGCTTACTTTAGCAGAAGAAAGAAAGCATCAGCACTCGGAGTCGGAGCAACGGAAGAGACTCATGAGGCGGTTTCCAGTGAACTGTCTGTAAGTGCTTTAGGCGCCCCGCCGATAAAATGTGAAACCTTGGGAGCGGCGGCGCCAATGTGAAAATGGTGAATGATTTCCTGCACACGTTGGTCTTCGCGCGTGACACGAGCGTGCTGTCGCAAGTGGTCGAGCCATGAGTCTTGCTGGAATAGCTCGATATATCTTCCTGGTACAGTAATGTCCTCGAAGACGCCCCAGCTGAAGGCGCCATCCCGCCGCCGGATCGTACCGAGTTGCTGCATGGCGTCCAGGAAGGCCTCCCGCTGCGCCAGCGCTATCTCGTATTCGACCGTAACAAGGACCGGGCCACGTTCCCCGTCCAGATCCCCTGCCGCTTGGGGATGGGGCCAGTGGAAAGACGGCGAAAGGTCGGGCGCCTCGCGATCGCCCAGGCTGTATTTGCGCACAGCGACTGCCGCGAGCACAGCACCGGCAGCCGATCCCAGCAGCGCGACGGGAATACTTGCGTGTGTGGCCACCCACCCCCACAATAGACTGCCGAGCGTAAGCCCGGCGGAAAATACCATAATGTATAGCGACAAGGCACGTCCTCGAACCCATGCAGGCACCGAGACCTGCGCTGCAACCTGCAACGAGGACAGAACGATTACCCACGCAGCGCCCGCAATGATCATCACGCCGTATAAGATGGGCTCGCTGCGCACGGTAGCCAGCGCGGTCATCGTTAACGCGTAGATGATGCTCGCGATCAGCACCAGACGGTCCCGAGAAATGACGGCCTGAAGCCGCGGCAGAATGACGACACTTACAACTGCACCAATGCCGACGAACGTCAGCAGAAAGCCGTAAGTATCCGGCCCCCCCGCCAGTTCGTTGCGCGCAATCAGCGGGAGCAGCGCCCACGCAGAAATGGTGAATAGAATAAAAGCGATGGTGCGGATCAGCACGGCGCGGAAGGGGGAAGCACGGCGGGCATATCGGAGGCCGGCACGTAGCGCCTGAAAGAAGCGTTCCGGAGGCAGCGATCGCTCATCTTGCTTGCTTTTCCAGTACCAGAGCATCACGATCATGCCAATGAACGAGATGGCATTCAGACCGAATGCAGCCCACGCGCCGACCTGCGACAGAAGCAGCCCCCCGATGGCGGGACCGACGGATCGTGAGAGATTCATGGACAGCGAACCGAGGGCAACCGCTTGCGGCAGCAGATTTTTGGGAACCAGTTCAGGCGCCGTGATATTCAACGCCGGAGTTGCCATGGATGCGCCAATCCCAAGGGCGAAGGTCAGGATCAACAGTGCCCAGGCATCGAGCTGACCGGCCGCAGCCAGGAAAGCGAGTGCTGCCGCACATATGGCCATCCATATCTGGGTCGCCAGCAAATATCGCCGCCGGTCGACGATGTCGGTGAGCGCTCCTGCAACCAGCGCGAACAGCACCATCGGCAACGAGGCGGCGGCCTGCACCAGTGACACCATTACCGGAGAATGGGACAGATCGGTCATTACCCAGCCGGAAGCCACGCCGTTGATCCAGGTCCCGATATTGGAACCGAGCGCGGCCAGCCAGAAGGCGCGGAACACAGGCATGCTCAGAGGTCCCCAGGCGCTGGCTGCCGGAGCAGGCGAGGCTTTATTTTCGTTGAGTTCAGTCACACTCGTCACAAATCTCGTCATCGTAGCGCTACGTTGCCGTGTTTCGTCGTCGCGCGGTACGGATATTGCAAGTAGCCACAATCAAGCTTTTCCCCTGGTCTAACGAAAGGAGAAAGCAGCACAGTAGTCAGAACACGGTAGTCAGGTAATCGCCGCGCCGAGCGAGTTTTTAATCAGGTTTTCGTACCACGCATGGCAGGGCCATACAATAATGGTCTATAGCATATAACGGGCTTCTTATCGCAAATTCCTGCCAATCTCGACAGCGTCCGGATTGGCTGTCCAACCGTTTTAACCAAGGTGGGCTGAATGAGATCGGAAAAAGATAAAATGTTGAGCGGTGAACTCTACAATCCGTTCGACCCGCAGTTGTGTGCTGAGCGCCGCGAGGCGCGGCTGCTTGTGAAAAGGCTGAACGACACCGGGGACGATCAAGTGGAGGAGCGTAAACGGCTCATAGAAAAGCTCCTGCCTTCTGCTGGAGAAGGCGTCTGGATCGAGCCGCCTTTCTTCTGTGACTACGGCAGCAACATCACCCTCGGTCAAGACGTTTTCTTCAATTTCAATTGCGTCGTTCTCGATGTTGCTCCGGTACGAATTGGGTCACGCGTATTGTTTGGGCCAGCGGTCCAGGTTTATGCTGCGACACATCCGTTGCACGCGGCTGATCGGCGAGCGAAGCGTGACTCGGCGCAAGGATCGAAATCGGCGACGATGTCTGGATAGGCGGGGGCGTGGTCATCTGCCCCGGCGTACGCATCGGCGCGCGCTCTGCGGTAGGAGCGGGCAGTGTGGTGACAAAGGATATACCCGAAGATGTCGTTGCAGCGGGCAACCCCTGCCGAGTTTTACGGAAAATCGCAGGATGAGCGAGAACTCGTCAAGAGCGACGCGATTCGCCTGATCACAGGGATCCAGGATTTTACGGCGATATTGAGGTCATGGGAAGGGCGAGCGCGTCTTCCAAACGGAGTAGAATGTTGCTGGTATTCGTTAGCACCTATTTTGCACTTGCCCGCAGGGCTGTAGTGCCTGGACGGGCTCAACTCTTTTAGAAGATGGCGAAAAGCAAGTCGACCTATTCCTGTACGGAATGCGGCGGTCAAACCCTCAAATGGCAGGGACAGTGCCCTCATTGCCAGTCGTGGAACACGCTCATCGAGGCAGTGGCCGAGAGAACCGCGTCGCGCTTCGCGCCGGTGTCTGAAACGGGTCAGGTGCAGAATTTGAGCGAGGTGGAGGACGGGGAGGAGGCGCGTTATTCCAGTGGCATCGCTGAGTTCGATCGTGTACTGGGCGGGGGCCTGGTGGAGGGCGGGGTGGTATTGCTGGGAGGAGACCCCGGGATCGGCAAATCCACGTTGTTGTTGCAAGCGCTTTGCCAGATGTCCCAGTGCTCGCCGCGACGAGAGGTGTTGTATGTCAGCGGCGAGGAATCGGCTCGCCAGGTGGCGCTAAGGGCCAAGCGTATGGCGCTGGACGCGAAGGCTATACACTTGCTAGCGGAGATCCGATTGGAACAGATCCAGGCAGTGCTCTCCGAGCGTAGGCCGGGGGTAGCCGTGATCGATTCGATACAGACTATTTATTCGGATGCCCTCCAGTCCGCCCCCGGTTCCGTAGCCCAGGTGCGGGAATGCGCGGCCCAGTTGACACGGTTGGCCAAGGCCAGCGGCACGTGCATGATCCTAGTCGGGCATGTCACCAAGGAAGGATCGCTGGCCGGGCCGCGCGTGCTGGAGCACATGGTGGATACGGTGCTATATTTCGAGGGGGACACGCACTCCAGTTTCCGCATGATTCGCGCCTTCAAGAACCGATTTGGCGCGGTGAACGAATTGGGCGTGTTCGCCATGACCGAAAAAGGTTTGCGCGAAGTCAGCAATCCTTCCGCGCTATTCCTTTCTCATCATGGCGGGGAAGTGCCGGGATCCTGCGTGATGGTGACGCAGGAAGGCACTCGCCCCCTGCTCGTTGAGATTCAGGCGTTGGTGGATGAGGCCCACGCGCCTAATCCAAGGCGGTTGAGCGTGGGGCTGGAACAGAACCGCTTGGCGATGTTGCTCGCTGTACTGCATCGGCACGCGGGCATCGCGTGCTTTGATCAGGACGTTTTTGTCAATGCGGTAGGCGGAGTGAAAATTACTGAACCGGCGGTCGATCTGGCAGTGTTGCTCGCGATCGTCTCCTCGCTCAGGAACAGGCCCTTGCCGGAAAAGATGGTCGTGTTTGGGGAAGTGGGCTTGGCGGGTGAAGTGCGGCCGGTGCAGCGTGGCCAGGAACGGTTGAAAGAAGCGGCCAAACTGGGATTTGTTCGCGCGATCGTGCCGAAAGCAAATATGCCAAAACAGGGCATCCAGGGTGTTGAGATTATTGCGGTGGACCGAGTGGAGGAGGCAGTGGCAAAGATGCGCTGAGGCATTGCCATGGGGGATGGCTACGGCAATGAGGGGAGGCCGCTTTATATTTATTCGTGAAGAAAACACAGCCCGCCGTCGGGCACGCTTCCGCCTGTGGCTGCTCGGAGTTCTTTCTGTAGCAATGCTGCTGATCGCCGGGCTTGCTCCTCCTGTTCCCCAGCCAGTGGAATACCACCAGTTCGCGGATCAACGCGAGTTTTTTGGTATACCAAGTTTATTCAATGTTGTTTCCAACGTTGGATTCCTGCTGGTGGGGATCGCTGGCCTGCTTTTTGTAACGCGCTCAGGCAGGACCCGGAGGAATTCAGCTTTTGTAGATCCGCGTGAACGCTGGCCTTACCTCGTGCTTTTTGCCAGCGTCGCGATGACGAGCTTTGGCTCCGCATATTATCACTTGGCCCCGGATAATGACCGGCTGATGTGGGATCGGCTCCCGATGGCCGTTGCTATCACGGCGCTGGTTGCGGCAACCCTAACCGAGCGTGTGAGCGTCCGGGCCGGACTGCAGTTGCTGCCTCTGCTGGTTATGCTCGGTGCCGGATCCGTGCTGTACTGGAATTGGAGCGAGCAGCAAGGTTCTGGGAATCTGAACTTTTATATCGTGGTGCAATTCTACTCAATTCTGGTGATTATTCTTCTGGCAAAGCTTTTTCCCCCCCTATATACCCGTGGAGCGGACATATACGCGGTATTAGGGTGGTACGCGCTTGCCAAGGCAGCGGAAATGGCTGATCAGCAAATTTATGATCTGGGGAATCTCGTGAGCGGCCACACGGCAAAGCACCTGCTCGCTACCGTCGGCGCATACTGGATATTGCGCACGCTGCTACGACGAACGTCCGTTTCACAACGTTTTGAATCAGTGGTTTAAGTGGAGAGGCCGAAGTGCACCTAATAGAAGCATATGAACTGATGGGCGGTGAAACTGTCGTGCGGCGTCTGGTGGACCGGTTCTACGATCTGATGGACGAGGATCCGGACTATTATGGAATACGCAAGCTTCACCCACAGGACCTGACCAGCTCGCGACAGAAGCTGTTCATGTTCCTGTGCGGTCTCATGGGCGGCCCATCCCTGTATACGGAAAAATTTGGCGAGCCGCGCATGCGCACCCGTCACCTGCCGTTTTCCATTGGCGTTTCAGAACGTGACCAGTGGTTGTCTTGCATGAGCCGGGCGATGGAAGACGTCGGATTGGAACAGGAGGTGTGCAAGAGCCTTGGAAAGGCGTTTTACCAGACGGCCGATTTTATGCGCAACCAGCCGGAATAGAAGATCAATGTCTCGGTGTGGGTAGCGCGCGCCCATGTGAACGAGCTTCGAATGAAGTTTTCCCCGGCCCCCTCAGAGGGTTGTTCTCAGGGGGGGTTGTTGAGACACAAAAAAAGCTCCGAGCCTTAAAGGCCGGAGCTTTTGGGCATAACAGCCGCTTACTTGGCCCTGGAATAAGGACTCGGCGCACTGCTGTTTCTAAAAGTATTGGTTGCGGTGTTTGCCCGCGACGCCTTTTCCCGATTATCGCTCAAGGAACGCCCGCGACCGTTCTCCCAGTTTCCGGTGCTCGCGGCGGTTCGTCCGCTATCGTTTGCCCACGTACGGCTGCGTTTGTGGGCCACGCTTGGGGCGCCTCGTGAAGCGCTGCCCACGCCGGCACCAGAACCCGGACGGGATTTGAATCTTGGCTCCAGTCCTGGTACTACGTGCGAGTCGATACGCTGCCCTGTGAAGCGTTCTATTTTTTTCAGGCTGACGCCATCCTTCACCGAAGCGAATGATACCGCGATTCCAGATGCGCCCGCCCGGCCGGTGCGCCCGATACGGTGGACATAATCTTCCGCAAACTTTGGCAGGTCGAAATTAATCACGTGAGTGATGCCGGCCACGTCAATTCCACGCGCGGCAACGTCGGTTGCCACCAGCACTCTGAGCCCGCCGTGGCGGAGTTTTGTCAACGTGCGGTTGCGGTCGCGCTGATTCATATCTCCATGCAGCGCAGCGGCTTCATGACCCTGAGCCGAGAGATTGTCAGCCAGCGTGTCGGCATCGCGTTTGGTGGCGGTGAAAACTATCGCCTGTTTCATTGCTATATCGCGCAGAAGGTGATCCAGCAGGCGGTTTTTATGGGACATGTCGTCCACGTAATGCAGTCGCTGCTCGATGTTATCCAGCTTTGCCTGTTGCGTTGCCACCTGGATACGCTGGGGCGCCTTGAGTAAGCGTGCGGCGACCTTGTCGATCGCGCCGTCAAGCGTCGCTGAGAACAGCAGGGTCTGACGGGTGGCGGGTGTGGCCGAGGCGATAGTCTCCACGTCATCAATGAAACCCATGTCAAGCATGCGATCGGCTTCGTCCAGCACCATCATTTCGAGGCGCGAAAACTGGATGCGCCCGCGCTGGATATGGTCTATCAAACGGCCAGGCGTAGCGACCAGGATATCAACCGGTTGCGAAAGCAGTTTGTTCTGCAAGGGATAGGGCATTCCGCCAAGTATGCTAACGACCCTGACACGTGGAAGATGCTTGCCGTACTTTGCCGCGGCTTCAGATACCTGGAGGGCAAGTTCCCGCGTCGGGGTAAGCACCAGTACCCGAGGGCCCCTGGCCGGTATTTTGGACGGCTCTGCGAGACGGTGCAGCGCCGGAAGCATGAAGGCTGCGGTTTTGCCTGTGCCGGTCTGCGCCGAGGCCATCAGGTCATGACCGGCCAGAAGCACCGGGATGGCCTGTTCCTGAATGGGCGTGGGGGACGTGTAACCTGCGTCGTTAATGGCCTTAAGGATGAGTGGATGCAGATTTAGATTTTCGAAAGACACTTTATTTTCCTATAAATGGAATGCATGATGCATCGTATTTCCGGATTCCAGTTCGCTATTGCTGCACTAGGCTTATCGTTGCAATATAAACGACCACGCGCCGCTTTTTGAGTGCGCCGGGCTGCTTGCCACGGTATTGGTCGCCCATAAATGCTGGACTTGGGATTATTGATGCGCTAACGCGCGCGAGCAGGACATTACTGCCATACTGATGGGCATAGCACCGCCGGCGCACAACGAGGAGTTTTCCACGCGTCCCACTTAGGGATGCTATTCAAGAAAACCCTAAACATCGCCGCTAACCAGCGTGCCGCACAATTTCCTGGGAACTGGAAAATCGAAGAGAGATCGGGAAACGGTCAGGAACGATGAACCGAAGAAAAGGCAAGACATACACGCGGGTACGTTCGTTCCCTTTCCATCGCTCTACGCAGTATACACGAAACCCAAGCCAAATTATAGTTATTTAAAAATCATCTGAACAAGTGCTCGCAAGCGCAACAGTGGGCATTGCGGGACGAGATGCAAGCAAGGCGATGGCGCGAATGGGCAGGCAGTGATCGATGCCGATGAGGAGTATGACGTGCCTGCAAACAGTCCGGGTCGGGCTGCCGCGCAATCGAGCGCCTCGCATCGGACGTCTTGCTCCTGGCGGCCACACCAGTTCTCCCGATGATGGTGCCGGAGACACATTGTCAGTTCGAAACAGGTCGGTTTTGCGGCAAACTGAAGTTCCCTTTGACACTCGCCTGTAGTCAGGCCGCGAGGGCTGCGCCCCGTTGGATTTCCCGTTTCAACGCTTCTATCTGCGGCTGGTTTAGCGTTTCGTTCTTGAGCAATTCCTCGGCCGTGCGGTCCAGCAATCCACGGTTTGCCTTGAGGATGGAGATAGCTCGCTCCAATGCGTCGTCCACCAGCGCGCGTACCGTGTTATCGATTGCTTTAGCCGTCTCCTCGCTGTATTCCCGATTTTGTGGCACGGGAATGTTCGGTTGCAGGAAGGGCGACCGTTCCCGGTCATAAGCCACGTTCCCTAACGCACTGCTCATGCCATAACGGAGCACCATGGCTCGGGCAAGGTCGGTAGCACGCACCAGGTCATCCGATGCGCCGGTTGAGATCTCGTTGAATACGACCTGTTCCGATGCTCGTCCACCCATCATCACGGCCATCTTATTCTCGAGTTCCGTTTTTTTCATCAGGAAGCGGTCCTCTGTCGGTCGCTGAATGGTATAGCCGAGGGCGCCAACGCCACGAGGGATGATCGATATCTTGTGCACCTCGTCGGTTCCCGGCAGGGCAAGTGCGACCATTGCATGCCCAAGCTCATGAAAGGCGACCACCCGCCGTTCAACCGGATTCAGTAGGCGATTGCGTTTTTCAAGTCCGGCAACGACTCGCTCGACCGCATTGTTGAAGTCGTTCATTGTTACTGCCGCGCCGTTTCGTCGTGTTGCAAGCAGCGCCGCCTCGTTGACCAGATTGGCCAAGTCGGCGCCGGTGAAGCCCGGTGTCAGCGCGGCGATTTGTTCCGGCTTAACATCGGCATCGAGTTTTACCTTTTTCATATGCACTTCAAGGATCTGCTCGCGACCGAGCTTGTCTGGCCGGTCCACCAGAACTTGGCGATCGAACCGTCCAGCACGTAGAAGTGCTGGGTCAAGAATTTCCGGGCGGTTGGTGGCGCCCAGTAATACGACTCCGCTCTTCGAGTCGAAACCGTCGAGTTCGGCCAGGAGTTGGTTCAGCGTTTGCTCCTTCTCGTCGTGCCCCCCCAGGCCGTAGGCGCCCCGGGCCCTTCCCAGCGAATCCAGTTCGTCTATAAAAATAATCGCCGGCGCCATCTGACGTGCTTGCTCGAACAAGTCTCGCACCCGGGCGGCGCCAACCCCAACGAACATTTCGACGAATTCTGAACCTGAAATCGAAAAG
>Ga0111538_10009367_pt1 | contig 13086 bp, 8 predicted proteins | sample SoiMethybrSBSTD1_FD_79669 | JGI IMG/M metagenome (GOLD analysis project Ga0111538, IMG submission 79669) | Bulk soil microbial communities from a Populus tree surrounding site in Tennessee, USA - Soil MetaG P. TD hybrid SBSTD1 (version 2)... | ecosystem: Environmental > Terrestrial > Soil > Tree...
GCAACTAATCCACCATCGGGCATTTCAAGGCGATAAGTTTCAGTTGCACTGAAAGCAGCCTTATAAAAGCTGACAGCCTTTGCGCCATCGCTGACGGAAAGCCAAGGCGCAATAGACGTAGATATGAGTTTATTTTTCATACTGAGCTTTGTGAGTTCCCTTTGAAACTTCAACGAAACATTGGATGCACCGCGTTAGCCTTATGCTTTCGCCTTAGACCGATTTACCATTCTTACTTCACAACCTTCATTGTTCCCTGCATTGAATAAAAATGCCCTGGGATGGTACAAACATAGGTATAGTCACCAGGTTTTTCCGGAGCAGTAAAGAAAATGCTTTCACTGGCATGTGGTTGAAGAAGATTTGTATGGAAAAGCACCTTGGGCGTGTCCGGAATATAATTTTTTTCCTGACCCTGGAGTCCAAGTTTCATCGCGGTTTCACCTACTTGAATCGCGGAACCCATGATCACGATGACGAAATTATGGAGCATATCATCGTTGTTATTGAAAATAACCTGCACTTTGCTTCCCGCTTTCACTTGAAATTGTTCCGGGTTGAATTTAAGGCCAGGTTTTGTGCCAATCGTTATGGTTTGATCAGGTGCACCCCATGAAGCAGGTTTTTTAGTGACACGTTTAACAACCGCCGCCTTGGCTACTGGTTTTGTTGGCGTGGTTTTCTTTGCAGCAGCAGGGGCCATTACCGCATGGTCATGCTTCGGAGCGGCAAATGCTATGTTTAGTTTTTCTCCGTCAGGAATCGCATTTAACGTGTAGTAACCCGTATTGTGAAGAAGTGATTTTCCAGTTTTGGTTTTTACACCTTCGGCAACAATTTCATGGATATAACCCAGGCGCAAACTATCAATAACCAGTCGTGCTTTTAAGCCATCCTCGGAGACAACAATTCCACGTATAGGACATTGCTTCGCATTGATAACCGGACTTCCGTATGCTGCGTGGTATTTATAGTTGAAGCCGGTCACTTTATAAGAATCAGGATTGCTTGCAATGTCTTTGTCTACGGGCATGGTGTATTCGATTTCAAAACCATCGGGCATAGCGCGGACAGTTTTCATTTCAAATGGCAATTTTCCTGTCCAGGCTAACCGTTGCAGACTGTACAACTGCTGTCCCGTTGAAGACCAGCCACGGCTTGTCATTCCTGCGAACAATGAGCCGTCGAGCCCCCATGATAGTCGCAGTATTCCCGAGGAAAATCCTTCCCGGAATCCAAAAACAACGCCTTGATATTCACCCTTTACTTTTTCGAGTGCCACGCGCATGATTTTACTCTGCCCTTGATCACCAACTAGCAGCTGATTTTCAAATGGGCCGAATTTTCCTTTTGTACTGTCATACACAAAACCGGAAGTTGAGATACCGAAAATTCCATGCGGTAACCATATCGCGGGGGGCTTAAGTCCTTTCACTTCTTTTGATATGTCGTACAACGGTCTGCCTGTGCTAGGAATTTCTGCTGGTTTTAAAGTGACCGGAGAACCTGGAAGGCTGGACCATTTCAGGCCTTCTGCATTTCCCGCGAAATCACCCTTTTCAAGGTGCGTCATACGGCCCGAGCCGACCCAATCACCCTGGTTTTCGGTGTAAAATAAATCTCCTTCAGCATTGAAACCATATCCTGCAGGTGAACGCAGGCCTGCTGCAATGGGTGTCATTTTTCCATCGGGTGTTATTTCTAGCAGCCATCCCCTCCAGGGCGCCAGGCTCACACCATGTCCCAGGCTGTTGCTCCAACCCAAATTAAGGGTTACGTACATGTTCCCGTTAGGCAAAAAAAGCGGACCGTAGGAATATTCGTGATAGTTTCCTGATAAAGGCCATGAATAAATTTTATCATATGCGTCTGCAATACCGTCTTTGTCCGTGTCACGTAGGCGGGTAAGTTCGCTACGTTGCGTCACGTAGATATCCCCACCTTTGACCGCCAGACCAAGGGGTTCGTGCATCCCATGGGCAAAGCGTTTAAATATTGGCCTTTCAAAACCGGTTACATACGGATTTGAAACGATCCAAACCTCGCCTCTCCTGGTGCAAACGGCTAATCCGCCATCTCCTAACGTGGCCAAGCCGCCCACTTCCAGTATAATGTGCTCCGGCACGGGCAAGGAAAATAGACGATAGTAATCTTCTTCCTTGTCGAGTGTCTCCTCCTTTTTTGCCTGGTCTTCCTGGGCACCTGCAGTTAACGAGACCAGGACCAGTAAAGCAGTCGTTAGGTAATGGTTTAATCTATGGGTCAGTATATGCAATTTCATCTTAGAAAATCTCTTGGTTACCAGATTATTGTGTAGTTAATAGAACCGTTTTTGTCTTTTAATTTTACGGGTAGCAACAATTCCATAGTGGAACCTGACGATTTCCGAATGATAGGCTCAGTCTTATCAGGAAGTTGAATAAAAAATTGTTTTTCATTAATGGCGTATAGGCCATTCGGTAGCTTGGCGATACTGCTTCCTTTGGCGATTCGGCACCAAGCCGTCTCTCCATCGGGTGAGGATACTGAAATGTTATGCGACAATTTAAGGCCTGCATCGCTCGAAGCAATAGATTCTTTGACTAATGTTTTTGCAATCGAATATTTTATGATCGGATCTCCGGCATTACTAATATCATATCCGAGGTAGTTGTACGTGGCGTTGGAGTCCGGCCAGATCTCATTTTTATCACGCAACAAGGCAACTGTTGGTTCGCCGGAGAATTCAACTACGCTACCTAGAGGCACTGCCAGTTGTGGCTCGCCACGTTCATGCCACATCAGCGTCGTTTCAACAAAATCACCACGCCAACCCTGGAGCAAACTGCCAGATTCAAGGTCATAGCTGTAGTTTATTCCACCAGGCTCCCCAACTGATATAACATGCGTTTTCTTTTTTCCTTTGTGATTCACAAAACTCCTTAACATCACTGGCTCCTGCCCGACAGGCACAATAATGGCCCCGACAGCCTCAGCAAAAAGAAGAACCGAATTAAGATTAGAGTAGGGAATACCAGATGCCTCAACACCCAATACAATGTCGTTGGCAGGTTGATACCAGTGCTTATAAGTTTTATAATAAATTAATTCAAGTGGATATTGACCGGCTTCCAAATTCAGTACTGCTGACGCTCTTCCGCTTTTTTTGCCGTCAACGGTCATAACGGTTTTGTTTGCGATGCGTAATTCGCCGCCGCCATTAGGACTTGTGGGGTTAGTATCATCAGGAATCCATTTCAAGCGCAGATTTAGAAAATACTGACCTGTTTTAGGTATATGAATGACGCCATTGATCTTTCCCCCATAATAATCCATGGTCTCCGTTCCCTGGTGTTGTAACAAATCGATGTCTATTACGGCCGCAGGTTTCGAAGCCATGAGTTCAGTTATCGAAGAGAATCTCCCTTCATAAGGCGAAAGTTTCAGGTCTGATAATGTGACGCGTTCACCGGTATAAGCTTTATACCGAATATTTCGGATGGCAACAGGACCATGGTCGCCCTGAATCATGAGTGGGCCCATATTTTTTTCATCCTGAAAGGCAGCTGCACGGGTGGGGCCGGTTACATCGACATTTTCGTGTATAACTACACCGTTATGAATTACTTTTACAAAACGAGCGTTCTGAATTTTTTTTCCATTTGAATCGAATCGTGGTGCGCGAAATTCGATGCGGTAATGTTGCCATAGACCAGGAGCCTTGCTGACATTTTGCGCGGGAGGATGGCCCTCAAATCCTTGCATACCTTGTGGTCTGTTGTCATCCCAACGTTCATAAATTGCTCCACAATCAGTGACTTTAACAGGATGAACACCCCAGCTGTCAAACATCTGAATTTCATAACGTCCCTGCAGGTAAATTCCCGCATTTGAGGCCTTGTCCATCATAAAATCCAGCTCGATGTCGATGTCTCCGTGTTCCATGTTGGTGACCAAATGATCTTTTGCCTTACCGGACAAGTCATTTACTAATATCCCTGAGCCTGCCGTTATTTTTCCTTTTCCTGATTCGTTTAAATCGTAAAAGACATCGCTGGCAGTTTTCCAATTGCCTCCCGTAGGTTTGAATTCCTTCAAATCCTGCAGACTAATAGTCACATAAGGTGCTTCCTGTCCTTGAGCAATTCCAGGAGATGAACTTGCTATGAGCAGGACGCAAAAAAGAGAATGGAGCACGAACCTATATTTTGTAAAATTCAGATGCGATGCGTTCTTAAATATCAAAATCATGTTAGACGGGAGTAAATTGACATAAAAATAATTGTAAAAAGCACACTAGATAGGTCAAACGATCGAAAAAACAAAAACAGCCTGGATAAAAGCGAAACTCAATGGAGCTTGAGGTGAATTGCAGTTATAAAAAACCAACCAAAAGCCCTCAAATACCGATGGATCATCTATCGGTTCCTGCAATACGGGTCAACCTCATTGACTTTTTAACACTGATTTTCTTTGTGTAATTTGTACGCATTAAAGAATGACTCATGAACTCAAGACGACAATTTTTAAAAGCCTCCGCAGCAACAATTGCTGGAGCGGCAGTTTCAGGACCCTTATTTGGCGAACTTCGCAAGAAGGTGAAGAAGGTAGGGATTCAGTTGTTTACAATCCCGGCCATGTTGGCTAGCGATTTTAGGGGAACGTTGATTAAGCTGGCAAACATCGGGTATAAGGAAATTGAATTTTTCGGCCCTTACGACTTTAGCGCCAAAGAGACAATTGAAAGTTGGAGTAAATTCGCCCCAACGCTGGGAATTACAAAAAACGCATTCTATGGTTATAAACCCTCGGACGTTAAGAATATTCTGCGAGACCTGGAGCTCGCCACGCCATCGGTTCATCTAGACTTGCTGACAATGAGAAATAATATGGGACCAGCACTAGAAGGTTTGACTTCGCTGGGAACCAAATATGTAGCAATACCTGCCATCCAGAATCCGGATGACAGAAGCGATTTTAATAAACTTGCCGACGAGTTTAATGGTTTCGGTGAACAAATGGCGAAACATGGACTAACCTTTGTGTATCATAATCATGGTTACGAGCATGCACTGAAAGATGGGAAAACTTTAATGGACACCCTTATAACCCAAACCGATACTGAGAAGGTGAAATTCGAACTGGACATATTTTGGATGACGGCAGCCGGAGCGAATCCTGTTGAATATCTTAACAAGTACCCGGGAAGATTTAAACTGCTGCATTTGAAGGACGCCTTGGAACCTGTTCGTTTCTCCGGAGATGGAGGAAATGCCGATCAGTGGGTGCCTTTGTTTGGAAAAATGGCGGACCCTGGATCAGGCGTGCTCGAAATTCCAGCAATCATAGAGGCTGCGAAAAAATCCGGCGCTGAACATTTTTATGTTGAAAGAGATCTGACACCAACGCCTGACCAAACCCTGACCAATTCCTTTGCCTATTTGAAAGACAAGGTTTGAGAACGCAGATATTACACCATGCCGTTGTCATAGAACTACGCGAAAGTCTTCGACGAAACCTTTCCGAAAGTTTTAAACTTTCGGAAAGTTGATCTACACCTGTAAACATTTCCCTGCCGCAAATAAAATTGACAAAAGTTTAACCGCGATGGCATGAAACCCGTTAAGATTCATCAATATCTGATAGACGTTGGAAGCTTTGTGAAACAGTAAAAAGTAATATTTAGTATCGATACAAGGTGAACAGCCACTTTCATATCCCACAAAGTCCCGATGTCAAGGCTGCCGTCCATTCCATTTGGCAGATTGATCGTTTGTCTTCTTTTCGAAAAGAACACATTATCCCCAAAGGCGTGGTTGAACTTATTTTCAACTTTAGCGACGGTTCACCAATTTCTGCGCAACTCGGCGACAAGCAATATCATTTACCAAGTTGTTTCATCAGTGGTTTCAATACTGCACCGATCCGACTGCAACTTCCTAAAAAACAAGTTTTTTTTGGCGTGACTCTTCAGCCGTTGGCTGCAAAGAAAATTCTGGGTGCACCCGCCTCTGCATTTTCCGATATACTGGTCGATTTAACACTCCTTAGCTCAACTTTTAATAACCTGTGGCACGAGGTAGCTAACGAAAATGATTTTGACTCCAGAGTGTCGATCTTTTGCCGCTGGATACAATCGAAACAATTCGCCTGGCAGGCGCAAGAAAAACTGATGAACCATTTCTTATGTGATACCAATCAGCATGATTTGTCTGTGTCCCAACTTGCCGATGCCTTATGCTATTCCCCACGACATTTGGGAAGAAAAATTCTTGAAGCAACAGGAATGAATACGGAAGAAATGCTGCTGTATAAAAAGTACCTTCACGCAGTTCACTTAATGCATCACGCTGATTTATCATTAACCGAAATTGCTTTCAAGAGTAACTTTTCAGATCAATCACATTTTATCAAATCATTTAAAGCGTACACACAGTTGACGCCTGGTGAATACAACAGGAATAAAAGTGTAGTGAAGGGGCATATATTTGACAATGTCCGTTAAATACAATTTTGTGTGTTAGCCTTCGCCCAATTTTACGGGCAAAAAAAACACACATGAAAAATATCATTGTATTTCTGTCCATCAGTATTGCCAGCGGCATATTATTTGTAAATCTTTACACGTCGTTGATCGACGCTAAATCTTGGGGAAGCGATATGCCAAATTCTATCGCTGCAGCACGAGAATATTTTAAAGCAGTAACACCGGGAGATTTCTTCCGAATATTTTCTCCCCTCAATCAAGTGGTCGGACTATTAGCGCTAATTCTGTTTTGGAAATCTTCCCCTTCCATCCGGTTATGTTTGGGAGTCGCCTTTGGCCTTTACGTCCTGGGCGACGTCTTGACTTTCGCGTATTTCTACCCGAGAAATGACATCATGTTCAAGGACGCGCAGCTCACGGATGTTGGCCTGTTGAAAAAGATATGGTCGGAATGGACTTTCATGAATTGGGTGCGCTCATTCATGATTCTTGTAGGTCTGTTCTTGTCCTGCCTTTCTTTGCATAAAATTTATTCGGCACGTTGAAACGAGTTGGTGTTCTTAAAAAAAAGTTCCCACCAGACGCATGGTAGAAAAACGAAATTCTGTTTGATCCCCATTTTGATTGGATAAAAAAATTCGGATGAATCATTATCAATAATTCCACATTGGGAGCTTTTGGCTCCCAATGTGTTCAACCTCACTTGTTAGTTCCCGCCAAAACAGCAATACCCAGAGTGGTGGAGGTTCATTTCAAAAATTAGGTATCTTTAATTGAGTCATTGAATGTGGGAATCATTAAAGAACAGAATTGAGCTATGAAACTACGCAAATATCTGCTGCCTCTAGTCCTGATTACAGGGCTTGCGCTCGTTGGTTTCGCGCAGGAAAAAAGAAATAGTCATTACATAACAAATCAGGCACCGCTACTGGCTCAACCCTATACAGCATTACCGTTAGGTGCCATAAGGCCTAAAGGTATGTTGCTGGAAATGTTATTGCGCCAACAGAACGGACTCACCGGAAAATTAGACAGTATATATACACGGGTATGCGGACCCAATAATGGATGGCTTGGTGGAACAGGCGACGGCTGGGAACGCGGACCCTATTGGATAGATGGCCTCGTGCCACTGGCTTACATGTTGGATGATCAAAAACTGAAAGCCAAAGTACAGGCATGGGTGGAATGGAGCATTAACAACCAGCAGGCTGATGGTTACTTCGGTCCAAGGCCATTGCCGGAAGGATATAAAAAGATCGCAGGTACCCAGCAAGGTGATCGCGAGGATTGGTGGCCGAAAATGGTGATGCTGAAAGCACTTCAACAATACTACACAGCAACCGGAGACGAGCGTGTGATCACCTTGATGACAAACTATTTCCGTTACATGCAACAAAAACTGCCATCACAACCCCTGGGTCACTGGACATATTGGGGCGCACAGAGAGGTGGAGATAACTTAGCCCTCGTTTACTGGCTATACAATATAACAAAAGAGAAATCTCTTTTGGCCTTAGGAGATCTGATCCATAAACAGTCGTTCAACTGGACCACGGTGATGACTGATAACACCATTCGAAAAGTAAATCCCTTACCCCAGTTGCATTGTGTTAACGTCGCGCAAGGACTAAAAGAACCTGGCATTTACTATCAAAAAAGTAAAGACCTCATGCATCGCGAGGCTCCAAAGGAAGGACTGTCGGCGTTGAAGGATGTTCACGGCTTTGTCAATGGCATGTACGGTGGCGATGAACATCTACACGGCAATAACCCTACACAGGGATCTGAGCTCTGCTCGGCCGTGGAGCTCATGTTTTCGTTTGAAAGTATGTTGCCGATTACAGGCGACGTTTTTTATGCAGATTATCTCGAAAAGATAGCCTACAACGTGTTGCCTGCACAAAGCACGGACGACTACATGCGAAGGCAATATTTTCAACAGCCCAATCAAGTGCTTGTGACGAATCAGGGTCGGAATTTCTTTAATGACAACAATGGTCATCTCGTTTTCGGAACCACAACTGGGTATCCGTGCTGTACGACGAACATGCATCAAGGCTGGCCAAAGTTTGTGCAGAACCTATGGTATGCCACCAGTGACAACGGTATTGCAGCACTCGTTTATGGTGAATCGGAAGTTTCAATGAAAGTTGCGGAGGGTCAAATGGTTACGGTAGAGGAGAAAACATCGTATCCCTTTAAGGAGGATATTAAATTTACCATGGGGATGCAGAAGGCTGTGAAATTTCCTTTCCATTTGCGTATACCCCAATGGTGCTCAAGGCCGGTAATAAAAATCAACAATAAAGAAATGGATGTTAAGATGAACAATGGGGTAGTGGTTATTGACCGCATTTGGAACAACAACGATGAAATAGTCTTGGTCTTACCAATGGAGTTCAGGAAGAGCTGGTGGTACAATACTTCTGTTGGCATCGAACGTGGTCCGATTGTATACGCGTTGAAAATCGAGGAAGAATGGTCGGAAGTAAAACGTGCTGGCTTCGATGATACGTATTGGGAGGTGAGGCCTCGAACGCCCTGGAATTACTCCTTGATGAGAGAAGATATCGACAAACTCAACTTTCCAATAACCATAAAAGAAAACATTGATCAATATCCATGGAACCTTGAAAATGCTCCTATTACGATAAAGGTGAGAGGACTTAAAGTTTCCAACTGGACCATTGTAAATGGGCAGGCAGGAATGCTTCCGTCGCCCGGCGGACCGTCTGAGCAACTTAACAATGAGGTGCCAGATACAATCGAACTGGTTCCTTACGGATGTACAACACTGAGGATTTCTCAGTTTCCCGTGTTAAAATAACAAATCCTTTCGGCCTGACTTCACGCCAAGAACAAAATTTACATCCCGTCCCTGACGGGACTCTCGTGAACACGTTTGTCGTTCTACCAACATCATTACAATATTCCCCCAAGGCGCCGAGATACCTGCAAAGTTCCGATCGCAGTTGTGCTAGATTATTGATTCTTGAAAATTACGGCGGCCTTTCAGCAATTGCATCTGCTCAACGAGGAAACAATGCAGATTATTTACGCTTTTATACCGGTCCCGTAAAAGGGACCGAATGTTGGTATAACCACCAGGCATGCTAAAACAAATCCTGTCAGGGATGATATGTCACAAGCCTCGTCGCAACAATTTGCAAAAGTGGTATATAACCATCGGTGTAAATTGCGTAGCCGTTCTTAAGCCTGTTGCGTTCAAATAAAGGACCAAATTCTTATATGAATATTTCGTAAGCATGAAAGCGATCAACTCAATTTGTATTGTACTGACCACAGTGATGACTGTTCAATTATCCTACGCCCAACTTTCTGCAAAGTACAAGACGTATGAGCAAAAGTGGTCAAAGGGATTACGTTATGGACTGTTCAAGCCGGCGAACTACGATCCTAAAAAATCATACCCTCTTGTCTTGTATCTGCATGGCGCCAACGATACGATCTCACGGGATATCACATGGTATCATGAATCCATTCAACGTGAAAACCCAACATTTGTGTTGGCGCCTAAATGTACAAATCCTGATCAGGGATGGGGGAATACCTGGACGGATTCGCACAGCCCTGCGATGGTGAAAACACTGCAGGTGATCGATTCACTTTTGGCCAGGTACAGCATCGATAAGAATCGACTGTATGTATATGGAATTTCAATGGGAGGATTTGGAGTTTTTTCCGTTCTCTCAAAGGAGCCCGGAAAGTTTGCCGCAGGTTACGCCATTTGTGGTGGGTCGAGCGAAACAGCAGCCAGCAAGTTGCTCAATACGCCGTTGTGGATATTCCACGGTAGTGCTGATGATGTCGTAGGCGTACAATATTCACGGCAGGTTTATCAGGAGATTAAAAAAGAGGGTGGGCAAGTGGTCAGGTATACTGAATACCCGGGAGTCCGACATAACAGTTGGGAAAATGTTGCACGGGAGAAAACGTTGCACCCTTGGCTTCTTGCGCAGGCAAAAGGGAAAACGACCAACTCGCCGCATAATGTTGACGGGCTGAACGCAAAACTTCAGAACGATAATACCGTGAGCCTAACGTGGAGTATACCCACCGTTGACTCGAAGTCCTATGGTGCGGTGTGGTATTATAAGATATTCCGTGACAACAAGCTGCTCACCGAGATTGATGGTGATCTTTCAGATTTTACCGACAGGGATTCCAGTCGTGGGGTGCACCGATATCACATGATCGCGGTTGCCTACAATTTCAAAGAGTCAAATCCTTCGTCACTTGTTACTGTTACAATACCTTAGAATCCAAACAGAGCAGCCGGATGAAAGTGACCGACGCCACAGCACTTATTAAAACTGGAATAACGGATAGAATTAAGAATGCCACCTGGGCTGACTTGGGGTGTGGAAGTGGAATCTTCACCAACGCACTGGCAAGTTTGCTGGGAGTTGGTGGAAAAATTTATGCAGTAGACAAAGAAGTCCAGGATCTTAGAATTGAAGAAGAGGGTAAAATAAAATTCATTAAGCTTGATTTTATCAACGATCCACTTCCTTTTTCTAACGTTGACGGCATCTTGATGGCCAATGCCTTTCACTACGTAAAAGATAAGCCAGCATTTATTGAGAAGATAAAGAAACATTTAAAAGCTAGTGGACAAATGATCATCGTTGAATATGACACGGTTAGACAAAATCGTTGGGTGCCCTATCCCATAAGCTTTGAAAATTTAATCCAGACTTTTTCTACAGCAGGATTTACCTACGTAAAAAAAGTCGGAGAAAGAACCTCAGTATACCGATCAGAGAAAATGTACGCTGCTTGCATTAAATACCGATAATTCCACACAATGTAAAATCTACAATCATTTAAATGCACTTGCCACAAAGAAATTACCAAGACGCAAGGTTTCACAAAGAATCACGTTCAATCTATAAATCTAAAATTTTGCGTCTTTGCAGATTAGCTTTGCGACCTTTGCGTGAAATGCATTTTTCGCACGCACGTAGTTGAGTTACCCAATCTAAAATCGTCAATCTACAATCTAAAATCACTCATACTTAATGGTCTGAGCAGGATTTATCATAGCAGTTTTCAAAATCTGAAAGCTGATGGTTACGGCTGCAATCATTAAGACGATTCCAAGAGGAAATACAAACTGTGTCCAATGTGGCGTAATCCGGTAGGCATATCGCTCTAACCAGTTTTGCATGCTGAAATAGGCAATAGGCACGGCGAGTAGCAATGCAATGAAGACCAGTCTGACAAAATCAATAGAAAGAATAGTCACGATATTTGCAAGAGAAGCTCCCAACACTTTTCGAATACCGATCTCTTTGGTGCGTTGGGCTGCCGTATAAGATGAAAGGCCGATCAACCCAAGACAAGACACGATGATTGCTAACATTGTAAATATTCCAACTACCCTGCCGAATCGTGTATCATCGTAGTATTGACGTTGATATTTATCTTCCAAAAAAGAATATTCGAAAGAATTTCCCGGAAAAAACTTTTTATATATTTCTTCAATATCCGCGACAGTCCTTCGGAGGTCTTTGGTACTGACCTTAACAGAAGTAGGCGAAGAGGTGCTATAAATTGGCCGGAAGAAAATAGGTTCCATTGGTTTTTGTAGCCCTTCCTGATGGAAATTAGTGACCACCCCAATGATCGTCCATTTTCTGGTTCCGTCATTACCCCATAAGATTTCTTTTCCAATGGCTTCATCAGGTGTTTTTAGTCCCAGCAATTGAACGGCATTTTTGTTGAGAATAATTTTATTCAGTTTTTCAAAATCCGGGTTATGATCGGAGGGCAAGAATTTTCTTCCCGCCATGAGGGACACATTGTAGGTATCAAAAAAATTATGATCGACGCTCATGTTGGTCAATGTATACTGGGCTTCCGACTCCTGATCACTTAGGCGGACACCGAATGAGCGGCCAAGCCGGTCACCAGGTAGCCTGCCAGTTGTCGTGGCATTCACAACACCATTAACCTGGGTAAGAGCGTGCTTGTAACTTTCCACGCGTTCTACAAATGTCGAATCCCAGGGCATAAGCTCTGGCGATTGTATTACGACCATGTTTTTAATGTTGAAACCCAGGTCAGCATCGTTCATAAATTCAATCTGTCGACCGACGATAAAGGTTCCGATGATCAACGTTGCCGAAGCCGTGAACTGAAAAACCACCAGCACCTTCCGCAGAAAGTTTCCTCTTGTCGACCGTGTGAACTTGCCTTTTAAAACCGTTACGGGATGATAAGATGACAACACAAAAGCAGGATAAAACCCGGACAATATGCTTCCGGCAACAAACACTAAGATCAAAATCATCGCCTGACTTAAATTGAAGGACGTGAAAACAGAATTTAGCGAAAGGTCGGTCCCGACGATCTGGTTGAATGATGACTGCAAGATGATGACTAGCGCAATAGCAAAAACAAAAGCCATGGCAGTTATGATGAGGGATTCAAAAATGAACTGTTTTACAAGCTGCATTTTAACGGCGCCCATTACTTTTCGAAGTCCCACTTCCTTGGCGCGGTCTAACGCCCGTGACGTGGTAAGGTTAATGTAATTGATCCAGGCAATGATCAAGATAAACAACGCGACGATTAGCATTGCCCAAACTGCC
>Ga0111538_10009369_pt1 | contig 13084 bp, 14 predicted proteins | sample SoiMethybrSBSTD1_FD_79669 | JGI IMG/M metagenome (GOLD analysis project Ga0111538, IMG submission 79669) | Bulk soil microbial communities from a Populus tree surrounding site in Tennessee, USA - Soil MetaG P. TD hybrid SBSTD1 (version 2)... | ecosystem: Environmental > Terrestrial > Soil >...
AGTCATTGGCGCTAAGCGAGCGCAACCTTACCAGCCCAGGCGATTCGCGAACATCTCCGGTATGAGCTACGGCGCGCTCTCCCCGAACGCCGTCAGGGCCCTCTCGCGAGGCGCGAAGATGGCCGAGTGCTACATGAGTACCGGCGAGGGTTCACTGTCCCCGTATCACGTGGAGGGCGGTGCCGACATCCTGTACCAGATTGGGCCGGCGAAGTTCGGCTGCCGCACACCGGAAGGCGAGTTCGACGATGAGAAGGCGGCTGCGATCATGGCGTTGCCGCAAGTGAAGATGGTGGAAATCAAGCTGGCCCAGGGCGCCAAGCCCGGGAAAGGTGGGATGCTTCCGAAAGAGAAGATCACGCAGGAAATTGCCACGATTCGCGGTATTCCCATGGGGGTTGATTGCCAATCCCCGAACCGCTTCGAGGAATTCGACGATGCGCCATCGCTGCTGGACTTCGTCGAACGTGTTCGCCGACTCACCGGCAAGCCTGTCGGTCTGAAGATGGTTGTCGGAACGCCTTCTGAGGTCGACGAGTTGTGCCGTGAAATCCGCAAGCGGGGCGACGGCCCCGACTTCATCGCCGTGGACGGTAACGAAGGCGGGTCGGGCGCCGCTCCTCTAGCATTGGCCGACTACGTCGGGTTACCCGTAGCCGACGCACTCATTGCGGTAGATAACGCCCTCCGTCGCGAGGGGCTACGTAATGACATCGCACTGATCGCCGCCGGCAAGATTGCGACGGGTGGCGACGTCGCTACGCACGTGGCTCTCGGCGCCGACTTGGTCCATATCGGTCGGGGATTTCTGTTTTCGATCGGATGCATTCAAGCGCTCCGTTGCCACACGAATACGTGCCCGACCGGTGTGACGACGCAAAATCAGTGGCTCCAATCTGGCTTGGACCCCGCGGACAAAGGCGTTCGCGTTCGCAACTACGCGCTTGCCCTTGAACGCGATCTCCAGATGATTACTCACGCATGCGGACTGACACACCCGTGTCAACTTCATCGTGGCCATGTCGTCATGAACATTTCGCCGGGTGTCAGAAAGTCACTCGATGATCTGTTTCCGTACCCATCGAGTCAATTCCACTCGGCGAGAAGCACGTTGAGAAGCGTCCGCGAGACTCTAAGCTCGCGTGGCCACGCATTACAAATTGAAACGCTAGTTTCAAAGTGAAGGCCGACCCACCAGGAAATCGGGCGATTCGCGCCTGAAATTATCGGATCGTAACTTGCTATGTAAAACGGTAGCGCGTTGCCCTCAGGCTCGCGCCACATTGTCATGGTGCCTTTCTTGATTCCATCGTTCGCCGCCCTCCTTTGTAAAGGCGGTGTCGAAAGTGCGAATCGCGGTGGTCGACTTGGTCGATCGCTCGTGTTCGCGCCGCCTCGCGGCATCGACACCGCCTGTTCTGCCGGCCGTTCGTAAGACGGCAGTAAACGGTCCAATCTGACGCGCTCACTTGCAGCGGCCGCCGCTGCAGGGTTGCGAAGCGTACAGCTACGACCAGGCAGGGCAATTCTACCAACGCTGTTTTGCCAAATATCAGCGGCACGTGTGCCGCCAGAGGTGAATCGATCATGAATCCGTACGCAATCGCCGATCTAGCCAGTGGGACCGCCGACACGGCGTCGCTACGTGCGCGCCTTCAGGCGTGGCACGACGCGATGGTCACTCACGAGCGGCGTCTTCGCGCTGATCCGGCAGCGGACCCGTGTGACGACGAGTGCCCTCATGTCGAAGCCAGTGTGCTCTGGAGGGAAGCAGCAGAGTTACTAGGTCCGCGGGCGAGCGATCTGACGTTCCTGCGCTCGCGTGCACTTGGCGTAGGTACATCACCGAATAGGGAGCGTTAGTGATGACCCTTAGAGAGTCTCTCGGTGGAGATGTGCAGCGGATTCACGAACTGGTGGATGCGCTGCTGGATAAAGAAGACGGAATCCTGGCGTTGTTCGACGGTGGCCGTGTGGTGAGCTTCGCACAAGGATTCGGAGTATCGGCGAGTCAACTGGAGCTCCTAAGCGTGGAGCTTGAACGTGCATTGCGTAGTGTCGTCGGCCGGCAGCCGACGAACAGCGCAAGCAGAAGGAGAAATCATGAAAGGCATCAAAGATGTCGGCGTGCTGATCGTGTCGACGGGGATAGCCGCGGCGCTGTTGACGGCGTTCTTCGACTGGCGGGCAAGGTTGCTTAGGCAACTCCTTGGCGAAAGCCACGAGCATTGACAGCGCTAGAGCGTTAAGAGAATCCGCAATCTTCAGACAAGGAGTAGTTGTCGTGACCAAACTTCATCGTGTGCTAACCGCAGTCGACTTCTCTGAGCCCGCGCGGGCAGCGTTCGATCACGCGCTTGCGCTGAGCCGCCTGCATGACGCCGAGCTCATGGTCGTACACGCCGTTCCGACGGATCGGAGATTCAATTGGCATGCTCGAGAGCGGATCGCCTTGATCGGATCATTGCGCGACGCTGCCCAGACGGCAGGCGTGCGCTTCAAGGTGAGCGTCCAGCAAGGCGATCCGGCCGGCGTGATCCTGTTGCACGCGACCGCGCGCCAAGCCGACCTGATCGTGCTGGGAAGCAGCGAGCGATCGGGGCTCGACCGCTTCCGTTTTGGTTCCGTCGCTGAAACCGTTGCGCTCGAGGCAACACAACCCGTATTGGTCGTACCGTCGGCCTCCGGCAAGTCCGCCGATTCGATGACGCCCTTCAAGAACATCTTGGTTGCGGTCGACTTCAGTGAGGGCTCGAGTGAGTCGGTGGAGAGAGCGCTCTCGATGGCAAATGAGGACAGTCGTGTGACCGTGGTGCATGTGGTTCGGGGTGTGCCGCTCGGCTATGGCTCTCGACGCCTGTCTCACCGCATGGAGGCCGAATATCAGAGGCACCGTGTCCGGGATGCGTGGAGAAGAATTTCGGAGACGATCCCGGCTACTGCGAGGACATCACGGAAGGTGCACGCACGCGTCGTGGCGGGCGATCCGTCTATTGAGATCTCGCGTGTGGCGGGCGAAGTGCACGCCGATCTGGTTTTGGTGGGTGTCACCCCTCGCGGCACCCTCGGACGGCTGCTCTTTGGGTCGACGGCAGCGCGCGTCATTCGGGCCTCTGGAGTTCCAGTCTTGGCACTTCCGCAACTCGCTGAGCGAGCGGTAGCGCCGCTGTCGGATGAGGATCAGTTCGCCGTAGCGGCATGAGTGGGACGGCTCACAGTGTGTGGGCCGTCTCAGAAACGCATCTTCATTGAAGGTATTTCTCGGTCAGCGCGACCCAATAGGCGGCGCCAACCGGCAGAATCGCGTCATTGAACACGTACTGCGGATGGTGAACCATCGGGGTGTCACCATTTCCGAGGAGGCAGTATGTCCCCGACTTTTTCTGCAGCATGAAAGCGAAGTCCTCACTGCCCAAATAGCTCGGGCCGGGATACATCACCGCCTGATCCCCGAATGCATCCCGAGCGATTGTCGCCGCTTTCGCGGTTTCAACCGCGTCGTTCACGAGCACGGCCCCAGGAACGCCTTCCCGAAGGTCGTAGCTGCAGCCAAAACTCTCCGCTTGCGCTTTTGCGATTGACTGCACCTTGCCGAGCACCAGCTTGCGGTCTTCTGGGGTGGTCGTGCGAATCGACAAGCGAAGGGTTGCGGACTGCGCAATGACGTTCCCGGCATTGCCGGAGAGGAAAGCCCCTACCGTGACAACCGCGCTGTTATGCGGCGACATGTTACGGGACACAATTGTCTGTAACGCCATCACGAGCGACGCGCCGGCCACCACCGGGTCGATGCTGAGTTCCGGCATGGATCCATGGCTGCCTTTGCCGGTGAGCTCAATTTCCCAGTTGTCAACGGCGGCCATCATCGCGCCATCGCGAAAGTGTAGTTTCCCAAGGTTGAGCCCCGGCATGTTATGCATGCCGAAGATCGCGTCTACAGGCCAGCGCTCGAACAGTCCGTCTTCGATCATCGCTGGGCCGCCGCCCATGATCTCCTCCGCTGGCTGGAAGATCAGCCGGACAGTGCCGTTGAAGTTGCGTGTTCGAGCCAGGTATTCGCCGGCCGCCAGCAGCATCGTCGAGTGCCCATCGTGGCCGCACAGATGCGCTACGCCGGGAATGTCACTCTTGTAGGGAAGGTCGTTGTCCTCTTGGATAGGCAGCGCGTCGGTGTCGGCCCGCAGCCCGATGGACTTCGTTCCGCTGCCTGCCGTCAGGGACGCAACGACCCCGTACTTGCCGATGCCTTCTGCGACTTCATAGCCCCACGATTTCACCAGATCGGCGATGTATCGCGACGTCTCGGCCTCTTCGAACGAGAGTTCCGGATGCTTGTGGAGGTGATGGCGCCAGCTCTTGATCGTCTCCAGCCGGCCCTCGAACTCCTTGACGAATGCGTTCATTTCACACCTCCGCGTTTTCCTTTGGGAATGGTGAGCATGATCGACACGATGGCTGCCACAACCATGAGCAGATTGAACGCCAACGCGATCAGTGCAGCCTGGCGTATGGCAACGTTGTCCTGACGACCGGCAAACGTGAGCACGCCTTCCAACCATCGAGTCGACCCATTGTCAGCGCTGAGCGCTGTAAAGATAGCGGCCGAGACGGCGACTCCGAAGGAGGCCCCCAGCGACGAAGCCATCTTGTAGAGCCCAGAGCCAGATCCGGCTTGATCGGCGGGTAGGTTCGAAAGCGCAGCATCGGTCGATGGTGTCGCGTAGAACGCCAAACCCAGGCCGAAGAGCGTGTAGGAAATCGTTGCGAGCACCTTGTATTGTCCGAGCAATACATTGGTCGGCATCAGTATCGCAATCGACAAGCCGACGATCAGGCTGCCCCAAATCATCGGCTTCCGCGCGCCGAACTTCTGAAGAAGCTTCTCTCCAACGCGGATAAAGGCAACGATCGCGATGGCATACCCAAGTGTCAACATGCCGGCTTGCTGCGCCGAGAGACCGCCTCCCAGTTGGACGAGCATCATCGACACCAGCAGCATTCCGGCGACACCGTTCAATAGGAAATTTGAAATCGTCGCTCCGGTATACGTCGAATTGCCGAAGAGCGCGAAGTTCACGAACGGATTGCGAGCTGTCTTTTCGGCTCTGAAGAACATCACTCCAACCACCACCGCGATCGCACCTAATCCCAGAGCCGTCGGGCTCGTCCAGCCGAAGTCGCTTCCCTGTGTCGCCAGAACCTGCAGCGCGACCATCGTCACCATGAAGGTCAAGACGCCCATCGTGTCAAACTTGTAGTCCTTCTCGCCGGCGGCTTTGCTCTCAGGCGTTCCGCGCACCATCAACATTCCGGCGACTGATACGGCGGCCGACGCAAAGAAGATCCAGCGCCATCCGACGTTCTCTGTCATGAGTCCGCCGAAGAGAGCCGCGAATCCCGATCCGCCCCAAGATCCCATTGACCAGAGGCTCACTGCGCGTTGCCGGCCGGCGTCGTCCCAGTACGTTTTGATGAGCGCCAGGCTTGCAGGCATGATGAAGGCGCCCGAGAGCCCCTGGCAGATGCGGCCCAACATCAGCAGCGGTACCGCCAACGCGCCTGGCGGCGCGATCCCTACCAAGATGGAGCCGGCGATGCTCAGGATGAAACCCCACATCAGTATTCTGACGCGCCCGATTCGATCGGCGAGACCCCCAACGACGACGATGAAAATGCCCGAGAACAACGCCGTGATGGACACGGCGATGTTCATGACATTCGTTTCAATTCCGAGGTCGGAGGCCATCGCCGGCGCGATGTTGAGGGTCGTTTGCGCAAAGAGCCAGAAGGCCAGTACACCAAGGATGATTCCGAAGAGAAGCGTGTCGTTACCGCGATACGGAACGGGCTCTCGAGTCATCGTCGTGTCTCCGGTCTATTGGATATCAGCTTGAGCGACCGGCTCTTTCGCCATGTGGTCGGATCTTCGGTTCGATGATCAGGTGATCTAGTTCTCTTTCGTATCCTTCGGATCGCTCTTCCAGCGTTCACGCTTTGTCGATTCGCGGAAGACCGGCAAAGACAAACCGAACTTGATCGCCAGGCCTCGAACCGTGAAAGTCACCACGAACCCAGCGATCATCCCAGCCGTTCGCTCGATGCCCAGTGCGTTGCAGCCAGCGTATGTGCAACCGCCGAGTACAGAAGCGGTGATGTAAATCTCGTGACTGAGGAGCACCGACGGGACATGGCCGAGGGTGTCGCGAATGATTCCACCGACCGTGCCAGTAACCGCGCCCATGGCAATGGCGACCAGTGCCGGCGCTCCGACGTCCATCGCCTTGACCGTGCCGGCGATAGTGACGAGCGCCAATCCAAAGGCATCGAACCACACGTGCGCCTTGTAGCCTGATTCGACCAGAGGAGCGAGGAAATGCATGACCACGGCCGTCGCAAGGCAAGCCGACACGTGCGCTGGATTCTGAACCCAAAAGACAGGAACGTTCAGAATCAAATCTCGAACGGTGCCACCGCCGACGCCGGTGATCACCGCGAACCACATGAATCCCATTACGTCCATATTCTTTCGCGATGCGACTAGCGATCCCGATACGGCAAACACAACGGCAGCAACGATGTCGAAGAAATGGACGAACCGAAATAGGTCTTCGGAATTGATCAATGGCGTCTGCATGCGAACATCCCTCAGCCCGCGGCCTGACGGTCAGACCGTATCACAGCCGTCTCCACCTAGCGGCGATGGGTACGGCGATATGCTGTGGCGGGAGTACGCCAATGAACATGCATACGCAGGCCACGCGAGAGGCAATCGTTACCGTTCGTGGCTCGGTATCGGGGATGGGCCAGACTGTGGAAACGCGATCGCATCGTTTCGTCGCAGATGAGCCTTTGGATTTTGGCGGCAACGACACAGGCCCGACGCCCTATGAACTGCTGGTGGCTGCCTTAGGCACGTGAGCGTCGATGACGGTCGCGCTGTACGCGCGGCGCAAGGGCTGGCCTCTCCATGAGGTAACAGTTCATCTGCGGTATTTCAGGATCCACGCGGTCGATTGCGCTGAATGCGAGACGAAAGAGGGATACATAGATCGCATCGAGTGCCGTTTCGAGTTCACCGGAGAGCTGACGGAGGATCAGCGGGCAAGGCTGCTCGAGATCGCGCAACGATGCCCGGTGCATCGCACGCTCGTCTCGAAGGTTGACATTCGTTTGATTTGACTGGGCAAACGGTCAGAGAAGCCGCGTGAACAAGTTTGCTGTGTTTTCAGCGATGCGCTGGAACCACGATCGTTGTCGAAATCGATCCAAGGCGATCTCTTCGGCATCGCGAAGATCGTCAAGAAAGATGTCGTTCATTTGCGGCTGCAAAGACAATCGGTGGGACTCGAACCACTTAGACTGCTGAGGTTAGCCTCCAAGAATTAGGTCGATTCCAACGAAGATCTGAGGACGCGAGGGGAGACGACGTGCAGTTGCAACGATCACTGAATCAACGCGTTAACATCAGAAGTCGCGCGCCATCAGAAGTTTAAGAAATCCGCTGATTTCAGTTTCAACTCCCGCCGCCGCCATTACTCCTCAATCGCTCGTCGTTTCTCACAATCATCACCATCGCTTCGCTCGGGCCTCGGTCTACGCCCTGAACTCACCCTCTTTTCAGACTTTACTCAGGACTTCCCGCACGACGTTGGGTAGCGTGAGTATCGAAAGGAGATAGCCATGAAATTGATTTGTTCAGTGTTGGCGATGGTTCTTGTTGCCGGCCGGCTCGATCTGTATGCACAAATCCCGGCACCTCGAGGGACCCAGAGCAGCGTCGCGCAGGCCGAGGCGTCGCTGGACGTCGTCGACGCGAAAACGCTTGCGCGAATTCACAAGGCGCTGCACGCTCCGTATTCCGATCGAAGGCTTACCGCCGTTCCGGCTCAATACTTGCGCGCCCAGCCCATGTCGCCTAGTCGCAATGGCACTGTCGTTGACGAGCTCGCGTGGGGCGCGGCTCTTGGCGCGTTGGTGCCAGCCGGCCAGCTTTTCGTCGGGTGCTTCAATACCTTGGAACCCGACCCCAACGGCTGCAACAAGGCGACGACGGTGAGATACATCATTGTCGGCGCCGGAATCGGCGCGCTGGCTGGGCTCGTGGTCGGCATCTGGAAGGAACGCTGAAACCTGGCGTCAATATCCCTGTCGCTCTATACAAGTCGCCATCAATTGGTGACGATGGGGAGGTAGTACGCGGTCTTCCCTCCCTCCACCACAGGAACCTATTGCCGGATTGAGTGTCTATTACTCGGGTCGAAATGACGTCAAGGGACAGAGACGTCAAGGGACAGAGGATGAGCCTGGGAGGAATCTGTGAGCAGAATAATCATCGCAGCTCTGATCGTCGTGGGACTCAGCAGCACCAGCTCCGCGCAGCTCGGCGCACCTCGTCCCGAGCACGCGCGCCTCGACACGTTCGCCGGCCGTTGGACCATCGACGGCGAATCCGAGGGTGCGAAGGTCCTCTTGACGGACACGTGTGAGTGGTTCCCCGGACGGTTTCATCTGGTGTGCCGTCGGGAAGGCAAGGGGCCGCGCGGGACGGTTGCCGGTCAGTCGATCATGACCTGGGAAGCATCGGCCAATGCCTACACGATGATCACGATCAACAGCAACGGCGCATCTTTGATCGCTCATGGCACGTTGGCGGACAACGTCTGGACGTGGAACGGCACGGTGGACGTCGCCGGTCAAGCGCTCAAAGTGCGACTGACGACGACGTCGCAATCACCATCCGCCTACACCTCCGTTGCCGAAGCTTCGATCGACGGAAAGTGGGTCGCTCTCGAGAGCGCACGCGCTACGAAGATGCAATAAGGACTGGACGCGCCTGCGAGATCGCGCTTGCCTTCGGCGAACCGTAAGTCTCGATCTTTATAACCGTGCACCGAAGGTGCCTCGCGGCTCGCCGGTATCCGAGACCAGGGGAGACGATGCTGCAGGGTTGTTGCAGCCGTCGCGGCTGGTGACGGTCTCGTGGACCAGGTCGGCATCTCGAAGCCGGCGAAACGATGTCTCGATCGGATCGAGATTGTCGAGCATCTTGGCCGTCGCATTGGCGAGCGCTTTGTTGGCCGCCACAACCGCAGGGTCAAACTGAAGCCCCGCGGCCTGAGCGTGGCAGAACATCCAATTCAGGGGGATACTCGCCAGCCCGCGCGCCGGAACCTCTTTGGCGCCGTTCCCCCCGACGTCCGAGTGGACGCCGCGAAACCACACCTCCGTCAACCGGCCCGATTTTGGCTCGTCGAGAACCTTGGGACGATGGAGATGAAAATTCCCTCGACGTTCGTCGAGCGCCAGGGCGTGACAGCACCGCGTTACGTTCGCCGGAAGGTCGAGATCCCAACCGATATTGAGCGGAGAAATCGCAATGCCAAATGATGGCACGCAGTCCCACAGCCCGAGGAACCTCACCGTGGGAACCTTTCCGTTCGGCAGTTTCGCTCCGCCCTTCGCGATCTCATTCACGAAATCGAGTGCCAGCGCCGCGCCGCGGCTGAAACCAATCACGTCGACGGTCGTGTCATTGCGTTCGATGTTCTCCTGAAGCTTGTGCATCCCGCGGCGGACGAAGGTACGGCCACCGAAGCCCGTGATTCCGCCGAGCACTTTCCTGAACAGGCCGGAGCTGCCGATCCCGCGCTGATAATGGTTGTGGCGATCGTCAACGGGTAAATGCAGATCGGTTGGCCGATACGCGAAAAAGAATCTCGCCACATTGGTGTCGTCCGTGTTCTCCAGGTCGGGGTTGTCGTCTTTCTGTCCGGTGCCATCGAAGGCATAGAGAGCCATCGTGTTCTCCTCCGTTGCGAGTGTGAATCCCCGTGTTCATTGCGTCTTCAGGAATTCGATGAGGGCTTCGCGGTCGACAGGCGGAAGCTCGCGGCCATACAGGTGACCGGCATTGCTGTTGCCGCGCTCGTTGGTGTCGAAGCGGACGCCGTTGCGCTCCGCATCGGGCCCTGCCGAGACGAAGCCGACGTTCTGCCAGTCGTAAACGTCGTAGCCGCGATAGAACGTTCGCGGCCGCTCGTCTGGAAACAGCAGCGTCCTCAGACTGGGAACGGAGCCGTTGTGAAGATAGGGCGCTCGCAACCAGACACCGTCGAGCGGCATATTGGCGTAGCCGTTGGTCTTGCGGAAGTGCGAAAACTTCCACGGCCTGCCGGTGCCGATCGTGTTCATCTTCTGCGCCAGCGCCGCGGTGAATGAGTTCAGGCGTTCCGGATCGGTGCCGATCTCGAGTAATGGCGTCACCTGTCCAACGGCCTTGCCGCCGATGGCGTGGCAGCTGGCGCACGTGGTCTGATACACCTGCGCGCCGCGCGCGACTTTGGTGTGGTCGATGCGCGCGGCCGGGAAAGCCGGCGGCTTGAGATCCAGCGCCCACTTCGCGACTCGATCCACAGAGGCGAGATTGAGCGACTCTTCGGTTGCGCCGGCACCGATCGCAGCGCTCTTGTTCCTCTCGTCAACCAGATCGTTATTGCCATCCCAGTGCAGCCACAGGCCCTGGCGAACGCGCTGGTTGAAGAGCGGCGGAAGGTCGGCGGTACCGACGGTCGGGTCGGCCTTCAGATCAAAGTTGAACATGCGCTTATAGGGATTGAAGGTATCGACGCGCCCAGGTCCCTGCAGCGGGCGATCGTCGAACCACGCGTTGAGCCTGGCCCGTTCCAGGATTCCCTCGCGCACGCGCTTGATCACGACGAATCGATACGCGAGCGAGGTGAACCATGAGAATGCCGGATCTTGCTTGCGGATCGCGTCGATCAGCGTGCCCGCCTCAAAACGGGGATCCCTGGCGCACGCGGTCAGGAAGTTCGCATACCCCTGCAGGTCCATCTGATGCGCCGGCATACCCGGAATGATTTGGCGCGGGCTGGTCGGAGACTCGCGAACCGTTCCTGTATGGCAGGTCGCGCAGTTGAGTCCGACGAGCGGCACTCGATCGTCCACGTAACTGGTGCCGATCGGACGCTGTTGCGGCGATCCACTCTCGAAAATGAAACCGAGCTTCTCCCATCCCACACCTGGGCGCTTCGGCAGCTTGTCGGCGAAGAGCACCGGCAAGACCCGCCAGATCGGATAGGGCAGGCCGACCGTCCCTTCAGTTCCGACCGAGCCGTACTTGAAGTGGGTCACGATGTCGTCTTCCACCCCACCGCGCAAAGTCCGCGCGGCGGGGGCCCCGGCCTGCGCCGCCACGCGGGAACCGAGTGCGATTGGAAACGCGGCGGCGACCAGGCAGCCGGCGGCCACCGCGTTGACGATCGTCCGGCGCGTCACGCACGCACCTCGGGCGCCGGCTTGTAGACCGACATGATTTGATCGACCATCGCGGCGCGCGACGGGAACCGCCGGTCGTCGTAACAGCCAAGCGGGTTCTCGACGACGTTGACCAGGCACTTGTTGCAGTACGAACAGGGCGCCGGCGCCGTGTCGAGGCCGCGCTTGAACATCTGCACCAGGTCGTTGTTGGCAACGAGCGGCCGGGCGGCGCTCACCGCGTCGCAGTCGCCCCGCTCGATGGCGGCTCGAATCACGGACGCGGTCTGGAAGCCGCCGGTGCAGATCACGGGGACCGTGACCGCCTGCTTAATCGCGCGGGCGTCCTTCAAGTTTGCGCCCTCGATCTTGGCAGGATCGCCGGCCGCGTCGTTCCAGGCCCGCCGCGCGATCTCACCGGAGCGGCCGCTAAACAGCAGAAAGTTGAGGAACGTCCGCTCGCCGCTGGAGATCATCGTGTCGTAGGACTTGGCGAGGTCCTCGACGGGCAGATCGACGCCGGCCGGATTCATGGGATGCGGGAAGAAGCTGCCGGTCGACACGTGGATGGCATCGACACCGGCCTGGACCAGCCACTGGCACACCTTCACGGAGTCAGCAACGGTATTGCCCGCCGGGCCTCGTTTGAACAACGCCACGACGTCATCGTGATCGGTGGCGCTGATCTTCATCTGCAGGTGGAAATCGGCGCCGACCTCCGCGCGGATCGCGCGAACGACCTCGAGGACGAAACGGGCGCGATTCTCGAGCGAGCCGCCGTAGTCATCCTTTCGGTCGTTGATCGCGGAGCTCAGGAACTGCGTGATCAGATAGCCGTTGGCGCCGTGCAGTTCGACGCCGTCAAGACCGGCTTCGCGAGCGCGCCGCGCGCCGTCGGCAAAATACCGCACCACTTCGGCGATCTGCTGAACGGACATCGCCTCGCAGTCGAAACCGTGGATCGGATCCCGCTTGGAGGTGGAGCTCAAGCCCTTGGGGTATTCGATACCGTTGATGTCGCGCTGCCGCCCACCGTGACTGAGCTGCATGATGAACTTGCAATCGTGCGCATGCACGGCCTTGCCGACTTCGCGCCAGAACGGGATGCGCTCGTCGCTGTCGATCATGGCGTAGTTGGGCACGATGCGGCCGCGCAGGTGCACGGGTACGAACGACGAAATGATCGCGCCGACGCCACCCTTGGCGAACTTGACTTCCCAGTTGAGGCGGGCCTGGTTGCCGGAGCCGTCGTAATTGTCGAAACGGCCGGAGATGTTCGACCGGAAGACCCGGTTCTTCACAGTCAGATTCTTGAAACGCAACGGCTCGAAAATAATGTCGGCCATCTCGCACCTCTAATGGAGCCCTTCGATGAGCTCAAGAGTTCGATACTGTCCACTCTGCTGATACGCTCCACTAGAAGGTCTTGAGGAACTCAATCAGCGCCCACTTGTCGGCGTCGCTGAGCCCGGCGCCGAACACGTGGCCGCGATCGAGCACGAAATCGGGCGCGGCGTTGTTGCGGAGCATGCGGCGGTAGATCGCCTCATCCGAGAAGAAATTGAGCAGCGAGCTGTTGCGGATGATGTCGGGCAGCCGCGTGGGATCGACGCGAGCCACATAGTCCACCGGCGTGCCGGCGGGGATGCGCACCTTGCGGCTGGTGCCGCTGATTGTCACCGAGCTTTCGACCGTCGTGACCGGAATCGACTGGACGCCCAACCGTCGCTCGGGCCACAGCATCTTGACGATCGCGTCGTTGAAGGCCGTCATGCGTCCCTGCACCGAGGGATCCTTCACAAACACGCCG
>Ga0111538_10009370_pt1 | contig 13084 bp, 11 predicted proteins | sample SoiMethybrSBSTD1_FD_79669 | JGI IMG/M metagenome (GOLD analysis project Ga0111538, IMG submission 79669) | Bulk soil microbial communities from a Populus tree surrounding site in Tennessee, USA - Soil MetaG P. TD hybrid SBSTD1 (version 2)... | ecosystem: Environmental > Terrestrial > Soil >...
TGATGTCATTGTTCCAGCCCGAGCCGCCGTTTGTCGCCATCCCCGCATTCCCTTCGCGCTTCTTCCGCCACTCCTGCATCTACGTGCACGCCGCGAGCGGAATCACGGCGCCAAAAGATCTCGTCGGCAAGCGCGTCGGCACCCCCGAGTATCAGATGACTGCCGCGGTGTGGATTCGCGGCATTCTCTCCGAGGATCACGGCGTTCCGGTCAGCAGCGTCGTCTACGTCACCGGGGGCGAAGAGGAGCCGGGGCGTCCGGAAAAGCTGCCGCTCGATCTGCCGCCGGAGATTCGTGTGGAGCGGATCGGCGCCGACGAGACGCTGTCGTCGATGCTCGCCCGAGGCGACATCGACGCGCTGTACACCGCCCGCATGCCGTCCAGCTTTCGCTCCGGCAACGGCACGGTGAGGCGGCTGTTCGAGGAGTTCCCGGCGGTCGAGCGCGACTATTTCCGCCGCACCGGCATCTTCCCGATCATGCACACGGTCGTGATCCGGCGCGACGTGTACGAACGCGACCCGTGGGTCGCCCAGTCGCTCTACAAGGCGTTCCGCGCGGCGCAGCACGAGGCGTACGCGGATCTCGGCGAGACGGCCGCGCTCAAGACGATGCTGCCGTGGCTTCCCGCGCACGTCGAGGAGACGCGCCGCGAAATGGGCGACGACTTCTGGCCGTACGGCCTCGAGCGAAACGTCCGCACGCTGGCGACGTTCGTGCGCTATTCGTACGAACAGGGGCTTGCGAAGCGGCTGCTCGAGCCGGCGGAGCTGTTCGCGCCCGAGACGCTGGAGTCGTTCAAGATCTGACCGGCTGCTCATAGGTTCACGTAGACGCGGCCGTCCTCCACAACGGTCGCGTAGGTTTTGATCGGGACCATGCACGGCGGCCCGACGACCTCACCGGTCCGGATGTTGAACCTGCCCTGGTGGAAATTGCACTCGATGACGTCGCCGTCGACGAAGCCCTCGGACAGCGAGCCGGGACCGTGCGTGCACGCGTCGTCGGTGACGTAGAACTCACCGTCGACGTTGTAGACCGCCACCGTCAGGCCGGCCGCTTCGACCCGCCGCACCTCGCCGACGCCTACCTCCTCAACCTTGCAGAGTTCCACGCGGGACGGCATAATCCGGTTCAGTATACGAGACGTTCGAAAAGGTCAGACCATTGGCAGCGGGGTTTGGAAATGCTCAGGAACGACCAGAACGATCTGCTGACGCAAACCGGCCCGGGCACGCCGATGGGCCGGATGTTTCGAAGCTACTGGATTCCGGCGCTGCTGGCCGATGAGCTGCCGGAGAACGATTGCCCGCCGGTGCGCGTCAAGCTGCTCTCGGAGCGTCTGCTGGCGTTCAGGGACACCGAAGGCCGCTACGGACTGATCGACGAGTTCTGCGCGCATCGCGGCGTGTCGCTGTGGTTCGGCCGCAACGAGGAGTGCGGCCTCAGGTGCGTGTACCACGGGTGGAAGTACGACGTGACCGGCCAGTGCATCGAGGTGCCATCCGAGCCGGACGAATCCGGATTCTCGAGGAAAATCAAGCTGCAATCGTATCCGCTGGTCGAGCGCGGCGGGATCCTGTGGACCTACATGGGCCCGCCGGAGGCGCAGCCGCCGCTGCCGGAATGGGAGTTCATCACCGTCCCGCGGAGCCAGACGTTCACGACCAAGCGCGTTCAGGAAACCAACTGGCTGCAGGCGATGGAAGGCGGGATCGATTCGAGCCACGTCTCGTTCCTCCATCGCGGCGACCTGAATTCAGATCCGCTGTTCAAGGGCGCCAAAGGCAATCAGTACAACCTGAACGACGCCCGGCCTGTCTTCGAGGTGGTGGAAAGCGCCGGCGGGTTGCACATCGGGGCCCGCCGAAACGCCGAAGCCGGCCACTACTATTGGCGCATCACGCAGTGGGTGATGCCGTCGTTCACCATGATCCCGCCGCGCGGCAATCATGCCGTGCACGGGCATTTCTGGATTCCGATCGACGACGAGAACTGCTGGACCTGGAGTTACGACTATCATCCGACGCGCGACCTGACGCACGCCGAGCTCGCGGCGATGCGCGACGGCAAGGGCATCCACGTCAAGTACGTGCCCGGGACGTTCCGCCCCCTCGCGAACAAGGACAACGATTACTTGATCGACCGCGCGGCGCAGAAGGCGGGCCGGACCTTCAGCGGCGTCGAGGGGATCGCCATGCAGGACGCGTCGCTGCAGGAAAGCATGGGACCGATCGTCGATCGGACCAAGGAGAACCTCGTCTCGACCGACAACGGCATCATCATGGCGCGCCACCGCCTGCTGCGGGCCGTCAAGGCGCTGACCGACAAAGGCGTCGTGCCCCCGGGCGTCGACGCCGCGCACCAGAAGGTGCGGTCGGCCGCGCTCGTCCTGCCGCCCGATGTGCCGTTTACCGAGGGCGCTCGGGAGGCGTTGATCGCGCGTCCGGCGGTGGCGCCGGCATCCGTCTGATTGCGCGATTCCAGGGTTCAGGCTTCAACGCTCTGAGTGCGATGTTGAGCGAATCTGCGCGTATGAGCTCGGCGGCCGAAGCACGCTTCCGCGTGCAGGCGCCCAACTCGATGCCGCGGACGATCAAAGTGATCGCGCTCGACGGCGCGGCCGAAGCGGTCGTCCGGCGCCTCGCCGGCGGCGGCTGGCAGCACGCCACGTTCTTCACCGCCACGACGCCGCCCGACGCGTTATGCGACCTCGCTGGCCGTCGAACTGCGGTGCGCGACGAAGTGGACGCGGCGGATCTCGTCGTCCTCGTCGCGGGTCCCGGCGGACACGCGCACGCCGCGGCGGCCATCGGGCAGGCGTGCAGCCTTCGCCGCGTCATGACCACCGGCTTCGTCGTCGGTGTCACCTCCGCGCCGGAGCACGAGGTGTCGAGCACGCTGGCACAACTGCGGCCGTGGTCGCTGATGATCGTGATCGCCAGCCATGACGAGTTCATCGACGACATGATGACGGCGCTCCGGGCGTAAGCTTGGGCACCAGCCGGACGCTTCTCGTCGTCGGCGGCGGACCCGCCGGCACCTTCGCCGCAATCGCGGCCAAGAAGCAGGACCCTGCCGCGACCGTCACGCTCCTCACGCGCGAGCACTGTGAACCGTACGAGAAGCCGCCGCTCTCGAAAGCCGTGCTTCTCGGCCAGGTGTCGCCGGGCGACGCGCCGATTGCCGGCCCGCGCGGTGTGGTCGGCCACGACGTCGTCCTCGAGACGCGCGCCAACTGCACGGCGATCGACCGCGCGGATCGCGCCGTCGTCCTTGGCGACGGGCGCCGGCTGCACTACGACGCGATGGTGATCACCACCGGTTCGACCGCGCGCGAACTCGCGCTGCTGCCGCTGGGGCTGCCGGGCGTGCATTACCTGCGCACCGAGGCCGATGCCCGCAGCCTGCAGGAACATCTCCGTCGCGGCCGCAATCTCCTCGTGATCGGCGGCGGGCTGATCGGGCTCGAAGTCGCCGCGTCGGCGGCGACGCTCGGCGTCAATACCACGGTGCTCGAAGTCGCGCCGCTGATCCTGGCGCGCGTGTGCGACGAGCAGACCGCGGCCGTCATCCACGCCGCACATGCACGGCGCGGGGTCGACATTCGCGTCGGCACGACGCTGCAATCGGCCGCGCCCCAGGCGGATGGACGGATCGTCGCAATCACCGGCACCGGTGATCAATTGATCGCCGACTTTGTCGTGGTCGGGACCGGGTCAAAGCCCGACGACGCACTTGCCGCGGCTGCCGGCCTCGCAACCAGCGACGGCATCGTCGTCGATGCGTACTGTCGCACGTCGGACCCGGCCATTTTCGCCGCCGGCGATGCGGTGCGCTTTCCAGGCCCCGCCGGCCTCGTGAGGCTGGAAAACTGGCGCCACGCGCTGGATCAGGGCGCGGTCGCCGGCCGCAACGCCGCCGGCGCCTCCGATATCTACACGACCGTGCCGTCGTTCTGGTCGGAGCAATACGATCTGTACATTCAGGGCGTCGGCTGGCCGGCGCAGAACGACGGCGTGCGGGTGCATCGGCCGCTTGGCGGCGACGCCCTGCTCGTCTTCGAGACCTGCGATGGATGCCTGACCTCCGCGATGGGCATCAACGCGCAGCGCGATCTGGCCGCCGCCCGGCGGCTGATCGAACGGCGCGTCCCGGTCGATCCCACAGCGCTGGCGGATCCCGCGCAGCCGCTCGCCGCCATGCTCAAGCGTTGATCAGACCATCGACTTTCGAGTGATCTTCCGGCAGGCGTCGAGTCCCGCGTACGCGCGCACGGGTGCCGCGACCAGGAACCGGTATCCCTCGTCGATCACCCGCTGAGCGTTGTCGGCGTCGACGTGCGGGTGGCCGCACGCCACGTGGTGCTCGTTGCAGATTCGCCGGATGGCGGTCATCGCTTCGACGACGGCCGGGTGGTGGTACTGCCGCGGACAGCCGAGCTGCTGCGACAGGTCGCCTTCGCCGATCAGCACGACGCCAATCCCCGGCACCTCGCGCAGCATCGCCGGCAGGTTGTCGATCGCGATGACGTCTTCGCACATGATGATGACCAGGATCTCTCCCGACGGGTTCAGCGGCCAGACGTCGGCTCTCGCGTAGTACTCCTGTGCGGTCACGCCCCAGTACCGCGCGGCCGTGGCCGGCGAATCGCCGCGCTGGCCCTGAGGCTCGTACGCCGCCGAGGATTTTGGCCGGGGATAGCGGCACGCCGCCACGGCATTGTAGGCCTCGTCGACCGTGCTGATGTGGGGCCAGACGACGCCGTAGGCGCCGACGTCGAGCACCTGCTTGGCGCACCACTGGTTCATTTCCGCGCCGTTCGGCGGAATGCGGATGATCGGCGTGACTGCCGGCGGCAGCGTGCCCTGCTCGACGATCTGCCGGCGGTTCAGCATGTATTGCAGGCAATCGCGCAGATCCTTGATGTCGTACGCGTTGTGCTCCGCTTCGAAGATGACGCCGTCGTACGGCGCCACCGACAACGCGACGGCGTTCTCGATCGTCGGCGGCGTGAATGCCGTAACCGGAATGTCCCCACTCTCGAGCGCGCGAATGACCGTGTTCAAGCGCGGCGTCGCAGCCATGCTGGCTCCTTTTCGACCATGTTACGATACGCGCCGCCAAGCCGGGTCATCTCGATCAAAACCGGCGATTGAAGAGCCGTTCGGCGTTGCGCTGATAGATCTTCTGGCGCACCGTTTCGTCGACGTCGAGGCCGTCGATGATCCGCAACGTTTCCCGGATGTACAAGGGACCGCCTTCCGGATCGAAGGGAGCGTCGGACGCAAACACCACCTGATCGGGTCCGAAGAAGTTCAGACCGCACGAGGTCGCGGCCCTGCTGCCGAAGACGGCCGTGTCGGCCCAGAACATCTTGAAGTAGTCGTACGGCCGTTTCCGCAGCGACGCGAGCAGCGCGCCGTAGTCCTCGTCCGCGGTCCGGGCGCCGAGCTGGTCCAACCCGTAGCCGACGCGACCTTCGAAATACGGAATCATCGCGCCCAGATGGTGCGCGACGATCCGGATCTCCGGGTGACGATCGAACAGCCGCGAAAACACCAGCCGCTGCATTGCCGCGCTGGTCTCGTACGGCCAGCCGAAGGTCCACCAGATCTCGTACTTCGACCGGTTTTCGCCGGGGTAGTCGGCGAAGCCCGCGCCGCGGGCCGGGTGCAGCAGGATCGGACAACGCAGCCGGTCCGCCGTCTCGAACAGCGGCAGGAACCGCGGATCGTCGAGCGGCAGGCCGTTGACATTCGAGAACACCTGGATGCCCAGCGCGCCGAGCTGGGTGACCGTCCGCTCGACCTCGGCGACGCTCTCGTCCGGATAGTTGAGCGGCAGCGACGCGATGAACCCGGGAAACCGATCGGGGTGGCGGCGCACAAGATCCGCCATCGAGTCGTTGGCGAGCGCCGCGAGGTCGAGCGTGATTCGGCGATCCGGGTTGATCGATTCAATCGGCGGCGCCGACAGCGACAGGATCTGGCGGTAGTCGGGCCCGAACTCTTCGAGCATCCGGAAACGCACGTCCAGATCGTGCAAGAACGGAATGTGGAGCCACCGTTTGATCGCGCCCTTGTTGACGACCACGTCTTTGAGCCGCTCGAAGAACGGCTTCGGGAAGATGTGATTGAAGACGTCGATTTTCAGCATCGTTCAATGTGTCCTGTCGCGACGGCTGCCAGCTGCGCCGGGTCGCCCGGCGGCGTGTTGCCGCGCCAGACGACGTGCAGATCGGGCCGCAAGAGGATCAGGTCGTAGCCGTACACGTCGCGAGGGCGCTCCTCGTCGATGGTCAGCATCTCAAAGGGTGCGTGGAGCTCGCGGATGGCTCGCTCGATGCCGCTCGCGTCGGCGGTCGAGCCGCCGAGCCGCAGCAGCGTGTAGCCTTCGCCGATGATGTCGTGCACCGAGCGCCCTTCGTTCAGCCAGACGTGTGGCAGCCGCGCCCCTGGCCAGGTCGTCGGCACGTATTCGCGGAACAGGTGCTCGGGCCCGCCGGGCTCGTCCCAGATGATTGGCGATCCGACGTAGCGATATCCCAGTTCGGCGCCGATCATCTCGTTCGTCTTCCTCTGCTCGACGTCCGCAACGCGCGCGAGATTGTCGCGCGTCGCCTGCCCGTCCGGCGTATCGTCACGGATGTTGGGCCGATGCTGCGAGCGCCATTTGCGCCGGCCGAGCGACGCATAGCGCGAGGCGCCGAGGTTGCGGTCGCCGACCTGACGCCGTTCGATTTCGTACGACGCCAGAAGATTCGGGCCGCCCCAGCCGCGAAGCACTGCGTCGAGCTTCCACGACAGATCGATCGCGTCGCCGACGCCGGTGTTCATGCCCAGCCCGCCGGTCGGTATGACGAGGTGGACGGCATCGCCGGCGAGAAACACGCGCCCGGCGCCGTAGCGATCGGCGAGCAGGAGATTCTGCTTCCACTCGCCGACGTACAGCATCCGATACGGCACCGCCAGCCCGATGGCCCGCTCGAATTGCTTGTCCATCTGGTCGGGCGCCTCGACCGTCGCGTGCAGCGTCCAGTGCCTGGTCGAGTCCTGCATGATCAGGAACGTCGACTGCGCGTCGGCGATGTGGTAGTGCCGCCCCTTTCCCGGCCCGCCGTTAATCGGAATGCGATCGAACAGGTCCGGCGCGTGATACAGCGCCTGATACAGGCGCAGCAGGTTGCCTTCCCCGCGAAGCTGAATCCCGAGCTGCTTGCGGACGGGGCTCGAGCCGCCGTCACACCCGACGATGTAACCGGCCCGGATGTCGGCCATCCTCCCGTCCGGATCGCGCACGTGCGCGGTCGCGCCGTCGGCGTCCTGCGAGAGGCTGACGAATTCGTGGCCGTAGTGCACGGCGACACTGGGAAGGCCTTCGGCCACCGACTTCAACAGCGGCTCGAGCGTGTACTGCGAGATGAGCTGATATGGCTCGCGCGGCATCGAGCCGTCGTCGCAGGCGGCAATCTGCTTCTGTGCCTCGGCCACCGACGGATACGGCAGCCGCAGGAGCGGCGGCTCGTTCATCGCCAGCGCGATGTAGACATCCATCGGGATGTCGCGATCCAGGCCGGCGGCGCGAACCTTCTCCGCCAGCCCCATGCGCCGGAAGATCTCCATCGTCCGCGCGTTGCACCGCTCCATCTTCGGGAGGAACTCGGGCGCCGGCTTCTTCTCGATCAGCGTGCAGCGGACGCCCCGCCGTCCGAGATCGATCGCCAGCGTCAGCCCGACCGGTCCGGCGCCGACGACGAGCACCTCTGTCGTCATGTGGTCATGTGCCGGCCAGCGGGCCTTCCATCGGCCGCACGTCGTAGGAACGGCCGGCCCGGTGGCACCAGAACTCCCAGGCCCGTTCGAAGGTGAACGAGCTGCGCGAACGTAGCACCGCGGCGACTTCGCCCTCGCTGAGAAACGTGATCTCTCCGAGCGCGCCGGCCTTCATCTGGAGGTCGGCGTTCAACTGGAGATAGATCGAGTTGAAGACTACCTCGCGCAGCGACGCGCCGGCCACGACGCACCCGTGCCCGCGCATCAGAATCACCGGACGATCGGTCAGGGCCGCGGCCAGATCGCGCGCCATCTCGATGGTGGTGACGAGCAGGTTCGTGTCGCCAAAGCGGGTGCGCGAATCCCACGTGGGAATCCGCATGCCGATGCCGGCGCACATATGCATCACCGGCGACAGCGGCGCCTTGGTGACGCTGAACGGGATGACGCTGGGACTGTGGTGATGGACGACCGCCAGGACGTCGGGCCGCGCGTCATACACCGCGCCGTGAATGAACCGCTCGGCGTAAGGCTTGCGCCCCGCCGGATTGACCGAAGAGCCGTCGCCTGCGAACTCCATCAGGTCTTCGATCTCGATGCACTGCGGGGCGCGGGCGCGCGACAGCAGATAGTGATCGGGCCGATCCGGATGCCGGATGCTGACGTGCCCGAACGAGTCGACCACGCCTTCCCGTGCCAGAATGCGATTCGCCGTGACCAGCTCGTCGAGCGCCTGCGCGAGTGTCATCGCGCGGCATTATGGAGCAGAATGAATGGTATGACCAAACGCCTCAAGACCGCGCTGGTCAAGCGGGGGCAGACCCAGCCGCTGATCGACGGTACGGTCCAGCCCCGCACCTGCGAGCTCGCCTTCGAAGACGTGCCGGTCATCATCAAGGCATTCCGGCGCATGGTGCGCGGCCTCGAGTTCGACGTCTCCGAGATGGCGATGACGACGTATCTCTCCGCCCGCGAGCACGGCAAGGCGTTCACCGCCATTCCGGTGTTCCCGATGCGCGCGTTTCACCACGGCGCCATCGTCTACAACACCAACGCGGGCATTCGCAGCCCGAAGGATCTGGAAGGCCGGAAGGTAGGCGTGAACCGCGGCTACACGGTGACGACCGGGTTGTGGGCGCGCAGCATCCTGCAGCATGAATACGGCGTCGATCTCAGCAAGGTGACCTGGGTCCTCTCGGGCGACGAGCACGTCGCCGAGTATCGGCCGCCCGCCAACGTCGTCTCGATCGAGCCCGGCCGGACGTTGGAGGAAATGCTGACGGCGGGAGAGATCGCGGCGGCGATTGGCGTCCAGGTCGATTCGCCCGACGTCAAGCCGCTCATCCCCAACGCGCCGGCCGCGGGACTCGACGCGCTGCGCCAGCGCGGCATCTACCCGATCAATCACACCGTGGTGGTGAGAAACGACGTGCTCGACGGCAACCCCGACCTCGGGCCGGACCTGTTCGACGCCTTTGCCGACGCCAAGCGGATCTACGTTCACTCGCTGAAGCACGGCCGCGCCGAGGGCGCGGACGAGACGCACCGGCGGGTCATGGACATCACCGGCGATCCGCTGCCTTACGGAATCGAGCCGAACCGCCGCACGCTCGAGGCGATCGTGCAGCACTCGGTCGAACAGGGGATCCTGTCGCGGCCGGTCGCGATTGAAGATCTGTTTCCGCGGAATACGCGCACACTCACGGCGTGACCGCGTCGAGGAACTCCAGCAGCCGCGCGGGCGTGTTCGCTTCGGTCTGCTCCGCCGGGGCTACATCCCAGTACTGCGCCCTGGGCAAGCACTCTTCGAGGTACCTGGCCGCGGACGTCGCATGCGAGGCGTCGCGGCCCGGCACGACCAGCGCAGGGATGTCCAGGCGCAGCATGTCTTCCGGCTCCGCGCCTGGGGCGGTGTCGCGGTCGAGCAGCGATCGCGCCATTCCGGCGACCAGACCGAGGTACCGCTCCACGTTCTGCTTCGCGTACGATTCGGCGAACGCCGGATCGCGCCGCAGCACCGACACCCAGGGCCCGCCGCGCGGATCCTCGCCGAACGACTTGCCGCCGCCCCTCGCCAGCGCCACGACCTGCTCGAGCCCGTTCTGCTTCACGTACGCGAGGTGCTCGGCGAATCGCATCTGACCGTTGATCCGGTACTTGACGCCGCCGACCGGCCAGAACAGCAGCAGGCTCAGCGTCGCCTCGGGATGGGCCACGCCGAATGCGACGGCCGGCGCGCACCCCATGCAGCCGCCCAGGATGTGTGCGCGATCGATATTCAGATGCTGAAGCAGCCCGAAACCCTGCTCGACGTAGTGCGCCCAGGTCACGCGCTCGACGCGGCCGCCCGACTGCCCTGTTTCCCGGCGGTCGAAGACGATGCAGGTGTAATGCCGCGATAAGTGGTCGACGATCTTGATTCGCGCGTAGACGCCGAGCGTCGTCCACTTGTCCAGCGTCGCGTCGAAGCCGCCGGGCGAGAACATCAGCAGCGCCGCGCCCTTCCCTCTCACCTCGTATCGCGTCGTGATGCCGTCGATGATCGCGTCCGCCAAGCCGACCTCGCTTCGTGATTCGCTCAGGATTTGCGGCCGGCCGGCGCCGCACCCCGAAGCTGCCGGCCGGCGCGCACATCATCGCATAGCGTCTGGATCGCGGCGAGCGCGGTCTCGGCCACGTTCGCATAACGCTCCGTCGCATCGCCGACGGCCGAAGCGAGGTAGCCAATCGCCGGGAACACGGCGCGAACGCGACCATCCAGCCACGGCCCGCCGCCGAGTCCGCCGATGACAGGGATTCGGACCGCGCGGACGACGTCAGGACCCGTGACCGGCCCGGAATATCGGAAATCGAGCAGCGACGCGCCCGCCTCCTCCAACCGCCTCGCTTCATGCACGAGACGATCGGCGTCCGGCGCCCCGGCGTCCGTCGCGAATTGCGCCCACACCGAAATGCCGGCACCAGCGACCGCCCGCACGGCGTCGTCGGACGAAGCGCCGGTGTCGATCTTCACGAGATCGGCGCCGCCTTCCTCGACCAGCCGGCTCGCGGCGCGGACTGTGCCGTCGGTGCCTTCCTGCAGCGGACCGAATGGAACGTCGCAGCTCACCAGCGCGCGCGCGACGCCGCGCCGGACCGCCTGGCAGACGAGCACCATCTGATCCAGCGTGACCTCCGTCTCGGTGCGATGCCCCCAGACGTTGATCCCCACCGAATCGCCGACCGAGACGATGTCGACGCCGGCGCGATCGACGATCTGCGCCATCTGATAGTCGTAGACGACCACGCCGACGATCTTGCGGCCGTCCCGCTTCATCTGCTGGAGCGCGGGCAGCGTCACGTTGCCGTCCATCGTCCTCCCGTCGGGGCGCGGACGTCCACGCCGCACCGTATCGATTCGGCGTCACATACTACGCGATCAAAACCGCGCGTTGATCCATCGCGTCACGTAGTCGAAGAAGTTCTTCTGGCTGTTCGAGTACTGGCCGGGCGTCGCCTCGCAGGCGCTACACGGCGTCGTTCCGTGCGTCGCGCCTTCGATCACGACGAAGTCCTTGTCGGCGCTGGCGGCATCCTCGAAGTGAATCTCGCTGTCGCGAATGAAATAGTGGGCGCCCATGGCGGTGATGAGGATCGGGATCGAGAGGGCCCTGACGGCACAGCGCGTCGAGTTGTTGCTCGAGCACCAGTCCAGATCGTCCAGCGAATCCCTGGCACGGATGGCATTCGCGCTCAGGAACGACCGCAGCGTCATCACCCTTGTGCCGCCTTCGAAGCTCGCGTTGCGTCTGTCGTAGCCTCGCGCGGGCTGGCGGACGCTGTCGACGATCTGCGTGACCACGGCGCCGTCGTTCTTCAGCAGCTTCCGCGGTTTGAGCGTGCCGTGATGGATGCTCGGATCCAGCTCCATCAGGCGCGCGCCCTCGAACCGCGTGACGATCATCGCATCGTCGTCGGGATAGTGCGCCGAGCCGGTCTTCATGCCGTTCAGCTCGGCCCTCGCCGCATCGATCAAGCGGTTCATCCGCGCGGCCTGCGCAGCGAAGTACTTCTTCTTGAACGCCTCTGAATAGCGCGCGGCGCCGTCCTTGTACCCGTTCGCGGGATTGAACGGATCGAGCGCCGGATCGATCTTCTTCGGGTCGCGCTCGTCGACCACGGCGGGATTGAGGCTCCGCAGGCCGTTGACCGAGACGCCGGGATGCGCGTCGACGAGAATCAGACCGTCGGCTTTCGGCAGGCCGTCGAGGGTGCGGTCGCATTCGACCAGCTTGTTGGCGCCACGGCAGTAACTGGAGCCTTTCTCCGCGACCGCCTGGTAGAAACTCGTCGCCGGACCGCCGCCGCTGTGGCCCCACAGCACCACCCGTGTGATCCCAGGTTGCTGTCGCAGGAATTCGACGCCCGACTTGACGTCGAGGGCGTTGGCCTCGAAGCTGACCGCCGCCTCGTTGTTGTCGGACCGCGGGTTCATGGCGAGCACCAGGAATCCGCGCCGTGACAGCTCGCGCGTTGCCGGGTGGGCGAGGAAGTTCGATGTGCGATGAATCAGGAGGACCGCGACGTGCGGCGGCGCACCGCTGTCCGGCTTGTAGAGCGCGCCCTTTACGGCGCTCGGCGAGAACTGTACGTAGGTCGGGCTGCTCTGCGCGAACAGCGGGCCAGCGAGCGCGAGCCCGCAGATCGAGACCAGCATGCTTCGATGCATATGCCTGCCACGCGCCCTTCTTACGCGAACCATTCAAGGCCTCCCGGCTTCCACACCTGGTTCGACTCCGGCCGCAACAGGTTCCGGATCAACGCGCCTCATCAGTGTGTGTGACTACCGCAGTACGGCACTTGATGGTTTGCGCCATTGATGTCGCCGAGAACCATATCACTCGACGCTGGCGAGGAACGTGTTCTCAGCACGTGAGAGCGGCCGAGCTCTGGAGGCCGAGGGAGCATCACACTTCGAGCAGTGATAGTTGTCGCGCCGATCGTTTTCGCCCCTGATAGCGTCGCATCACCGGCGCTTGACTTAGAGGGTTGGTTGGTCCGTAGACGAGAGCGTGGAATCGGATCCTGCGTGCGCCTGAATTGCACCTGTTTAGAAGGTCTTGGGACGAAACTGGGGGGCGAAAAGCGAGGTGGAAGGCACCGTCAGAAAATTGGATGCCCCAACTCCTTTGATTTCAGCATTTTGGTGTGGCGGAGAGGGTGGGATTCGAACCCACGTGCCGGTTACCCGACAACACGCTTTCGAGGCGCGCCCGTTACGACCACTTCGGTACCTCTCCGTTGAGGGAATCGCGTTGAAGCGGACCCAA
>Ga0111538_10009371_pt1 | contig 13082 bp, 10 predicted proteins | sample SoiMethybrSBSTD1_FD_79669 | JGI IMG/M metagenome (GOLD analysis project Ga0111538, IMG submission 79669) | Bulk soil microbial communities from a Populus tree surrounding site in Tennessee, USA - Soil MetaG P. TD hybrid SBSTD1 (version 2)... | ecosystem: Environmental > Terrestrial > Soil >...
CAGATCGCGACGAACATACGGAAGTCCGGCGTGCTGAACCGCCTTCCAGAACTCGCCTGTCTCGGCCGGCGGACCCTCGTTCCACTGCGTGAAAAAGGTGGTTTCCAGACCCCTCAGCCCGCTTTCCGCTTTGAAGCCATGGTTCGCGCTACCGAGGTACCGATGGTCCGCCAGGCCCGAACATCATGTACGCGATGACAAGCACAAGCACGACTGCACTTCCGAAGAGCAGCATCCTATTCCGATCCACCGCAACCTCCCTCATCACTCAAACACAACCACCCTACCATCTCTCTGTAGTCGTCCCACTACCGGCGGCAATAGTCGCGCGCCGATCAGACCGCATGCGTAAAAAAGCCTGGATCAGCGTGCGTTCTAAGTTCAGTTGGCTCGGCCGCCGGCGCCAACCTTGGGCGGGTCTCAATCCTGCCCACAAGGCCTTGATGAAAGGTCGCGGCGGCACTTCTCTCCAGCAAGGCGGAAGCCTATCAATGGTGCGACGACAGTTGCACGCTGCTGAACAGCTCCCTCGACCAGTTCGATGCCCGCCTCGTACAATGGCCCACCCTGCGAGCAAAATACGCCAAGAGAGCCGAGGTGGCACAGGCCACCGGCAAAATCGCAACGCCGCTGCGGCGACACCCAGGGGCGGGCTCTTCATCGAGGCCAAGGACGCGCTTCGTGCGCGCGCCAACATCGACCCCCGTCTAGGCAACCGCGAACGCGTTGTGCTGAATCATGTCCTGCGGTTCATCAACCACGACCAGGGCTACGCTTGGCCGGGCTATGCGCGCCTGGCCGCCGGGCTCAGGATGACAGTTCGTTCGGTGCAGGAGGCAGTCACGCGCATCGTTGCTGGAGGGTACCTCGTGCGGATAACGACCCACCGCAACCCTGATGGTCGGGTTGGCGTGGCCTTCGCCATGATACCTCCGGACGACATGACCTGGGCCGACCTGATCGAAGGGGACCGCATCGCGATTGGTCACGACGCAGCGACCGCGCGTCCGTCCGAGACCGAGCTCTACTGCCAAAGCTCCGAAGACCCGCCAGAACCTCGCGTCGACACCGGGCCCCTTGAGAATGACCACTGAGGTGGGGACACGTGTCTGGAAGTGCCCCCACCTGACTGGGACGGGTGGGGCCACGACTTCACAGGGGACACTACTTACGGAGACCGTAGCAGCAGCGGTGGGGTGTACCCGAATGGTGTCGATACAGGCTCAGCCGCCAGGACCCTTGAAGACTGGCTGACCTCAGTCGTCGCCTTTCCCGAAGATATCGTCGAGCGCTGCCATGTAGCGGCGGACAAGGGTGTTGGGGGCAAACCGCTCACACTGTTGGCACAGAAGCTTGATACTGCCCGATCTCAGGGGATGACCGACACCGACATCCACTTGTTGCTGCAGGATGCAGCCAGCCGCTTGTGTTATCGGGGTAAGGACGTCCCACCGCTCAATCTGCAGGACATACCGCCCGGCAAGTGTCTGTCGAAGCTGTTGGCGAAGGTCATCCTGCTGCTCGGCGATGAGCACGGAATCCAAATGCCTGAGTACCCTGCAATGAAGCGCCGAGCCGAGGAGGCCAAAGCCAAGCGGAAATCTGCACTGCTGACCAAGCCGAACACCAATCCGTACGCCGAAGGCCGCGGTAAGCGTGATCCCGCTGCGTGGTCTCGGGCGGAAGATGATACGCTGCCATAGATTGACCGCGAAGCATCTCCCGACCAACGGCGCCAAAGGCGTTCATCCCCGGGATCGCTTCCTCCCTGTCTCCCGCTGGACCATGTGCCGGGGTAGCGGCGTGAGGTGGCATTTGCTGGCGGGCATTCGTCGGCTCGCCGCTTGCCGCAGAAGAGCGCGATGCCTACTGAACGTGCTCTTGTCTGGGCAATGTCAGCGCCACCAGAACCGCCAGCAGGTTGGCGCCGCCGGCCACGATCACTGCCATCTCGTAGCCGCCGGTGAGATCATACAGGCGCCCTGCGAGGACAGGCAGCGTGATCGCGGCAAGACACCAAGCGATGTAGGTGCAGCCAGCGATGCGGCCGAAGTCGACCTTCGGCCAGTAGGAGGCCACGGCCGCGACCGTGACGCCCGAGATGAGGCCATAGCCGACGCCGATCAACCCCAAGGTCAGAACCGCCATCTCTGGTGATGGCTTCACGGTCAACGCGATTGCACCGAACAGCGCGATGGCTTGCGCGCAGGCCGCGACAAGGGGCACCCGAAACCGGTCGGTCAGCCAGCCGCCCAACAGGCGAGCCACGGCAATAGCCGCCGTAATGCCGGTAGTGGCCAGCACTGCCGCCGACGTGCTGGCCCCGAAAGCAGCAAGCATGGCGGCCGCTTGACTGAGGACCATGAGTCCTGCGGACGCGGCCAAGAAGAATACGCTGAAGAGCTTCCAGAAAGTGGGTCGCAAGCTCGATCGGATGACTGTCGCTTGCGACGCTGTCGCGGGATCGGTCCTTGCCAGAACCACGCCGGCATGCGCGACAAGGAGCGCCCCCGCAAGTGCCGCCCCGCCCACCACGGTCGCGAGGGCGGCGAGCGTTGGGCGCACCCCTGCCCACGCGAGGCCCAGGCCAAAGGCTGGAGCGGCCAGCATGGCGCCGAGTGGAAACAGGCTAACGAGATAGCCGTTGACGAGGCCGGGCCGGGCGAGGGGCGCCGCATTCACGCACTGCTGTACCACGACGTAGGTCATCCCGCCGCCGGTGGCGAATACCACCCCATAGCCGAGGACGAGCCAGCCAAGCGTGGGGGCGACGGCTGCGAGGAGGACGCCGACAGCAGCAAGTGCTCCTGTTAGGGCCATAAGAAGAGATGCGCGAACCCAGCTGAACAGTAAGGGTCCGAGGTTGGTACCAACCGTGAAGAACACCGCCGATATCCCGAACACAGCCGCAAGATCAGAGCGACTGGCCTGGAGGAGCTGTTCCAGCGGGGCCACAAGAACGCTGAACGCATAGATCGAGCCGAGGGGCAGGCTTACGATGGTCGCGGCGGCGAGGGCTGCACCGGGCCGGCCTTGCACGCCGGCATGCTCGCCGCAAACCTCGTCCGCGCTGCGGACAGGCCTTTCAAGTTGCCGCGGCGGGCTAGGCGGGGTGCCCACGAGTGTTCCCCAGGTAACATCCTGGTCCTCCTTAGCCCACTACTTGGTAATTCCCAACGAACTCGCCACAGCCTAAGGCACGATCTCCTCGTCGAAGGAGGACCTATGCAACGGCCATTTCGTTGGGCCTCACCCTGTTGACGTCTTGGCGACTGCCCGTACCGCGTCGGGCATGTAGCCACGCCGAATTTTCTCGACACACGTCATTGATCAAGGGGTCAGACCTTCGCTGGCTCCCCGGGAGCCTGGCACGGGTACCTATCGCCCGAATCGTGAAGTGAGACGGCATAATCGGGCAAGGGATGCTTGCTACCCCCTTGTGCGTGCGCAGCCAGCCCCCGCCGATTCTACCGGGCCACTCGAGAGATGCGGGCGGGACGCTACGATAATGCTGTGCGGCAAATGCGGATGACTCGGCATCTGCGACATCGCGGAGTGCTCTGCTACCTGTTGCCTGTCGTAGGCTTTGCCAAGTTTGTCCGGGACGGAACGTGTCATGGCAGCAGCACAGGAGCCGGCGCGCCGAGATTTTATCATTCAGGCGGCGCAAACCTTCGTTGGCGTGGGCAGCGCGATGGCAATCTGGCCGTTCGTTGATCAGATGAATCCCAACAGGGGAACGCCTGGACCCGAGGTGAAAGACGTCGATCTGCGCCCAATCCGACTAGGTGAGACGATTTCGGTCCAGTGGAGGGGCATGCCAATCCTAGTGCGGAATCGCACGCCGGAGGAAGTTCACATCGCCCGCAGAGTTTCCGTCTCTGGACTTCCAGATCCGCTTGCCCGGAATGAAGCGTTGCCAAAGGCGGCGCGAGCAGACGACCGTAACCGCACGAAAGAGGGCCATGACAACTGGCTCGTTGTGGTGGGGGTGTGCACGCACATGGGGTGCAACCTCAGATCCCAGGACAGCGGATCTGCGGCCGCGACAGGTGAAGGGTGGGTTTGTCCCTGCCATGCGGCGCGCTTCGATCTGTCGGGGCGAGTTGTGGGTGGACCGGCGCGCACGAACCTTGCAGTACCTCGCTACAACTTCGTAACGGCTACCCGAATCCGAATTGGCTAGCCGCCTTGCTAGGCTTGACCCACTCCACCCGGGCTATTCATGCTGATGTACGGAGCCCGCCCGCTGGGGGTGCTCCGCCATCCCTCGACACACGTCGCCGTACAAGCGCGCGGTGTCTGAGAGGGCTCACTCTACTTCGCGGCGCGCCACGGACCGGGAACGTGACGTGATACGATGATTTCTAACAGCCACCGCGATCCCACCAACACGCCTGTCCACGACGAAAGACCGAAAGGCTGGTGCAGAGAAACGGACACGGGGATTGTGCGTCAGGGCGTGGGTCTATCTCCTCTGGTTCTCGGCCTCTCTTAGGAAGCATCCGCGTGCGTCGCACCGGCTCATGCGCGGCGAGAAAAGTGCGTCGCTCGGCACCCACTGACCATGCGGCCGCAATCCTTGACGTGACCCGGCGCTTTCCGACGGGAAGGTGTGATACCTGATATATTCCCGCTGGGGGCATGCTTCTGAGAGCAAAATTGACCAATCGATAGATTCCACCGAGCGGCACCCTTTCCCCCACCGCCTATCGCCAATCGGCCGGGTGACTTGCCGGCTTGTAGATAGGCGTGCGATCCTGCCCTCCAGAACGGCCGTCTGAGGATCAACACGCACCCGAATAGGTTGTCAGCGATGCGCCAAAAACATCGTCGCGCACTTCTTGCCAGTATCGCAGCACTCGGTCTTGCCAGCGGCATTGGCCTGTGCAAAAGCGATGCCGTCGCCCAGTCCGGTCCCTCCCGCTTCGTCTTCGCCAACGAGAGCGACTATGACACGGTCGATCCGCACGTGGCCTTCGACGTCGGTCGGGTTGCCGTTCGGCTCAATGTCTATGACGGCCTGATGCGCTGGCAGAAGAACCCCGCCGTGCTCGAGCCGTGGGTCGCCGAAAGCCATACGATCTCATCCGACGGCCTCACCTACACCTTCAAGATGAGGAAGGGCGTCAAATTCCACGACGGCAAAGAGGTCAACGCTTCGGACGTTGTCTACTCGATCGAGCGCATCCTTGCGTTGGGCAAAGGCGCGGCCTCGCTCTTCAAGTCAATGATCGCTTCAGGTAGCGCCAAGGCAGTCGATGACTACACCCTTGAATTCAAACTGACCAGGCCGTCGGCGATCTTCCTCGCGATCGTCCCGGAGATCCACATTGTCAATTCTGCGCTGGTGAAGAAGAACGAGGTCAACAACGACTGGGGCGGCGCTTGGCTCTCGAAGAACAGTGCCGGCTCCGGCGCCTATCGGATCACACAATTCGATCCGGCGATCGGCTTCGTCGCCGCCCGCAATCCCGACCACTTCAAGGGCTGGGGTCCGAAATTCCTCGACGAGATCGAATTTCGCGGCGTCAAGGACACCAACACGCGCGTTCTCGGCCTGATAAAGGGCGATTTCAACGGCATCGGTGGTTACCTGCAGACCGATCAGCTGAAGAGGCTCGAGGCTTCTGGAAATGCCAAGGTGCTCGACGCGGAATCGATGCGCGTCATGATGATGCAATTCAATACGACGCGCACTCCCCTTAATGACCCCGACGTGCGCCGAGCACTGAACCAGGCGTTCGACTATGACGGCTTCAACAAGAACATCCTCGGTGGCCTGGTCGAGCGCAATCCGACACCGCTGCCGAACACCATCTGGGGCAACCCCAAGGACGTAAAAGGCTACTCCTACGACGTGGAAGGAGCCAAGGCCCTGCTCGCCAAGGCTGCCGTCAAGATCGACCGGCCGCTTGAGATCCATTTCCTGACCGGTTTTGCCCAGAGCGAGCAGGCCGCCCAGCTGTACCAGAATGGCCTCTCCAAGATCGGCGTGCAGTCAAGGGTGATCGGCACACCGTGGCCGACCATTGTCGAGCGCTTCGGTAAGCCCGAAACGACGCCCGACATCTCCGTCTATTGGATTTCCACCTACTACGCCGACCCGCACAATTGGATCGGCGAGATGTTCCACTCCTCCAACGCCGGCACTTTCAAGAATGCACATCACTACAAGAACCCGAAGGTCGACGAGCTCCTCGACAAGGCGGTGCAGTCTACCGACCAGGCTACGCGCGCCAAGCTCTACGAGGAGGCAGTGCGCATCGTCGTTGCCGACGCGCCTGGCCTCTGGATCTACAACACGAAATGGTACGGTCCCTACTCGAAGAAACTGCAGGGCGTCGTCTTCTGCCCGATCGGCAACGCGCAGGAGATGCGCACTGCCTATTACGAGTAGACACCGAGATTGGGCCCCACTTCGCCCGACTGATTCGGTTCCCGGCCCTCGTGATGACGGGCAGAGCCACGCGGAATGCGCATTCTCGCCCTGATCGCCAAGCGCCTCCTGTGGTTCGTGCCGACAGCGGCGGGGCTGATTGCAGTTGTCTTCTTTATCTCGCGCGTGATTCCGTCCGATCCGGTGGCATTGCTCGCCGGCGAGACCGCGAGCCGTGAGTCGATCGAGGCGTTGCGCACCAAGCTCGGCCTCGATCGGCCTTTGCTTGTACAGCTCTTCGACTACTACCGTCAGTTGCTGCAGGGCGACCTCGGAACCTCGCTCTTCACGACGCGCCCGGTTTCCGAAGATCTGCTCGCGAGGCTGCCGGCAACGATCGAGCTGACGCTCGCTGCGATGCTCATCGCGGTCGTGGTAGGTGTTCCTCTCGGCGTCATCTCGGCGACGCGACGCAACTCGCCGCTTGATCATGTTCTTCGCATTCTCACGGTCGGCGGCTTGGCAATTGCCAGTTTCTGGTTGGCCCTTATCCTGCAGCTGACCTTCGCGATGAAGCTGGGGATTCTGCCGCTGCAGGGACGCATCACCGGCTTTCCGCCGCCGGCCGTAACCGGATTCATGACCATCGACGCCCTGCTTGCCGGACGCTGGGACCGGTTCACCAGCGCGCTCGCACACCTGACGCTGCCTGCCGTTACCCTCGCCGTTCCCGCGCTCGCCACGGTCGTGCGCTTCACGCGTGCCGGTGTGCTCGACACACTCGGCAAGTCGTTCGTCGTCTACCAAGACGCCATCGGTATCCCGCATTCATTGATCGTGTGGAAGTATGTGCTGCGCAATGCGCTCACCTCCACGGTGACGCAGATCGGCCTGCTCTTCGGCATTCTGCTCGCCGGGGCCGTGGTGATCGAGACTGTGTTCCAGTGGCCGGGCATCGGCACCTACGCTTTCGAGGCGATCCTGCAGTCCGACTACGCGGGGGTAATGGGTTTTACGGTTTATGCGGGCGGGATCTTCATGCTGGCGAACCTGCTCGTTGACATCGCACATGGCATCATTGATCCGAGGGGCGGCAGGACTTGACCGGCATGGCCCATGTTCTGCTCCGCCTTGCCCGCGACCGCTCCGCCTTGCTCGGGCTGATTCTCGTGGTGCTCGTCGTGCTGGCCGCTGTCCTCGCGCCCGTGATCTCGACGCATCCCGAGGCGGTCTGGGATATGAACCCGGCGAACCGGCTAAAGCCGCCGAGCGGAGAGTGGCTACTCGGTACCGACCGCATGGGAGCAGACATCTACAGTCGCGTGATCTACGGCGCTCGCATTACGCTTCTCATCGCCTTCGTTGCCGTCGGGACCTCGCTGCTGATCGGCGTGCCCATTGGACTCTGGGCGGGCTGGAACGACTTCTGGATTGGCGAAGCCTTGATGCGCATCTCCGATGTGTTCCTCGCCGTGCCGCAGATCGTCCTCGCCATAGCGATTGCGCAGACGCTCGGGCCCTCGATCGAGAATGTGATTCTCGCGCTTTCGGTGACCTACTGGCCTTGGTTTGCACGCCTGGTCTACGCGGAGGTTCGTGTCTTGAAGAACGAGACTTTCATAGAGGCGGCGATTGCCCTCGGTGTCCCGCAGTGGCGCATCGTGATGCAGCATGTGCTGCCGAACGTGGCCTCGCCGATCATTGTGCGCACCTCGATCGGCATGGGCTTCACGATTCTCACCGCCGCCTCCCTCGGCTTCCTCGGCCTTGGTGCGCCGCCGCCGGCGCCGGAATGGGGGCGCATGATCTCCGAGTCGCGCGAGTTCTTGCCCGAGGCCTGGTGGTATGCATTGGCGCCGGGTCTCGCCATCTTCGCAGTTGTCATGGGCTTCAACCTTCTTGGCGACGGCCTGCGCGACGTCCTCGATCCCCGTCTCAGGCGCGCCCATGACCGCTAGCATGCTGCTCGAGGTCTGCGATCTGCGCATCAGTTTCGCCACCGAGAGCGGTGTCTCGCGCGTCCTCGACGGCGTTAACCTGTCGATCGGGCGAGGCAGGATCATGGGGCTCGTCGGCGAGTCCGGTTGCGGCAAGACCACGCTTGCCCGGGCTGTGCTCGGGATTCTTGCGCCTAACGCGACAATCGAGGGCGGGGCAATTCGCTTCGACGGTCAAGATCTGCTCAGCATGCCGCGCCACCTCCTCCAGCGCGATGTGAAGGGTCGCCGCATCGCCTTTGTGCCGCAGGACCCCTACGGCGCTTTCAACCCGCTCTTCCGCATCGGCGCTCAGATCATGGAGCTGATGAAATGGAAGTCGCCGCGAAGGCAACAGGGCGAGCGCGGGCTTGGCACCCTGCTCACGTCCTACCCGCGGGCGCGCCGGCGCGCGGACCGGCAGGCGGCCCTCGCCCTCCTCGAGGAGGTGCAGATCCCCGATCCCGAGCGGGCCCTCCGCAAGCTGCCCGGCGAGTTCTCCGGCGGGCAGCGCCAGCGCCTGATGATCACGATGGCCCTGCTTACCGCTCCAGACCTCATCATCGCCGACGAGCCCACCACGGCCCTCGATGTCACGGTCCAGGCGCAGATCCTGAAGCTGCTGAAGTCGCTCGCGAAAGACCGCGGCGTCTCAGTCCTGCTGACGACGCATGATCTAGGCACAGCCTACGAGATCTGCGACGACATCACGGTCATGTACGCAGGCCAGGAGATGGAAACGGCGCCCGTTGCAGAGTTTTTCGCCAATCCGCACCATCCCTACACCGCCAGCCTGCTGGAGAGCCTACCCGATCCCACGCGAGAGATGCAGGAGATCGGCGGCGAGGTTCCGAGCCTGCTGTCACCGCCCACCGGTTGCCGCTTTCATCCCCGCTGCCGGCACGCGAGCGCACAATGCTCGACGGCGCGACCGTCAGTCTCGGGCGATCGTCGGATGGTGCGCTGCTTTCATCCGCAACCTCCGCGCCAGGAGGGTTGCAGCTAACAATGCAAGCGCCTCTGCTCCAGGTGTTCGACCTCCGGCGGCATTTCCCAGTGCACAACGCTTTCGGCCTGCGCACCGGGACTATCAAAGCCCTCGATGATGTGTCGTTCGCGGTGCAGCATGGCGAAACGTTCGGGCTCGTCGGCGAATCCGGCTGTGGCAAGACCACGCTCGGCAAGACGCTCGTTGGCATTTACAAGCCGACCGCCGGTCGCATCGTGTTCGAGACAACGGACATTTCGGGCCTTCGGGGCGCTGCGCGCGGTCCGGTCGTTCAACGCCTGCAATACATCCACCAGGATCCGGGCAGTGCGCTCGATCCGCGCTGGACCATCGGTCGCTCTCTCGATGAGCCCCTTGCGACACATACAGGACTGAGCCGAAGCGAGCGCGCGTCGCGGAGCCGGGAGATTCTGGCCGCAGTCGGCTTGCTGCCGGCACATCTGGACCTGTATCCACATGAGCTGTCCGGTGGCCAGCAGCGGCGTGTCGGGCTCGCGCGCATACTCATGCTGCGGCCGCGGCTCGTGATCCTCGACGAGCCCACGTCCGGGCTCGATGTCTCCGTGCAGGCGACCGTGTTGAAGCTTCTCCGCGAACTGCAGCAGGCCTTCGACCTTACCTACATCTTCATCTCGCACGACCTCTCTGTCGTACGCATCACCTGCGACCGCATCGCCGTCATGTATCTTGGCCGCATCGTCGAGATCGCACCAGCGCACCAGCTTTTCGCAGGGCCGTTGCATCCCTACGCCCGCTCACTTTTCTCGGCGATTCCCCGTATCGGCGGCAAGCGCGTCACCGATACGTTTGCGCTCGAGGGCGAGCCACCGGATGCTGCCAACCTGCCGTCCGGCTGCCGCTTTCGAGCCCGCTGCCCGCTCGCCGCACCGGTGTGCGCGGAGCACGAGCCGTTACTCACGCAGTTTGGCGACAAACATGCCGCCGCATGTCATTTTGCCGGCAAACTAGAAGGGGCTCGAACATGAACGGTCCTCAGCGGACACGTGTGCTCGTCACTGGTGCTGCCGACGGCATAGGCCTCGCGATCTCACGCAAGCTTTGCAACCTCGGCACGGCAGTCGTCTTGTGTGACAAGGACGTCGCTGCCCTGGATGCTACGGTTCGAAGCCTCAGCGGCCATGGGCAGGAGGCAATCGCCGTTGCAGGCGACATCACTGACACTGCGACGATTGCACGCGTTGCCGACGCGGCAGGGCCGCTCGACGGCCTCGTCAACTGTGCCGGGATCTACCCGGTGACGAACCTACTCGAGCTCACTGCCGACGAGTGGGACCGCGTGCTGTCGCTCAATCTTCGCACGCCATTCCTGATGACCCAGTCCGTGGTCCGTCGCATGATTGCAGACAAGCGCGGCGGCTCGATCGTCAACATCTCGTCTACGGCGAGTTCGCTTGCCCGCCCCGGCATCTCCCATTATGGCGCGTCGAAGGCGGGCCTAAATCAGTTGACGCGCAACATGGCGGTCGAGTTGGCTCCCTATGACATCCGCGTCAACGCTATCCTGCCCGGCGTCATCGAGACCCGAACGGTGAAGGCGGCCCTCATCACGTCCGCGGACAGGGCCGAAATGGCGGCGAAGCAGGCGCGGATCCCCATGCGCCGCCTCGGTCTGCCGGAGGAGATAGCGGAAATGGCTGCTTTCTTGCTGTCGCCGGCCTCTTCCTATTCGACTGGAGGTCTCTTTGTGGTCGACGGAGGGTTCACGCTCGGCATGGCCCGCTATTGAGGCTGGCTCATGAGACGGCGACCGCTTGCCACGAGCCGGCTGTCGGCAATCAAAAATCACGGCTAGGGGCTGATCCAAGAGGCCATGTCCATGTTCACACTCGCATCGTCCGAAGGCATCAGCGTCGGCATCGACATCGGAGGCACATTCACGGACGTCGTCCTGCGGACTCCGGAGGCGAGCCACATCCTCAAGGTGCCCTCGGTTCGCGCGGAGCCCGGTCGGGCGGTCATGGCGGCTCTCGATGAGATCGCCACCCGATTGTGCGTACCGACTGCCGCCATCACCAGCTTCGCGCATGGTTCGACGATTGCGACCAATGCCGTGATCGAGCGGAAGGGCGCACGCGTCGGCCTCGTCACCACGGAGGGCTTTCGCGACATCCTTGAGATCGGCCGGCAGATCCGGCGCCAGATGTACGACCTCAATCTCAAGCCGGAGACGCCCGGCTGGTTGGCGCCGGGCGTTCGTCGGATGGAGGTGCGCGAGCGCATCGGCCCGACAGGTGAGGTCTTGGAGCCGCTCGACGAGCCGTCCCTCGCCGCCGCTATCGACAAGCTCAAGGCCGAACGTGTCGAGGCCGTGGCCGTGGTGCTGCTCTTCTCGTTCCTCAATCCCGCGCACGAGCAACGTGTCCGCTCCGCGATCGAGGCTGCCATGCCTGGGGTGCCCGTCTCGCTCTCCTGTGAGGTCGACCCGGTCTTTCGCGAGTACGAGCGCACCGTCGTCACCGCATTCGACGCCTATGTGAAGCCAAGCGTGCACCGCTATCTCGCCGAGATGGAGCGCGATCTGGCCAAGACCGGCGTGCCGGCACCGCTGCAAGTCATGCAGTCGCGCGGTGGTCTGGCCAGCGGTGCCGTCGCGCGCCAGCGGCCGGTGCGCCTGTTCCTGTCCGGGCCGGCAGCCGGTGCTATTGGCGGCCTGGCGGCCGCCCGGGAAGCCGGCTTCCACAACCTCGTCACCATCGACGTCGGTGGCACCTCAAGCGATATCGCGCTGATCGACCATGGCCGTGTGCTTGTGCGGCAAGAGGCGGACATTGCCGGCTACCAGGTGAGGGTGCCAATGCTCGACGTGACGACGCTCGGCGCGGGTGGCGGCTCGATCGCTTGGATCGACTCAGGGGGGGGCCTCAGGGTCGGCCCCCAATCGGTAGGCTCCGATCCGGGACCTGCCTGCTACGGCCGCGGGGGCACCGAGGCCACCATCACGGATGCCTCTATCGCGCTTGGCCTGATCGACCCCGCCTACTTCATCGGCGGGGCGATGCGCCTCGATCAATCGTTGTCGCGACGCGCCGTTGAGCAGCGCGTGGCGAAGCCACTCGGCATGAGCGTCGAGGATGCCGCGCAGGGGATCCACCAGATTGCCAACGCGCATATGGCCGATGGCATCCGTTTGGTGTCGATCAACCGCGGCTACGATCCGCGCGAGTTTTCGCTGGTGCCACTCGGAGGTGCTGGCGGGTTGCACGCCGTAGCGCTCGCCATGGAACTTGACATCGAGCGCATAATCGTGCCGCGCTACCCGGGCGTGCTTGCGGCAGCGGGACTCCTCGAGGCACCGATCGAACACGAGGTATCGGGTGCTTTCCTGGCGCCTGTGGCAGACGCCAAACTCGCCGATCTTGCGGCCGCCGTGGCTGAGCTCGACGCGCGCGCCGAAAACCTGATGCGCGCCGAGCGGATCGAAGGCCTTACCCGTGTGCGGACCACACTAGCCGACGTCGGCTACATGGGCCAAAGCCACTACATCGAGGTGCCGATGGACCTTTCTGCTCCGGATCCACTAAGCCGCCTCTATCAAGCTTTTGAGACGGCACACGAACGGCTCAACGGCCACACGACGGGGGCGCCCGCCAAGATCGTCAATCTGCGAGTCGTGCACCGTGCCCACCGCCCGGCGCTCTCGGTCGGCGCCGAGCCGCCGCTGCAGGCCGGCCTTTCGCAGAAAGGCCGACGCCCAGCC
>Ga0111538_10009372_pt1 | contig 13082 bp, 10 predicted proteins | sample SoiMethybrSBSTD1_FD_79669 | JGI IMG/M metagenome (GOLD analysis project Ga0111538, IMG submission 79669) | Bulk soil microbial communities from a Populus tree surrounding site in Tennessee, USA - Soil MetaG P. TD hybrid SBSTD1 (version 2)... | ecosystem: Environmental > Terrestrial > Soil >...
AGCAACACGGAATACCAGCAGAAGCAAACCTTTATCTGGAGAGAGCGGTTGCAGCGCTACGATCGGGGATTTGTATATGTGAAGAACGAGGAATCAGTTAAAGATTTCGCAACCATACTTTCCCTCAAACACGATTTTGATTTTTACCGGATCTTCTCAAAGAAAGATGGATTTACTTTGACTCCAGTCATTTTATTTACCGCGGCAACTCAAACGTTCGGATTCAATACTTCTTATCAATATTCAATGAATGCTGTCCGTGCCAATCTACTGCCCAGTAATCAAAACATATCGGATCAATCAGCTTATCGCCCCCAATCGCTTTCACTAATTCTGAGAAGCGACTATAATATTCGCAACTTCTTTTTGATGCCGCAGTTTCTAATGGACTATTACATCCCCGAAACCGACAAGCATTTAAATTTCGGATATTCTCTCACTGCGGGATTTAATTTTTAACTTTACACATAGCCCAGTTAACAGAAATTTACCAGTACCGTTTTCCTGTTGGCATATTACTTGAAATTTTGTGGTAACCGTAAAACCATAAGTATGAACATGCACAAAAAGAAGGTTACTCTACTGCTGCTAACGATTACTGTAAGTACCCTCTCAATTGCCCAGGGCTTTCATGTTGGTGTAAAGGGTGGTGCCAATCTTTTTAAAGTTGATGGAAAATCTTTTGAAGAAGAATTCCAATCTGGATACACGCTGGGTGCATTCAGTGAAATCAACTTCAATAAGAAATGGGGTATCCAACCCGAGGTGGTTTGGAATCAAACAAACACTCGCACCAGTTCAAGCTTCAACGACATTTATCCCACTTCTACCCAGGACCTGAAAGATGTTAAATTGAATTACCTCAGTATTCCACTCCTGCTAACCTACAGACCGGCAAAATTTCTTTCTCTCCAGGCCGGACCCCAATTTGGAATCCTGATGGATCAAAACAAAAATCTTTTACAAAACGGACAGGAGGCATTTAAGAAAGGCGACTTTGCACTTTTAGCAGGGGCGCAGTTAAACCTGGGAGGAATCAAAGTTGGCGGCCGGTACCAGGTGGGACTTGCCAACATCAACGATATCGATAACCAGGATAAATGGTCAAACCAGGGTTGGCAATTGTACGCTGGTTTTAGGTTATTTTGACTAGGATGACTAGGATGAAAGGATGAAAGGATGATAGAAAGGAGAAAGCAAATCTTAGGAAAATAAAATTCGAATACAGTTTAGCAGCAGAAACTCCACACGGATCACAGCAATGTGATCCGTGTTGTTTTAATACGGGATCGCAACTTGATAATACTTATTCTCGGTTTGAAACAGGCAATTGGCAATTTTCGAAGCGTTACGTGCGTTCGATATCCGGCATCGTGTCAGTAAACCTCAATTTGGGTCTCTTGGCACTTTTCTTGTCCCCTATAGCATTCTTAATTATAAGTGGGATTTTCGCAATTAGGGTGTTATTTTGTCACTGAAACTGATAAACGTTGAGAAATTATTTGATGTCTCCTGAAGATGAAATGGACTTTATCCCCATTATTCCGCTTAATGAAAGTGAAGGTGATAACGGACAAGAACTAGAAATACCAGGAGAATTGCCTCTGCTTCCGCTCCGCAATACTGTTCTATTTCCCGGGGTTGTGTTACCGATTACTGTTGGTCGGGATAAAAGCATCAAAGCAGTCAATGATGCCTATAAGACCGACAAATTAATTGGCGTAGTAGCGCAAAAGGATAGTAACATCGAGGATCCCACCATCAGTGATCTTGAAGACGTAGGCACCGTTGCGAGAATTGTGAAGCTGATTAAAATGCCCGATGGAGGTACTACAATAATTATCCAGGGTAAAAAGAGATTCAAACTCGCCGCCATTACTACGGAGGATCCTTATTTCAAAGCATTGATTGAACAATTGATTGAAGAGGAGGCACCCAAGAGCCAGGATTTCGCGGCTTATGTTTCCAATATAAAAGACCTCGCCGCTCAAATCATCCAACTTTCTCCGAATATTCCATCTGAGGCTTCCATCATTCTAAAGAATATTGAGAATCCATCTTTTCTTATTCATTTTATTTCGAGTAACCTGAACACTGAATTGAATGAGAAACAAAAATTACTTGAGCTTAATCATGTCCAGGCCAGAGCAGACCTCTTAATGCAATTGCTTCAACGCGAATTGCAATTTGCTGAATTGAAGAACAAGGTCACTAACAAGACCAAAATGGAGCTGGATAAACAACAGCGCGAATACTTTCTTCAACAACAAATGAAAAGCATTCGTGAAGAATTGGGGGGAGACTCCAATGAGAGAGAAATAAAGGAGATGCAGAAAAAAGCCGAAGCCAAAAAATGGCCACAGGCTGCGAAAGATCTTTTTCAAAAAGGAGTTGAGCGGTTAGAGAGAATGCATCCAAGTACTCCGGATTATTCGGTTGTTTACAATCATCTTGATCTTTTGCTTGAGCTCCCCTGGCATTCATACACTGAAGATTTTTATGATTTGAAAAGAGCCAAGAAGGTTTTGGATCATGATCATTATGGAATGGATAAAGTGAAGGAGAGAATACTTGAATACCTCGCAGTGCTGAAACTGAAAGGTGATATGAAAAGCCCGATCCTTTGCTTTGTTGGACCTCCCGGAATAGGCAAGACTTCACTTGGGAGAAGTATCGCTAATGCAATCGGTAGAAAATATGTGAGAATAAGCTTGGGAGGATTGCATGATGAAAGTGAGATTCGCGGTCATCGCAAGACTTATATAGGTGCAATGCCCGGTCGCATTGTTCAATCATTGCGAAAAATAAAATCTTCGAATCCTGTAATCATTTTGGATGAAGTAGATAAAGTAGGAAAGGATTTCAGAGGTGACCCGAGCAATGCTTTATTGGAAGTGTTGGATCCGGAGCAGAATCACACTTTCTATGATAATTACCTGGAATTGGAATATGATCTGAGCAAAGTATTATTCATAGCAACGGCCAATGATATTAATAATATCCAGCCCGCATTAAGAGACCGGCTGGAAATTATTGACCTCAGCGGTTATGCGGTGGAAGAAAAAATTCAGATCGCTAAACGACACCTGATTCCAAAACAAAGAGATGCGCATGGTTTAAAGAATCTGCGTTTCAAGATTGGCGATAAGGTCCTGGAAAAGATCATTCAAGATTATACCAGGGAAAGTGGAGTAAGGGAACTGGATCGGCAGTTGGCTTCTATAATGCGATATGAGGCCAAAGAATATGCGATGAAAGGAAGAATAAAATCGATCCTTACGAGTGTTGAGGTGGAGAAGATATTGGGTAAGCCACGGTACAGCAATGAGCTTTATAAGGTGGCCAACCTGGCGGGTGTGGCTGTGGGCCTGGCCTGGACGTATGTGGGCGGCGATATTTTATTTGTTGAGGCATCCTTAAGTGAAGGAAAGGGAGATCTTAAGCTCACTGGAAATCTTGGTAACGTAATGAAAGAGAGCGCCTCCACTGCGTTTACATACCTGCAATCAAATGCCAGAAAATTAAATCTCGGCAACCGGGTCTTCGAAAACAAAGTATTGCATGTACATGTACCGGAGGGAGCTGTACCGAAAGATGGGCCGAGCGCAGGTGTAACCATGTTAACTGCAATTGCCTCAGCCTATACAGGAAAAAAGGTTAGGCCCTATCTGGCCATGACAGGTGAGATAACATTGAGGGGGCAAGTGCTGCCCGTAGGTGGTATTAAAGAAAAGGTGTTAGCTGCCAAACGCGCAGGGCTTAAGGAAGTTATCCTTTGCTGGCAGAATGAAAAGGACATTGCTGAAATCGACTCCGACTATATAAAAGGCTTGAAATTTCATTATGTCAAGACCATGCAGCAAGTGCTAGACCTCGCTTTGTCTTAAGATTGTCAAGATTAATGTTTTAACATTCCTTCAATAAACTTAGCAGCGTTTTTGCTGTTATTTAGTTGTCAGAAATTTTTCATGTTGGTTGTTTTAAGGGTTAAAGATGTTCCCCCGTTTCCACGGGGGAATCGTTTTTTTATAAGGATCCGACTTCTTTGAAAGGTCAGATCTTTAAGTACATTGCCGCTTATGCGGCAATTGCTTATACTCTTAATTGCACTTTCATTTTTGCTACCTCAGAAAGGTGATTGCCAATTTCTTGGAGGGAACAATACCTACAACTTTCTTGAACTGCCGCCAACACCTCAGTTGAGCTCGCTAGGTGGAATAAATATTTCCAATCGGACAAATGATATTGGTATGATGATGTCCAGTCCCGCTATTTTAAGAAGTGATATGAGCGGTCAACTGCATGCTTCTTTTAATGCCATGTATGCTGGAATAAAAAACCTGGCGCTGGTTGGAGGATATTCTTTAGACAGGTGGAAAACCAACTTAGGTTTGGGTATTAGTTACATTGATTATGGGAACATCGATGCCACTGATCCGTCAGGGAATATCATTGGCAATTTCTATGCGAATGACCTCTTGCTGAAGATAGCCGCCTCTCGGGAATATGAAGAACATTGGCACTACGGATTTTCCATAAATTTTATTCAGTCATCATACGCGCAATATCGATCATCTGCATTGGCATTGGATGCTGGCGCCGTTTATTACGATAGTCTTCAATTGCTGCAAGTATCCCTCGTTTTGAAAAACATGGGAGCTCAACTTAAAAGTTTCGTTCCGGGAACAACCGAAGAATTGCCTTTCGATATTCAGCTTGGCATTTCAAAAAGATTGAAGAAAGCACCCATTCAATTTTCCGCGACAGCACATCATCTTCATCAATTTAATTTATTGTATAACGACACCGCAGGTGCGGTCAATGGAGGTCACGAGATCAACAATTCGGCGTTCAATAAATTATTTCAACACTTTGTATTGGCAACGCAGGTATATGTAGAAGATAAAATTGAAATCACCGCAGGTTACAATATTTTGCGACGTACAGAACTGCGTATTGAAAATACAACGAATGGTCTTACAGGATTCTCGATGGGGTTGGGGTACACTAGCAAAAAATTGCAGATACGATACGCGCGGTCGTGGTATCAGAACAATACAGCGTATAACCAGTTTGGAATTAACCTTTCGCTATTAAATAAATGAAGTTTTCAATTATGCTTCAACTACAGGTTCTTCTTTGAATGCCTCCCGTGGTTGAAGTCCCAACAATGCGAACATGGCATTGTCGTCTTCAAACGATGGATTTGGAGTAGTTAATAATTTATCACCGGCGAAAATTGAATTGGCTCCAGCCATAAAACATAGGGCTTGTTCGGCAATCGATAAGTCTGTTCTACCAGCACTCAATCTTACCATTGCCTTTGGCATCAGTATGCGCGCGGTGGCAATCATTCTTACCAGGTCCCAGGTATCAACCTTAGGCTGATTTTCGAGCGGAGTACCCTTGATACGGACGAGTGCATTGACGGGCACACTTTCCGGATGAACCGGCATATTGCTGAGCGTGTGTAACATTTTAATCCGGTCTTCGTGTGATTCTCCTAAACCAATAATTCCACCACAGCATACACTAATGCCTGCATTTCTCACATGGTTGATGGTTTGCAAGCGATCGCTATATGTTCGCGTTGAGATGATCTCGCCATAATAATCCGAAGATGTGTCGAGGTTATGGTTGTAGGCGTAAAGTCCGGCCTCTGCTAATCTGGAGGCTTGCTCTTCATTCAGCATACCCAAGGTGCAACAGACTTCCATACCCAGCTCATTTACTCCCTTCACCATTTCAATCACACGATCAAAGTCGCGATTTGATCTTACTTCCCTCCATGCTGCACCCATGCAAAACCTGGTTGATCCAGCTTCTTTCGCCTTTTTTGCATAGGTGAGTACATCATCTGTTTGCAGCAAAGCCTGAACGGTGACATCAGTATGATACCTTGCGGCTTGCGGACAATAGGCACAATCCTCGGGACAGCCGCCAGTTTTGATCGAGAGTAAAGTACATACCTGTACTTCCCCGGTTTCATTGTATCTGTGATGAATATTAGAAGCCTTATGGATCAATTCCAATAATGGCAGGTTATATATCGAGGTAATTTCTTCTATCGACCAATCATTTCTTATATCATTATTTTCCATGAATCTCTTTTTAGATTAAGGTGACTTCGCCAGAAGTAGGAGCAAAGTAAGTATTAATTGTTATTTCTCGCGTGCATCACAGTTCCAAGATGGTTGGAAATTTTGTAATTCATCCACGCGCTGGGATGTCCATCTCCCGGGATAAAATTGGCAGCGTCATGAATATCGGTAAGAGAAGAGATTCTGATAATTCTTACTGCAGGTGAATTAAGCTGATCAAGATTCTTTTCAATTAACTGGTATGGCAAATTACTCAGCTCAACATTTGCCCAATTGTTGGTGTCCCAGTCCAAAACGATCAATTGACCGCCTGATTTCTCAATCAACCTGGCCATTTGCCTGAGCAATGCCATTGTGGTCTCATATTTTTCTGTCGTGAGAGCATTCAGTCGATTTTTTTGAGCGAGGTGCGTCAAAATTTTCTTGAGAAACCGAAGACTTCCAAATAACGAGGCGTAGTGAATGAATTTATTTGACGAGAGATTTCGCTGGTTTGCAAGGGATCCCATATGAACAATGGAGTCTCCTTTTGCAACAAAATAAGGGCCTTGCTGGTTCCATTCATAAATCCCATTGGCTCTTAGAATGTGATCGTACAAGAACGAATAGACGAATGTTCGATGTCGATTATCCGCGTTCAGGTATTTGTTCAGATACAATTGGTATACCTGGTGAAGTCCATAACCAGTACAACCCAGGTTAACCGAGTTCAACTCATTTTGTTCACCTGTCAAGTAGGGCAGGCTTTGTTGATCAGTTAAGCCTTCTCCAAAAGTAAAACTGCACCCCAGGAATACGAGTTCATTCGAATCCTTCACACTCTGATATGCCATGCGATGGGGAAACGAAGTGGCGGTCCTTCCTGTATCCTCAATAGTAGAATAATAAGTATGGAAGAGAGTGTCACCCTTTTTGTTCATCTTAAGTGCATCAAATCTCCCGGCACGTTTCATCTTGTATCCGAGAATACTGTCGGATTCATAGAATTGTTTATAGAAGTCGCCGGCATAAAAAGTTTCTTGTTCGAAGAATAAACGATATACCGTTTCAATAATTGAAAGGGTCACCAGCACTGAAGTAAGAACAAGAAATATTCTATTGAGTGATTTTTTTGATCTCGTCAGGAAAACCAAAGAAATCAGGAGTAGGTTAAGTATAATTAAGAGAATGGTAAGTTTATCCATCTTTCCCTAATGATAATGTAGAAAGATAGTGGTATCTCTTAATATGGGAAGCTCCTTATTCAAAAACGCATTTAATACAAACCTGAAGGTATTTACATTGGTGACACTGTCGTGCAATTGTTGATACTTCTCATTCGAAAAATAGAATGCGTTATAACTATTGAATTGTAAATGTTGTTTCTCAGGTTGGTTAAATCGAAATCCATGATCGCCCTGGATAACGATAACGGTAGGACGCTTTTTATTCTTAAGAATCGAATCAACCAATTGCATGATCAAGGTATTGGCATACTTTACCTGGCCGAGATAACCATTTCTATATTCCTCCCAACTCATAGGGAACGCTTTAGGAGAATAACGGTTTCCGAGAGAATCGAACGAATATGGACCATGAGGCAATACGAAATGGCTGTACACAAATCGTGGCTGCGCATCAATGGATTTAATGGTAGACATGGTGTTTTCAAGAGTTCTTTGGAGGTGTTGGTCTTTTGCATCCACATAAGCCTGCAACCGAAAGGTTCTTCCTCCCAGACCTAGTTTTCTCCTGATGAGCCAACCAATGTCCTGGTCGGTCTTCCATACTATGTTGTGCCGGGCATAAATCTGGCTGACTTCCCAAAGGTCATAAGGGCGAATGGTGGAAGGATGCTTATTAAAATTGAAAATGCTATGGTTGATTATCTTATATCCTTCTTTTTCCAATATTGGAAATACTTCGGATTGATATACCGTTGCCACTCCAGGTAAATAATCTTTGATAAAGAATTCCTGATTGCTCTTTAGACCTGGCAGGTATTCCATATTAAAAACGCTGCCCATGGAAAATGGAGTCAGATTGTAATTGCTCCTTGAATGCGGTATTACATAAAAACCTTTATAAGACAAGGCAAGGTCTAGTGGATTGTTGTAAGCAAATTCCGATTTCAATATAGACGAAGCAGTATATCCATCGAACAGGAAATAGTAAATATCTGGCTTCTTACAGGAGTCACAAGGCTGGTAATTGTTAGAGAATTCTTTTTTGGGATCACCCAGGTCGGTTACGCTCTCTTTCGAATTAATGAGCAATGAAAGGCATTCCCATGCAATAAGAATAATAAGCAGGTAGTTGAGGTACAGGAGCAATTGACGAAACCTGGATTTTGATTTCTTTAGTACATAAAATAAAATCAACATAATCAGGAAAACCATTGGCAACAAAAAGCTATAGGATCCAAAGAAGCCGGGTGTTTTGAAGTGGAGGTAATCCTTCAGATCGCAGAAATAGTAATACACCAGCAGGAATCCAAACGCGAACAATGAGGCCTTTACCAGTTCTCTGAAAAAAATCAATGAAGCCACAAAAACCAATAGCGCTGCAATTACCAGTTGAATCATTTCAAAATACACAAAGCGGTAGTTGATGAGATGACGATATTCATTCTCAATATGAAGAAACAAGAAGGCAGGAAGCAGAAAATAAAAGAAGGGAATCCGTTCCAATAATTTTCCTGTTTTTTTCATGCGGCGATTATGTTTTTCTTTGGATAAGGGTTTATTTTATTTTCATCCTGTAAACAATTCTCCCAGACCCTTCAATTTCCCTGCAATCTTCGACTATAAAATTTTCGTTGAAGGCCGATTCAAAGTGGCCCTGATCATAATTTGGAAAAATATCCTTTCGACCTGATAGAAGCAATTGCACTTTTTCATCCTGTTTGGGAATGAATTCAATGATCAGGCTTGTGGCCACCCTCGCTAAAAACGACGCAAGCTTTTCAAATGGTACGTTCTTGCCAATGCATAAATGATGCACTAACGCCAGGGAAAGACAAAGATCAAACCTCATTCTTTGGTAGAAGGCCTTCCTCTCTCCATTTCCAAAACCAGCATCACCCGGGGGGTTCATCAGGTCGATGCATAATGGAAGGATATGATTTTTATTTTGCCTGACCTCCTTATATAACTGGGAAATGGAGTATGCATTGTCATCTGCGGCAACTATATTCCTGTCAGAATTGGCAACAAGATTTGAGAATAACCCGCGGTTGCATCCCAGGTCAATAATATTTTGATCACTCTCTTTCATCATGGCTTTTACCAATTCTTTCTTCCTGTTCAAATACTGCTCATTCAAAATCTCTTCTTCATAATAGAGATTCCAAACGGATTGGTTGACGACACTTGACGTCAAAGACTTGATGACATTTTCAAGGTGATCCACAATCCTCAAGAGTTTGGATTTATTGAATCCTGTTTCTAGTTTCCCTTTGCCTTTTTTCACCGAAGCCGGCAGGAACACATGCAACCAATTGCCCAGGCTGAAACGAGCTTTGGCAGGTAATGTGGATGCTGCCACCGCCGCAGGAATACCTTCAGGATAGGCCATAAACAACCTGTGTATTTCAAGGCCGGTATATTTTGTGGTTAATAAGGGATATAGAAATGTTTCGCAAAATTGGCGATATGCAATCCAGGGTTTATGGGGGTGATATTTCTCGAAGGAAAGTGTATCAATGAACACCGGCTTGCCAGAAAGAAACTGGATATTGTATGGCGTGGCATCCTTCAGGATCATTCCATGATCAATGGCGTTGCGAAGAATTTTCAACGTCAGTAAAGCCGCGTCCTGCAATTGCTCAAAGCACCATTCATAAGGATAACTGATGAATGGTATGAATTGAGGAATGAGGGTTTTATAGGGATGCGGTGAAGCAGTTGCTTTCAACTCCGTTTCTTCATGGGAAATCAGCCAATGGTTTTCCGTAAGTTCCTTATATAATCCCGATTGAATCAATAGATCGTAATCAGGAGCATACGAAGAGTTGACTTGCCGGTACACCTTGCCCGCCGTTTCAAATACAAAACCCGATGGATCACGAAAGGAAGAAGGATGCTGCTGATGAGTGGGCATTATTCTTTCTCCTTGGTTGATGGATTCGGTTTTGAGCGAGTAAAAAAAGATTTGATCTTCCACCAAATATTCTTAAAAAAGAATAATCCGCCCAAGACCGCCGCGATGATCATCTGTATAAGGTAGCTTCCACTGCCCGGATCGATGTATAAAAGAAAAGAAGAAAACATCAGAGGTAGTTCAAATTGGTCTTCGGCGTTAAAGTTAATAAAGTTTCGTACATCAGTTGGATGGTCTGCTCTATATCGTCTCTATGCAACATCTCCACTGTAGTATGCATATAACGAAGCGGAATAGAGATTAGTACAGATGGACATCCATCATTTGCATATGCAAAGGAGTCGGTATCGGTGCCGGTGCTTCGGGATACTGTTCGCATCTGCACGGGAATTTTCTTCTTTACCGATACTTCCTGCACCAGGTGCAATAATTTGTTGTGTACTGCGGGTCCGTATGCCAATGAAGGTCCTTTACCACAGGCAACATCGCCTTCAATGATCTTATTGACCATAGGTGTGCTGGTATCGTGGGTTACATCAGTGATGATGGCTATGTTCGGTTTAATGCGCCTTGCAATCATTTCCGCTCCGCGTAATCCAATCTCTTCCTGTACAGCATTCACTACATATAATCCATATGGCAATTTCACCTTATTCTTACTCAGCATCCGGGCAACCTCGGCGATCATGAAGCCACCTATGCGATTGTCGAAAGCGCGCCCTATCAGGTAGTCATTAGCTAATTCATCGTAGCCATCCTGGTACGTAACTACTGAACCTACATGCACACCCAATTCCTCCACTTCTTTTCTATTGCGTGCGCCACAATCAAGAAATAAATTGTCAACCTTTGGTTGAGGCTCTTTTGTTTCAGTGCTTGCAATGCGCGTGTGAATGGCGGGCCATCCAAATACCGCTTTTACCATCCCCTTTCTACCCATTATCCATACCCGCTGGCCGGGTGCTATCTGATGGTCAACTCCTCCATTTCTTTTGAGGTACAACAGTCCTTCGGCAGTGATGTAGTTCACAAACCAACTGATCTCGTCGGCATGGGCTTCAATCACTACTTTAAATGTTTCCTTTGGATTTATTACTCCCACGGCGGTGCCATATGGGTCCACAAATGTTGACTGAACATACGGTTTGATATAGTTGAGCCAGAGTTTCTGTCCGCTGCTTTCAAAACCAACCGGCGAGGGATTGTTGATATAATTGCGTAAGAATTCGAGAGCGTCGTTGCTAAGGAGTCTTTTTGGTTTTTGTCTTACGAGTTTTGCCATGATATGAATTTAAAGCCGCAAATGTAGTGAAAACCCCGACAGCGGTCTCCCGATAGCTATCGGGGGACTGTGGGCTTTGCATCGCCATAAGCTTTGCCGGCCTTGCTCCGCTGAAGCGGCTACGCGAAGGCGCAGCGGCACGCGGTCGTGCATGGTTGAACACTTCCTAAAATCGTAAGAAGAAAGTAAACAAAGCAGAAAACATCATCAATCCATCCAGTACGAAATAATAGATGTAATCAGAAAAATTACGTTTTGCCCTGCCGAATAAGAACAACACAATAGCTCCTGGAAAGAGCAGGAACAGGATTGCAATAATGGTGAAGTGGTAGAAATACAACGCTACAGTACTGATCAGAAAAACCAGGAGCGATCCATAAAAAAGAATATCGATTCCTTTCTCATCGAGGTACGTAATCAAACTGCGAATACCCTGGTTCTTATCATTGATCCTGTCTCTGTAATCGAAGATGATACATATCGCATAGATCAGGAAAAATCTGCTGCAACAGAATAGAATGGCGGATTCGCTTATTGGTCCTTCGTGAAGCAAGACAGGCATAAACGTGGTCACGTACATCCAAACAAAAGAGAGAAAAATTGTTTTTCCAATCGCAATTTTTCTCAGTATATGAAATGATTTGTGAGGAATTTTGGGCGCGGAATATAGAAAGGTGAGGCCCACCGGAACTAACAGCCAAAACCAGGCATACATCAATTGAAAATAGAACCAGGCAGATCCCACCACTCCCGCCAGGAATAAAATGATATGAAGTGCTTTATGGTTTCTAGTCCATTGAGCGCGATCGTTTTCTCCCTCTGCATTGGGAGTGAGATACCAATGAAAATTGTAACTGCAAATGGTGGAAGAAAAAACAAAGCCCAGGTATGCAAACTGATCGTAATGCAGACGCAGTAACTGGTCAGTTTGCAAAACCATCACTACTGCACATAGTGCTATAAACAGACTAGTAAAGAGAAAATAATCGAAAGCCTTTTTTAGCATGTTGGAAGCTGGGATAGCGCAAGTTAACTCTCAACGTAATTATGCTCTTCAACTCTTTTAGTTGCGAATAATGTAGAGAGGGCCAATCGTAACTGTATCACTGATGTTCTTTCCCTTGTCTTTTAAGGCAAACTTCATCATCAGCGTATCAGGTTCAGGTTTGGGAGGATTCCCCGATGTAGGAGGAGGTAGTGCGGAAACGAGATAATTCTGGTAATCCAAAGAAACTTTGATTACTCCCTTGTTTTCGGCCGGAAAATCCGGGACCTTTAATTTGAAGGAATCGCGAAGCGTTTGAGCGGCCTGCCTTTGGTTGATCCTGATTTTTCTTACATAAAGGGTATCATTCACGTCGCCTTCCTTATCTGTGAAATCGAATTCAACCACCAAAAAATCTTCATTCTTGGCAAAAGTGTCGCCATTCTGCGATTTCAATTTCAGTGTTGGTTTAGTCTCGAATTTATCTTTGTTACATGCAAGACTCAAAAAGATGACCGAACAACCTATCAATATACCCTTCTTCATAAGTTCCATGGAGGCAAATTTAATTTCAATACGACGAATCTTACTCAACAGTTTGTGAAATGGAAGATAAAATTTTTTCAGTTAAGGA
>Ga0111538_10009373_pt1 | contig 13079 bp, 10 predicted proteins | sample SoiMethybrSBSTD1_FD_79669 | JGI IMG/M metagenome (GOLD analysis project Ga0111538, IMG submission 79669) | Bulk soil microbial communities from a Populus tree surrounding site in Tennessee, USA - Soil MetaG P. TD hybrid SBSTD1 (version 2)... | ecosystem: Environmental > Terrestrial > Soil >...
GCGCTCCTGGCCGGCCGTGAGGTCGGCCGTGTGCGTCGGTCCCCAGAACCGGGGGGCCGAGGCCTGGACGCTGTACGAGCCCGCGGGCAGGACGAGGGAATAGCTCCCGTCCTCGGCCGTGGTCGCGGTCTGGACCGCCTTGGTCGCCGCGTTCGTCGCGGAGACGGTGGCGCCGGCGATCGGGTTCTTGAGCGCGTCGCGCACGACGCCCTTGAGCGTCGCGTCACCGGACTGCGCCCGCGCCGTCCCCACGGCGAGGATCCCCACGAGGGCGACGACCGCCCCCCACCCCTTTCGCTCGCACCGCATGATGAGGCTCCTCCCTTGAAGTCGTTGGAACCGGAACTCAGTCGCGCCCGACGCCCAGCGCGTCGGCGACGCGGTTGATGTAGTTGAACCACGCGGCGATGAGGGTGATCTGCAGGATGCCCCGGTCGTCGAAGCCGGCGGCGCGCAGCCTGTCGTGGTCGTCCTTGCCGATGCGCGTCGCATTCTTCGTCAGCGTCTCCACGTACTCGAGCATGACGCGATCCTGTTCGGAGATCGCGGCGGTGCGGAAGTCCTTGCGCAGCGCCTGCACCAGCTCGTCATCCATCGTCACCTGACGCAGAAACTCTGCGTGGGAGTCCAGTCAATAGTGGCAGCGGTTCGTCGCCGACACGACGGTCGTGATCATCTCGTGCTGGCGGCGGGTGAGCGGCAGGTCCGGCGACAGCAGGACGCCGAAGGTCGCGAAGGCGTGGTGCAGGGCCTCGGGGATCAGCGTGTGCGTCGCGACGATGCTCGTGGCGCCGTCGTCGGAGGGATCGCGCGCGTACTCCTTCGGGTAGAGCCGGTGCTGCGCCTCGAGGGCGGCCTTGAGCGCCTCGCCGGCCTGGGTGAAGGGAATCGTCTTGATCCACGTCATGATGTCTCCTCCATCGGCCGCGGCAGGCGCGGCGCCCGCATGCGCGGCGACACCAGGAATCGGTAGACGGGAATCCCCAGCGCGACCACCGCGGTCCCGAGGGCCGCTTGGCGCGGCCGGCCGCCGGCGAAGAGCGCCATGATCGTCACGAGCAGCGCCAGGAACCCGAGCGGCGTCACCGGTGATCCCGGGACGCGGAAGGTGTCGCCGGCCGGCGGCGGCAGCCGGAACAGACCCAGGACGGTCAGGGCCACGAACCCGACGGTCACGAAGACGAAGTAGGAGAGGATGGCGTCGAAGGTCGCCAGGCTCACCGCGACGCAGGCGAGCGCGGCCTGCAGGGCGATGGCCCGCACGGGCGTCCCGAAGCGCGGGTGCAGCCGGCCCACCGAGGCCGGGAAGAGGCCGTCCTTCGCCATCGCGTAGTACACACGAGGTGCGGTCATCAGCACCGCCGCGAGGCTCCCGGCGATCGAGATCAGGACGATGGCGGCGAAGACGCGTGCCCCCTCCGCGCCGAAGAGGGCGCTGCCGGCCTGGGCCGCGAAGGCGGGCCCGGAGCCCGCCGCCTCGATCGGCACCAGGCGGATGAACGCCGCGCTCGTCAGGATGTAGAGGATCGTCGCGGTGCCGACGCCGAGCGCCAGGGCCCGCGGCAGGGTCCGCCTCGGGTCCCGGATCTCTCCGCCGATCTTGGCGACGTCCCAGAAGCCGCCGAACGAGAAGAACGCCCCGACGATCCCGCCGGCCAGACCGGCGAGGAGCGGCGCCGATCCCGGTCGCGGCGCATAGAACGGCTGGAAGTTCGTCCATGCGCCCTGCGCCGAGGCCAGCCCCGCGACGATGATCGTGGCGAGGAGCGCCAGCTTCGCCAGGGTCAGCAGCCGCACCGCGCCTCCCACGACCCGGATGCCGAGCGCGCTGAGCAGGGACAGGGTGAGGATCGCCGCCATCGCCACCCCCTTCTCTCCCCACCTCCCGAGCGGCACGAGGGCGGCGGCGTAATGTCCCAGGCCGGCCGCGAGCGCGGCCGTGAGCCCCGGGTCCATGACGAGCAGGCTCTTCCAGCCGTACAGGAAGGCGACGCCCTTGCCCCACGCCTCGCGCAGGTAGACATAGCCGCCGCCGGCCTCCGGATAGCGCGCGGCGAGCTCGCCGTAGCAGAGGGCGCCGCAGAGCACCGTGACCCCCACCGCCAGCCAGACCATGAGGATCCAGAACGGCGACCCGAGCGCCCGGGTCATCTCGGCCGGCGTGAGGAAGATGCCGACGCCGACGATTTCCCCCACCACGATCGCCGCGGCGGCATCGAGCCCGAGCGTGCGCGGCGCCGCGGCCGCCTTTCCTCCTTCGGTCCACGAGAGCATTTGGGGACCGCACAGCAAGGCATGTTCCAGAGGGAACACACCCGGCCCCCCCGCGTGACAGGGCTCAAATCCAGAGGTTGCCTCGATTTCAGGGCTGACGTCAGAGGCGGAGGGGCGCCGCAGTCACCGGCGGAGCATAGGACGGACGACTCTCCGCCCCGGCACGCGTAGCCTGTATGAAGTGCGGCCCTATGGCAGCGGGGCGCAGAATCCGGTCACCCCTCCGACCGTGCCGCCCGAGGCGACCGTCAGCCATCCGTAGGGGCTCCCTGCCGGCAGATCGAGACCGGGATCGGAGACGATGCCGGGAGGCGCGAACGGAACGGCCGTCATCGCGGCTCCGGTGGTGGCGTTGACTTGCTGCAGGAAACCATCGTTCCGTCCCAGGTACACGCGCTCGATCCCCGGGGCGAAAATCGGCATGGTGACGAACTGCAGCCCCGGGCCGGCGGGCAGCACCCAGTCGATCGTGGCCTGGGCCCCCTGGTCCGTGAAGCGATGCAGCCTCCCCGCGCCGTCCACGACGAAGATCGTGTTCAAGCCGGCGGGCGGCCGGAACTCGACCCAGGGGTTCCTGAGGACCGGCGCCGGCACCACCGCCGGCGTGGTCCAGAGTCGCTGCAGGTTGCCGGTGGGGCTGCCGGCCGGGTCGTAGGCCATGATCGAGCCGTCCTTGGCGGCGACGTAGATCCGGCCTCCCTTGAGCATCGGCCGGTTGAGGACTGAGCCGGCATTGCCCGACCAGATGACCTGGACCGTCGTGCTGTCGAAAGCCCAGAGCGTGCTCGGCGTCTGCAGGAGAGGGTTCAGGTTGGTCCCGCAGTACAGGCGGTTGTTCGCGTAGTCCACGGCGCACCCCTCGGAGCCGTAATCGACCTGGAAGTTGCCGAGGTTGTTGAAGATCGCCTTGGGCGAAAGATCCGAGGCGTAGTAGGCGAAGACCCGGTTGTGCGTCGCGTCACCGCACTGGTTGCGCGTGATGACGAAGACGACGTCGTCCTGTCCATGCCCCGGGTGGCTGTCCATCTCGCCCTGCCAGGCCGCGTTCGAGAAGCGGTAGAGCTGCACCGCCGGCGTCGCGACGATCTGATCCAGGGGGCACGAGGAGCGCCGGGTATCTGCCTGCGCGGTCTGCGCGCCGTCGGAGGCGCGGACCTTGTAAACGAAGCCGTCCGTTGAGCCGACGTAGAGGTATTCGCCCGCCCCATTGCTCAGCGCAACCGGAGCCGGGAAGTTGTTGAGCGTCTGACCCGTTGGACTGCTCCAGGTCCATTTGACGCTGCCGGCCGGGCCGGTCGGATCGGCCGCGTCCCGGAGGGCATAGAGAGCGCTCCCCTTGACGAAGAAGGTGGAGGAGGGGACGCCGGCGGGGACGATCGATCGGTCGCTCTTGGGATCGCCGGCGGGGCTCCCGGGGCCCACAGGCGTGGAGAAGCACGGCGCGGTCGTGCACGCGGTGACGACACAGGCCTGCTGACTCTCGATGCAGGCGTTGGCCGTGCAAGGCAGGCCATCGTCGCAGTCGCGCGGCGCGCCCCCGCGGCACACGCCGTTCGTGCAGGCCTCACCGACGGTGCACCAGGCGCCGTCGTCGCAGGGCATGCCGGTCGGCGCGAAGGTGTGGAGGCAGGAGTTCGTCGCCGTGGAGCAGGCATCGGACGTGCACGAGTTGCCGTCGTCGCACGACGGCGGCGCCCCCGGCTGGCACACCCCGGTGGCGGGCTGGCAGGTCTCTGCACCGTTGCAGAACACGCCGTCGTCGCAGTCGGCGCTGGTCAGACAGGGGGGCGGCCCCGGCAGCAGGCCCCGCGCCACCGCCACGGCGAGGGTCAGCTCCCCCGGAGTGACCAGGGCGGGGTCCGTTGGGCCATCGGCGAATGCCGGGGTGCACTGGAAGCGGAAATCGAGGTGGCCCCACTCCTGGGCGCCGGGCAGGGACACGAGGGTTCCGTCATTGTCGATGTCGGAGATCGCGCTCGGACTGAAGACGTGGTCGCAGTTCCAGTCGATCGGCCCCTGCCCCGGCGCAAAGAGCGGCCCCTGTCCGAGGCAGTAGTAGCGGGCGACATCCCGGTCGTACGGGGGGGCGGCGCCGGCCAGCCCGTCGATCTCGTTCAGGTGCGCCTCGTCGAGCGTCCCCAGTGCGGCGGGGGAGAAATCGACCCGCCAGGGGACCTCGGGATCGGGGGGCGAGAGGGTGCCAGGGGTCGCGGCGCGCGGGATGCCGTTCAACTGATAGGAAAAGTTCATCGAGGAGATGTGGTTCGGCTTCTGCGCCCTGGACGAGTCGCAGGGAGCCGGCGTGCAGGGGGAGTCGGCCTCGCCGTGATCGAGCCCGAGATTGTGCCCGAGCTCGTGCATGAGCGTGCCGGCCTCCGCGCGTATCCGCTGCTCGGTCACTTCGGTGGGCGTACCGGTGTAGGTGAATGTTCCGAGACTGACGATGCCGTCGTTGCCGAGAATCTCCGCCACCCCGGAGTTCCCGTTTCCGGCGTTGGCGCACGAGTCGTGGCCGAATACGAAGAACCGCTTCACATACTTTTCCTTCGGGTCGAAAACGGGTGTCTTGAGATTGGCAACCGTCGTGCTGTCCGCTCCGGTGCACTCGGTGGCGGTCCCCCCGAAGGAGACCGTGCCAAAGTGCGGCACGTCCGCAATCAGAGGATCGACGTGCATGTCGATCCCCTGGCGGCCGAACGCCGCGACGACCGCTTCCACGACTCCCGGCCGGGGCGCGTGGCTCCCGCTGTCCGAGGGGCCCTGCGCCATCGAGGCGAGCTTCAAGTAGACGTCCTTGACGGCGGGCCCTGCCGGCGGATCCGAGTAGATGAAGTCGTTGTCGGAGGCGCTGATCTGACCGTCACAGTCGAGGTCGATGCCGATCGGGGCGATGCTTGCGTCGTACGGATTCGGCTGGGGCGTCTCCCAGGGGTCGGGGAGCCCGTCGCCGTCGCTGTCAGGGCCGGTGCAGGCGGCGTCTCCCGGGATCGGCGTCCCGGGCGGCAGCGGCCCGCTGCCGCAGCGCGCCTCGGAGCACTGGCTGCGCTTGTAGTGCCGGCAGGTCCCCACCATTCCGCCGGCCTGCTGGGCCGGGACGCACAGGTCGGTGGTGCAGGAAATCCCGTCGTCGCAGGTGACACCGCACCCGCCGCAGTTCTTGATCGTGGCGACCCGGAGGAACCCCGGCGCCAGATCCTTGTCCGGGTTCGGGTCGCCGGCCCACAGACTCGAGGGGGAAGTGCTCTGCATGACGCCGAGCGAGGCCTCGCAGCCATTCGCCGCCGCGGCGTCGCAGTCACCGTAGCCGTCATTGCAGGCCGCCACGGCGCACGCCCCCGCGACGCAGGCGGGGGCCGCGTTCGGAAGACTGCAGGACGCCTCGCTGCCCGGCCCGTCCACCGCGCCGTCGCAGTCGTCATCGAGGCCGTTGCAGACCTCGGGAGGGTTGTAGACGCACGGGCTGGCGATCTCGTAGAAGAAGACCGCTCCGGCGGGGGGTGTGTCGGCGAAGTTTCGCACGTCGGTCATGCCGATCAGGTTCGACCGATCGACGATGAGCGTCTTCGAGGTCGATCGGTACACGCTGAAGAGCGGCTGGCCGCCGGTCCAGTCGAGCGTGACGTCCCCCGGCGCGGCGCCGTGCGTGAGCCTCAGGCTCATGCCGTCGATGTGGTCGGCGAAGGCCGGCTGTGCGGCGGCGAACAGCAGTACGACGGGCAGGACGAGTGCGGCGAATCGGCCCATGTGACCCCCCCGGTACGATGCCCGATATCAGCTGTCGAGAGCCTGGCTTTGCCCGGAAAATACTCCCAAGCCGCCGGCAACGCAATTGATGTCTGGTTTCTCCACCGCTTTCCGATTGATCTGGCAGGGGGACGGACTCCGAAGACCGACCTCGTGGGGAAGCCACGTCGGGGCTCCGCTCTCAGCGGGGAGAGCCTCATGCGGAAAAGCTTCTGGCGCGTCGGGTGGTCCATCGTTGTCGTTCTTGGCCTGGCTTCGCCGGCCGCCTTCCCGGCTGCCGACCCTCCTGCACTGATGCAGTACCAGGGTGTGCTGCGCAATGCGTCCAACGCCCCTCTGACCGGAACCTACGACATGGTGTTCCGGTTCTTCGACGCCGAGGCAGGAGGCAACGAGGTGCTGCTCGACCGGCACCTCGCGGCCAACGCGAAAGCGGTGGCGGTGGCCGGCGGACTGTTCGCCGTCGGGCTCGGCTCCGGGGTGGTGGCCGACGGGTCGGGACCGGGCGTGTATGCGTCTCTGGCGGAGGTGTTCCGCGATCACGCCTCGGTCTGGCTCGAGGTGCAGGTGGCGGCGGAGACGCTGGCGCCCCGCACGCGCGTGCTGGCGACCGGCTATGCGCTCAACGCGGCGACCGCACAGTCCTCGGAGACACTCGACGGCCTGCCCGCCAGCCACTTCCTGGACACCTCCTCGAGCTGGCAGTGGAAGTCGGGAGCGCTGGTCCTCCAGAATGCGGCGACCGGTCATGCCGCCATCGACGCGATCCAGGCCTCCGGGAGCGCCGACACCGCGGGCTATTTCGCGAACACGGCCTACACGGGGCGCGCCTGGCTCGCGGAGGGGGATCACGGGCTGCGGGCGTCGGGCGACGAGTACGGCGGGTACTTCGAGGCTCCTTACTGGGGATCGAGCGCCTGGCTCGCACGCGACAACACCGGAGCCTGGGTGCAGGCCGGTTCCCGTCCAGGATCCTGTGCCGGCAGGTTCTATGGGGCCTACGACGGATCCGGCCACAACGCGACCCTCGGCTGCAACGGCGGCGTGGGCGTCGACGGGTATGGAAACCCCGGCGGGCACTTTCTCTCGAACTGGGGTTACAACGGCGAGGCGCTTCTCGGGTATTTCAACGACGGGGTCGACGGATTCGGCACCTGGACCGGCGGCTATTTCGTCGACACCGATTCCTCCGCCTGGGTGAACGTCGCCTACTCGACCTACAAGCTGGCGGGAAGCGGCGCCGTCTCGTTCGTTCAGAACCATCCGTACGACCAGGACAAGGTCGTGGTGTACGCCGCTCCCGAAGGGGACGAGGTCGCGGTCTACACGCGCGGAACCGCGCGGCTCCACGGTGGCGAGGCACGCGTCAAGCTCGGCGAGACCTTCGCGCTCGTCGCCAACCCCGACATCGGGCTGTCGGCCTACCTCACCCCTCTCGGCGAGCCGGTCCCGCTGGCGATCGCAGAGAAGAGCACCAGCGAGCTCGTCGTTCGCGGTCCCGCCGGATCGAACGCCGAGTTCGACTACATCGTCTGGGGGCTGCGGATCGGGTTCGAAGCGCAGAGCATCGTGCAGCCGAAGCAGCGGGAGGCGCGCGTCCCCTCGATGGCCGATCACGAGGCGACCTACAAGGCGCATCCGTCCTTGCGCGCCCACAACGCGCTCGAGCGGTTCAAGGGGATGCGGGCGGGGCGTCCCTGGAACGAGACCGCCGACCTGGCCCGAGCCAGGAAGCTGCTCGATGCGGTGGGAGTTTACGAGCCGGGCCGCGATGGATCGGTCCGGTCGCTCCTGAGTCTCCCATCCCACGACGAAGCCACGCCCGATGGATCGGCTCCGGCTGCGCCGCCGCCGGGCCAGGGATCGACGGCTCCGATGGCGACCCTTCCCGCGGCGACGCCGCGGGCCGAGCCGGCGCCCGCCGAGCCCGGACGCGAGGCGATCGCGGCGCGCCCCTGGATCGTGCGGCTGCCGGCCAGCGATCGGATCGAAGGGGGAGACGTCCTGGTGTTCGATCCCGTCGCCGGGGGGGCGGTCAAGCGATGCGACCGCGCCGCCGATGCGACCCTCGTGGGGGTCGCGGTCGCGCCCGATCTCGAAGGCACCGTCGAGCTCGCCGTCGCGACGATTTTCGAGGTCAGGGCGGACGCCGGCTTCGGGGCCATCCGGCCGGGCGATCTCCTGACGACCTCGGAGACGCCGGGAGCCGCGCAGCGCGCGACAGCCGCCGAGCCGGGGACGATCCTCGGCAAGGCCCTGGAGGGACTGGAGGCGGGGGTCGGGACGATCCGCGTTCTGGTGATGGTCCGATGACGCCGAGGATGAAGCGGGGAGCCGATCGACTGGCTCGAGGCGCCCTGGTCGCCTGGGTGGCGCTCGCGGCGACGGGCGGACTCCACGCGCAGTCGAGCGCGAGCTACCGGCTCGAGGAGCACGTGCTCGATGCCGGGGGCCGTCCGGCGCAAACCGTCGTCGCGACCTCGCCCGGCTTCCGCCTCAGCCTCGAGTCGATCGGCGAATCGTTCGCGCGGCGCGCGCAGTCAGGGGGGACCTACCGTCTCGATGACGGGTTCCTGCCTGCCTACGCCCCGCCGGGCGAGGTGTCCGGGCTCCAGTTCCTCGCAGATCAACGGACGCTGACCTGGTCGTACCATCCGGCCTCGTCGGCGTACAACGTCTACAGCGGACCGCTCACCGCGCTGCCGGGCCCCTACGGCCTGTGCGCGGCCGCGCAGGTGACCGGAACCTCCTGGGTGGATCCGTCGCCTCCGCCTCCTGCCGGCGGCACCTTCTATCTCGTGACGGCAAAGAATCGGCTCTGGGAGGAAGGAACCAAGGGGTTCTCCTCGAATGGTGTCGAGAGGGTCAACCCCTCCCCCTGTCCCTGATTGGGTCGGTCCTCCCCGCGATCGCGCCTTCCGGGTAGACTGCCCCTACCAGACTCGAGGGTGGGCGTGGATACGTGTGAGAAGAGAGAAGAGGACAGGGCCATGAAGAACCTACGAGCAACCACCACCGTCGCAGTGATGTTCTCTTGCATGATAGGGGTCGCCATCGCCGCCCCCGACTCCAGCCCCAGGGAACCCACCAAGGAGATGCTGGTGGGACAATTCGTCTGCTCCACCTATCCCGGTTCCGGGCCGAAGGTGCAGGGCACCTTGGTGGTCAGCGGGACCACGGGAATGTTCGTCTCGGGAAAGGAGACCGAGTCGCTCAGCCTCCAGATTAATCTCGCGCCCGGTGGACTGCCCATCTGCGACGCCTTCGCCAGAGATGCGCGAGCGCGGGCTCAAAGCGTCGGATGTATGGCGGGCCAGGTCTCCGGGATCGACCCGGACCCGACCAACACCGCCGCGACCCGGAGAGTGCACTTCGTCTGCTCGGGTCCGCGCGACACGATGGTGGACGCGCTGACGGGCCTGATCGAATTGCTGGTGACGAACGGACGATAGGAGGGTCGACCGGGGCGCGTCATCGCGAGCTCGCCCAGCTTCCACCTCAGCAGGACCGCCTGGCGCGCGTCAAGCGGGCGTATGATCCGGACCATCTCTGTCGGATGTACCTGCGTGACCCATGGCGGATGAGTATCTCGATGTCATCCGGGACGAGGCGCGCCTCGAGGCGTTGCGGCGGACGTCCCTCCTCGATTCCCCGCCCGAGGAGGCCTTCGATCGCCTGACGCGCATGGCGACGGTCGTTCTCCGCGTGCCGATGGCCCTCGTCTCGCTGGTCGATCGGGATCGGCATTTCTTCAAGAGTCAGTGCGGCCTGGGGGAGCCTCTCGCGACGCTGCGGCAGACACCGATCCAGCATTCCTTCTGCAGGCATGCCGTCGGTTCGCGCGAACCCTTCGTCGTGGCGGATTCCCGGCGGCATCCCCTGTTCGCGCGCGATCCCGGTTTTCTCGGGTCCCGGTCGATCGCCTATGCCGGCGTGCCGCTGATCACCTCCGAAGGGCACGCCCTCGGGACGTTCTGCGTCGTGGACGAGAAACCCCACGAGTGGACGGAGGAGGAGACCAGCATTCTCGGGGTCCTCGCGAAGTGCGCGATGTCCGAGATCGAGCTGCGGCGTCTCGTGGACGAGCTTCGGGCCCTGACCACCAGTCTCGAGAACCTGGTCGAGACCCGGACGACCGCTCTGCGCGCGTCCGAGGAAGGCCAGCGGGTCCTGCTCGACGTCAACAACGCCATCGTCACCTGCCTCGACCGGGAATCCCTCTTCGCGGCAACTGCGACGGCTCTGCAGCGCGTGATCCCGTTCGATCGTTGCTCCCTCATCCTGCACGATCCCGTCACGGACTCGTTCAAGGTGCTGGGCGCCGCGGGCATCGAGTCTTCGCCGCCCGCCATCCCGCTCGGGAAGGAGTGGCCGCGGCAGGGAAGCCGCACCGGCTGGGTCTTCGACCACCGCACGCCGCTCGTCGCCACGGATTTTCGCGATGCGGCGTCGTTCGCCGAGGACCCCGTCCTGCTCCAGATGGGGCTCCGCTCGGCGGTCACGGTCCCCCTGAACGTCAAGGGGAAGGTCCTGGGCACGATCAACGTCGCGAGCCGCGTGCCCGGACGGTACGACCATGACATGGCCACCCTGCTCGCCGCCATCGCCGAGCAGGTGGCGCTCGCGATCGAGAATCTGCTGGCTTACGAGGAGATCGCCACCCTCAAGGCGCGTCTCGAGGAGGAGAACCTCTACCTCCAGGAGGAGGTCCGCACCGAGGCCGCGTTCGGCGACGTCGTCGGCGAGTCGCCGTCCATCCTCGCGGTCCTCGCGAACGTGCGCAAGGTCGCGAAGACCGATTCCACCGTGCTGGTCACCGGCGAGACCGGCACCGGGAAGGAGCTGATCGTCCGGGCGATCCACGCCCTGAGCCGGCGCGAGGCCAAGCTGCTGATCAAGGTGAACTGCGCGGCCCTCCCGGCGGGGGTGATCGAGAGCGAGCTCTTCGGGCACGAGAAAGGGGCGTTCACCGGCGCCCTGACGCGCAAGGTCGGTCGCTTCGAGCTCGCCAACGGCGGCACGCTCCTCCTCGACGAGGTCGGCGACCTGCCGTTGGATCTGCAGGCGAAGCTCCTGCGCGTGCTGCAGGACGGCGAGTTCGAGCGCGTCGGCGGGACGCACACGCTGAAGGTCGACGTGCGGCTGATCGCGGCCACCAACCGCGACCTCGAGCGCGCCGTGGCCGAGGACAAGTTCCGCGCCGACCTCTTCTATCGGCTCAATGTCTTCCCGATCGTCGTTCCACCCTTGCGGAAGCGGCTCCAGGACGTGCCGCGCCTCGCCCGGCATTTCGCCATGCTGTACGCGACCAAGATGGGCAAGCCCGTCGGCCGGCTGAGCGATGAGGTGCTGGAGCGGCTGACCGGGTATGCGTGGCCCGGGAACGTGCGCGAGCTGCAGAACATCATCGAGCGGGCGGTCATCCTCTCGCCTCCAGGGCGTTTCGTCCTCGGTGACTTCGCGCCGCCGGCAGGGGCGGGCGGCAGCCCGAAGCCGCCGGCTCGAAGCCTCGAGGAGGTCGAGCGCCAGCACATCGCCGCGGTGCTCGAGGCGAGCGGCTGGCGGGTCAGCGGTGAGCGCGGCGCCGCCAGGATCCTGGGCCTCAAGCGCACGACCCTCGAAGCCCGCATGAAGAGGCTCGGCATCCAGCGCCGCACCTGAGCGGACGCGCGACCCACGCGCGGTCCCGCTCCCTGCCATCTCTTCGGCATCCTGCCAACCGGTCGACACCGCCGCCCGCTCGCGCCTCGCTGCCGTCTCGCCGCCTCCCACCGCGCTAATGGCTTGCGTTCAGCCGCTTTAGGTCATCGCGCGGCCCCGCCGCAGCCGCCTGGCACGGCGCGTGCCTTATCACCTCTTGAAGCCGGGAAGAGAAGGAGGTCGGGATCGTGCTGCGCATCACACGCCAGGAGGAACCACCCGCACGGATCGCGCTGCGCCTCGAGGGCAGCGTTGCCGCGGAGTGGGTCTCCCTCCTGGAGAACGAATGTCTCGGCCTGCTTCGGAGCGGCCGGGCCGTGGGCCTCGACCTGGCGGGCGTCGGCTTCGTGGATCGAGCCGGCATCGAGACCCTGGTGCGGCTCGGCCGTGCCGGTGCCGACATCCGTTGCCGGCCCGGGGTCGTCGCCAGCGTGCTCGAAGCCGAAGGCGTCCGCGTCTCGCTGGAGAAGGACGGCACGGACGATGCCTGAACAGGAGTCGCTTGCGTTGCGTCCCGGCAATCGTGCCGAGCCGCTCGATCACCCCAACGTCAGAGTCAGAGAGAAGGAGTCCACCACCATGAAGAAACTCGTGCTCGTCGCGGTCTCCGCGCTCGTCCTGTCGTCATCGACCATGACCCAGGCCGCGCCGGTCGTCTTCCAGGCATCCGGAGCCACCCCCGCCGATATCCAGGGAGCGGTCGACGGTTTCCGGACCTTTCTCGGCGCCCTGAACCCGAACGTCGCCGGCTCATTCCCCAGCGGGCGCCGCGAGATCAACTGGGACGCCGTGCCGGACGCCTTCTCTGCCCCGAACAATCTGCCGGCCAATTTCTTCAATGCCAATTCTCCACGCGGAGCCGTGTTCTTTACCGAGGGCAGCGGCTTCCAGCTGAGCGCCGACAACGACAACCCGACCAATACACCACCTCTGTTCGGCAACCTCAACCGTGTGTTTCCGCTTCTCTTCAGCACCTTCAGCCCGCAGCGGTTGTTCACCGCCCTGGACAGTAACGTGACGGAGACCCTCTTCTTCGTGCCCGGCAGCAGCACCGGAGCGACGGTCAGCGGGTTCGGAGCGGTCTTCACCGACGTCAATCGCGCCGACAGCACGGCGATTGAGTACTTCGACGCCGGCGGTCGACTGCTCTTCCGCCGCAACGTCCTGCCCGGGACCACGAACCGCGGGAGCCTTTCCTTCCTGGGGGTTGGGTTCGACGCGGGCGAGCGCGTCTTCCTGGTGCGGATCACGAGCGGGAGCACCAACGGAAATCAAGGTCCGAGAGTCCCCGCCCGCGACGTGGTCGTGATGGACGACTTCATCTACGGCGAACCCCAGGATGGGGAGCTCGAGAACTGACA
>Ga0111538_10009376_pt1 | contig 13075 bp, 10 predicted proteins | sample SoiMethybrSBSTD1_FD_79669 | JGI IMG/M metagenome (GOLD analysis project Ga0111538, IMG submission 79669) | Bulk soil microbial communities from a Populus tree surrounding site in Tennessee, USA - Soil MetaG P. TD hybrid SBSTD1 (version 2)... | ecosystem: Environmental > Terrestrial > Soil >...
ATGGAGGCACCATCCGGGCGGAGAGCGACGGCGAGGGGCGGGGCTCGACCTTCACGCTGGAGCTTCCGCTCCCGGGAACGACCGTGCCCGCGGTGACTCGTGAAGACGTCACCGGATCGATCGATGGCACGGGCGGCGGCTCGCGCGGGCTGCGGGCCTCATCCCTCATCGGCGTGCGGGTGCTGGTGGTCGAGGACGAGCCGGAGGCGCGCGATAGCCTGCGCATCTTGCTGCAGCGCTTCGGTGCGGAGGTCGCGGCGGCGGGCTCGGCGCGTCAGGGCATCGAGACGTTCACGCACGGCGCCTTCGACATCGTGATCAGCGACATCGCCATGCCCGGCGGGGACGGCTACGAGCTGGTCCGTGCCATCCGCGGGCTCGGCCCCGAGCATGGGGGCCGTATCCCTGCGGTGGCGGTGACGGCGGGCGCGCGTCCCGAAGACCGCCGGCGGGCGCTGGCCGAGGGATTCCAGGTCCATCTCCCGAAGCCGGTCGACGCCGTCGAGCTCGTCCGCCAGGTGACGGTCCTGAGCGGTCGATGAGAATGAAAGGAGTCACCCCATGAATACGATCACGCGTCGCCTCAGCCCGGCGAACGGTGAATACGATCAGGCACGCAGGGCAAAGCGCGACATGGTGGGCCTCATCGCGGTGGGCGCGGCCGCGGTGACGGGGGCGGCCGTGCTGTTCCTCTTCACGACGCGCGCGGGCCGGGAGGCGAGGGCCCGCTTCCAGGACGGCGACCTGCTTCGCCGCTGGCAGGACACGATGGTGGATCTCGAGCGGCTCGCGCAGCATGGCGCCGCGTACGTCGAGCGCAAGGCGGGCGAGCTCCGCCATGCCATCGGCGAGCAGGCCGGCACGCTGGAGGCGAGACTCCCGAAGGGCCGATAATGGCCCGGCGTGGAGTGCTCCACTGGCGGCCCACATGGCCGCCCTCGCGCCGCTGGTGGATCGCGGGGGCGGCGGTGGCGGTGGTCGTCGCGCTCGCGTATATCGTGGCGTTCCAGCTCGACGAGCCCATGCGCCGCTCGATGGAGTCTCGGATGAACGCGGCGCTCAAGGGCTACAAGGTCTCGATCGGCCACCTCGACTTCCATCCCTTCGGGTTCTCGCTGGACCTGAAGGACGTCGTGGTCCGTCAGGATCAGGCGCCGGATCCCCCGGTTGCCTCGATCCCGCGGCTCAGCGCCAGCGTCGAATGGCGGCAGCTCATCCGGGCGCGCGTGGTCGGCGAGATCGAGATCGTCGAGCCGTCGGTGAACCTGAACCTCACCCAGGCGCGCGAGGAGGCGAAGGATCCTGTGCCGGTGGAGAAGAAGGGATGGCAAGAGGCGCTCGAGGCCATCTATCCGCTGAAGATCAACCTGTTCACGATCAGGGACGGAACGTTCGTTTATACCGACGCCGGACCGTATAAGCCGCTCCACCTCCGGCAGGTGAATGTGGAGGCGTCGAACATTCGTAACGTCAAGTCGCAAGAGCGCACCTATCCATCGGAAGTCCACGCGAGCGCGCAGGTGTTCGAGCACGGGAGCCTCAAGATCGACGGCAATGCGGACTTCCTCGCCGAGCCGCATCCGGGCATCCTCGCCGACATCAGCTTGCAGGGGATCGAGCTCGACTACTTCCGGCCGCTCACGAGTCGCTTCGCCAACGTGACGATCAAGGGTGGGCTGCTCGGAGCCGACGGACGCGTCGAGTACGCGCCGACGGTCAAGACCGCGGACCTCCGGCATGCCGAGATCTCCGGCGTCGACGTCGAGTACGTGCACGAGGTGAAGGGCGCCGCCCCCGAGAAGCAGGCGGCGCGCAAGGTCGTGCAGACGACCGAAAAGGTTTCGGAGAAGCCGGGGGTGCTCGTGAAGATCGGCGAGTTCGACGTCGTCCGCAGCACCCTCGCCTTCGTGAACCGCGGGACGAATCCCCCCTACCGTCTTTTCCTGACGGATACCGCCATCCATGCCCGGAACATCAGCAGCCAGAGCGCGGAGGGCCTGGGGAACATCGAGCTGACCGGGAAGTTCATGGACAGCGGCCCCGCGGTGGTGAAGGCCCGCTTCCAGCCCGGCAAGCCCACGCCCGGTGTGGAGGCCCAGATCCGCATCACCGGCGTCGACATGACCCGGATGAACGACCTCTGGAAGGCCTACGTCAAGGTCGACGTGGCGGGGGGCGAGTTCGCGCTCTACTCCGAGCTCGGCGTGAAGGACGGCATGATGTCGGGGTACGTCAAGCCGCTCCTCAAGGACGTGAACGTCTACGACCCCGCGCAGGACAAGAAGAAGAACATCGTGCGCCGCGCGTACGAGGCGGTGGTGGGCGCGATGTCCACCGTGCTCGAGAACCGGCCGCGGGAGGAACTGGCCACGCGCGTCGACGTGTCCGGCCGCATCGACAAGCCGGAGGTGAGGCCGGTGGTCGCGGCGGCGCGGCTCTTCCAGAACGCCTTCCTCAAGGCCATCCTGCCCGGCTTCGAGCGGCGCGGGCGGGAGCGCTAGGCGCCCGTGGCCGATTGCGGTCGCTCCATGACGCGAGTGCTCGTCGTCGAGGACAGTCAGGACAGCCGCGAGGCGCTCCAGATCCTCCTCGAGCTCGAGGGGCATCAAGTCTGCGTGGCGGCCTCCGGCGAGGACGCCGTCCGTGCGGTGACGGAGTCCGAGCCCGACTGGGCCCTCATCGACATCGGCCTCCCCGACATCGACGGCTACGAGACGGCGCGCCGCATCCGCGCCGGGCATCGCGCGGTCCGCCTCATCGCGCTGACCGGACACAATCGTCCGGAAGACCGCGAGCGGGCGCTCGCCGAGGGCTTCGATGCGCATCTCGGCAAGCCGGTGGATCCGGCGCGCCTTTTCACGATCCTCGGAGGTTCATCATGAGCGTGCTCGGCTGGATCGTCTTCGGACTGATCGTGGGCATCGTCGCCAAGCTCGTGCATCCCGGCCGCGACCCCGGCGGGTTCGTCATGACCATCATCTTCGGCATCGTCGGCGCGCTAATCGGCGGCTACATCGGGCGCGGGCTCGGCTGGTACCAACAGGGCGACCCGGTCGGCTTCGTCATGGCGGTGCTGGGGGCGATCATCCTGCTCGTGCTGTATCGCGTGGTCGCCGGGCGTGTCGCGCGGGGAGCCTGATGTTGACCCGCCTGTTCGCGGATCGCGAGGCGGCGGAGCGCGCCTATCAGGCCCTGCGCAGCCGCGGGTACAGCGCGGCGGACGTGAGCGTCCTGATGGCCGACGAGACGCGCGACCACCTGCTGGGCGACGTCGCGCGGCCCAGCCCGTCGGCGTCGCGCGTTGAAGGGAAGCGTAAGACGCTCGAAGGCGCGGGCGTCGGCGCCGGCGCTGGGGTCGTGGCCGGCGGCGTGCTCGGGGCGCTGGTGGCCGCGGCCACCGTGGTCATCCCGGGCGCGGGACTGGTCCTCGCCGGACCGGTCGCCGCGGCGATGGCCGGCGCCGGGGTGGGCGGCGCGGCGGGCGGGGTCATCGGCGCGCTGGTCGGCGCGGGCATCCCGGAGGAGCGTGCCGCACGCGAGTCCGGCCTCCGCACGGGCGGGATCGTGATGGGTGTGTCCCCGCGCAGCGACGACGCCGCCGCGTACTTCGCGCGTCACTGGCGGGACTAGGACTAGACGCCGACGCCCGGCGGAGGCTGACGTAGCGCCCCGCCGGGCGTCGAGGCGGATTTCCTACCGATTCGCCGACACCTCCCGAACGTGCGCCGGCCGAATCGCCTCCTGCCCGGCCGCCAAGGTGTCGCCGATCGCCCCGCTGGCGGACTCCATGAGGTCGCCGGCCTGCTTCAGCGTATCCGCGGCCCGGGTCCGCAAGCCGCTGGTCCTCGAGTCCAGATAGTGGCCAATCTCGTCGCGCCAGATGTACATCGCGACCGCCCCCGCGAGGGCCCCTACGATGAATCCTTTCATCTCGCTCACCTCCTCTCGCTCTCTTGCTCGGAGCTCGCTCCATCTCACCGAGCGCACTCTCGTCAACACGAGCAATGCGGGTGCCACGTGCGATCCATGTGGACGTGCGTCTCGACTTAACGGCGCGGCGCCGACGCGGCCCGCCGGCGGGCGGGCGTGAGTCGCCTTGACCGGGTGATTTTGTTCGTGCGCGCGCATTGGATCGGCCATGCGAGCGAAAAGAACGCGCATTTCTATGAGATGCGGGGCGGCACGGGGGTTGCACCTCTCCGAAGCGTACGGTGGCACGAGTCGAAGCCCAAACGCCGCCGAAAGGAGAGACAAGAAGATGCTCAGCACGATTCTCATCGTCGTGCTCGTTCTGATGGTGCTGGGATCCGTTCCCTCATGGCCCTACAGCCGGGGTTGGGGATATTTCCCGAGCGGGATCCTGGGAATCGTCCTGCTCGTGTTCTTGATCCTCGCCCTGACCGGCCGCGTCTGACACGCGGGACCGGCTCGAACACAACCTGAACAACGGAGGATACGCAATGCACCGGATGACCAAGCTGAGCGCAAGCGTGGTGATCGGCCTCGCGCTCGCCGCGTCCCCCGCGTGGGTGAACGCGGCGGACGAGAAGAAGCCCACTGAAGAGAAGAAGTCCACCACGCAGGCGGTGAAGACCAACGTCAGCGACTCGTGGATCACGTCCAAGACCAAGATCGCCATGTTCGCCGACAGCCGCGTGCCGGGCTCGTCGGTACACATCGAGACGCAGAAGGGCATGGTCTATCTCCGCGGTAAGGTGGAGAGCGACGAGGCGAAGAAGGCGGCGGAAGACGTCGCCCGCGGCGTCGAAGGCGTACAGGGCGTGAAGAACGAGCTCCAGGTGGTTCCGGCCTCCGCCAAGAAGATGGTCGAGGCGAAGGACGAGGACATCACCAAGCAGGTGAAGGAGCGGTTCAAGGCGGATCCCAAGCTGAAGAGCCTTGACATCCGCACCGACAACGGCGTGGTGACGCTCCAGGGCAAGCTGCCCAGCATCAACGACAGCGCGCGGGCCTCGCAGATGGCCCGTGAGGTGCCGGGTGTGCGCTCGGTGCGTAACGACACGACGTACGAGAGCCCGCGTGCCAGCATGGACGCGGACAAGCCGAGCTTGAAGCAGCGCATGTCGGACAAGATGTCCGACATGAAGCACGACATGACCGCGTCGAACGCGGCGGGTCAGACCCACGTGCGGACCGCTCAGGAGAAGCTGAAGGAGAAGGGCTTCGACCCGGGCCCGATCGATGGCGTCTGGGGACCGCGTACCGCCGCGGCGGTGAGCGACTTCCAGCGTAGCGAGAATCTGAAGGTGACGAGTCGCCTGGACGCCGAGACGCTCGGCAAGCTCGACGTCGGGGTGGGCGGCGCGACCAGGCCTCCGCAGACCAAGTAACGCGGCTGCGTCGGTCAGGTGAAGCAGGCGAGCTGGGAAGGCGACTTCCCAGCTCGTTTTTTTAGGAGTACACCGGAGTAGCTCATGAGCGATACGGGCTGGCTCATTCTTGCGGTGGCAGGGGGCGTGCTCGCGGCCTTCCTGTGGGTGAAGCGCGAGCTGTGGCTGATACGGCGCCGGCGGCAAGGCCGGCGCGGAGACTAGCTAGATGGGGGGGCGAGCGGCGGGGACGGGCTGGAGCGGCACGACGGGCCTCGCCGCGGGCCTCGGCGAAGGCGCGGCCCGCCGCCGCCAGAGCGCGGGAGCGGCCAGGCAGGCCCCGACCAGCAGGGCGAGGGCTGCGACGGCGCCGCCCACCACCGGGGCGACATGGGCCATGCCTGCGGCCCCCGTGGGCAGGATTCCGCCCGCAACACCGAGACTGATCAAACCTATGGCAGTTCTCATGAAGACGACACCTCTGCTCCGTCTACAGGCAAACCGCATGCCAGCCGGCGGGGCAGGGCTCGATGCGCGCCATCTACCGAAGATGTCGCGGAGATCGGAAATCGAGGGCGCGCGCGCACTCCGCCGGCCTGGTAGAATCTGCTCGGTCAAGCTTTCCGTTTCTTCTCGTTCTCTCTCTCGCTCTCGATGACATTGTTCGGCTCGGATCCCATCCGCGGCGAGCTCCTGAGCGCCGAGCGCCTCGAGCAGCTCGCGGCGTCCATCGCCCGCCATCGCGTCGCGGACGGCGAGACGGCGGGCGCCGCCCTCCTCGCGCGCGTGAAGGACAACGGCCGCGTCCTCCTCCGCTGCTACCGTGCGCTCGCCTCCGTGATCAACGAAGAGCGCGCGACCATGCCCGCCGCGGAGTGGCTGGTCGACAACTTCTACATCGTCGAGGACGTCCTCAACGAAGTGCGCACCGATCTCCCGCCCGGCTTCTACCGGGAGCTGCCCATCCTTACCGAGGGGCCGCTCCGCGGCGCGCCGCGCGCGGTGGGCCTGGCGTGGGCGTACATCGAGCATACCGACAGCCGCTTCGAGTCGGCGTCCACGCAGCGTTTCGTGACCGCGTTCCAGAAGGTGGAGCCGCTGCTGATCCGCGAGATCTGGGCGGTGCCGATCGCGCTCCGCCTCATCCTGCTCGAGAACTTGCGGCGGCTCTCCGAGGAGATCGTGAGCGCGCGGGCGGCGCGGATGGAGGCGGACCGCCTCGCCGACACCCTGCTGGGGCAGGGCGGCCGGCCCGCCGATCCGCACGCTTTCGAGCGCGTGGGTGACGAGGTGCTGACCGCCGCCTTCGCGGTGCAGCTCGCCCAGCGTCTTCGCGATCAGGATCCCGCCACCACGCCCGCGCTGGCCTGGCTCGAGTCGCGGCTCGCGAGCGCCGGGACCACCGCCGAGGAGCTGGTGCGCGCCGAGCATCAACGCCACGGCGCCGCGAACGTGACGGTCCGGAACGTCATCACCAGCCTCCGCGTGATGGCGAACTTCGACTGGCGGGAATTCTTCGAGAGCGTGAGCCTCGTCGATCGCCTCCTGCGCGCGGAGAGCGACTTCGGCGCGATGGACTTCACCACCCGCGACCGCTACCGCAAGGCGATCGAGGACCTCGCGCGCGGGTCCGGGCGCAGCGAGCTCGAGGTGGCGCGCACGGCGCTGACGCTGGTCCGCGCGCACGCGCCCGGGGTGGAGGATCCCGGCTACTACCTGATCTCCCGCGGCCGCGGCCGGCTCGAGGAGGCCGTCGGCTACCGCGTGCGGCTGCGCCAGCATCTCGTCCGCGCCTACGTGAGCTCGGCGACCTGGAGCTATCTGGGTAGCATCGCCATCGTCACCGCGTTCTTCCTCTGTCTGCCCCTCCTCTATACGCAGGAGCAGGGCATCACCACCGCCCTCATGGTGGCGCTGGCGGTGTTCGCGGTGTTCCCGGCCTCCGACGTCGCCATCGCCCTCGTGAATCGGGCGGTCGTGGAGGTCTTCCCCCCGCGCCCGTTGCCGCGGCTCGCCCTCGCCACGGGCATCCCGAAGCGCTGGAAGTCCCTGGTGGCGGTCCCCACGCTGCTCACCAGCGAGGCGCAGATCGCCGAGCAGGTGCGCCGTCTCGGCATCCACTACCTCGCCAACGCCGATGACCATCTCTGCTTCGCGCTCCTCTCGGACTGGACGGACGCCGACGCCGCCTCGGTGCCTGGTGACGACGCGCTGCTCGCGGCCGCGCGGGCCGGCATCGACGATCTCAACCGCCAGCACGGGCCCAACGCCGACGGCGAGCCCCGCTTCTACCTCTTCCACCGCAAGCGCGTGTGGAGCGAGAGCGAGCGCCGGTGGATCGGCTGGGAGCGCAAGCGCGGCAAGCTCCACGAGCTCAATCAGCTGCTGCGTGGCGCTGCGGAGACCACGTACCTCGGGGGGCCGCCCGCGCCCGGCGGGATCAAGTTCGTGATCACGCTGGACGCCGACACCCAGCTCCCGCGGGGCGCGGCGGCCAAGCTGGTGGGCGCGCTCGCCCATCCCCTCAATCGCCCGCGGCTGGATTCGCGGCAGCAACGCGTGGTGGAGGGCTACGGGATCCTGCAGCCGCGCATCGCGCCCACCATGTCGGCGGAGCGCGAGAGCTCGTTCTTCCAGCGCATCTCGTCGGGCCCCGCGGGCATCGATCCCTACGCCTCCGCGGTGTCGGACGTGTACCAGGACCTCTTCGGCGAGGGCTCGTACACCGGCAAGGGCATCTACGACGTGGACGCCTTCGAGAGCGCGCTGGCCGGGCGGGTCCCCGAGGGTGCGCTGCTGAGCCACGACCTCTTCGAGGGCGTGTTCGCCCGGGTCGGGCTCGTCACCGACATCGAGCTGTTCGAGGAGTTTCCCGCCCGCTACGAGGTCGCGGCGTCCCGCCAGCACCGGTGGGCGCGCGGTGACTGGCAGCTCTTGCCCTGGCTGCTGCGCGGCACGGCGCGCGGCCGCGAAGGCCGTACGCGCATGCCGGCCATCGGCCGGTGGAAGATGCTGGACAACCTGCGCCGCTCACTCTCCGCGCCCGGCGCCTACATGACCCTGATCCTCGCGTGGCTCCTGCCCGGCGGCGCGCCCGAGGTGTGGACCAAGCTCGTGCTGTTCTCGCTCGCCCTGCCCGCGCTGGTGCCGGTGACCACCGACGTGATGCCCAAGCGCCCCGGCATCTCGAAGCGCGTCTACCTGCGCTCGCTGGTGGGCAATCTCGCCCTGGCCGGCGCGCACATCGCCCTCGCCCTCATCCTCCTGGCGCATCAGGCCTGGCTGATGGGCGACGCCATGCTGCGCACGCTCTGGCGTCTCGTCTCGCGCCGGCGGCTGCTCGAGTGGGTGTCCGCCGCGCAGGTGAAGGCGCGCTCGAGCCTCGATCTCACGGACGTCTACGCGCGCATGTGGGGCGCGGTGGCCCTCGCCGTGGTGGCGATGGTGGCGGCGGCGCTGGCGCCCGGTCACGCATGGTCCATCGCATTCCCCTTCATCGCGCTCTGGCTGCTCTCGCCCGCCGTGGCGCGGTGGCTCAGCATGCCGCCGCGGACGCATCCCGCGGAGGAGCTGCGCCACGAAGAGCGGGACGTCCTGCGCGCGGTGGCGCGGAGGAGCTGGCGCTTCTTCGAAACCTTCGTGGGCGCGGAGGATCACTGGCTGCCCCCGGACAATTTCCAGGAGGATCCGCGTCCGGTGGTCGCCCATCGGACCTCGCCGACGAATGTCGGTCTCTACCTCCTCTCGTCGACGGCCGCGCGGGATCTCGGCTGGATCGGCACGCTCGACTTCGACGACCGGCTCGCCGCCACCCTCGCCACCATCGAGAAGCTCGAGCGCTTCCGCGGCCACCTCTACAACTGGTACGACACCAGCACCCTGCGCCCCCTCGAGCCGCGCTACGTGTCGACGGTGGACAGCGGGAACTTCGCCGGCCATCTCGGCGTGGTGGCGGTGGCACTCCGCGAGCGGGCGCACCGTCCGCTCGTCGATCGCCGCGTGGGACGGGGCATCGACGACGCGCTGGTGGTGCTTCAGGAGACGCTCCAGCGGAGCGCCGCCGAGCCGGACGCGCTGCAGCTGGCGGTCGCGGAGCTCCGCACCGCGCTCATCTCCGAGCCCACGACTGCGCCCGCGTGGGCGGGGCGCCTGCGCGAGCTCGCCTCCGGCGCGGCCCGGCTCGCCGAGCTGGCCGCCCCACGTACGGGCGAGGCCACGGTGTGGGTCGAGGCGCTGCAGGCGAGCATCGCCAGCCATCGCCGCGACCTCGACGCGCTGGCGCCCTGGGCGGAGCCGCTCGACGAGGTGACGGCGGCGCTGCCACCGGACGTCGTGGCGGGGCTGCCCGCGGTCGCGCGCCTGCTCGGGCCCGCGCTCACCCTGGGCGCGCTGCCCGCCGAGGCCGCCGCCGCGTCACGGGAGATCCGGGACCTGCTCGAGGGCGGCGGCGCCCCCTCGCTCGACCGCGGGCGCCTGCTCAAGGTGATCGACGCGCTCGATCGGGCGGCGCTCGCCGCGACGGCCGAGGGCGAGCGGCGCGAGGCGGCGGCGGCGACCGTCCTCGCCCTCGCGGACGGGATGGAGTTCACGTTCCTCTTCGACGCGAGCCGGCACCTCTTCGCCATCGGCTATCGCGTGGCGGACGGAACGCTCGACGAAGGGCGCTACGACCTGCTCGCCTCCGAGGCCCGGCTCACCAGCTTCCTCTGCGTGGCGCGCGGCGAGGTCCCGCCCGTGCACTGGTTCCGGCTCGGCCGGCCGATGACGCCCATCGAGCTGGGCAGCGCGCTGGTGTCGTGGTCCGGCTCGATGTTCGAGTACTTGATGCCCGCCATCGTCATGCACGCGCCGGAAGGCAGCCTGCTCGACCAGTCGTGCCGGCTCGCGGTGAAGCGCCAGATCGCCTACGGCGCCTCGAACAGCGTGCCGTGGGGCATCTCCGAGTCCGCCTACAACGTGCGCGACCTCAACCTCACCTACCAGTACTCGAGCTTCGGCGTGCCCGGCCTGGGCCTCGAGCGAGGCCTCGGCGAGGATCTCGTGATCGCGCCCTACGCCACCGCCCTCGGCGCCATGGTGGACGCCCCGTCGGCGGCACGGAACTTCGTGGAGCTCGCACGCTTCGGCGGGTGCGGGGACCACGGCTACTACGAGGCCCTCGACTTCACGCGCTCGCGCCTCCCCGAAGGCGCCAAGGTGGCGGTGGTGCGCTGCTACATGGCGCATCACCAGGGCATGTCGCTGACCGCCCTCGCCAACGTGCTGCTGGACGGTCTGCTCCGCCGGCGCTTCCATGGCGAGCCCGTGATGGAGGCGACCGAGCTCCTCCTCCACGAGCGGGTGCCGCGCGACATCCCGGTCACCCGGCCGCGCGGCGAGGAGGTGCGGTCCCCCGCCCATGCCCGCGAGCCGGTGGTGCCCATCGCCCGCCGCTTCACGTCACCCGCGGAGCCGCTGCCGCGCACGCACCTCCTCTCGAACGGCCGCTACGTGGTGATGATCACGGCGGCCGGAGCCGGCTACAGCCTATGCGGTCCCGTCGCGGTCACGCGCTGGCGCGAAGACCGGACGCGGGACGCGTGGGGCTCGTTCGTCTTCCTCCGCGACGCCCGGAGCGGCGACGTGTGGTCGGCGGGCTATCAACCCGCCGGGGTGGAGCCCGACACGTATCAGGCCACCTTCCTGGAAGACCGCGCGGAGTTCCGCCGACGCGACGGCACCATCATGTCCTCGCTCGAGGTGCTGGTCTCGCCGGAGGACGACGCCGAGATCCGCCGCGTCTCCCTGATCAATCTGGGGACCGAGCCGCGCGAGATCGACGTGACCTCCTACGCCGAGCTGGTGCTGGCTCCGCCCCGGGCGGACGCCGCCCATCCCGTGTTCTCGAATCTTTTCGTGCAGACCGAGGCGGTGGCGGAGCTGGACACGCTGCTCGCCAGCCGCGCGGCCCGGTCGCCCGAGGACGATCCGGTGTGGGCGGCGCACGTCATGGTCGTGCAGGGGACGAGCGTGGGCGGCTCGCAGTACGAGACCGACCGCTCGCGCTTCCTCGGGCGCGGGCGCGGGATGCGCACGCCGATGTCCATGATCGAGGGCCGGCCGCTGTCGAACAGCGCCGGCGCGGTGCTGGATCCCATCTTCAGCCTGCGCCGCCGCGTGCGCCTGGCCCCCGGCGGCAGCGCGCGGGTCGTCTTCGCCACCATGCTCGCCACGTCGCGCTCCGCCGTGCTCCTCATGTCCGACAAGTACCGCGACCCGGCCACCTTCGAGCGCATCGCCACGCTGGCGTGGACGCAAGCCCAGGTGCAGCTCCATCACCTCGGTATCGACACCGACGAGGCTCACCTCTTCCAGCAGCTCGCCAACCGCATCCTCTACACCGACATGCGGATGCGCGGCCCCGCGCCGGTGGTCGCACGGAACCGGCTGGGACCCGCCGGCCTCTGGAAGCATCGGATCTCGGGCGATCTGCCCATCGTGCTGGTGCGCATCGACGAGATGGAGGACCGCGGGATCGTACGCCAACTCCTGCGCGCGCACGAGTACTGGCGCATGAAGGGCCTTGCGGTGGACCTCGTCATCGTCAACGAGAAGCCGTCCTCCTATCTTCAGGATTTGCAGAACGCGCTGGAGGGGCTGGTGCGCACCGGGCGTCCGACCCTGAGCGCGACCCGCGAGGGCTCGGTGTTCGTGCTGCGCGGCGATCTCCTGTCCGGAGAGGAGCGCGATTGCCTCACCGCGGCGGCGCGCGTGATCCTGCTGAGCCGGCAGGGGACGCTCGCCGAGCAGGTCGCGCGGGCGGAGCCCCCGGCGACGGAGCGGCGGCGCGAGCGCCGACTCGCCCCCGTGCGGCAGGATGCGCCGGACCCGCTGCCGCCGCGCCCGCCGTGGGAGTTCGACAACGGGCTGGGCGGCTTCGTGGACGACGGCCGCGAGTACATGATCGCCCTCGGCGAGGGGCAGTGGACGCCCGCGCCCTGGATCAACGTGATCGCCAATGAGCGGCTGGGTTTCCTGGTCTCGGAGTCCGGCGCGGGCTTCACGTGGGCCGAGAACAGCCGCGAGAACCAGCTCACGCCGTGGTCCAACGACCCCGTGAGCGACACGCCGGGCGAGACCCTCTACATCCGCGACGACGAGAGCGGGCGCCTCTGGGGCCCCACCGTGCTGCCGATCCGCGAGGAGGCGTGGCCCTATCACTGCCGGCACGGCCAGGGCTACAGCCGCTTCACCCATCGCGCCCACGGCATCGAGCTGGACCTCATCCAGTACGTGCCCCTCGAGGATCCCGTGAAGATCTCGCGTCTGCGCGTCACGAACCGGTCGTCGCGCCCGCGCCGGCTCACCGTGACCGCCTACGCAGAGTGGGTGCTGGGCGCCTCGCGGGCCACCACCGCGCCCTTCGTGGTCACGTCGCTGTGCCCGCGCACCGGCGCCCTGCTGGCACGCAACGCGTGGACCATCGACTTCCCGGGCCGGGTCGCCTTCTTCGACCTGGCGGGCCGCCAGACGGCGTGGAGCGGCGACCGGACGGAGGTCCTCGGACGGAACGGCACGCCCGACCATCCCGACGCCCTCGAGCGCGGCCAGCCGCTGTCGGGCCACGTGGGCCCCGGGCTCGACCCGTGCGGCGCGTTGCAGGTGAGCCTGAGCCTCGAGGCGGGGGCGGAGACCGAGGTGGTGGTCTTCCTGGGCCAGGGCCGGTCCGAAGAGGAAGCGCAGACGCTGGTCGAGCGCTACCGCGC
>Ga0111538_10009377_pt1 | contig 13070 bp, 14 predicted proteins | sample SoiMethybrSBSTD1_FD_79669 | JGI IMG/M metagenome (GOLD analysis project Ga0111538, IMG submission 79669) | Bulk soil microbial communities from a Populus tree surrounding site in Tennessee, USA - Soil MetaG P. TD hybrid SBSTD1 (version 2)... | ecosystem: Environmental > Terrestrial > Soil >...
CACAAACCAAGGCGCGCGTAAGCATGGAGCACACAAATTATCTCCAAAAGTACAGTTAATACTCAAAATGCCCCGGAGGTAAGAGCGAGCGGGCATGTAAATGCAGGGTCACTACGATCACAAAGAAGGCACAACGAACACGACGTGAAGCGCTAAAAATGTGTCGTAAGCTTTGTGGTTCTTGGTGGACATTGTGACCTGCGGTAAAATACACCTGTTGGCTAATTGGTCAGTGATACCGCCTTAAATCATTCCCCTGGCTTTGAGCTCAAGGTATTTATTGATCGTGTTTACGGTGAGATCTTCCGGCGGCGTTAACATTGCCTGGATACCATGGCGCATCAATTCTTTGACGATAAGTTTCTTGTCATAGCTGAATTTTTCGGCGATAGCCTTGTAGTAGACTTCCTTGAGATCACCGGCTGGTTTACCAAGCAGCGATTTCATTTCCGTGTTCTCAAAAAAGATCACTACCAGTAGATGCTGATTATTCAGGCTTTTTAAGAATGGAAGTTGTCTATGAAGGCCATAGATGGATTCGAAGTTTGTAAACAGCAACAAAAGGCTTCGTTGTGTTATCTTCCTGCGGATGTGATTATACAAAGCAAAAAAATCGCTTTCACGATATGCGGTCTTTTGATTGTACAGAACTTCCATGATGTTCGCCATCTGTTTGCTTTGTTTGCTGGCAACAACCATTGAACCGATTTTGTCCTGGAAAGTAAGCAACCCTGCTTTGTCTGATTTCTTGATTGCGATATTCGAAATGACGAGGCACGCGTTAATGGCATAATCGAGCAAACTGAGGCCATTAAATGGCATTTGCATCACGCGACCTTTGTCGATCAGGCTGTACACCTGCTGAGAGCGTTCATCCTGGTAATGATTTACCATAAGGTGACTTTTGCGAGCGGTAGCCTTCCAGTTAATTGTTCGGAAATCGTCGCCGCTCACATACTCTTTTATAAGCTCAAATTCCATGTTTTGCCCAATGCGTCTGATCTTTTTTATTCCCGCTTCAGTCAGGCGATTCGAAATTGCCATTAGCTCGTACTTGCGCATTTGTATGAACGATGGATAGACCGGGATCAGCGCATCGGCGGAAAAGCGAAAACGCCGGCTCAGAAAGCCAATCCTTGAGCTGACAAATACATTTACAGCCCCGCAAGAGTACTCACCACGTTTCACCGGGCGCAAGTGATACTTGATGATTTTGCTTTCAGCCGGTTCAAGTTTCAGCTCGTAATTCAAGTCACGTCGCTGAAACTGATGTGGAATCTCATCGATGATATTTAAAGAGACAGCAAATGGGTAAAGGTTTTCAAGATGTAAACGTATTTCGTTTTCATCACCATTAGAAAGTTTTTCGGGAGTTGCCCTTTTTCCCTTAAGTCCTTTCCGTGTGCGATAAAGAAGCAGGATATCCGTTAACACTACAGCAAGTAGGAAGAAGAATAGTATCTCCCCGACAATAACACCAACGCCTGCGATGAAGGAAATAATAAATGAAAGGACAACTATCCCAATTGCAAGGAATAGCCGGCCATTCAGATAAAGAGATCGAATGAGTTTCACTTACCGTGGCACTTCAACTTTGTCAATTATCTGTTTAACAACATCGTCGGAGGTGACGCCTTCCATTTCTTTTTCGGGTGTAAGGATTACGCGATGTCTTAACACCGGAAGTGCAATCACTTTGATATCCTCAGGCGTTACAAAATCCCGTCCGTTGATTGCCGCAAAAGCCTTTGATCCGTTAAGTACAGCAAGCGACGCTCTCGGCGATGCCCCGAGAAAAAGCGACGGACTGTTACGCGTTTCATGAACCAATTGACCTACGTAAGCTAAGAGGTTGTCCTCTACGTGAACATGCTGAACAGTTTCACGGAAAGACCTAATCTCTCCGGCGCTCAGCACAGAATTAACTTCCATTGTGGGTTTTACTCCTCTTCGCGTGTGATGTCCATTAATGATCGCAATTTCTTGTTCCAGAGTAGGGTATTTAACTACGATCTTGAAAAGGAAGCGATCGAGCTGTGCTTCCGGAAGTCTATACGTTCCTTCGTGTTCAATAGGATTCTGGGTGGCCACCACCAGATAGGGATCTTCAAACGGGTAGGTAGTTCCGTCGACTGTTACCTGTCTTTCTTCCATTACTTCAAACAAAGCTGCTTGTGTTTTTGCAGGAGCGCGGTTTATCTCATCTATAAGCACTATGTTGGAAAAAATAGGGCCAGCCTTAAATTCAAATTCTGATTTTTTCATGTTATATACCGACGTACCCAACACATCGGATGGCATCAGATCAGGAGTGAACTGTATTCGTGAGAACTTTACCGAAATAACCTTTGAGACAAGTTTAGCAGTTAATGTTTTGGCAACACCAGGTACACCTTCTATGAGTACATGACCGTCAGCAAGAATTGCTGTAACGAGCAGATCAACCATCTGTTCCTGGCCAACAATCACTTTGGCAATCTCTTCCCTTATCTTCTTTACACTTTCACTCAATGCTGTGAGATCTACACGGCTCTTGAATACATTCTCTTCCATGAAATGAATATTTACTTTGACAACTTACGGACTGTTAAACTTCTCTATTTTTCCATTAAAATCGATCAACTCTGCTGACGAAATTTTGTCTCTTGATTGGATAAATTCTACGGCCTTTACAAGTGCCCGCACATCTTCCTCCTGCTTCCCGGATTTTCGCGTCAGTGCAATAATGAAGGATTCATCCAATGTACTTGTATTGAGCCAATACTTTGTGCGAATCTGATCCATTAAGAAGTGGACCTTCTTTTCGGCTATATTTTTATGTTCTGCGCTCTGATAGTAAAGATTTCCGATCGTGCCGACAAACTCCAGAGTTGTGTTCGCCAGCGGCGTGATCAATGGAATAATGCGCTGTTTTCTTTTCATCTCAAACATGATAAAGATGAGGATTGAAACGATCGTGATATAATACGCCCACCTTAGCGACTCATTGGATAAAATAAAGCGGAGAGGCGTACTACTCTCCATCCTCCCCACATGGTAGTATTGTGTCCATTGAACCGGCGCGGGGCGAAGATAGGATAACATGGTGGCAACGAATTCATGGTTGTTCCGGGAGAGAAGATAGATATTCGTGAAGATCAGTGGCGTACAGTTGAGGATAAAGCTTCCTTTTCCCCACTGCACGCGAATGGTTACCGGCAAATCGCGGTCATTCTTTGCCACTACAGTTGTACGCGTGGAATCAAACCTGCTGAAATAGTTGTGGATATTATCCCTGCGATAAAAATACTCAGCTGTTGTATCCATTTTTACTCCAGCAAATTTCAGCGCTGCAGTGTCTCTTCGTCCAAATACATCTCCACCTTTGAAGAAATAATCATACGTGGCAATATCCATTGTATCCGCGAAGTGGCCCCAGAAATTTTGAGCGGAAATAAGGACTGTCCCCCCTGCATTGACGTGTTCAAGAAGGACTTCAGTATCCTCTTTGTCAGCACTAAATCCGGTTGCAAGGATCAATACATTGTCTTCGTTCTTCAGCGAATCCTTTATTTCATACATCGTGAGATAGGAACGATGTATCTCATGGCCATTGAACATTGATGGTAACAATTCGCTAAGAGCAAATGCCCCATACGGATTCTTATCAAGATGCGAATACGTGATCGTCCAATCGTATTTCTTTGGGCTAGTCAATTTCAGAATGACAAAAATTCCGAGTGCTGCACCGATGTATAAGAAATATTTCCAGTCTCTCTTCATCGGCGGGTTAAGGGTATAAGGTATAGGGTATAGGGTATAGGGTACAGCGATAAAGGGTTAAAGGATCATAAGGGGTCAAGCTAAATGGCATACGCAGGCTTGCTATTTAATGTTTGCTCTCCAGGTTTTGAATATATCCTGTACATGATTGAACATTTCAGCATATATGTTGAAATTTCCATACCAAGCATATTCAAAATAGTAATTGAGATCATTGAATCCAGGTTTCAATTCCGCCATCTTCAGTTCCTCCATGTAGTCGTGATTTGTTTTACCATGATCCCAATGAATATGATCCTTATCCGATAACATTTTCAATGCATAGAGGAATACAAGACGAACGCCAAGACGGTAATCCTTTTTTGACATTGCGTCGTCGATAAGCTTGTCAAAATCCATATCATGAATATTGTCATCCAGCGCATTGTATCTGTATGTGCTGACTCCGTCGCCCGAGGAAAATATCTTGAACGCGTTTACCCGTAGAATCGCCATGATCAGCACAATCAAAAGTATTAGACCAACAACATACACTAACACTCTTCCCCAGTCGGTCGTGACTGCAGATTCAAAAATAGAGCTGATTAGTTGCCTCAGCCAGAGTATAAACCGATCCCAAAGTCTATCTGCGATTGTTGGCGGTTCTTTGTACTGTAATGCCGGATCTGATTTAAGTCTTTGCAGCTCCTCTGTATCAGCCGATCTCGTTATTATTTCACTGCTATCTGGAAACGCATATGAGTCCTTCGCGTCATATTCGTCCTGCATTTCCACAACGTCGGATTGATCACGCGACGAATCTGATTCCTGTGAAAAGGACGCTGCGCTTATAAAGAAGCAAATGAGAAAAAGAAAATTTTTCAAACTACCTCGCACTGTTAATATTGCTCTTCTGATGATGGTGACTGCTGGCTTTGACCTAATGTATCAATCTTTCCCAATAATCCCTTTGCTTCTTTCATCTCAACGAGATTGAAATACTGGAATGCGATGCCGACGTTAGGGAGCGCCCCAAGAACCATTTGTGCAAGGTAGTATAAGGTAAATAAGACGACTGTGATCCACGTGGTCACAGGCTGTTCGAGCATTTCCGTGGAGGTGCTATGCAATGCGGAAGTCAAGGTAGCGACGTACCATGGTATCATAAAAATGTAGGATATCGTCATCATCACAAGATATAAGACCATGATAATTCCAAATGTACTCCACCATTTATCCCTCACGAGCTTGAAAGAACGCGCAATAGCATCGAAGAAGTTTTTCTTTTCATACGCACGGACGATATAGGTCATCGACACACTTACGATAAGGTAGATCAAGCCGCAAAACATAGCCATCATACCAAGAAAGATCAGGGCTGGTGATATTGCTGCCAACAGCGCTACGGGTATGATTAAAATAATGTATACGACAATAGCCAGTAGAAAAAAGACCAACGTTGTTCTGAAGTACATCCAGAATGTTTCGCGGACGCGCGTCCACACTTCGCTCACGTTTATGTTGTTCGTCTGCCTTTCTTCGTACAGGATAATGTAATTGTTGATCGTCGCGATCGACATTATGCTACTAACAAGGAATAACAAAAGCATTAGCACAATCTGCAGCCAGAAGGTAACCGACATAAAATATGTCTCAAAAACCTCACCATCTCCAGGATTGTTTGCAGCCGCTCTTGTGAGTCCCATGAATTCATCAACAAAAGTTGCAATGATCAAGCTTGCGATAAGAACGGGCGGTCCAGCGATTAGCAGGATACTTTTCCCCAGCGATTTAAAGTTTTGACGAATGAACTCAAACGTGGTATTCATCTTGCGGCTGAAATCCCGCGTATGATGATATTCTATGGCCTTAAAATTTTCCATTTCGTTTTAGTAGTGCAGGATAAATAACAAAATAATAGATCATAAGAACTGCAGATAATCCAATGACGGTCGCCTTATAAGCCCAATGCATAAAGGCATAGCGCGTTATAAAGGACTCAATGAAGCCTGCAAGTATAAAAAAGGGCACCAATCCTATAACTATCTTCAGACCTTTCACGGCACCCATCTTAAAAGATGTCAGGCGTGGATACGTTCCGGGAAACAGGAGGCTATTTCCCATAGTAAAGCCAGCAGCAGCCGCAATAACTATCGACGACAATTCGATCGTACCGTGCAACATAATCACCGGCAAAGCTTGTCCCAGTTGTTGTTCGACAGCAAAAAACATTATAAAAGTTCCCACCATCAGCGCATTGTAGAACAAATAAAATCCAGTACCCAGGGATGCAAAGATACCAAAGACAAACACACGAAATGATACCATGATATTATTCCATGTGATGAGAAAAAACATGGTCAACTCATCTTCGCCTGCATACACATTGGTTGGGTTTCCGGATTTAATGTTCTCCAGGGTCATGTTGACATATCCGTCCCCGAGTATCAATCTCACAAATGTATCGTCATATTTTGCCGACACGGCGCCCATGATTCCGGCGATAACAAAAATGATAAAAGAGTACAACAACGGCTTTCTCGTGTAGTACATTACTTCAGGAAGTTCATATTTCCAAAAGGTAATGAAGCGGCTTGTTTCCTCCTGTTTGTTCTTATAGATCTCAAGGTGAACTTTGCTGGCTAGCGCATTCAGATACTTTGTCGTACGACTATCGGCGTAATGTGTCCGCGCGTAAGAAAGATCATCAGTAATTTGAATGAATAATTCTGCAAGTCGATCGGGTGGCGCAGCACGCTGATCCTTCACTACTTTTTCGAACTCCTCCCAACGCGATTTATTTTGCTTTACAAACGCAGCTTCCTTCATGAATATCTCTTATTCAGTCCCTAACCTTTCGCAGAAATTTCGATCACCTTGTTCCAAACCCTGAAAATATTTCCTGAACAGATCTTCTTTATATCTTCTTCCGTGTATCCTCTTTTGAGCAGTACATACAGCAGATTGGGGTAGTCTGAAACATCTTTTAATCCAAGAGGTAAGCTATCGCCAACTCCGTCGTAATCCGATCCAATTCCAACGTAGTCTACTCCCACCAGTTTCACAACATGGTCGATGTGATCGGCTACGCGGTCGACATCGGAATAAAGGTCGCTGTGATTTTTTGCAAACTGATCAATGATCGGTTGCGCCGCCGAATCCTTAGAAGTGAGGCCTTTGCTTTCCAACATCTTTCCAAGGGAGTCGAGAACGTTGTGATTAACGCGTGCTGTTGAATCGAGGAACGAAGCTCCGAAGTTGATCTGGATCACGCCGCCGTTTTTTGCTAATGCTTTAATCATCTCATCGGACATGTTTCGTTCGAAGCCGGGAGTATAAAATCTGCATGAGGAGTGTGATGCGATAACTGGAGCTTTGGCGATCTTCAGGACATCATAAAAAGCGCTGTCAGATACGTGTGAAATATCGACCATCATTCCAATTCGATTCATTTCTGCTACGACCTTTTCGCCAAATGGGCTGAGTCCATTTTGTTTTCTGTTCAGAGTATCATAAGATGAGTCGCATATCTGATTTGCTTTTCCATGCGTAAGCGTAACGTAACGTATTCCCTTATCAAAAAAATATTTTACGTTGTTAAGGTCATTGCCTATGGGCGCGCCGTTTTCCATACCGAGTGGGAGCGAGATTTTCCCCGCTTTTGAATTTTCCTCGATTTCAGTCGGCGTGCGTGCGAGCGCAAACTTGTCGGGATGTGCCTGAACGATTCCTTCAATCATGCTGATTAGCGAGTCTGCCATTGCTTTGCCATTGTCAGGCGTCAATTGTCGCTCTGAGGGAATATAGATTGACATAAACGGTGCGTCTAACCCCCCTTTCTTAGCCCGTTCGAAGTCGAAATCTCCTTCGGTTGTACTGACCGGTATGCCGAGATATTCGCGCTCCAGGCGGAAATGTTTTATACTAAGCCGATAGGGCAGGTCAACGTGCGTATCTGCAAGGATAAATTGCTGTGCCAGGTCGTTTGCCTTAGTGCGCAACTGGTCGTCATTAGGTGTCGAAGTTGATTTTTCGCCAGAACATGCGAGTGAAATAAGGGTAGTTACAATTAGCGCCCGAGAAATATTCATTGTTACTTCTTTATTTTGAAAATTGCATAAAATTAAAAGTGGATGCAAACAGTAAGGGTACGCACGACACAAAATGTTCTGATAGATTACCCGGTAGCCAGCGTAGGTGACCGGATCCTGGGACATCTTATTGACAGATTGATTCTGATCGCCTATTCAGTCGCTGTTATTGCCGTACTTGCAAATCTGGAGCTTGAGACGTGGTGGATATGGGTGATGCTCCTTGCCGTACCGTGGATGTTCTTTAGTGTTCTGTTTGAAATCTTCATGAATGGACAAACCCCCGGAAAACAAGTGATGAAGACCAAGGTCGTGCGCCTTAACGGAACACCTGCCACCGTGGGTGACTACCTACTGCGTTGGGTGTTTAGCCTGGTAGACTTTTATGTTCTTTCGGGTGCCATTGCTCTCGTCGCGGTTGCGATGGGTGGCAAAGGACAAAGGTTGGGAGACATGGTTGCCGGGACCTCGGTGGTCAAACTCATCGAGCACCGTGAGATTTCAGCAAGTGAAGTATTTGTCACTCCCGAAGAAGTACATGTTCCCACATTTACACAAGTTACGCAGTTGAGCGACAAAGATATTGAGCTGATCCAGCGTGCGCTTGAGGTAAATCGAGATCATGGAAATGGCCAGCCTGTTATGGTAATCACTCAAAAGATTAAAGCTTTATTAGGTATTCAGACCGACTTGCCGCCAGTTAAATTCTTGTATACTATCATCAAAGACTACAACAGCCTAACAACTGGAAGGTAAATGGACGAATTGCCGGAATACACACGTTCACATCTTGCACTTCGGAATGGTCAGGACAAACCTGAAATATGGGTTGCTCTACATGGGCTAATCTACGATGTTACACGATCACGGCTTTGGCGAGACGGGAAGCATTATGAGCACTGGGCTGGACAGGACCTGACAGATGAATTAAAGGATGCTCCCCATAATGCAAATGTTTTTGATAAATTCAAGGTTATCGGAAAGCTAAAGCATTGATATACCCACCGATAATCGACAAACTCACCACGATAATTATCGGGCCGCGGAGTGTTTTTTCTGTAAATTTCATATTATAGCATTGTCTCGTTTAATAATATTGCAGGTTGATACCTATTACCCCACATGATCATAATAGCTGACAGCGGAGGTTCCAAGATCGATTGGAGGCTCATTGAAAGTAACGGCACTATCGGGCAAGCTAGCGCTCCCGGCTTCAATCCATATTATCAGCCCATTGAAGATCTTAAAAAGAATGTACAGGACCTGCTGCTGCCCAAGATCAATGAACAGGTAAACAAGATATTCTTTTATGGCGCTGGGGTTTCATCTGTAAAGAATCAGCTTACGATCAAGAGTGCATTCCTTGAGTTCTTTCCAGAAGCTCAGATTGAAATCGGATGGGATCTTTTGGCAGCGGCCCGAGCGTTATGTGGGTACGAACCAGGGATTGCGTGTATCATGGGTACCGGATCCAATTCTTGCTTATACGATGGCGAAAAGATAATCGGAAACGTCGCTAATCTTGGATGGATTCTCGCTGATGAAGGGTCAGGGGCAAATATCGGGCGAAAATTTTTAGTGGATTACCTTCGCGAGGTTATGCCTGAGAATCTACGGAAGCAATTTCATGAACGCTTTCCATTAACCCGCGAAGAGTTTCTGGAGAAAGTTTATCAGCAGGAACGTCCAAGCGCTTTTCTTGCAAGCTTTACAAAATTTATTTTTCAACACCTTAAAGAGCCGTACTGTTACAAACTTATTTATAACAGTTTCGCAGAGTTCTATGAGAATAATGTCATGAAGTATGAAAACTTCAGGAACCTCAAAGTTCATTTCACAGGATCGATCTCTTTTTACTTTAGCGACATTTTGCGCCAGGTAGCAAGCGATAAAGGCATCACTGTTAAAAATATTCTGGAAGGACCAATAGCTGGTCTGACTCTCTATCACCAAAAAGATCTTAACTGATTTGTCTACCACTGAATCATCTTCATACTACGACAACCTTGAGCACATGAGTGTTCATGAATTGCTAGTGAACATTAACAACGAGGATAAGACTGTTCCCTTATCGATCGAAAAAGCCCTGCACCAGATTGAACCGCTTATAAATGCTGTGGTGGAAAAGATGAAGTCTGGTGGAAGGATGTTCTACATTGGCGCTGGAACGAGCGGGCGATTGGGTATTGTTGATGCCTCGGAGGTTCCACCTACGTACGGAGTGCCGCACGGAAAAGTGATAGGAATAATGGCGGGCGGCGACAAGGCAATTCGGAAAGCTGCTGAGCATGCTGAAGACGATTCCCAACAGGCATGGAAGGATCTCGAAGCTTTTTCAATTAACCAGCAAGATGTATTGATCGGCATCGCCGCATCGGGAAGAACGCCATACGTAATTGGTGGACTTATAGAAGCAAGGGCCAACGGAGTAACTACCGGATGCATTGTTTGTAATTCAAACACAGCACTAGCCAAGGAGGCAGATTTTCCTATTGAAGTGTTAGTAGGTGCTGAATTTGTAACCGGGAGCACACGCATGAAGTCGGGTACGGCTCAAAAGCTTGTACTCAATATGATCTCCACCACTGTTATGGTAAAGCTGGGCCATGTTAGAGGAAACAAAATGGTTGACATGCAGCTGACCAACAACAAGCTTATTGACCGAGGAACAAAAATGATCATGGCTGAGCTTGGTGTTTCCTATGAAGAAGCGGAACAATTACTCAGGCAATACGGTTCTGTCAGAAAAGCTGTTGACAGCCGCCGGAGCCATGCACGAGATTGAACCTTACTACAACTGGCTGAAGTATTACGATCCTGCATCAGACAAACTATCTCCATTTCATGGGAAGCAATACAATCACGACGTCTATTCTGAAACGATCTATGGTTACTACATCGATCCTGCATGGGACTCGATCGGCTCTGAAACATTGTATATAAAAGTCTTATACGCCGATTACGAAATCGGATTTACCGTCATAGAATTTATCGGGGAGTGGAACGACGCGATCAATAATGATATCATGACTTTAAAAAGGAACATAATTGAAGTTATGATCAAGACAGGGATTAATAAGTTCATATTGATCGGCGAGAACATCATGAACTTCCATGGATCGGATGATTGCTATTACGAGGAGTGGTTCGAGGATATTGAAGACGGATGGATTGCAGCAGTATCATTCCCGGAATTTCTTCAGGATGAATTCCGCAAATATGATATCGATAAATACATCAACATGGGCGGCTGGTTACAAATCGAACAGTGGCGAACGCTGCAGCCGTTAAACTTTTTCGAGCTTGTAAGTGCAGTACTTCAGAGAAGACTCAACTGAACATCGCTAACCAACGCATCCGCTGGAACAAGGTAGTCGCGTTTTGATTGAAGTTCCCGGCAAAGCACTCGTGTTCTTCTTAGCTTTCCTTTCTTAAAGTACTTTCCCTGAAGACGGAAAATACTGCCTTCCGGAACTTCGGAGAGCTCCATCTGAGACGTGTTCCGGTCGAACTTCCTGAAGGCTTGGGTAAGAATGGTGTCTGCGAACGAACTAGCCTTCGGATTGATCATATGTCTCCTCAGTTCATGTAAGATTTCGTCTGGAAACACATTTTCCCAGAGTAGCGGCACCATCAGGTCAGTGAAGGTGGTTTTCCATTGCTCACCATGGGGATCGACGCTATTCCCGTATTGTAGATAAACCCTTAAATGCGCTACCTCGTGAACATATGTGACGAGAAACAGGTATGGATTGAGATCATTATTGAGGGTGATACGGGGATGGTTCTTTGTACGCCTGCTTGTAAAGTCTCCAACTTTTGTTTGACGGCTTTTGGTTACCTTAAGGTCAAAGGGACTTTGTTTCCATAAATTGATACAATATTCCAGCGCTGTAGCTGGAACATGCGTTTGCAGTATAGTAAAAACCCTTTCTGAAGTCATATAAATAAAAAAGGCTTTAGTTCTCTAAAGCCTTCCAAATTCAATCCTTTTGGATTGATTACTGAGCCGCAGCTGAATCAATAGCAACAGCAGCAGAATCAACAGTAGCAGCAGAATCCACTACCTCCTCAGTTGCAGCAGGAGTTTCTTCCACAGCAGTCTCAGCCTTCTTTCCACAAGCAACAAATGCCAGTGCAAAGGCGCTAACAGCTAATAATGCAATAATTTTTTTCATAGTTTACAGGTTTTAAAAAATTCACCGCAAATATAGCAGTATTATAGAACTCCGACGGAAGGGGGTAATAAAATTTATTTTTTTCGAAATATTAAGCGTAGTGGTACGCCTTCAAAATCAAAGTATTCCCTAAGCCTATTTTCGAGGAAGCGCTCATATGCCGGTTGAATGTACTGAGGGAGGTTACAAAAGAACACAAACGATGGAAATCGAGCGTTTACCTGGGTGATGTACTTTATATTGATCAGCTTACCTTTTACAGAGGGGGGCGGATGACTTTCAATCTCGGGGAGCATCTTATTATTTAGCTTCGCCGTGGGTATTTTTGCTGTCTTACTTTCGTATACCTGTACCGCTTTTTCGACCACCTGGAATATCCTTTGTTTATTGAGCGCCGAAGCAAAAATGATTGGCAGGTAGTCAATGGGTGATAACGTGTCGAGTATCTCTTTTTTGAATTTGTCAGATGTTTTCGAATCCTTTTCAATAAGATCCCATTTGTTCACCATTAGGACCATGCCCTTACCCTGACGTTCTGCAAGATTGATAAGGTTAACATCCTGCGCTTCTAATCCGCGCTCAGCATCAATGACAACAATACAAACATCACTTTCTTCTAACGCACGCAATGAGCGCAATACAGAATAAAATTCTATGTCTTCCTTTACTTTTGACTTCTTTCGAACACCGGCTGTATCAATGAGGATAAAGTTTTTTCCATACTGCTTGTAGTGTGAGTGTATTGCATCGCGTGTTGTTCCGGCCTCATCGGTAACAATGCTCCGGTCTGTTCCAAGCAAAGCGTTTAGCAGCGATGACTTGCCCACATTAGGTCTGCCAACAATAGCAATCTTAGGAATACCCGCATTCGGATCCTCAATGCCCTCACTTGGAAATGTTTTAACAAGCTCGTCCAGAAGCTCGCCTGTACCCCCACCGTTTTCGGCGGATATGGGGTACACTTCACCAAGACTTAGCTCATAGAACTCGGCAGCCATCATCGACTTCTCGGTAGTATCAGCCTTATTCGCCGCGACAAAAATAGGTTTCTTGCTCTGTC
>Ga0111538_10009378_pt1 | contig 13068 bp, 10 predicted proteins | sample SoiMethybrSBSTD1_FD_79669 | JGI IMG/M metagenome (GOLD analysis project Ga0111538, IMG submission 79669) | Bulk soil microbial communities from a Populus tree surrounding site in Tennessee, USA - Soil MetaG P. TD hybrid SBSTD1 (version 2)... | ecosystem: Environmental > Terrestrial > Soil >...
ATCTCCTTGCCGTCGCTGAAAACAACCTTTTCGAGCCGGATGATCTTCTGGCCGTCGCCGAACTGATACCCGATACCCGTGATCACCTCGCCTGGCTTGACCGTCGTCTTGCTCCAGCCATTCGCTTCCATGCGGTTGATCGCGGGTCCGCCCACCAGCCATTTCTCGGGTTTCCCGTCAGCGGTCATAACGTCGAGGGTAATCATCGGGTGCGGGTTTTCCCACACGAACTCGGTCACGGTCCCCTTCACCGTAACGAGCTTCGTCATGTTTATGGGCCATGAGTGATGGCCGAACAGCGGGACTGCAGCGACGATCAGCACAAGAACTCCAATCGCCGGGATGAATGAAATGTTTTTCACAGTTCTCCTCCTGTCGAGGAAATTCTAGACCCGTTACTCTCCATGTGTTTAGATTCCGAAGGAAATTTATCGCATGACACGGACGCACCTCACAAGAATCCTCGCAATTGGACTCGCCTGCGCCGCGGTTGCCGGAGCGCCCCGAATGGCGCCTCCTCCGGCTTCTGAAACGGCCGCCGTCCTGAAGCAGTACTGTGTGACGTGCCACAACGAGAAGACAATGACCGCCGACCTCGCGATCGATCGCCTGGACCCCGAAAAGGTCCAACAGAATCCTGCGGCGTGGGAGAAGGTGGTTCGCAAATTAAGGACCGGCACCATGCCTCCGTCGGGAAGTCCGAGGCCGACGGCGGAAGTCTACGATTCGACCGCATCGTGGCTGGAGACCGAACTCGACCGGACCGCACAACGGAATCCCGGACGTCCAGCGCTGCGGAGACTGAATCGCGCGGAGTACGGAAACGCCATTCGCGATTTGCTCGACCTCAAGGTCGACGCCGAATCGCTTCTTCTCCCTGACGATGCAGCGTTTGGCTTCGACAATATCGGAGATCTACTGGACGTGTCGCCGTCTCTGCTCGAACGCTATCTCACCGCCGCGGATCGCGTGAGCGCGCTTGCCGTCGGTGACGCATCGACACCCGCAGGCTCGCAGACTTATAAGGCTCGCGGCGATCAGTCTCAGAACATCGATCGCGAAGGCATGCCGCTGGGTACCGTGGGCGGATTGATCGCCCGTTACAACTTTCCTCTCAGCGGGGAATATGAATTCCGCGTGAGTCTTCTTCGAAACAATCTGGAGGGCATTCGCGGTCTCGAACATCCACACCAGCTGGAGATTTCGGTGGATGGCGAGCGCCTCCTCCTGGCGACCGTCGGCGGCGAGGCTGACGCCAATCGCCCCGGTGCAACGGTCACCGATAAATCGGACGTAACGGACGCACGCCTCCGCGTGCGCGTCCCCGTTCAGGCGGGGCCGCGTGAAGTGGCCGCCACGTTTGTGCGGAAGATCGGCGAAAGCACGACCCGGCTGCGTCCCTTCGATCGCAGCAATGCGGACACCTATGAATCCATCGGCCGGCCTCACGTCGAAACGCTGACCGTTCTAGGTCCTTTCCTACCGACCGGAGCGGGAGAGACGCCAAGCCGCCGCCGTATCTTCATTTGCAGACCCGACGCCAGGGCTCAGGAAGACGCCTGCGCGCGCAGAATTCTCTCGACACTCGCGCAGCGTGCGTACCGCCGGCCGGTAACGTCCGCGGACCTGGACCTTTTGCTTCCTTTCTATAGAGAAGGTCGACAGAAGGGCTCGTTTGAAACCGGCATTCAGCTCGGGCTGCGGCGTCTGCTGGCGAGCCCGACATTCGTGTTTCGCGCCGAAGCCGACCCGCGGAACGGCAATGTCGCCGCAGTCAGCGATATTGAACTCGCCTCACGCCTGTCGTTCTTCCTGTGGAGCAGCATTCCGGATGACACGCTTCTCGATTTGGCGTCGCGGAACCGTCTTCATGAACCTGCAGTCCTCGAAGAACAAATTCGCCGAATGCTCGCCGACCCGCGTTCGGACGCGATGGCGGAAAATTTCGCGGGGCAGTGGCTGCATCTGCGGAATCTGGATGGCATCAATCCCAACACCGACGAGTTTCCGGACTTCGACAACGATCTCCGGCTGGCCTTCCAACGGGAAGCCGAACTCTTTTTCACCAGTGTCCTGCGCGAGGACCGCAGCGTGATGGACTTGCTGACGGCGGACTACACCTTCGTCAACGAACGTCTCGCGCGCCATTACGGAATCGACCAGGTCTACGGCAGCCGTTTCCGACGCGTGCAACTGGGGCCGGAACTCGAGATGCGCCGCGGATTGCTTGGCAAGGGCGGCGTTCTCATGTCGACTTCTCGTGCCGACCGTACTTCGCCAGTGATTCGAGGGAAGTGGATTCTGGAAAACCTGATCGGGACCGCGCCGCCGCCACCACCGGCGAATGTGCCCCCACTGGAAACGAAACCCGGAGCGAAGCCACGCACGATTCGCGAACGCATGGCGTCGCATCGCGCGCCGGGTTGTGTCAGTTGCCATCAGTTGATCGATCCGCTCGGGTTCGCCCTGGAGGGTTTCGATGCTGTCGGGGCATGGCGGACTCATGAGGCCGGCGCCCCCATTGACGCGTCGAGCCGCCTCGCCGACGGCCGGGCGGTCAACGGTGTCGGGGAACTGCGCGCCGCCCTGGTGGCGCGTCCGGACGCGTTTGTCCAGACTCTGACGGAAAAACTGATGACTTATGCACTCGGACGGGGGCTTCAGCCTTATGATATGCCAGTGGTCCGGGCCATCGTGCGCGACGCCAGGGCCAGGAACTATAGCTTCAATTCGGTGCTACTGGGGATCGTTCGAAGTACTCCGTTTCAGATGCGAGCCGGCCCGCCGGGCCAGAGAACCGGGAATTAAGAGGAGTCCGCATGATGATTGCTAAGAGGTCGCTGCCGCGCCGAACGTTCCTGCGTGGACTGGGAACCGCGGTCGCCTTGCCGTTCCTGGAATCAATGGCGCCGGCCATGACGCCACTGGCGCAGTCCCCGGCTAAATCGCCTTTGCGTTTCGGTGGTGTCTATTTGCCCAATGGTTGCGTGATGGACAACTGGACGCCAAAGACTACCGATGGAACTCTCGAATTCAGGCCGGTACTAAAAACCTTGGAGCCATTCCGCGACCATTTGACCGTCATAGGCAACCTGAGCCGCGCCGGCGGGAAGTACTCCACCGACCACGCCGTGAGTTCAGCCGGATGGTTGACGGGTGCGCTGGCGAAACAGACCGAAGCCGAAGATATCCGCGTGGGTATCAGCATTGATCAGGTCCTCGCCAAGCACGTCGGGCAGGAGACGCCGTTCCCGTCGCTGGAATTCGCGACTGAGGATTTCTCGGGCTACGTAGGTGGTTGCGTTCCTGGCTACAGCTGCACCTACATGAACACGATTTCATGGGCCTCTGAGACTGCGGGTCTGCCGATGGAAATCGATCCCCGCGCCGCCTTCGAACGCATGTTCGGGCGCGCCGGGAGCCCTGCTGACCGCAAGGTCCGTCGAAGCGAAGATCGCAGCATCCTGGATTCGATACTGCAGGAAGCTCGATCCCTTCGGACGAAAGTCGGCGCCCCGGATCGCGTCCGTCTGGACAGCTATCTGGAGAACATCCGCGAGATCGAGCGACGCATCCAGAGAACTGAAGCCCGCAATGCTGCGGAGGTCTCCGCAGTGGACGCTCCTCTCGGAATACCCGAGTCGTTCGAAGATCACATGGGATTGATGTTCGACCTTTTAGTCGTCGCCTATCAATCCGACCTGACCCGAATCTTCACCTTCATGACCGGGAGGGAGGCCAGCCAGAGGACCTATCCGGCGCTGGGATATCGGGAGACGCATCACGACATTGCGCACCACGCCCGTCAGGCGGAAAAGATGGAGCAGCACACGCGAATCAACACGTATTTCGCGCTGTTGTTCGCAAAGTTTCTCGAGAAGCTTAAGAATTCTCCTGAGGCCGACGGTTCCGTGCTCGACAACTCTTTGATCGCGTTTGGCGCCGGCATGAGCGATGGCCAGGCGCACAATTCCTACCCGCTACCGTTCTCTCTGATCGGGGGCGCGGGCGGGCGAATAAAGGGCAACCGCTTCATCGTTGCGCCGGAGTGGACCCCCGTAGCCAACGTCTGGCTCAGCGTCGCGTCTGTGTTCGGCAGCCCGATCGAGCGCATCGGCGAGAGCACGGGTCCCTTGGCCCTTTGATCGCCGGCACGTTTAACGTGAAAAGCTTCCTCACAACCCTGTTCCTGGCTGCGCTGGTGACGCCCGCGCACGCGGCGGACAATGCCTTCATCGCAGCCGTGAAGAAATCGGATTTTGCGACGGTGCAACGGCTCCTTCAGCAGGGAACATCCGTGAACGTTTCCGAAGCAAGCGGCTCAACGGCGCTGCATTGGGCGGCGGAGGCGAACGATGCGGAAATGACGCGCTTGCTGCTTAAGGCTGGGGCTGACGCAAAACGCGCGAACCGTTACGGCATGACGCCACTGCACCTGGCGGCAGTCAATGGAAATGTTGGTCTCATTCGAGAATTGCTCGATGCAGGCGCAGACGCCAACGCTGTCCTCCCCGAGGGCGAAACGGTCTTGATGACCGCCGCGAGAACGGGTTCCGCGGAATCCCTTAAGTTGCTTCTGGACCGTGGGGCGAAAGTCGACGCGCGAGACAAATGGTTTGGTGAGACTGCGTTGATGTGGGCCGCGGCACAGAATCATGGCGACGCTGTTGGTGTCCTTATTGCGCGTGGCGCGCCAGTCGACGTCCGATCGAATCTTCAGAACACTGCGAATCGACGCGCCGGGCAGAGCATTCTCTCGCTTGGGAACTGGACGCCCCTTATGTATGCGGCGCGGGAAAACGCCATCGATGCAGGACGCGCCCTGGTGAAGGGCGGCGCGGGACTGAATCTCGTCGATCCCGATGGTGCCACGGCTCTGACCATCGCAATCATCAACGCGCATTACGAATTCGCCGCAATGCTGCTGGATGGCGGTGCCGACCCCAATGTCGTCGATACCGAAGCAGGTATGGGCCCGCTTTACGCTGCCGTGGACATGCACCGCTTGGCCGTCGGTCACGGGAGACCGAATCCCAGACCCGTTGGCGTAATGACTGCGGTCGACCTTGTGAAGAAGCTGCTCGAACGCGGCGCGGATCCCAACCGCCGGTTGAAGAAGAGCATCCTCCAACGACACCACACCGCCGGGGATTCTGCGCTGGGTGAAGGCGCAACGCCCTTCCTTCGCGCAGCAAAGTCCGGCGATATCGAAATGATGCGGGCTCTCGTCTCCGGAGGAGCGGACCCAAAACTCGCCATGCAGAATGGCACCAACGCGCTGCTGTTCGCCGCCGGACTGGGCTGGCGCAACGGCAGCCCCGCCGCGCCTTCCTATGATCAGGGGAGCGACGAAGAAGCGGTGGAAGCCATACGGTTTCTGCTGGGACTCGGCTTCGATATCAACGGTACAAACGAAGCGGGCGAAACGGCACTCCACGCCGCCGTGTCGGGACGGGGTTCGGAAGCCATCATCGCGTTTCTCGTCAGCCAGGGCGCGGACCCCGAAGCAAAGAACAAACGCGGTGCGACTCCCTTGTCCCTTGCGACCACCAAAGGCGTCGACACGATTACAAATCTGCTAAAAGGAAATCCGACCGCCAGGTAGTCACGTCGAGTGCACATCTGTGTCGCCGGGCTCAAAAAGTGGCTGGAAACTGGTCCTATGACCTAACAGTACCCTTTGAATCGCTTCGATTCCTTCGCTTCACGCAACGCGAATGATTCTATTTGCCGGACTCTCTCGTTGGAGCGGGGCGAGCTGTAGCGATAGCGGACGAGGGGTGTCGTTGGATCCACCCTGCTCTACGTCGCGTTGTCAAATCTCGTACCGAATGCGATCGACTTTAGTGCGGAGGACGGCCGCATCCGCATTATTGGGAAGAAAATCGCCGATGCATTGAGCTTTGCGTCGAGGATGAGGTCCCTGGCATTCCCTCCTATTGCCCGTGCTCGACTTTTCGAGACACCATCCACGAGAAAGATTGCCACGGAATGGTCGGGTGCTCAGAATACCGGACACGTACTAGATATGCATTCGTGTGGGTGAGGTAGCCATGATCTTCATAAGTCAGCGGACTCGGTCTGCAGTGGTGTACGTAGTGTTGGTGTTGGGAGTGGTTGGGATTGGCCGCACGGTCCTTCGAGGACAAGCGGAGCGCTGGTACCCTTCGCGGTGGGGTGCTAACGACCAAAGAGGTGCTGCCAATCGGATCACGCCCGCGAAAGTCCTGGAAGCGAAGAACCTCATCACGCGAGGCACCGTTTACCAGCTTGGACGCGTCTATGAGCCCGGAATGCCGATGTTTGGAACGCGGCACTACAGCCTGCGAATACCGCAGGCGTTCAAAATCCCCGGCACCAATCAGCCTGTTTACCATGACGAGCTCGTCAGCGGGGAACTCGGCCAGATCGGAACACAATTCGATGGCCTGGGGCATCTCGGAATCGGCGACCTCTTTTACAACGGCAATAACCGCGCCGACTTTGCTCAGCCCGAGGGTCTCACGAAGCTTGGTATCGAAAATGTTGGTCCGCTCTTCACTCGCGGCGTGCTCATCGATGTGGCGCGATACAAGGGCGTTGCGCAGCTGCCGCCGACTTACGAGATTACGGCCGTCGACCTTCGGAGTGCTGTTGTGCGTCAAAACCTGGAGATCCGTCCGGGTGACGTTGTGTTGATTCACACCGGTTGGGGGGCGCTATGGATGAAGGACAACGCGAAATACGGCCAGAGCTCTCCGGGCATCGGCGTCGCAGCAGCGCAATTTCTGGCGGACGAAGAAGTCACCGTTGTCGGCGCAGACAACTGGGGCGTTGAAGTAAATCCGAATCCCAATGCGACTCTGGGCGCTCCAGTACATCAGTTGCTGCTGGCGCGAAATGGCATCTACCTGCACGAGAACCTGAACACCGCAGATCTCGCACGTGACAACGTCTACGAGTTCGCCTATGTGTTCGTGCCTCTGCCTTTGAAGGGAGCAACGGGATCTCCCGGAAATCCGATCGCGATTCGGTGACGCCGCTCGTTGGAGGGACGTATGGCTCTGGTAGTTCTTTTAAGAGGCGTGAACGTTGGCGGTCATCGCACCTTCCGACCCTCCAGGCTCGTCCAACAACTAAAGCACCTTGATGCCGTCAACATCGGCGCAGCGGGCACCTTCGTGATTCGACAACCAATCACACGGACAGAACTCCGCGCCGAGTTCGCACGCAGACTTCCCTTTGATGCCGAGATCGTGATGTGCACGGACCGCGAGATTATCCGACTGATGTCGCAGAATCCTTTTTCCAGCGAGCCCGTGAAGCGGGACATCGTCTGCTTTGTGAGCGTCCTATCCAAACGTTCCCGATCGAGCCTGTCCATGCCCATGAGCTTTCCCTCACCAGGAAAGTGGCTGATGAAGATCCTCGCAGCGGACAAGCAGTTCGTCTTCGGCATGTACCGACGTCATATGAAAGCCATCGGCTACCTCGGCACGCTCGACCGGCTCTTTGGAGTTCCCGTCACCACACGAAACTGGAATACGATCACCGCGATCGCCAAGACACTCCGCATTTGAGGAGCACCCGAAAATGCTCGTTGGACATTTCGCAATCGGCCTGATCGGCAAGCGCGTGGCGGCCCGCGCTTCAATTGGTACGTTGGTCCTCGCATCCATGCTGGCGGACATGCTGGGATTCGTGTTCATCCTCGCTGGCCTCGAACATTGGCGCATAGTGCCCGGCGGCCGCGGCATCGAAAGCATGGAGCTCTACGACATCGTCTGGAGTCACAGCATGGCGATGGTTGTTCTTTGGGGAGTCTTGTTGGCTGCTTTGTATCGCTGGCGCACGCGATACCGCAGCGGAACCCTTGTGGTGTTCGTCGCAGTGGTGAGCCACTGGATTCTGGATTTCATCAGTCATCGGCCGGACATGCCGCTGGCCCCGGGCGTCAGCGGAGTCTATGGCCTGGGATTGTGGACTTCTTCGCGCTGGACTTTGGTCGTCGAAGGCGGTCTCTGGTTAGCTTCCCTGATTGTCTACATGCGCATGACCCAGGCGAAGAAGCGCGCCGGCACCTACGTGTTCTGGCTCGTTGTGGCCTTGCTGACTCTGTCCTGGCTCTCCAATTTCATGGGATCCGCACCTCCTGCGGCCCAGGATCCGGTCTCAGGATCAATCGCGGCATTGGTGTTCTTTTCCTTGATGATGGCATGGGCTTTCTGGATGGATCGGCTACGGCCGGTTAGGAAATCCCATCGCGATTCGGTGACGCCGTTCAGTTGATCTTGGTCAGACCTTCGGTCAGCTCGATGGAAACGCCCCACGGATCGACGATCATCGCGGTGCCGATGTTGTTCATGGCTGCGTCGCTCTTCGTGTAAGAGCGAATAAGCTTGATGCCTTTCGCCTCAAGCTCCTTGCAGAACGCTTCCAGGTTCTTCACTTCGAATCCCACATGATCCACGACGCGTCGGGCGGTGGGGACGTGGGTGATGGACTGGTCACCCTCCCAGCGGAAAAAGTTCAGGCTGTATCCCACGCCCGGGAGGTCGGCGCCGATGAAGAAATCGGTTTGCCCGGCGCGCAGGGTCGCGTTGAACGCCTTCATGTACCACTGCTGCATCTCGACGTACTGCTTATTGATGAAGTGGATGTGATGCGCGACGATCGGCGGCGCGTCCTTCTGATCGCTCGTGACGAGTTCGATCTTCACACCGTCAGGGCCGAGGAAATACGCAAAGCGTCCGTAGACTGCTGACGTTCCCGCTGCAGCCGGCGCTGGCGCGCCGGGTTGAGGCTCCCGTCCGGTTGTTTCCTGAAATCCCGCGGTCGCCAGCTTCATCGCCATTGACGGTACGTTAGGCACGGCGAAACCGATGTGATCGAAGGCTGTGCCGCGTGTCGGCCCTTCCGGCTGTTGCACTCTCAGAAAGATGAGCGCGTCGGGAAACTTGACGACATCGATGCTGCCGAACTTCATTGCAGTGCCGCCGAGCGTGTCGACCCAGAATTTTTTGTGGGCTTCGACGCTCGTGACGTTGAGGTGGTAATGGCCGACGCGGATGCCGGCGTCGGCATGACTCACGAGCTGTGCAAAAGCAGACGTCGCTGCGCAGAGCAACAGCGCCGTCAGAACGAAAGTCGCGTTTCTCATATCGTGCTGCCTCCTGACTCAGGGCGTTAACATACTTGATGCGTCATCACCCCGGAGGGGTGAAGGAGATTAGCCGGGGGTAAGCGCGAAGCGCGCAACCCCCGGTCACCGGCCATTCCTATCCTGGCACCCCGAATGGGGTGCCGGGACTTCTCGTTATTGTCAACCGGAGGTGGCTCGCTCGCGCTCGCTAACCTCCGGCTAATCTCCCTTCACCCCTCCGGGGTGACGATGCGTCAACCTCTGAGTACCCCACGTCCAGCGTCAGGCCGTTTTGGACTGAAACGGCCCATGAATCTCGGTCCGCACATTTCGTGCGGCAACGGTCCACGCCGCGAGCACGCCGGCCGCGAGATACGTCGCGGGCAGGACCATGCCACTCTGCAAGCCCATGGCCCAGGGCAGCGAGCCCGCGATGAGTGTCAGTACTGCTGCGGTCACTCGATACCGGCTTCCCGCGGATTCTCGGGAAGCCATTCTCATCGCCATTCCGACGAGAACTCCTATCAGGATGGATCCGAAAGAGACCCTTGCGGCTGAAATGAGAAGAAGGTGGAGTGCGCCCCCGACGATGGCCGTCAGAATTCCGATACCCAGGGCGCGACGATAATACATCTGAAGATTCGCCCTCAGCTCTTCCTTGAACTTTTGTGCACATGAAGGACACGCCTGCTGGCTTCCTACACGGAAGTAGGTGTGAAGGAGGCTGTCGCAGAAGGAGCAGGATTCCTTCGCGGATTCGATCGGCCGCAGACTCTCGAGGATATAGTTCCCGAACCGAACCGGACTCTGATCGAAGCGAAGTCGAATGTCGCCGCCCATCGAAACCCGCTTGAGCTCGTCTCGATCGAGCCGCAGCCACTGCTGCGGGTCAAACGGCACAAGTGGGGTGTCCGGCTTGGTCTGAGGGAATAGCCAGACTTCGGGCAGTTCTTCAGCGACTCCCCAAAGCAACACCTGGAAGGTGAAGGTGAAGACTCCGACATGACAGTCGCCAAGCGGTTGGTCGAGTTCAATCGGAGCGCCTGACCCTTTTTGCCCGAGCGACCAGCCGACAACCCCGCTTTGCCAGCCGGACATGTCGCGTGAGCCCGGCGAGAGATCGAGTTCCTGAACGGAATGATCGCGTATATCTGTGACTCGAACGCGCACGCGTCAAATAGTATCCGCGAAATCCGTACTATCCGTGTAATCCGCGGTTCGTTAAACTTCCGGGAACTCTCATGAAGGAGCGCTCTATGCATCGAAGCCCCGTTCTTGCTGTTCTACTCGCGACCTCTTTTTTCGCTACCGCCGAACGGCCCGCTCATGCGCAGGCGTTCGCGGAGCTCAAGAGTTCGGGTGTGGATTACTCGAAAGCCGAATTCGAGCCGCGAAAGTCCTGTGACGCGATAGGAAAGTTCAAATCGAAAGAGATCGCGCAGATCACCGCCGTTGCCAGGCCTGCTGAAACCACAGCGCCTGCGCATTGCCGCATTACCGGAGTTCTTTCGCCGGAGATCGCGTTCGAAGTCAGCCTGCCCACAAAGTGGAACGGACGTTTCTACATGATCGGCAACGGTGGCCACGCCGGCGAGAACCTGGAAGATGCAGGCCGCGTGTCGCAGCGCAATGAGGCATTGCGGCTGGGCTTTGCCTTCGCTCAGACCAACACCGGGCACGATTCGAGGAAGGAAGCCGGCGCAAGCTTCGTCATGAGCAACCCGCAAAAGGCCATCGACTATGCCTACCGCGCGGTGCATCTCACGGCGACGACCGCGAAGGAGATTACGAAAGACTATTACGGCAAGGCCGTTTCTCGAGCCTACTGGAACTCGTGCTCCAACGGCGGGCGGCAGGGAATGATTGAAGCACAACGATTTCCGGAAGACTTCGACGGCATCGTTGCCAACGCCCCGTGGGTTGATCAGACGGGTTTCACGATTGGCGCGATGTGGAATCAAAGAGCGCTCAGCGAGACTTCCGTCACGGCGGCAAAGCTGGCAATGGTCGCCGACAAAGTTATGGGCAAGTGCGATGCGATCGACGGATTGAAGGACGGGCTGATCGATGATCCGAGAAAATGTGCCTTCGATCCAGCGCGTGATGTCCCCGCGTGCAGTGCTGGAGCGGACGGCGCGGATTGCCTGACTCCTGCCCAGGCGTCGGCCATTGCCAGGGTTTATAGCGGGCCTTCGAGTAACGGAAAGTCATTCTTCCCGGGATACATGCCGGGGAGCGAAGCCGTCGTCACCGGTCTTTTTGGCGGAGGAGGCACGGGAAGTGGATGGATGAACGTCATTGTTGCCGCTCAGCCCGGCGGCACTCCGGCAGACTTCAATCTGGCGGAGAATACGATGCGCTACCTTGTGCACAAGCCGCCGCAACCCACGTACGACTACAAGAACTTCAACTTCGATCGCGACATTCGTTTGCTTGATGACTGGAGTAAATTGGCGGATGCAAAAGATCCCGATCTCTCAAAGTTCAAGAAGCGCGGCGGCAAGCTGGTGATGACCTATGGCTGGGCGGATGCCATTCTTCAGCCCATGATGGGCGTCAACTACTACGAGCAAGCACAGGCGAAGAATGGCGCCGATACACGCGATTTCTTCCGCCTCTTCATGGTTCCAGGAATGGGACATTGCGGCGGCGGTATCGGTCCGGATCGCCATGATGCGGTGACGGCCGTCATCAATTGGGTGGAAAAAGGCGTGGCGCCCGATTCGATCCGCGCAAGCCGCGTGGTGAACAACCAGACGGTTCGCACCCGGCCGTTGTGCCCTTACCCTCAAGTAGCGCGCTACTCCGGGCAGGGCAGCATCGATGACGCTGCAAACTTCCGCTGTGTGGCGCCATGAAAATGGGGACGATGAGCTATTTCGAGAAGGCGAAATAGCTCATCGTCCCCATTTTCCGAGAAGTAGCGTGCTAGACTAGTCGGGTTTCCCTCGGGGCGTGGCTCAGCCTGGCTAGAGCGCCTGGTTCGGGACCAGGAGGCCGGAGGTTCGAATCCTCTCGCCCCGATTTTTTGTTTAAGTAAGATACAGCCCGTCTCGGAGTAAGGCCGAAACGGGCTGTAGACGTTTTTGTAGATGAGTTTTCTGGAAGACTGTTACTTTGCTCCGAAGAACGCGGTTTTCTTCGATGACATAATCAATGATGCGTTGCTGATGCTGGTTCAGCCAGCGTGCGATACAGGCAATGACGAGCGAGAATGGCGTAAGAATCACGGACATTTGCGGATCCTAACATTCACGCCTTTTTTACAGAGCTCAACAGGCGCCCGGGCTTGTTTCGCTGCAGGGGCGATACCATGCGACGGCCGCTTGAAAGTCCTACCCTTTCGAGCTTCGCCGATCATAAACTGAGTCGTCTTTCGCGAGTACGGGGGGCCACGCCATGAGAAAACGAGATCGTTTGTTCCTTGTTTTGTCGCTCGTTCCTGCATTCCTGCTCGGCAGCGTGTTCGCTGTCGTTCAGGCTCAGAATGCGCCGGCGGTCAAGCAGTCGCGCTGGTCTGATCCTGCCACCTGGCCAAGCCGCAAGGTGCCAGTCGCAGGCGATAAGGTCACCATTGCAAAAGACAAGGACGTGGTCCTCGACGTCAGTCCGCCGACGCTGGCCAATCTGACTATCGAGGGCAAACTCAGCTTTGCAGACAATAAGGATCTTGAACTCACCACCGAGTGGATCATGGTGCACGGCGAGTTGGAGATTGGGACTGAAAAGACCCCCCACACGCGCAAGGCGACCATTACCTTCACCGACAACGTCAAAGACGAAGACATGAGCGGAATCGGTGGAACGAATGACCGCAGTGACCGCGGGATGATGCTCATGGGTGGAACCCTCAACCTGCACGGTAACCGGACGAACTCCTGGACGAAGCTGTCCAGGACCGCCGAAGCAGGCAGCACCTCGATTGAAGTCCTGAACGCCACTGGCTG
>Ga0111538_10009380_pt1 | contig 13067 bp, 8 predicted proteins | sample SoiMethybrSBSTD1_FD_79669 | JGI IMG/M metagenome (GOLD analysis project Ga0111538, IMG submission 79669) | Bulk soil microbial communities from a Populus tree surrounding site in Tennessee, USA - Soil MetaG P. TD hybrid SBSTD1 (version 2)... | ecosystem: Environmental > Terrestrial > Soil > Tree...
CTCCTGGTCGGCGTCATCTACGAGCGCCGCCACACCCGCAAGATCGCCGACTTCGGCGGGCTGTGGAAGCCGTTGCCGGTGTTCGCGGTCGTGTTCCTGGTCGTGATGCTGTCGTCGATCGGATTGCCCGGCACCAACGGGTTCGTCGGTGAGTTCCTGGTCCTGCTCGGCGCGTTCCGCCACACGCCGTCGTGGGCCGCGCTGGCCGCGGTCGGGGTGATCCTGTCGGCCGGGTACATGCTGTGGATGTACCAGCGCGTGATCTTCGGACCCGTCACCCATCCCGAGAACGAGCGGCTGGTGGATCTCAACTTCCGCGAGAAGCTGGTGTTCGCGCCGCTCCTGATCCTGATCCTGTGGATGGGCGTCATGCCCCAGCCGTTCCTCGATCGCATGCAGCCCTCGATCGATCGCACGCTCGAGCTGACCGAATCGCGGGCCCGGGCGAGTGCCCGGATGGTCGCCGCCCGCGATGATGCGGCGCAGCGCAGGAGCCAGCGCGAGCTGGCGGCGCTGGTCGGACGGACGGAGGGCAAGTGAATCCGATCCCGGTCGTCGCTCAGCCGTCGTTCCTGCCCGCCGACTGGTGGGCGCTGGGAGCGGTGATCGCGCTCTCGGCGGGCGCCATGATCCTGCTGCTGCTCGAGTTCATTCCGCCGCGCCCCGAGGGCAATCGCGGCGCGATCGTGTCGCTGCTGACGCTCGCCGCCGCCGCGCTGTGCGTGTGGCGCGTCCACGACGTGAAGCGCTCGCTGTTCGACGGCATGTTCGTCCACGACGGCTTCACCGTGTTCTTCACCCTGCTGTTCTGCGGGATCACCGCAGTGTCGGTGCTGCTGTCGTGGGACTACGTCAAACGCATGAAGATCAACCACGCCGAGTACTACGCGCTGCTGCTGTGCGCGACCCTCGGCATGATCATCATGGCCGCCTCGAACGACCTGATCACGATCTTCGTCGGGCTCGAGCTCATGTCGCTCGCCCTCTACGTGCTGGTCGGGTTCCGGCGCGGGCGGCTCGAGTCGAACGAGGCGGCGCTCAAGTACTTCCTGCTCGGCGCGTTCTCGACCGGGTTCCTGCTCTACGGCATCGCGCTGCTGTACGGCGCGACCGGGACCACCAACCTCGGCGTCATGACCGCGTTCCTCGCCGACTCGCCGGTCCTCGACAACCCGCTGCTGCTGCTCGGGAGCCTGCTGCTGCTGGTCGGACTCGGGTTCAAGATCGCGGTGGTGCCGTTCCACATGTGGACCCCGGACGCCTACGAGGGTGCGCCCACCACCATCACCGCCTACATGTCGGTGGGGGCCAAGGCGGCCGCGTTCGCGGCGCTGCTGCGCGTGGTGCTCGGCGCGCTCGCCGACGTCCAGGTCGACTGGCGTCCGATCCTCAGCGTACTCGCGATGCTCACGATGACGGTCGGCAACGTCACCGCGCTGCTCCAGAACAACCTCAAGCGCATGCTCGCGTACTCGAGCATCGCGCACGCCGGCTACGTGCTGGTCGCGATCGTCGCGGGCGGGACCGACGGCGCGTCGGCGGCGCTGTTCTACCTGACCGTCTACTCGCTCATGAACCTCGGCGCGTTCGGCCTGCTCAGCCTGCTGGGACGCGGCCGCGAGGAACGGGTGCTGATCTCCGACATGGCCGGCCTCGGGTTCCGGCAGCCGTTCCTCGGCCTCGCGATGGCGGTGTTCCTGCTCTCGCTCGGCGGCATCCCGCCGCTCGCCGGCTTCATGGGCAAGGTCTACGTGTTCAGCGTCGCGGTGAAGGCGGGACTCATCCCGCTCGTGATCGTCGGTGTGCTGAACAGCGTGGTGTCGATCTTCTACTACCTGCGCGTGACGGTCGCGATGTACATGCAGGAGCCGCAGGGCGAGCCGGTCGCGGTCGCCTGGACCGCTCCGGCGATCGCCGGCGTCGTGATCGCGTTCGCGCTCACGATCTGGTGGGGAGTGCAGGCACAGGGGCTCCTCGCGCAGGCCCAGCGCTCGGTGTTCGGGCTGCTGTAGCATCTCGAACCTGCACCTGCTCGAGGGGCTGCAGTAGGCGAGCGTTCGACGTTGCGGCCCGTACGGGCGATACTTCCCGGCATGCCGCCCCACGCCACCTGGTCGCGTCTCTGGCAGCGCAAGACCACGGTGATCGCGGGGCTCTCGATCGCGGCCATCCTGGTTCATCTCGCGCTGCGCTTCGGCCTCCACAGCGCCCCCGACACCCACCGGATTCCCCTGCTGGTCGCGCTGCTGCTGGGCGGCCTGCCGCTGCTCTACGACCTGCTGCGAAAGCTCCTGAGGCGGGATTTCGGCTCCGACCTGCTGGGCGGCATCTCGGTCGTCACGTCGGTCCTGCTGGGTGAATACCTCGCGGGCTCGATCATCGTCCTGATGCTCGCCGGTGGTGAGGCGCTGGAGAGTTATGCGCTCCGCAGTGCCTCCTCGGTGCTCGCGGCGCTGGCCAAACGGATGCCATCGGTGGCGCACCGCAGGCACGGGGCGGAAACCCTGGATGTGGCGCTGGCGGAGATCGCGGTCGGCGACACGCTGGTGATCCATCCGCACGAGATCTGTCCCGCCGACGGCGTGGTGATCGAAGGCCACGGCAGGATGGACGAGTCCTACCTCACGGGCGAGCCATTCCAGATCGCGAAGACTTCGGGGTCGACGGTGATTTCCGGCGCGATCAACGGCGATTCGGCCCTGACCATTCGCACCACGCAGCGGGCTGCCGATTCGCGCTACGCCAAGATCATGGACGTGATGCGCGAGTCCGAGAGCCGGCGACCGCAGTTGCGGCGCCTGGGCGATCAACTGGGCGCCCTCTACACCCCGCTGGCCCTGGGCGTGGCCGTCCTGGCCTGGGTGCTGAGCGGAGAGTCGATCCGCTTTCTCGCAGTGCTGGTGATCGCCACGCCCTGCCCCTTGCTGCTCGCCATTCCGATTGCCATCATCGGCTCGATTTCGCTGTGCGCGCGGCGCGCGATCATCGTCAAGAGCCCGGTCGTGCTCGAGCAGATCACCGGCTGCCGGACCGCCATCTTCGACAAGACCGGCACCCTCACGTACGGCGAACCCAGGCTGACCGAACGGCTGATCGCCTCCGGATTCGAGTCTCGCGAAGTGCTGACGCTGGTCGCGAGTCTCGAGCGCTACTCCAAGCACCCGCTCGCACGGGCCCTGCTGGCCGCAGCGAAGGAGGACGCGCTCCAGCTCCCGGAGGCCACGGAAGTGAGCGAGGCGCCCGGTCAGGGCCTGCGCGGCTCGGTGGCCGGGCATTCCGTCCAGGTGACGAGCCGCGGCCAGCTCGCGGAGCTGAAACTTCCCGGCGCCGACCAGCTCCCCGCGGTCGGCGGTGGGCTGGAGTGCGTGGTCGCGATCGACCAGCGCTATGCCGCGACGCTGCGCTTTCGTGATGCGCCCCGGGCCGAGAGTCGTTCGTTCGTGAAGCATCTGAGCCCGCGGCACCAGTTCCAGCGGGTGATGATCGTGTCGGGAGATCGCGAGTCCGAAGTGCGCTACCTCGCCGACCAGGTCGGGATCACCGAGATCCACGCCGGGCAGAGTCCGGAACAGAAGGTCGCCCTCGTGCGCACCGAGACCGCCGCCGCCCGGACCCTCTACGTGGGGGATGGCATCAACGACGCGCCGGCGATGATGGCCGCGACGGTCGGCATCGCGATCGGTCAGAACAGCGACGTGACGGCGGAGGCGGCGGGCGTCGTGGTCATGGACAACTCGCTCGAGAAGGTGGACGAGTTCATGCACATCAGCCGCCGGATGCGGGCGATCGCGCTCCAGAGCGCGGTCGGTGGCATGGCGGTGAGCGTGGTCGGCATGGGGTTCGCTGCCTTCGGTCACCTGAGTCCGGTGAGCGGCGCCATCATCCAGGAAGTCATCGACGTTCTGGCGGTGCTGAACGCTCTGCGGGCCGCGTTCCCTCCCCGGGTGATCCACGATCTCTGAGCAGGGAGCAGTCGCCCGGGTTCCCCTGGTCGGGCCTCCGTAGGGTAGATTCGCCCGGTGCCGCTGACTCCCCCGACCCGTCTTGGCCCATACGAGATCGTCGCCCCGCTGGGTGCCGGCGGCATGGGCGAGGTGTATCGCGCGAAGGACTCGCGGCTGGGGCGCGACGTCGCGATCAAGGTGCTGCCCGCCCACCTCTCGGCCAATGCCGACGTGCGGGCGCGCTTCGAGCGCGAAGCAAAGACGGTCTCGAGCCTCAACCACCCCAACATCTGCACGCTGTTCGATGTCGGTCGCGAAGGGGAGACCGACTACCTGGTGATGGAGCTGGTCGAGGGCGAGACGCTGGCGCAGCGGCTGACGAAGGGTCCGCTGCCCCTGGCGGACGTTCTGCGGTTCGGCGCGCAGGTCGCCGACGCGCTCGATCGCGCGCATCGCGCCGGGGTCGTGCACCGCGATCTCAAGCCCGGCAACATCATGCTCGCGAAGTCGGGAGCCAAGCTGATGGACTTCGGGCTCGCGCGCGCCAGCGCGCTGGGCGGCCCGGTGAGCGGCAGCGGCGCGACGCTCGCGGCACTGACCCAGCACCCGACCGTGGTCTCGCCGCTGACCGCCGAGGGCTCGATGGTCGGCACGTTCCAGTACATGGCGCCCGAGCAGCTCGAAGGCCGCGAGGCCGACGCGCGCAGCGACCTGTGGGGTCTCGGCTGCGTTCTCTACGAGATGGCGACCGGACGCCGCGCGTTCGACGGCGCGACCCAGGCGAGCCTGATCAGCGCCATCATGCGCGATGCGCCGCGGCCGCTCGCGGAACTGGCGCCGATGTCGCCGCCCGCGCTCGAGCGGCTGGTGGGCGCGCTGCTCGCCAAGGATCCGGACGATCGCATTCAGACTGCGCACGACGTGAAGCTGCAGCTCCAGTGGGTGGGAGGCGAGAGCGGCGCCCGTCCGGCGGTCGACGTTGCCACCGCCACGCGTCGCACGCGCGGCCCGGCGCTGGCCTGGAGCGTCGCCGGAGCGGCGCTGGTGCTGGCCGCTGTGGCCTGGCTTCTGCCGCTCGTGACGGGGCGCGCTCCGCAACCGGGGCGGGTGCGCCTGCTGATGCCGGAGCCTCCGAAGGCCCGACTCTCCGGATTGAGCCAGTCGTTCGCGGTCTCGCCCGACGGGCGGACGCTCGTGTTCGTCGCCGCCGACTCGACTGGCACCGGACGGCTGTGGGTTCGCCCGCTCGATGGTCTCGCCTCGAAGCCGCTCGCCGGGACCGAGAACGGCGATATGCCGTTCTGGTCGCCCGACAGCCGCGCGATCGGGTTCTTCGCCGACGGGAAGCTCAAGCGCGTCGGCGTGGCGGACGGAAATGCCGACGTTCTGTGCAGCGCTCCGGATTCGCGCGGTGGAACGTGGGGACGGGAGGGCGTCATCGTGTTCGCGCCGAACGCGACCGGAGGGTTGTACAGCGTCCCGGACGACGGGGGGGAAGTCACCGAGCTGGTCCTGCCCGACTCGGCGCGCGGCGAGATCGCGCTGCGGTTCCCCGAGTTCCTGCCCGACGGTCGCCAGTTCCTGTTCGTCTCCCTGCCGCGCCGCTCGTACGGCTTCGACGTTCACCTCGGCCGGCTCGGTTCGCACCAGCGGAAGCCGGTCATGCGGGCCGGCGCGTCGCCGGTCTACGCCGAGCCGGGCTGGCTGATCACGCTCGTCAGCGAGCGCCTGGTGGCCCAGCGGTTCGACGCGTCCGGCGGGAAGGTGATCGGCAAGCCGGTTCCGCTCGGAGACACTCCGCTCGCGAACGGGCACGACGGAACGCGTGCTGCATCGGTGTCCCGCAACGGGGTGATGGTGTATTCCTCGATCCGCCGCTCCAACACCCAGCTGGGGTGGCTCGACCGCGCGGGGCACATCGAGCAGATGCTGTCCCTGCCAGCCGGTGTTTGGGAAGACGTGTTGGTCTCACCCGATGATCGCCGGGCACTGGTCACGCGCCGCGTGACGTCGAACGACAAAGAGCTGTGGCTCGTGGATCTCGCGGGCGGGCAGGTGAGCCGGTTCTCGCCGGCGTCTCCCAACCTGGGCGGGCTTGTCTGGTCGCGCGACGGCGCTCGGGTGGTGTACGGCATGAGTCCGAAAGGGCCATTCGACCTGTACGTGCAACGAGTCGACGGCACACCTCCCGAGGTGCTGTTCGAGTCGTCGACCCTGTTCAAGAACCCCTATGGCTGGTCACCGGACGGTCGGTGGGTCACGTTCGAGCAGCCGGTCGCCGGGACGGGCTGGGACGTATGGATGGTGCCGATGGACGGCGATCACAAGCCGGTGCCGCTGATCCAGGGAACTTCGAACGAAGGCGGCGGTTACTTCTCGCCGGATGGTCGCTGGCTGGCCTACTACTCGGACGAGTCGGGAGGGTACGAGATGTACGTGCGGCCGTTTCCCGGCCCCGGTCCGCGGCATTCGATCATGGCGTCCCGCTTCGGCGCCTCCGCGTTCATCCGCGGCTGCTGGTGGTCCGCCGACGGACGCGAACTCCTGATGTTGAACTCCGATGGACTCATCCGTACGGTTGCCGTGACCCCCGGCGACACGTGGAGCGCCGGTCGCGCGCGTGAGCTGTTCCGGATTGCCGACAACGTCGCATCGATCTGTCCGTCGTCGGATCACCGCCGCTTTCTCGCGGCCATTCAAGTCGAGGAGCCCTCGCCGCCGGCGATCGTGGTGGATCTGAACTGGAACCGGCAGCTCGCGAAACGATGACCGCCACTCCTCGAACTTCGAAGGCCATGCCCAAGGCCGCCTGGTGCACCCCGATGCTCCACGTCCGCGACGTCGCCGCGTCGATCCGCTTCTACGAGAAGCTCGGCTTCCAGCTGATCGACACCGAGGGCGACGACGATCGCCTCGGCTGGGCGCGCGTCCACTGCGAAGGCGGCGCGCTGATGTTCGTGCCATCGGAGCACGAGGTGAAGGCGGACCAGCAGGGCGTTCTGTTCTACCTCTACACCGACGATCTCGCGGCGCTCCGCGAGCACCTGGTCGCGCAGGGTGTCGCGTGCTCCGATGTCCGGCGTCCCGAGTACATGCCGAGCGGGGAGATGTCGCTGCGCGATCCCGACGGCTACTGCATCCTGATCGGGCACTGGGGCGATGCCGAGCACGACCAGTGGCTGAAGCGCATTCCGGAGAAGCAGGCGCGATGGGCGGAACGCAGCTGAACGCGGCAGACTTCGAGCTGCAGCCGCGGATCAGCGGCCTGCGGGTCGATCTGCGGCCGATGACCGCCGACGACTGGGAGCCGCTGCTGGCTGCGGCGAGCGATCCGCTGATCTGGGAGCAGCACCCGGAATCCGACCGCTGGAAGCCCGAGGTGTTCCGGCGCTATTTCGACGGCGGCATGGCGTCGGGCGGCGCGCTGGTGGTGATCGATCGCACCAATCGGCGGATCATCGGCAGCTCGCGCTACTGCAACCTCGACGCGGCGGCGAGCGAGATCGAGATCGGCTGGACGTTCCTCGAGCGCAAGTACTGGGGCGGGACCTTCAACCGCGAGATGAAGATGCTCATGCTCGGCCACGCGTTCCGGTTCGTGGAGCGGGTGGTGTTCGTGGTGGGCGAGAACAACCTGCGTTCGCAGAAGGCGCTGGAGAAGATCGGCGCACACTTCCTGCGGCGGATGGACGATCCGGAACCGGAGCGGGTCGGCGGCGCGCGCGTCGTGTTCGCGATCGAACGGGCTGCATCCCGGTCGGGTCCGAGCCGATAACCGCTCCAGACTCACATCATTGACAGCCGGACCACCGATGCCCGAACCTTTCTCGCCCATGCACACGACCCGACGCGATACCCGACCCCCCTGGTTCCTGCTGCTGGCGGCTGCCATCACGCTGCTGCCGCCGGGGGCCTGGTCGCTGTGCCTCGACCGGGCGGACGGCCACGTCGCGATCGAGCCGACCGCGGGCGGGTGCGTCGACGAAGGCGATTCCAGCGGGAGCGCCTGCGGCGCGCAGTCGCACGACGCGTGCGAGGACTACGTGCTCGTGCACGGTCAGTTCGCGACCGCGCGCGATGGCGCATCGTCCGACGCGGTTCCCGCCGCCGTCCTGGCTCCGGGAACGTGGCTGGCCATCGCGTCCTCGATCGTTGCGCGAGCTCCGTCCGCGGCCTCGCGAACCCCATCCGCATCACCCGACAAACCCACCGTTCTTCGCTGCTGAGTTTCTCCGCGTTGTGAGCCCGCGGCAGGCGATCGCGCCTGCCGTTCCACCTGCCTGGCTCCGCGGAGGAATCTCCTGTGTCTTCGCTTTCGATGCCCACGGTCGTGGCATGCGCCGCGGCCGGGCTGATCCTGGCATTCGCCGCCCCGGCACGCGGCGCATCGCCCACCCACGTCGCGCCGGAAACCCTGGTCGTCGCGCGGCCCGTGCCGCAGCCGGAGGGCGCCCTTACTCTCGACCAGACGCTCGCGCTGGCGGCCGGCCATCATCCACGACTGCGGGGCGCGGCGTGGCGGCTGCGCGCCGCGACTGCGCGCCGCACCGATGCCGGACGCATGCGCAATCCGACCGTGTCGCTCGACGTCGAGAACTTCGGCGGTGATCCGGGCAACGACTTCTACGAAGCCACCGCCGCGCTCGGACAGACGATCGAGCTGGGCGGCGATCGCGGGGCGCGCGCCGGTGTCGCCGAGGCCGCCGAGCGCGTTGCGTGGGCGGAACTGTCGGCCGAGGAGCGGGAGGTCCTGGCGGAGGTCGCCGAGCGCTACCTGCGCACGTGGGAGCTCCAGCAGCGCGTCCATCAGCTGGCGGAGGCCGAGCGGCTCGCCGAGCGGTCGATCGCCGCAGCGGCCGAACGCTTCCGCGCCGGCGCCGGGCCGGCGGTCGAGCAGACGCGGGCCGAGGCGTTGCAGGCGTTGCGCAGGAGCGAGCGCATCCGCGCGTCCGCCGAGTTGTCGGCGAGCCGCCAGCGTCTCGCTGCGGTCTGGGGCGCGGCCGAGGCGCACTTCGATTCGCTCGCGCTCGCGGCGCCCGGTCGCGTGGCGCTGCCGCCACCGGCCGATCTCGACACCCTGCTCGCACAGCATCCGAGGCAGCAGAGCGCGGCGGCCGGGATCGGACTCGACGAAGCGCGCGTGCGCGAAGCACGCGCGGCGCGCGTTCCGGATCTCGATCTCAGCGGCGGCGTTCGCCGCCTGGGAGCCGGCGAAGTGACCACCTTTGTCGCTGGCGTGTCGATTCCACTGCCGCTCTGGAATCCGCAGCACGGAAGCGTTGATGCCGCGGACGCCGAACGGCAGGCGGCAACCGCACGGGCCCGGGAGGTCGGGCTCGAGCTGCAGGGGTCGCTGCGCGCCGCAATCGAACACTACCAGGCAGCGCAGGAGAGCTACGAGCTGATCGCCGGAACGCTGGTGCCGCGCAGCGAGGAGGTCGTCCGACAGCTGACCGCCGGCTACCGAAGCGGGCGGTTCAGCTCGCTCGAATATCTGGAAGGGCAGCGGAGTCTGCTCGATGCGGAGCTGCAGCGGATCGACGCGGCCGCCGACTCGTGGCGCGCGCGCCTGGCGCTCGAACGCCTGCTCGGCCGGTCGGTCGAGGAATTGGGACCGGGAGGTGGGCAATGACGTTCGCGTCCATGAGTCGCGCGGGGCTGCTGATCGCCGCACTCGCGCTCGCCGGCTGCGCGACGCAGCCCGCCGAACACGAAGAGTCGGGTCACTCGGCCGATGAGCATGGTCCGGATCACGAGGAGTTCGCGAGGGGCCCGCACGGCGGACGTCTGTTCACGGCCGCCGACGTTCAGCTCGAGCTGCTGCTCAAGGACGAGAGCGGCGGGGCGTCGTACACCGCGTACCTGTACGACGGGCACCACAAGCTGACCCGGCCGACTCGTGAAGTGCTCACGGCGGCACTCGAGCGCATCGGTGGCCGCCGCGACAGTGTCGCGTTCCGGATCGATGGCGATCACTTCCACAGTACATCCGCGATCGAGGAGCCCCATTCGTTCCGGGTCGATGTCACGCTCCGGCGCGGAACCGCCCTCGAGCGCTGGAGCTACGAACAGCGGGAGGGCCGCATCGAGCTGCCGGCCGAAGCGATCCGGTCGTCGGGGATCGAAACCGGCAGCGCGGGACCCGCGAACATCGCGGTCACGATCGAGACGCCGGGCGAAGTCCGCCTCAACAGCCAGGGGGTCGTGCACGTCCGTCCGCGCTTCCCCGGTCAGGTCATCGAATTGAAGAAGCAGCTGGGAAGCGCGGTGCGCCGGGGCGAGGACCTGGCGATCGTCCACAGCAACGAGAGCCTCGCCGAATACACGATCACCGCGCCGACCAGCGGAACGATCGTGGGCCAGGAGTCCGCGGCCGGGCAGGCGGTCGATCACGAGTCGGTCCTCTACACGATCGCCGATCTGTCGACCGTGTGGGTCGACTTCCCGATCTACCCGCAGAGCGTCGGCCGCGTGCGCACGGGGCAGCGCGTCCGGGTGCGATCGGAGTCCGGCCCGCCGCTGACGGGGAGCAGCACGATCCGCTACCTGGGGCCGCTGCTCGAGCAGGACACGCGCGTCTCGTACGGCCGCGTCGTGCTCGACAACCGCGACCGGCGCTGGCAGCCGGGCCTCTACGTCACGTGCGCGGTGACGGTCGAGAACGTGGGCGTTTCGGTCGCCGTTCCCGAGGAGGCGATCGTGCGCCTGCGCCTGGGCCCGGCGGTGTTCCGGGCCGAAGGCACGATCTTCGAGGCCCAGCCGGTGGTGGTGGGCCGAAGCGACGGGCAGACCACCGAAATTGTCGCGGGGCTGGAGGCGGGCGCCCGGATCGTGGTGCGCAAAGCGTTCCTGCTCAAAGCGGAGCTGGGCAAGGGGGACGCGACCCATGAGCACTGAGCCGCGGCCCCGCGACCCGCTCGAGCGAACCCTTGCCTTCTCGATCCGCCAGCGCTGGCTGACCGTGATCGCGACCGCGGTGATCGCGGTGCTGGGGATCTTCAACTTCACCCGGCTGCCGATCGACGCGGTTCCGGACATCACGAACGTCCAGGTCCAGATCAATACCGCGGTCGAGGGGCTGGCGCCGATCGACGTCGAGCAGCGGATCACGTTTCCGATCGAAACCGCGATGACGGGCCTGCCGCGGCTCGAGAGCACGCGCTCCCTGTCTCGCTACGGACTGTCGCAGGTCACGGTCGTATTCCGTGACGGCACCGACATCTACTTCGCCCGCCAGCTGGTCAACGAGCGACTCCAGGAGGCGCGCACGCAGCTGCCCGCCGGGGTCGCCGCCCCGGTGCTCGGTCCGATCGCCACCGGCCTCGGCGAGATCTTCATGTGGACGATCGAGACCCGGCCCGGCGCGCTCAAGCCCGACGGTTCGGCCTGGACGGCGATGGATCTGCGCGAGATCCAGGACTGGGTGGTGAAACCCCAGCTCCGGACGGTGCCCGGCGTGACCGAGGTCAACACGATCGGTGGCTACGAGAAGCAGTACCACGTCACCCCGGACCCGGTGCGCCTGATCGCGTACGGGCTCACCTTCCACGACGTGCTGCTGGCGCTCGAGCAGAACAACAGCAGTGCGGGCGGCGGCTACATCGCGCACAAGGGCGAGCAGTACCTGGTCCATGCCACCGGACGCCTCCAGGGCCCGGCCGACATCGGGCAGGTGGTGGTGGCATCGCGGAGCGGAGTTCCGATCCGCCTGCGCGACGTCGCGACCATCGGGCTCGGCAGCGAGCTGCGGACCGGCGCGGCGACCGAGAACGGACAGGAGGTCGTGCTCGGCACCGCGTTCATGTTGATCGGCGAGAACAGCCGGACGGTGGCGCACCGGGTGGCGATGAAGCTCGACGAAGTGAACCGGACGCTGCCCGACGGAATCATCGCCAAGGCGGTCTACGACCGGACCCAGCTGGTCGACGCCACGCTCGAAACCGTCATGCACAACCTGTTCGTCGGCGCGGCGCTGGTGATCGCAGTGCTGCTCCTGCTGCTCGGCAACGCCGTGGCCGCCGGGATCGTCGCGCTGGTGATCCCGCTCTCGATGCTGTTCGCGATCACCGGCATGGTCGAAGGCCGGATCAGCGCGAACCTGTTGAGCCTGGGCGCGATCGACTTCGGCATCATCGTCGATGGCGCGGTGGTGATGGTGGAGAACATCCTGCGCCGGTTCGGGGAACGATCGGTCGCGCTCGGACGCCCGCTCGAGCGGGCGGAGCGGCTGCACGAGGCCTACGCCAGCAGCGCCGAGGTCGCGCGTCCGACGTTCTTCGGCATGGCGATCATCGCGATCGTCTATCTCCCGATCCTCACCCTCGGCGGCATCGAGGGAAAGATGTTCCAGCCGATGGCGAAGGTCGTCCTGCTCGCCCTGCTCGGGGCGCTGCTGTTTGCGTTCACGATCGTGCCCGCCCTGGTTGCGCTGCTTCTGAAGCCCCGGGGCGGCGAGCACGAGAACGCGGTGATGCGCCGCGCACGCCACGCGTACGCGCCGGTGCTTACCCGGGCCCTCCGGCACCCCGGGCGGATGGCGGTGGGAGCCCTGGCGCTGCTGGCCGTTTCGATCGTGCTGGCGGTGCGGCTCGGGAGCGAGTTCATCCCGACTCTCGACGAGCACGATCTCGCCGTGCACGCCCTGCGGATTCCCGGCACCAGCGTCGATCAGGCGGTCGAGATGCAGCGCGACGTCGAGCGCGCGATCGAAGCGCTGCCCGAGGTGGCCTTCGTGTTCGCTCGCATCGGGACCTCCGAGGTCGCGAACGACCCGATGCCGCCCAACGTCGCCGATGTATTCGTGATGCTGAAGCCGCGGAACGCATGGCCGAGCCCGCGCCTGCCGAAAGCGGAGTTCATCGCGAAGCTGCAGCATCGGCTCGACCTGCTGCCCGGCAACGCCTTCGAGTTCAGCCAGCCGATCGAGATGCGGTTCAACGAGCTGATCGCAGGCGTGCGGGGAGATGTGGCCGTCAAGGTATTCGGAGACGATCTCGACGCTCTGCTGGGCACCGCGAACCAGATCGCATCACAACTGCGCTCGGTCCCGGGCGCGGCCGACGTCCGGGTCGAGCAGATCACCGGGCTGCCGACGCTGACGATCGAAATCGACCGTGGTGCGGC
>Ga0111538_10009381_pt1 | contig 13066 bp, 7 predicted proteins | sample SoiMethybrSBSTD1_FD_79669 | JGI IMG/M metagenome (GOLD analysis project Ga0111538, IMG submission 79669) | Bulk soil microbial communities from a Populus tree surrounding site in Tennessee, USA - Soil MetaG P. TD hybrid SBSTD1 (version 2)... | ecosystem: Environmental > Terrestrial > Soil > Tree...
GTGTCGGATGAATGTGACAGGAGTGGACAGGAAGTGACACGAAGGGACAGGAGAGGACATTTTTTGTGCAAAAAAGTGCTTGACCGGTTTCAGGAAAACTCCAAGGGCCAAGGGCCAAATTCCGAGAAGATAAGGAACCCAGGAAGGACGGAAGCCAGGAAGGAAATGAAAAATGCAAAACTTAGAATGAAGAATTGCAAAGTAAGGCTTCGGCCGGTGTGCAGTATGGGCAGGACGTTTTTTGGTCAGAGACTCGTTACCTCGTCTGCTACAAGGAGCTAGGGTTGACGGGGAGTCGTAACGCGGTAGAAGCGGTTGGTGGTCCAGGCTGGGTCGAGGATGGTTTCTACGCGGTTGGTGGGGTTGGCAAGGACATCGGTGAGGCGGGACCAGGGGGCGCTTAAGTTGTCGCGATAGTCCAGGCCGTAGGTGCGGTTGGAGACGGCGCCGAAGTTGAGCGTGGGTAGGGCGGCGGGGGTGATTTGCAGTTGGAGGAAACTGGCGTTGTTCGTCGGGTCGGTGCCAGCGGTGTATTCTTCGAAGTTGGTGAGGCCGTCGAGGTCGGCGTCGGAATTACGATCGCCGGCGGCATTTGGATTCAAGCCATAGTTGTTCTCCCAGTTGTCCGGTATGCCGTCGGTGTCGGTGTCGGCGAGGGTGACGATGTTGACGAAAGGACTGGCGATGCCCGGAGAAGGGTTGGCCATGTTTTTGACGACCGCGCGAAATTGCTGGGTGGTGACGGTGCTCGCGGCGGTGAACGTGAAAAAGTTTGTGCGGGCGAAGACGATGTTGGTCGCGAGCGGGAGGGTGCCGCGGCGCCATTCAAAGGTGAAGGGCAACGGGTGCCCGGTGACGGCAACGCCCAGGGTGACGCGTTCACCGACGGCAACTGTTTGGGCCACCGGCGCCTGCAACAGGGCCGGGGAGATGAGCGGAGAGAGAATGGCGGCCTGGCTGGTGACGGGCCCAATGCGGTCGGAGACGGTAACCGAGTACTGGCCTTCATCGCTCAACTGCACATCTGTGATCGTGAGGCACTGATCTGTTGCGCCGGAGATGTCGGCACCGTTGAAATGCCACTGGTAGGTGAGCGGCGGGTTGAAGGTGTTGGCGGTGACACAAAAAGTGACGTTGGTAGTGGGCAGCGCGGCCGGGTCCGGGCGAATGCGCACGGCGATGTTGGTGGGTTCCTGGATGAAGGAAGGGGGACTCAAGACGGTGAGCGTAGCTATAGCGCTCTCGGCGGAACGCAAACGACTGAACATGACGACTGAGTAACTTCCAGCTTGAGTGGGCTGGACGTTGGTAATCAACAGTGTGGCGTTGGTCGCGCTGTCGATATTGTCGTTGCCGTAGCGCCATTGATAAAAGAGAGGCTCGTCACTGATAGCGGAGACGGAAAAGGTTACATCGGTATAAGCGACGTTGGTGCGGGAAGCAGGCTGGGCAGTGATGGTGAGATTACCCGCATACGAGACGTTGAAGGTGCCCGGCGTAGGAAGAGCGGCGTACCAACTAACGATGTCGTTGCCAAAAAGGGTCGATTCCGTGCCGTAAGGATTCACGACCCAACGCTGGAGTGAGGCACCGGCGCCGTCGGCTGCGAGGGGCCACGGGCTGCGATCATTGTAACGGACGACGTCGATCGCATAGTAAGGAACGCCGTTGGTGGTGGGCGCGGCCGGGACGAGGAGTTCGAGGTTCTCCCCGCTGTTCTGCAAGCCGCCGGTGTATTGGAGGATCGGCACGTTAGCGGGAACGTTGTGGCGCGCCCGAAACGCGGCAGGATCACCGGCGACCAGCAAAAGACGACTGTCCGCAGGCATGACGGTATTCGGAGGGAAGGTGTAGCCAAGCCCGTTGAGCACCCAGATATTCGTTGGATGCGCAGGATCGTAGAGCGCCACGTTAGTAGTAGCGAAATTTCGCAATTCGATGAATTCGTCAATCGGCGCTCGAGGGTGGTAGTGGATTTCGCTGATGATCACGGGACCGATGAGTGGCAGGACGTTTTCCGCGCCCAGCGTCCGGGAGCGTTGCACGGGGAAGTCGAGCGTAGGACGATATAGCCCATAGGAAAACCCTTCGGGCGCGCCACCAAACGAGAAACCGTGAGTGTAGCCGGTGAGTTCGAAGGCGGCGTTGCCAGAGAACAGGTAGACTTCATCGCCGAGAGAACTGAGGCTGAAGCTGTTGCCGATGCCCGGAGTCGGGTTAAAATGGGTTTCGTCGAAAACAACGTAGCCGAAGGGCTGGATAACCGTGGAGTTAGTGATGCGGAATTTCCAGGGCGTGCCGGGGTCGTCAGTCAGGTACCAGCCGGTGATGTCGATGGGGTTGGCGGTGAGGTTTGCGAGTTCGATGGCATCGACCGTAGGAGGGGTTGACGCGCTGAGCACTTCGTTGATCACGACGCCGCCGATGGTGGTGGCGGCGCCGTCTGCTCCCGGCGTGCCGAGACGTTGAGCGCCGGCGCGATACGCGCGTGTGGCGGGATCGGCGAGAACAAGAGAGTAGCCGAAGCCGTCGGCGGTGACGGGCCACGGAGCGCGATCATCGTAGGTCAGCGAGAGGACGGTGCCGCCGTGTGGATGCGAAATGCTGATGGTCTCGCCGGCGTTATCCAGACGGCCCGTGTAGATTCCATTTACGACGACGCCGGGGTAGCGGGTTTGCAAGGCCGCGGCGTTGCGCCCGAGGAGGAAGGTTTGCCCCGCGGCGAGCGTGGTGCCATTCGTGAAGGTGAAATTAACTGCACTGGAGAAAAAGAGCCCGCTGAGATCGAGCGCGAAGCTGCCGATGTTTTTCAATTCGATGAATTCAAGATCATCGCTGTCGGTCGTGCCATCGGCGGGGGGGTTGTACATGATCTCTGCGAAGACGAGGTTGGTGCGCAATGAACTGACGAGATCGACGCGATTTGGCCGGAACTCAAACGGCGGCGACCAGCGGCTCCAGCGGCCGGTGTTGTCCTTGTGGCGCACGCGAGCGCGATAGAGACGCTCGGGCAGGACGTTTGCGGCGGGAACGGTAATGAATTCGTTGAAGCCCGGAATTTCTCCGGAATCCCACGCGGCGTCGATCTCCAGTTTGAGTTGCGTGGGATTGGTGACGATCATGCCGGACGGGTTCACTTCGGCGACGCGCCATTGCATCGAGGCGATCGTTCCCGCGCCCTGGGGATCGGAATAAGGTGAGCTGCGGAAAACGAGTTCGTCGATGGGAATGCCGTTGCTGCCGGTGAAGGTCAAGGTGGGCCGCGCCGGGATCGCTGCATCGATCGCGACGGTGTCCAGGCGCGTGATCCAGCCGCCGGCGCCAATGCTGTTGCGATCGAGCCACCACGCGTTGTTGCCGCCAACGAACATGAAGTTTTTGAGGTCCTGGATATACGCTGGCAGTCCGCCGAGGTTGCCTGGGCCAGGCGACTGGCTGCCCGCGGTGCCGACACTGCGATAGTTGGCGGGCGCAGGCGCATTCGACCATCGAACGTGGTCGGCCGCGGCGACGGTGCGAAGCGGTCCGGCAAACGCGTCAATGATCGGCAGCATCTGGTCGGGTTGAAAGAGCAGGTCGCGCAGTTCGCGCACGACGTTGCGATACTCCTTTTGCATTTCGGGGTTCTGGCCGGAGTCCCCGCCCGTTGCGCCGGAGGGAAAGATGCCGTTAAACAAAATGTCTTCGCCGTTGTTCCAGGTGGGGCCCCATGTGTCGGTGCTGTCGTAGGGCAATTGCATCAAGCGTCCGAAGAAGCTGTTCGCCGTGGTGTAAATGGGCTCGAAATACCACGCGCCATTTTTGTTCGCGCTGGGCCAGGTGTCGTAATGGCGAATGGCCTCGGCGACGGTGAAGTACCGATACCAGTTGGTGTAGTTGGCGTGGGCGTTGAGCCAGTTCGTGGTCTGGAAGCCGGTCAGATTGTTTTCGATGTTGAAGAAGTCCTGGGCGTTGGTCGGGCCGAAAGGCGCCTGGTAGCGCATTTCGTCCAGGCCGAGCACGAAATTATCAACGAGCTTGTAAAGGTTGCCGGGCGGGAGGTTGTGGGTTTCAAGGAAATTGACGTCGTATTTTTCCTGCGCCCAATTCAGGCCCCAGAAGTCGCCGTTGTAAGGATCGGTGCCGGTTTCGCTGGCGCCGCGGATCACGCGAAACTGGAAATGAAAAGTGAGCGGGGCGGGCACGCCGACTTTGTTCCAGAGGAAGTAGTTAACGACTTCATTGAGCGCATAGGTGACTGAACCGCGGTTACCCTGCCCTTTGCCAGTGGTCAACTCGCGCCACTTGGTTGGAAAGCGATTGCCCTGCTGGTCTTTGGCCTCGAGCAGACGCCCTTCCTTGAAGCGAATACGGAAGCTACGCTTGCCGGGATGATAACGTCCGTTGGCGCCGCGCAGGCGGTAAGTCGCGTGATCGTAGACTTCGCCGTCATAGACGACGGCTCCCTCCCAATTAAAATGGAAGCGGCCTTCGTAGCGTCCTGAGCCACCGTTTTGCGGGAGTTGATCGTTGCCATTGAACCAGGCGGTGCACTGGTCCATGTCCGAGGCGCGCGTGATCAGGGTGTAGATGGGCAATGTCTGGAGAGACTCCGATGAAAAGCTCTGGTAGGCCGGGATGCCATTGTAGACGAAATAAGCGAAGTTGAGCGACGGGTCGTCTTCGAAGGGAGCGCGGCGGGCGACTCCAGGTCCATCCGTGGCGGTGATACGGTAGCGTACGAGGGTACGGTTGGCCTGTGGGGGAATAAGCCAGGAGTAGATGTCATCTCCGGCCACGGCGTCGCCGTTCAGCCCGTCATCTCGCATCGGAAATGTTGTCCAGTTGGTCGCCGCCTCGAAGGCCGGATTGAGCGCGTTGGTGAGACCTGGATTCGTGTTGAGGCTGTCGAGCTGCGAGCGGTTGAGCGGGAACCTGGAGGGAATGAAATTTCCCGGCGCGACAAACTGAACGTGCAACCGTACGGGGTCAACGCCCTGAGGATCGGTGATTTTGGCGGTGATGAGCACGCTGTTCGTTGACGTGGGAGTCTGCGGCGTGTGGCGAACCTGGCGTATGTTTGGCGCGGCGTTGGTGGCGAAAACGGAGTTAGTCGCGCCGGGAGTGATGACAAACCCACTGCGCCACGAACTGCCGAGGTCGTTGTCCAGAGCGGGATGGACCAGTTGCATGGAAGCGCCTTCGCCGTTGGCGAGAATGGGCCACGGAAACTCGGACCGATAATCAACGCGATCGACTTCTTCATCGGTCTGGTCGTGCAGGCGGACTTCCTCGCCGTCGCGAGCCAGCCCGCCGTCGAACGGGCCGAGGGCGCTGACGCCGTAGCGGCGCTGGATGGCAGGCGGGTCTTGCGCGATGACCAGGAAGCCGCGCGCGGGAAGAATCGTGCTGGAGGGGATGAGGAAATCGACGCCGCCGCGCAATCGCCAGAAGGAGATGTCGATGGCGGTATCGGTGTTGTTGTAGAGCTCGACGAACTCTTCGCGATCAGGGTTGTAGGACGGGTTGTAATGAATCTCGTTGATCACCACCAAATCGCTGAGCGGCACGATGCGCAGAGCCAATGTTTGCTCGAAGCTCCGGCCCGTGTTATCGGTGCTGCGAACGCGAATCAGGAAACTGGAACCCGCGCCGCCACTGAAAGCCGCGCCGGCGAAGAGTTGATTTCCGGTGATGACGAATTTCGAGTTGTCGCCGAAGCCCGCGACGAGGGCGTAGGTGTGGGTGTCGGTTTCGTTCGGATCGATGGTTCGGAAGGCCGCAATGAACGCTCCCGGTCGCGCGGAGTCGTTGATGTTGGTCGCGCTCAGGACGATGGCCGTTGGCGGCAGCGGCGGTGGATTGACCCTGATCGAAACGGTGGCGGGGGCGGAATCGAAGGTGCCGTCGTTAACTTTGAAGGTAAGCGAGTCGTTACCGTAGAACCCGGGTGCCGGCGTGTATGTCAGGTTGGGCGGAACGCCACTGAGCGTACCGTTGGCGGGTGACGTGACCAGCGAATACGTGAGCGTGCCGCCGTTCGGATCGCTCGCCGCGACGGTGAAGGAGACGGGGGTGTTTAGCGGCGTGTTCGTGCTCAGATTGAATGCAACGGGGATTCCCGGATCGACAGTCAATGTGACCGTCGCGCTGCGAGGGCCGAAGGAGTTGCTTGCGGTAAGAGTGTAAGTGGTGGTGGTGGCAGGACTCACACTGACGCTCCCGCTGGGGACAGCGACGCTGCCGACGCCGTTGTCGATGCTGATCGCGGAGGCGTTCGTGGTCACGTTCCACGACAACGTTGCGGATTGCCCGAGATAAATTCGGTTGGTGCTGGCGGCGAAGGAACGGACCAGCGGGAGATTGATATTAATATGCGCGTCCGTGAGTTCGCGGATGACGTTGGTGATTTCGGTTGGGATCAGGGCCGTGTTGTAGAAGCGGACTTCGGCGAGATCGCCGACAAAGCGGCGAGTCGCGTCTCCCTCGCCGGTGTGAATGCCACCAAAGGACATGCCGGCGCTGTTGCGCGGGCCGGTGGCAACACCCGACGCACTGGCCGGCGCGCGATTGTCCACCTGCACGCGTTGAGTCCCGGCGCCCCAGGTAAAGACGGCGACGTGAAAATTCGTGTCCACGAGGGAGGGGGCGGGAGAAAATGTGGTGATGTCGGGTCCGCCGCTGCCGAAGGCCACGCGTCCCTGCTCGTCGATGACGGTGCCCCAGTCGGCGGTCGCCCCGCCCTGCTCTGCGTCCACGATCCCGCTTTTGCCGTACCATTGCGCCGCGCCGTTGGCGCCCGGCTGGCTCGCACGGAAAACAATGGCGATCGAAAAAGCGGTCGCGCCGCCCACGGGGCTATCGGTCGAAGTCAGCCAATGCCGGTTGAAGCGCACGGTCGAACCGCCGGTGGGTGTTGCGTTTTTGCGCAGGGTGGGTTGCAAGCCGGGCGAGCCCGCAACGACACGATTGCTTTGGCTGGTCCAGGAACCGACGAAGTCGTTGTCATCGAGGTGGTCGAGGTCCGCGGCTACCCAGCGGTCGATCAGTGCGCCGTGAGCAAGGAAAGAGTGCAGGAAAACAAAGAGGACGAATGCACGCACGGTCATAACTGGGTCGTGTGATTGTATCGGCAGCGAGGGCGTGATTGCAATCCAGCTTTCGTTGGCGCGTTATCAAATAAATGTTGCAAACGCGGCATTTGATTGATGGCCATTAAAAGTCTTGTCGTGGAGGCCAAGGCCCCATATCCTCATTTCTAATTCCAATTAAGCATCGATGAGAGCGAAAGGGTCATCATGATGGCGGGAACGATCGATGAAATCCTTCACCAGAAGCGAGGAGACCTGTTTACTATTTCCCCTGACGAGACAGTGTTCGACGCCATTGTGCGCATGGCCGAGAAAAATATTGGCGCGCTCCTGGTCATGTCGGGCAATCGCCTCGTAGGCGTGGTTTCCGAGCGCGATTACACGCGCAAGGTCGCGCTCAAGGGGAAATCATCGCGCGAGACGCGCGTGGGGGACATCGTCACGACGCCTGTCATTTCGGTGTCGCCGACGCACACGATCGAGCAGTGCATGCGCCTGATGACAGAGAATCGAGTGCGCCACTTGCCGGTGCTGGAGGGCGACGAGGTTATTGGCATCGTTTCGATTGGCGACCTGGTGAATTGGATCATCTCCGCGCAATCGGTCACGATTACGCAGCTTGAAAGCTACATCAGCGGGCAGTATCCAGGCTGACATTCCACTCAAGTCCTCCCGGCAGCTTCTCTCCCGCAAATTCCAGGTGCAGGACACGCCGATGCGACGGGATTTGTGCCGCCGAAGATCGATGAAGTAGCAATGGACGCATAACAAGCGCGCTGCCGCCAGCCATGGTACACGTGACACTCTCGCGTTGGCTCCACTTAATGATTTCTTCGTCTGACAGGCGGCCATGCCCGTGTGATCCGGGCAACACCTGCAGCGGGCCGTTGTCATCGAGGCAATCATCGAGGTGAAACCGAATGGTGAGCAGGCGTTCGAGAATGTGAGTTGGCGGTTGCACATGCGCGACTCCTTCCTTGACTGACCAGGCGGAAAAGCCGGGTACGTCCAACTTGCACGCGACTGCAATGGTTACGTCCTGATGCCAGCCGACCGCCCAGTTTGCGCCCGGCCTTTTATCGAAGAGAATGGCGCGCGTAAGAACTGGCTCAGTTCCAAGAATTTCTTCGGCCAACGCGAACACTCCATCGGAGCGCAGCAGGTCGCCGAGGCGTGGGCAAACCGCGAGCACGTTCCTGACGTTCGCGCGGTCCTGCGGGAGTTCCGCGAGGGCCGCGCGGAATTTCTGGAGGTCGTCCGTCGAAAAGAGATGCTCGATGATGACGAAACCGTCGCGATTGAATTGCCGCTTGCCATCGAAATGCACAAGCGAGAATAGCAACGAAGTCGTGGAACGAGAATTCGAAACGGCGATTTAGCCTAAGCCTGATCTTGCGGCAAGGGCTCGACGCGCAAGGTGATCCAGGAGCCGGTGCATTTGCCGGACTCGTAGGTTGAGCCTTTGCGCTTGGCCACGACGCCCTCGAGGGAGAGACGGCCGACTTCCTCGAGCAATTGTTCGGGCTCGCATTCCAGGGAAGGACTGAAGAGCACGTTGGAATCCATGGTGAGGGTGCACAAGCGGCGTTTGCGGCGTTCGACCGGCTCGGTGGTGAGGTCGTGCCCGTTCAGGTGGAGCAAATCCCACGCGAAGAGTTGAAGGGTGGCGTCCTGTTTTGTCTTGTTTGCGCCCGGTTTGGAGTCGGCGTCGAGGGAAATGATTTCGCCGTCGATGACGGCGCGTTCAAATGGCACCCGCCGGAGTGTTTCTTCGATGGACGGACAATCGAGGCGCCGGCCGTCCTCACCGAAGAGTTTGACGCAACGGCCGTCTTTGACAGCGATGGTGCGTTTACCGCCGCGTTTGACTTCATAAACCCATTCGCTGCCGGTGGGAAGCTTCGCAACCTTTTTGCAGAGCATCGGGCGAATAAAACCGGGAATCTTTTTAGCTTTGGCCTTGTCCATAACTTCTCCAATCCAGTTCATTTCATTTCATTTCGGTTCAATGTTGTCGCGAAGACATCTGTTCACAGTCGAGCATGCTACATAATTGGAGGCCTCCCTTGTCCATCGCATGAAAGTAGTAATGGGATGTGATGAAAGTAGTAGGCGGGGTGTGAAGAAAAGAGGCCGATCTCGTGCGGAAATCGGCCTCGACCGCGACGCCCTTTTGTCTTTCCACAGGAGCGCACCGACTCCACCCAACAATGCCGCGGTGGCCGGACTCTGCGTTTACGAGAAGATCGCTGCAACACAAAAAGCGCACAAGCAAGCGGGCGGCTCCACGCTACGAGGCTTGAAAAGACGGAAGCGGTGCCACTAAGGTTCGGCGCATGAAATCACTTTTTCTTTTCGTGGCGTGCGCTCTTGCCCTGGTGGGATGCGGCAAGCGCGACAACGCTGCTGGACCGGGCAACGCGACGGGGAAAGCGTACACGATTGCGGTAATCCCGAAGGGCACCACGCACGAATTCTGGCAGTCGATTCACGCCGGAGCGGTGAAGGCCGAACGCGAGTTGAAGGAGAAGAACGTACCGGTGCAAATCATTTGGCAGGGACCATTGCGGGAAGATGATCGCAACGCGCAGATCCAGACGGTGGAGGGATTCACGACGCGGCGAGTGAGCGGGATCGTGCTGGCACCGCTGGATTCGCAGGCCATGGTTGGGCCGGTGCACAGCGCTATCGAAGCGGGAGTGCCTGTGGTGATCATGGACTCGGGGTTGAAGACGGATCGGTATGTGAGCTTCGTGGCGACGGATAATTATAAAGGCGGGGTACTGGCCGGCGAGCACATGGGCAAACTGCTCGGCGGCAAAGGCAATGTGATCCTGCTGCGTTACGCGGTGGGATCGGCGAGCACGGAAGAACGGGAGGCTGGGTTTTTGGAGGCGTTGAAGAAATTCCCCGAGATCAAAATTATTTCGCAGGACCAGTACGCCGGGCCGACGCGCGAGACGGGTTACCAGGCTTCGCAGAACCTGCTCAACCGGTATGGCAACGAGGTAAATGGAATTTTTTGTCCGTGCGAACCGCCGACGATCGCGATGGCGAAGGCGCTGCGCGACATTGGAAAGGGCGGCGGCAAAGTGAAGATGGTCGGATTCGATTCGGGAACTCAGTCGGTGATCGATCTGAAGAACGGCGACATTCAGGGACTCGTGGTGCAGGACCCGGTGCGCATGGGTTATCTCGGGGTGATTACCCTGTACCAGCATTTGCAGGGCGAAAAAGTGGAGAAGCGCATCGACACGGGCGCGAAACTCGTGACCGCCGAGAACATGGAGCAGCCGGAAATGAAGGAACTGCTCTATCCGCCGCTGGATAAGTATTTGAAATAAGGTTGTGGCGTTGCGACTGAAAATGTCCGGGGTGCAGAAGCGCTTCGGGGCGACGCAGGCGCTGCGCGACGTGTCGATCGAGGTGGGCGAAGGGGAAGTTCACGCGCTCATCGGCGAGAACGGCGCCGGCAAAAGCACGCTCATGAAAGTGCTGAGCGGCGCGTGCAAACCGGATGCGGGAACGATTCAGTTGGATGGAGAGCTGTTTACATCCAAGGACCCGCATCACGCGCGGCAGTGCGGGATCGCGATGATTTATCAGGAGCTGAATCTCGCGCCGCACTTGAGCGTGGCGGAGAACATTTTGCTTGGGTGCGAGCCGGCGCGATTTGGTTGGTTGAATCGCGGACGACGACGCGAGTTGGGGCGCCGCGCGCTGGCGGAGCTTGGGCACGAGACGCTCGATCTCGATCAACCGGTGAGTGATCTGTCGGTGGCGCTGCAGCAGATTGTTGAGATTGCGCGCGCGTTTATCGGGCACCCGAAAGTCCTCATCATGGACGAGCCGACGAGCAGCCTGACGCAGGATGATGCGGAACGGTTGTTCGCGGTCATCGAACGGTTGCGTCAACGAGGTGTCAGCATCGTTTACATCAGCCACTTCCTTGAAGAGTGCAAACGGGTTTGCACGCGATACACGGTTTTGCGCGACGGCCAAACTGTGGGCAGTGGCGACATGCAGAGCGCGAACCTCGCGGGTATTATTCGGCTGATGGTGGGGCGCGATGTCACGGACATTTACACGAGAGTGCCGCATGGCATCGGCAAACCGGTGCTGGAGCTGCGCAAGTTCCAGGGCGTGGTCAAACCGCGCGGAGTGGATCTGACTTTGCATGCGGGGGAGATCCTCGGCGTCGCGGGATTGATCGGCGCAGGGCGCACAGAAACGTTGCGGGCGCTGTTTGGACTGGACCGCGTTCAGCAAGGAGAGGTTGTCATTTATTCGATGGAGCGGACGCATAGCCACCCGAAGCAGCGCTTGAACCTTGGGCTCGGCTTGCTCAGTGAGAACCGCAAGGAGGAAGGGTTGATGCTCAATCGCAGCGTGGCGGACAATCTCACGGTGACGCGCTACGCGCCCTTCAAGCGGTTGGGCTTTATTCGGGGAGCGCAACAGCGACGTTGTGTGAGCGACTGGATGTCCCGGCTGAGCATTCGCGCCCGCGCGCCCGGCCAGGACGTGATGGAGTTGTCGGGTGGGAACCAACAGAAAGTCGCGCTGGGACGGTTGCTGCACCACGAGGCGAAAATTCTTCTATTGGACGAGCCGACGCGCGGCATCGATGTGGGGAGCAAGGCTCAGATTTACAAACTAATTGGGCAACTCGCTGCAGAGGGCAAAGCGATCATTTTCGTCAGCTCGTATTTGCCGGAGTTGCTCGGCATTTGCGACTGCATCGCTGTGATGTGCCGAGGGCGGGTGGTGGCGGTGAAGCCGACGGAGCAGTGGACGGAAGATACGGTTATGGCCGCCGCGATAGGACACGCCGAAACAAACTCATGAGCCACGAACGCGCTTCCTCCCGCGTTACGAGTTTGTTGAACGCGTTCGGTCCTTTCATTGGATTAGCGGTCGTGGTGGGTCTGCTTGCTCTAAGCCCGACAGTCCGGCCCTACCTGTTCACCGGAGCGAATGTCAAAATCGTCCTTTTGCAGACCGTAATCGTGGCGATTGGCGCGCTCGGGATGACGATGATCATTGTGAGTGGGGGAATCGATCTCAGCGTTGGAGCGAGCGTCGCATTAACGAGTGTTCTTGGGGCGACTTTACTGGTGAAGGGGTATTCGCCCCTGACAGCAATTCTACTAACCATTTTTGCTGGAGCGGCGATCGGCTTAGTGAACGGAACACTAATTGCCACCCTTCGGATCGTCCCCTTCATTGTGACCCTCGGCATGATGGGAGTTGCTCGAGGTGTTGCAAAATGGATTGCGCGCGAGAAGACCGTTAACGCGCCAGAGAGTATAATCGATGAGATTATGCGGCGTATTTCGCCGAACACGCTGTTCCCGTTGCCGCCGGGTGTATGGATCGCGGTGGGGCTTGCGGTTTTGATGGCGGTAGTGATGCGCCAGACCGTTTTTGGGCGCTACGTGTTTGCGATCGGCTCGAGTGAAGCGACGGCGCGGCTGTGCGGGATTCGCGTGCAACTGCACAAAGTCATTATTTATACGGTGGCGGGGTTGCTGTTTGGCATTGCCGGACTGATGCAACTCTCGCGCCTCACCCAGGGCGACCCGACTGTCGCAATCGGCCTGGAATTGGACATCATTGCGGCGGTCGTCATCGGAGGGGCCAGCCTCAACGGCGGGACCGGCAGCATCCTGGGGTCAATGATTGGCGCATTGATCATGGCCGTCCTCAGAAACGGCACCAACCAGATGGGCTGGCCGACTTACATGCAGGAAATCATTATTGGCGCGGTGATTGTTTTGGCGGTGGCACTGGACCGACTGCGTCAAACCGCGTCACGGCAGTAGCCGCTTTCGACTTGCAGAGGCGGACCGGACGCACGATGATGGATTCAGCCGCGGGAACTGATAGGATCACTATGGAAACTGCAAATGCTTCGACCAACGCCCCTCTGAACAGCATGGAGGAGTGGGAAGATTTTCTGAAGGTCCGTTACCCTGAAGAACAGGTCGGCTTCA
>Ga0111538_10009385_pt1 | contig 13063 bp, 24 predicted proteins | sample SoiMethybrSBSTD1_FD_79669 | JGI IMG/M metagenome (GOLD analysis project Ga0111538, IMG submission 79669) | Bulk soil microbial communities from a Populus tree surrounding site in Tennessee, USA - Soil MetaG P. TD hybrid SBSTD1 (version 2)... | ecosystem: Environmental > Terrestrial > Soil >...
CTACGATCTCGGTTACATCGACTTGGAGCAGAGAACCTTGCAACCCCTCGACAACCCGTTCGGTCCGAGGTTGTCACCCATGTCTTAGGTACAATCCGTTACCCATGTCTCCGGGCCGGACACAGCTAAAGAGTAACGGCGCGGCAGGAGACGAACCCATGACCGACGTAGAGGACGACTTCATCGACATGTACGAAGTGCTTGACGCCCTGGAGGCCACCATCAAGGCCGCCGATCCAGCGCGCCGTGAACACTTAGCGAAGACTATCGACGGCTTCCATGAAAGCTTCCCTGAAGAGTTTCACTGGGCCACCGGTGCACAATCGCCGACGCTGCTTTATCACCTGATGATGGCGATAGACTCCGCCTGTCGTGCGGAAGGGTCGAAGCCGCGTCCGGTCTTGCGACTGATGGATCGCAAGCCAGAGAGGTCAGCCTGAAAGGCCCGCCTGACGCGCCGTCGCTCTTGCAGCTGCCTCCGAAGCCCCGCCCCACGGCGGGGCTTTTTTACTGACGGCGGCCGTGCTTGCGGTCGACGGTGGTTTTGAACCCTCGCAGTGGTGCTGGTGGCTCGTCCGGCCCGCGGGCACGGCATGCCAGCGCCCATGCATTCGTCATGACCCATGGGCTGTTCCGGATGCTCCTCGCAAATCCAGCGCTCGCCACCGCACAGTTGCAGTCCGGCTCGGTCATCGCCCGATCCGGTCGGGATAGTAGACGCCGCACAGATCCATGTCGGCTACCACTGCGTGATCGCAAACTCCTCGATTTTGTGGCCATCTTTGAGTGCCGCCTGCAGCCATCGCGGACGCACGCCGCGGCCTGCCCAAGTCTCCGACATGTTAGCTGGGTTGCGATACTTCGCGCCCTTGAATGTGTGCGGAAGGGCTACCTCAGGAACGTGACGGCATAGGCCCGTAGCTTGGTTGGGTCGCGCTGACCCCTCTGGGCTATGGCGGTCATGAGCTTGGCGAGCCTGTCCCGCAGGTCTCTATGCGGAGCAATACTGCCTCTCCCGTGAACCTCCAGCCATGCGTCCTCGCAGGCCGCAGTCAGAGCGCTGATGGTCTCGGGATCAAGGACGTGATCGGAAGGTAAACGCGACTCTACCGCCACTGGCACATCCCCCCTAACCAGAACGACGGCACCATGGGCGTTCCCCTCGCTGCCTAGATGCTTAGGCCGCTGATGCGCGTTCGGCTCGCCCGCTATCTCTGGCCGCGGCGCTCGCACTTGGTGCACGCGAGCCGGACCATGTCCATCGGATACTCGGTCAACGTGACGTAGGGGCGCGGCATCGGCGGCCTAATCAGGGTGGCAGAGCTTGACCAACCGACCACCCTCCGGATCATGTCCGCAACTGGCGGATGGTGGTGGGGTAGCTCCGACAGGTAATGCGCGACCCTGCGATTATCGCGGAGGGCAAGCGTAGATTCCACGCAGCCATCGACTTTCTATCCAAGCCAAATTCAGAATGAGGCACTACCTACACTCGACAACAATTGCGGTAGCTATCATCTTGTGCAATTGTTTCAATTCCTGGGCATTAGCCTCGGATGCGAGGGGGGACACAATGAAACCAGAGCTGTTTGCCGGTCTGTTACTTGCGACTGCGACAGTTCTCATATCGGGCGTGCCACTCAGCACTCGAGCGCTGGCACAGGGTCCTCTCACCATATGCGTTGAGGCTCCTGCCGGGGCGGCCAATATTACTGCGAAACGGAGAGCGACCCGAACAGAATGCAGCCCTAGTGCGGCTAGAACAAATGCAATCTTGCAGGCTAGGGCAAATGCATCAAATGCTCTCCGCGGCGATTGTTTAAACAGGATTTCCGCAACGGAACGACAAGCCACTTGTGGAGCCCAGGGGCTCGCACCCGCGCCGGAGCAGAACAGTGGCATGGGCCTTGAGTTTCGGAGCGTACCGGGAGGCGCAGCGATTAATGCTGCAATTCGCATCAGTGGGCGCCTGTGCGTGGTATTGCGCGACGTTCCCAGTGAATTTCAATCCACCACCCAATCGGATGCGATTTGCGTATTGGACAACTTCCGCCGCACTATTTTTATCGCAAGGTCCCGAGCTCACTGCGCAGTCCAGTGTTCTTTCTGACCGCATCCCTGGGCGCATCCGGCGCGCGAAAAGCCGTGCGCGATGAAAAAAGACCCCCGCCCGGACGGTGCTGTAGATTGCCGGGGCCGCCGCTACTGTGCGATAGGCCCGGCCGACGACACGCTTGACGCTGGCGCGCTCAATTTCGACGCTGCGCAAGCGAAAGCGCGCGAGTGGCTGTCCGCTACCCCGGCCGACGAAGACGCATCAGCGGGGCCGTTTACCGTGGCGCAAGCGATGGACGATTACATCGCGTTTCTTGAGACGCACAGGCGATCGGCATCCGACGCGCGGTATAGGGATCGTGCTTTCATCCGTCCAAAGTTCGGCGACATCGAGGTTGCGGCGCTTTCGAGCCGTCGACTGCGGCGCTGGCTGAACGACCTAACAAAAAATCCGCCGCGATTGCGGACCCGGCAAGGCGAAGCTCAAAAGCATCGCGAGCTCGACGATGGTGACGAAGCCAACCGAGCGCGCCGAGCAACGGCCAACCGGACATGGACGTATCTAAAGGCGGCACTCAATAAGGCTTGGCGCGATGCGAAAGTGAAGTCGGACGCCGCTTGGAGGCGCGTCGAACCCTTCGAAGACGTGGAGAAAGCGCGAGTTCAGTACCTCTCGCGCGCAGAGGCAAAACGCCTCTTGAATGCCTGCGACGTGGATTTCCGCAGCATGGTCCGGGCTGCTCTAGAGACCGGGGCGCGCCTCAGCGTGTCCTGCCACCGGGGCCGGACTGCTGGCATGGCACCATGGTCGACGCTGCCTTCGTGGCTTACGCCTGAATGTTGACATCCTTGAGCGTTTCGAGAAGTTCCCACGCAATCTGCCTCATTGAGGCCAATTCCAAGCCGAGGGATGGATATGTGCGCTCCGGCTCTGTGCCAACTTTTACTATCAGATCCGAAATTTCCGTCCTGGTTATTTTGATGTAATTTGGATCAGTCAGTTCTGGGTCAAAGTGAGATCCGCCTTCCTGATCGCGAAGGGAAAATACCTGCTCCCACCAACGGGAAAATTGTAGACGATGTTGGTCCTCGGGGTTCTTGTCAAGCCGCGGTTCATATCTGCTGAACGGGCCGCTTGCGTCCTGACCAAATACCGCACGAACAATTCCCCAGGTGCTCTTCCCCAGTCGGGCTGAGGAGTTTTCCGTTGAAACAAATCGCAGTGATCCCTTGATGCCAAGCTGTTTTAGCAGGGAGACGCTTCGTCGGTTATCGTGCACAAGAGTGTACACACCGTCGTTGCAAGCCGCGTTGCCTCCCACTGAAGGCCCTCGTCGTAAGACTTGCACGAAGCAATCAACGCAGCCCTTTGATTTTCGAAGGCTTGGATTATCTCGGATCGTGGTCTTGGCCAACCCATCAATGCTAGCCTCCACACATCCGATCGACGTGCGTTAACTGCCGATCCGATTCGGATAGATCGCGCCGCACGGCTCCATGACCTTGCCCGCCGCGATCTTCGGGCGGCCGCAGCGCGGGTTCAATAAAGCCGGTGGGACGTGGGCCAGGACGCGAACGCAACGACATGGCCAATGAATATTCGCCGGCAGCTTAGGAGTCGAGTCGGGGCCTTGAGCGCCTGGTCGTCAACCCATGCTGCCTCCCAATCGCCACGGGGCAAAAAGCGACGCCTGGGAACTAGCACAAGTCTGGCATCGGTAACGACGGCGCAGCTCGGCAACTGTCGTCGCCGCGGTGATCTGCTTGCGCTCAAGCAACATGCGGAATGGCATTTGTACGATGCGGCTGCACCGAGCGCAGCGTGCGTCAATGTGCGTGAAGCCAGCCGCTTCGACTTCAGCAATGGTGCGCGTGTCGATCGCCATGGCGGGGTAGCCTAGGGCTTCCGCGTCTCGTTCGCGATGGCTCGCGGGTCAGCGACGGGAATGTGGCGAAGGCGAAAGTGCTACGGCTCCAATCGTCCGAACTTGTAACTGGCCTGGAGGAACGCGCCCCATCGTACCGTTCTGAGTGTGGCTGCTTGCGGGCCGAAAATGAGCGTCGTTTCTTCGAAATGCACCGTCGTGCTTCCGGGGTTGGGGTGAATATTCCAGTAGCGCCCCCCAATGCCAACCGAGAACGCATCGGTTACATAGTAACTCAGTATCGCTTCCAGTTGGACGCTGGAGTTGATCGCATCGGATCCCGTCTCGGGCGTGGGACCACTGAAACATTCGAGACAAGTCCCGAGTCGCAGCAGATGCGTGTCGCGCGCATCAACGTGCACGTAGGGAAGCCAAGCGGCTTCGGCCGTGACCTTCCATCGCTCGGTTACACGCCACTCGCCGCTGATCCCTACCCGAACCGCGCCCCAATTCGTCTCCTGGCGAATCACTTCCGTTGAGGGTGCGACGTCACCCGGAGCGCAGATAAGTGGATTGCCCGCCGTTTGCGTGCAGCCGAAGGCGTTTAAGCGCTCCTGGGAATAAAAATAGCCGGCGAAAAAGCTGGTTCGAGTCGTTACGGTTCTAAATGCCCAGCCAAAGTCTACGCTGCCGTATATGAGCCTACCATTGCGTTGCTCGCTATCCGTGCTCGAATACGGGAAAAGTGGATGAACTAGAAAATCTTCGTCCTGAAGCGTGCCGCTAGGAATTACGCCGCCGCCGATGAAGCCTTTAACAAACAGGCCGGTACCGTGCTCCAGTCGCCCGTAGAGTTCGCCGGAGTGCGCGAGCAAATCTCTGTACGTGAGCCGGGAGACGAGTACATTGTTCGGGGTCAATGGCGGAAAGGCAAAAAGGTCGAGCTTTGTGGTTCCGCTGCTCGGGAAGTAGCGAGCTCCAAACTCTGCCGACCATAATGGCTGTACGACATATCCGGCGGGCGTTTGGACCCACGGTGTACTGGCGATCGGTGCCGGGAACCAATATGGTCTTCCATCCTCATAAACGTCAGGCATGCGATCAGGGACTGGCGGCCGATACGGATCGTAGCCAGCCGGCGGGCTCGCGGGCGGCGGAGGTCGAACTTCGGCGCGCGCTTGTACCGGCGGTGTACGGGTGACCTGTGACGGTGTACGGCTAACCTGTGACCCAAACCAGTACGGCCTTCCATCCACATAAGCGTCGGGCGGTCTATCGGCTGCTGGGCGCTGATAAGGTTCGTAGCTCGGCGTGGTCGCGGGCGGCGGTGGTCGAAAGTCTTCACCCTTACCTGGAAGGTGATAGGGCGCCGCCGTCGCTGACGTGGCCCAAGCAGCGAGGGCAATGATCGACGCAGCGCCGCGCCCGCACCGCATTGAATTCCCCCCTGCTATCCCCGCGTGTACTTCACTAGACGCGTTGACTGGGAGTCAATCCAGCAAAGGGGCTCGGCAGAAAAACGGGTGTCGTTTCCCGGCGCATGTGACTATGCCGCAACATTCCCGGCTCGCCATCGAGAGGAACGACCGGCGGGACCAGTTCGGCTTGCGGACCATTGCGGATCCGTAGGGAAATCAGGCGTGGGAAAATCGCCTGACGAGCCGAGAGCCATTCATTTCTCCCGCTCGAACACCAGTCTGGCGACCGACGTCTTGCCGGGATGCACGATGCTCGGGCCTGGCGCCGTATCGGCGATCATTCTGTCACCGTCGAACCTAATGTGGCGTCGCTGTTCAGTGCCGTTCCAGGTCTCATTCCAGGAAACATCGACGCTAATGATGAGATCATTGCCTTCGACACGGTATTTGCCAGTAGCGGCGGCCATTGACTTGTGCAGTGCGGCCCTCTCGGCGTCGGCCATTCCACCCTTGCGGCGTTCGGCAGTGAACAGCACCATGATGCGCCCCTCGCGCGTGGCGACTAGGTACCCTTTGGGATTGGCACCAAAAACCTCCTGTGGGGCTTCGCCTTCGACTAATGACTGTTGGGAGATAAGCTTCCAGGTTCCGACGAGCGGGTGCGCCTCTTGCGTGAGAGCGGGACTGCTCAGGGTCAGTAGCAGTGCTGCAAATAAGGCTCGCATAACATCCCCCCTCTGTTGGCACCCGATCCTAACCGCCGTGAGAGCGCAATGGTAAAGCCTGCCGACTATGAGCCGATGACTCTCGGCAACATGCGGCAGTTTGCCATGACGCGCCTAGACGTGTCGTGCCACGGCCATTTGTGTTGGCACCGCGCGTTTGTGGACGTGTCCCGCTACACCGATGACGGGATCGTTGCCGAGCTTGGCCGGCGATTCCGGTGCTCGCGATGTGGAAGCCGCAATATCGATGCGCGGCCGGACTGGCAGCAATACGCCGAGCACTTTCGGGCGATGCGCTAGTGGCGGCCGTGCGAGGCCGCCCGCATCAAGGCCGTGTTCCTCGGCGCGATCGTCGTGCGGTTGCTGTGAGCCACGCATCGCCTCGCCGAATCATCCGTTCGAGATGGTGCGGCTCAACCGCCGGGCACGCCCGGCGGTGAGTTGACGAAACGGAATCCGAGCCGGATTAGACGCCAATCAGCAAGTCATTCCGACCGCGCATCTGCGGACGGCACGGCGGGCATGGCCTCGTGCCACGGGTCGCGCCACCACGACTCCTCGGCGCACCCCCACGCCTCGGCGCGCCGCGACGTAGGCCGGTTCGATAATCTCGATCCGGGTAGATGCACCATCCAGTGCCGCCAGAGGGAGCGAGCCGGCGCGTGCCTCGGAAGTGGCAAATATCAGTCCAAACGAAGCAAGTGCGATGCCTGTGATCCCAAATATCGTTGTCATTTGAAGGTTCCTTTCAACCTATTCGATTGCCGCATTTCCGCGGCGTCGTCAGCTTGGTGACATTTTCGAGGTCCGGCTCTGCGCTAGATCAGTTTGTTGATGGGTAGAATTACCCATTGACGACGCCGGCTCGGCCACCCTTGTTGCCCTACCGAGCCGGCGTCGGTGCCGGTGCCATCACAATCGAGCGCGCGCTGAGGCGCGGGCCTCAGATCGCTGCAACGAACGGAGCCGGCGCCATGGCCGTCGACATGTTCCTCAAATTGGGTCCCATCAAGGGTGAATCCAAGGACACCAAACACAAGGATTGGGTGGATGTCCTGGCATGGTCTTGGGGCGCCAGCCAGAGCGGCACCGCGCACATGGGCGGCGGCGCCGGCGCCGGCAAGGTCTCGGTCCAGGACCTCAACTTCACACACTACGTCGACGCCGCGAGCGCCGACCTCCTCAAGGCAATCTGCAACGGTAAGCACATCGACAAGGCCACGCTCGAAGTGCGCAAGGCCGGCGGCGACGACGCCCTCGTTTACATCAAGGTCGACATGGAGAACTGCATCGTCACCGGGCTGCATACCGGCGGGTCCGGCAGTGAAGACCGGTTGACCGAGAACGTCACCATGAACTTCGAGAAGTTCAAGTACGAGTACAAGGAGCAGACCGAAAAGGGCGGCGCCGGCACCGGCCACGACGTCAAGTACGACATCGCCGCCAACAAGGTCGGCTAGGGCATTTTACTCCTGCACCTGGTACCACGGCGGCCTGACCGTTGACTGCGGCGGCCTGATCGGCGACTTTATGCGCGCCGGCCGGGAGCGGCAAACTCCCGACCGGCACTTGAGCACAACGCACTGGTAAGAGCGCGTCATGCCCCACAACCCTTCTAGCAAAAATCTCGGCACGATTCCGCCTTGGCCGGTGTGTTCCACCATCAGCTAAGGAGAAATCACATACCTACGAAGTCATCCCGCCGGGCCATCCTGGCCGTAGCCCGCAGTGAGGAGGAAATCTTCCCCGCGGGGCGCCGGTTGATTCGCCTTCACGACGCTGACGCTCTCCCCGTGCCCTCTCGCCGTCGCAAGCGGCAACGCAAGCCGAACGACCGGCCGATGACGCAAGAGGAGCGGGATGCGCTGGAATTCGAGGCGATCAAAGTCGAATTCAACTGGTCCAACGACGAATGGGCCGCGCTGTGGTTGCCGTGGGTGAGGGTCGCGGCAATCTACGTGAGGGGCGACCAAGACAAGCTCAAAGAACTGATGGCCGACCTTGTGAAGGAAGGCAATGCGCCAAACCTTCTCGAAGGCTTGACCCGCACCAAACTGCACTTGGAGGCTCTCTACGATCTCGTACAGGCCGCGCTCATGCGATCTTTTCTCATGATCGAGCGGCCTCGGGTATTCGCCGGACAATCCGCCTCCTGAAAGCCGCGTGAACTAACTGGAGGCACCCATGACAACTTCACAAACGGTCGAGTCGCGCTGCCCCGCGCATCAGCTTGCCCTAGAAGCGGAGACGGTCCTTGCTGCGATCGATAAGCTGCACGCCGACCCCGACGAAATTGGGGGGGCTCGAGACCGGCGGCTTCATCAGAGGCTAGACGCCATCGAACTGCAGGCGAGCTACACCCAGCCGACTTCGGCTGCCGGCGCCATCTATCTTATGCTCGTTGCGTACGGTCGATTCAACGTGATCGAGAACTCGATTTGTGCTTCCGAGTATCACCGCGACGTCGATGTGGGTGTGATTGAACGTTGCCAGCACAATGCGCTCAGGTTTTTCGAGGCAACTCACAGAGTCACATTGCCCCGCGCTCGGGACTACCACTCGGGCCCCGATCCGACCGCGCTGCTTGATGACGCGGCGTGACGGCACCTGCAGCCGCCTCCGAAGCCCCGCCCCACGGCGGGGCTTTTCATTTAGGAGACGCCTGCCACAACGTGAGCACCTGGAGCCGCTGGCGCATCAGCACAACTAGCGGGCCCCCCCAAAGCGACCTCCCTCATGGGCAAACTCGGCAATTGCGCCCAGGGCCGAACAGGCGCACAATAAAGGCGCGGAGCGCCACCGTGATCACCACGGGGTGCCCGCATGGCCCACCAATCTTCTAGCACCCAACAATCGGACTCTGCGACGTTGCCGCGCGTTCTCCAACCATGCGGAGAATGCAATGGGGTTGCCTGACTGGGTGCTGATCGGTTTGTGCCTCGGGATTGGCGCGGCCAGCTGGGCCGTTTTCATGTGGCTTTGGTTCTCGTGAGGCCGTCGCCCAGCGGTTAACTCGGGCAGCGCGGCATCGGCGGGCCTACGACTCCCGCTGCAACGCTGATCCGGCAGCGCCTCGCGCGCGGTGTTACTCAGCAGCACCAATCATCGCGACTACAAACCGTTCTTCTCCGACGATCAGAATCGTGCCGCCCTTCAGTCTCGCAAAGCTATGCTGCGCTCCGACGCTCGAGATCTGCTGCAGATCCTTTGGCAGTGGGGTCAATCTCAACTCTGGTGGAGCCGTCATGCCGGCGGCGGGCGCAAACGCCCGCGGAATCGGCTGCTCCTCCACATTCGTCTGCTCGATACCTTGCCGAATCCGCCGTCGCTCTTCCAGGGTCAACCTAAGCTGCCCTCTGATCAGAAGGTCGGGAATGCGCTCCCGTGGCTCGCTAGGAGACGCCTGACCAGTCGTTGCCGGTTCGGGTGCCGGGCTGCTCTGCCGTCCCGCCCCAGTATCGGCGGCAATGCCCAAGGCCGTACTGCCGAGAAACGCGACGGCAGCGGCGGCGGATCGCAGGTCGGTAGCTCCCATCAATCCTTCGCCTTCGCCTTCGCCTTCACCTTCGTCTTGCCGTCCAACCAATCTTCGTTGTTGGCGAGTTGCTCAAGGCCCTTCTGGAGCTTCCTTTGCGTCACCGCCTCTCCGAGAGACGTGGTCTTGTCGGCCCGTTCGCCCGCCTCTTTGGCCTGCTGTCGCAGATCGTCTGCTTTGCTCGGCATGGTACATCCTCCCGCGCACGGCGCCGGCATCGTACACGCAAGTTTAATAGGGGAGGCGCCTCGCGCCTGGCCATGCGCAAGAGTACCCAGACCTCGGTGCATCTGGTACCTATGCCGGGGTCAATCAGCGACCCTTTGCGGCCATCTTAACGGGAGGAATGTCCATGGAACATCAAGCAATCGGCTGGATCGCAGCAATCATCATTGGTGGTATCGCTGGCTGGCTCGCCGAGATGTTCATGAAGAGTCAAATGGGACTTTTGATGAACATCGTGCTCGGCATCGTGGGCGCCGCTATCGCTAGTTGGCTGTTCGGCTTATTTGGTATCAGTTTCGGCCCCGGTTGGCTCGGCTACCTGATCGCCGGATTCATTGGGGCATGCATTCTCATTTTCGTGGTGCGAGCAATCCGGGAACGCGCCTGACCTTGAGCGATGCCCTTGCCGGCGGCGATCTTCGGGCAGCCTGCGGCCAGTGTCAGCCGCAAGGCGACCATGTTGGCGTCGGGGCCGTAGCGCTCGAGCAGCGTCGCCTTGCGGTACTGCCCCCGACGCTCGCATTTCGTGCATGCGAGCCGAACCATGTCGGTCGGATGCTCGGCGAGCGTGACGTAGGGGCGGGGCATGTTAACCTAGTCGTCGCGATGGGCCCCGCCCTTCGGGGGCCCTGGGCTGCCGGGAGGGGGCCGCCAATGAGCGACCGGCTAATACGCTGGCTGGGAATCGCGGCTATGGTCGCCGCAATTGCCGTGGTCATCTCGAACATTTTCCCTGGCGTAGCAGACTTGAGATTCGACCTCACGTCTCTCGCTGGACGCTGATCCGCCAGCGCTCGCGCTCCGGGATCTCATTTTCCTTGATGGCGCGCTCGCTGCTTCCTCGGCGTCCCGCGCCGTCACCGTGAAGGGCGTGCGCTCGGCGCGCTTCCTGCCAAGCCGGAACACGGCCCAGCGGGGCTGCAGGACTTCGCGGGGCTTTTTCATCGGCTTTGCCGTATATCTGCCGTACAGACTTGGGTGTTTCCTCTAAGTCCTTGAAATCGCTGGCGCGCCCTACGGGAATCGAACCCGTGTTTCCGCCGTGAAAGGGCCTCGCGGTCGTCTATGTGTGTCCGCCGTTGTCTACTAAGCCATTGATTTTACTTGCCAAGCTATCCATGGGTGTCTATAGTCGTTTTCCCACGTCGCCGGGACACTGCCGGGACACTAGTCAGGGGGAAGGCGGAAACACCATGGCACGCCGCATCCGTTCGACCGTCGAGACCCGCAGCGCCCGGCTCGCGCTGCCGATTGCCAAGAAACCGACATTCGCTCGGCTTGGTCCTGGCATCTCGCTGGGCTACCGCCGCAACGCCACCGCGGGCACATGGGTTGTGCGGGTCGCCGATGGCAAGGGCTCGAATTGGACCAAGGCGTTCGGGACCGCCGACGACTACCAAGACGCGGACGGCACGGCGATCCTGACCTATTTGCAGGCGACAGATAAGGCGCGCGCGCTGGCCCGTACGAAAGGCACTGACACGTCCGCAGTGGTCACGGTGTCCGATGCGCTCGACGCGCACGAGGCCGATCTAGAGGCTCGCGGCGGCGATAGGGGCAACGTCTCGCGGGCTCGCGGTCACGTTTCCACGGCGCTGGCGCGCCGGCCGGTGGCCATGCTGACCGCGAACGAGCTTCGCACTTGGAAAAACGGACTGGTCAAAGTCATGGCCGCGGCGAGCGTCAACCGGGTCGCCAACACGCTGCGCGCGGCGCTCAATCTCGCGGCCGACAACGACGAGCAGATCCCGCGCGGACCATGGGAGTCCGGTTTGAAATCGCTGCCCGGCGCGGAGAGCGCCAACAACGTGGTGCTGCCCGACGTTCAGATACGGAGCATCATCGCTGAGGCGTACGGCGCGGGCGAGGCGTTCGGCCTGTTCGTCGAGGTGGCCGCAGTCACCGGTGCCCGGCCTAGTCAAATCTGCCGTATCGAATGCAGTAACGCGCAACGCGACCACCTCATGGTGCCGGCGAGCGCAAAGGGTAAACCGGGGGCGAAGAAAATCACTCATCGGCGGGTGCCCGTCGATGGCGGGTTGGCGCGGCGGCTGTTGGCACTGGCCAAGGGGCGAGGGGAGCGCGAGCCGTTATTGCGCAAGCCGAGCGGCGAGCCTTGGGCAAAGAGCGACCATACCCGACCGTTCCGCCGTGTGGCAGAGCGCACCGGACTCGATCCGGAGGAGGTCACAATCTACGCGCTCCGGCACAGCAGCATCGTTCGACAATTGCACGCGAATGTGCCGATCCGCCTCGTGGCGGTGCTGCACGACACGAGCGTGGCTATGATCGAGCGGCACTATTCGGCCCACATTGACCAACACGTCGACGACGCGGTGGTGCGCAAGACGAGCTTGAAGTTTCGGCGGACGACGCAAGGCGGGCTTACCCCTTGACACCATAAGACGGCGCACCTACGTGCAAGGGCGTCGGCATCAACGGGCACATGTGCCTAGGCGTCAGCGTACGTTCACCCGGATAGCTAACCGAGGTTTGTCCCGACACCCACCCGCGTCGCCGAGCAAGCGTCGCTGACCTAGGAGTTCGCCCATGGTGGCGACTGCTGGGCAGCGCGATGCTGCCCGTAATTCCCCGACTTTAATCACTGACCCGTCGCTAACCATCCAGGAGTTCTGCGCGGCCGAGAAGGTGTCTCGGCCGATGATCTACGCCCTCTGGAAGGCAGGCAAAGGGCCTCGTTACTACTACGTTGGCACGCATCGGCGGATTTCTGCCGAAGCTCGGCGCGAGTGGCGGCAGCGACTTGAGGCTGAAGCCACGTATAGCGCGGCGGCTGCGTCATGAGCGACAACGAGACGCCAGCAGCAACCGTGCAGCCCGTGTCGGAGTGGGAAAGTGTAGATCACTTCCAACTCTCCAAGAAAATCAAAGCGCTCATTACCAAAGGCGACAAGGCAAAGGAGAAATCCGAGCAGTTCTACATCGCGGCTGGCTTGGATTTGAAGCGGCCGTTTGCTGCGCCGGCCGGCACGTAACAGCGCACAAAAAGAAAACCCCGCGGCACGTAACCACGGGGCAAAGTGTTTCATCATCAATCAAGTGAGAGAGATAATTATAATATGTCAATTGCAAAGCGCAAGCCCGGAGATGGCTTGCCCGATGGCGTCACAGTATGGGCCGCCGGCGGCTTCATGGTTGTTGAAATAGATAGCGAAGCCACCCTTGAACAATTGAAAGCGCGGGGCCCGATGGGCGAGACCCCCGTTGTGCATCGCCTCA
>Ga0111538_10009386_pt1 | contig 13063 bp, 16 predicted proteins | sample SoiMethybrSBSTD1_FD_79669 | JGI IMG/M metagenome (GOLD analysis project Ga0111538, IMG submission 79669) | Bulk soil microbial communities from a Populus tree surrounding site in Tennessee, USA - Soil MetaG P. TD hybrid SBSTD1 (version 2)... | ecosystem: Environmental > Terrestrial > Soil >...
CCATGATCTCGCAGCAGCTGCCACGCGCCCAGACCCGGCCGCGCCGGAAAGGCCCTACCCGCTGGTGCCACCCGCATGCGCGGTCGGGCCCGCGTGACCGGCTGACAGTCCGGCGTGTCGGGTAGCGTCGGCGTCATGGCCACGATGGTTTCGTTCCACGCCCATCCTGACGACGAGTGCATCGCCTGCGGCGGGGTCATCCGCAAGGCAGCCGAGGAAGGTCACCGGGTCGTGCTGGTGGTCGCCACTCGCGGCGAGCTCGGCGAGGTGCCGGATGGTTTTCTCTCCGATGGCGAGGAGCTGTGGCAGCGCCGGGTGGCGGAGACCCATGCGGCGGCGGAGATCCTCGGCGCACAGCGGGTGGAGTTCCTCGGGTACACCGACTCCGGGATGATGGGCACGCCGGCCAACAACGCGCCGGGCTCGTTCTGGAGCGCCCCGGTCGACGAGGCGGCCAAGAAGCTGTCCGCGCTGCTGGAAGAGGAGCACGCAGACGTCCTGACGTGCTACGACGACATCGGCGGCTACGGTCACCCCGACCATATCCAGGTTCACCGGGTAGGCCTGCGCGCCGCCGAGCTGGCCGGGACCCGCCGCGTCTACCAGAACACCATGAACCGCGACCAGCTGGAACGCGGCCGGGCCGCCTTCGCCGAGCAGGCCGCGGAGGCCGGGCTGGAGCTGCCGGACTCCGACGACGACACCGAGGACTGGGGCAAACCGGAGTCCGAGATCACCGCCGCGGTCGACGTCACCCCCTACCTGGAGTACAAGCGCCGCGCCATGCGGGCACACGCCAGCCAGATCAGCGAGGCGTCCTTCTTCCTGGCCATGCCGGACGAGGCGTTCCGGTTCGGGTTCGGCACCGAATGGTTCATCCGTGACGGCCAGGGCCCCGGCATCACCGAGACCGACCTGCTCGCCGGCCTCTGAATTCCGCCCGCCGCCTTTGAACCCCGCCCGCCGCCGCTGAAACCTACCGGCCGCCTGGGAAACCCGCCCGCCGCCCCTGAAGCCGCTGGCCGCCTTGAACCCTGCCCGCCGCCTCTGAATCCGGCACGCCGTCTCTGAATCGCGCCGACCGCCTCTGAAACCGCCGGCAACCTAAATCTCCCGGCCTGTGCACGAGGCGATCCCGGCGGGCCCGTCACTCGCCATGCGGCCGGCCGGGCCGACGGCGTCCCGGCCACGACTCAGCGCCCCACTGCCGGGCCGTTCAGCGGCCGAGCCGGGCCCGGGCCAGGCGCGAGAGCGCGGCCGGCCCGGTGATGGGGCTGAAGCGGTCCGAGGCTGCCTGCAGGGTCTGGTACTCGTCGTCGCCGAGCTTGATCTCGGCCGCGGCAACGTTGCTCTCCAGTTGCTCGACACTGGCCGCGCCGGGGATCGCCACCACGGCGGGCCGGTGGATGACCCAGGCGAGCGCGATCTGCGCCGGGGTGGCGGAGTGCGCGTCCGCGACCTCGCGCAGTGTTGCGATCAGGTCTCCGGCCCGGTCCAGGTTGTCCGGGAGAAAGAGCGGGTTGCCTACCCTGACCCGGTTCGCGGGCCGGTTGCCCCGGTGATACCTGCCCGACAGCAGCCCCTGCGCCAGCGGGCTGTAGGCGATCACCATGCGGTCGTGCGACTCGGCGAACGGCAGGAGGTCGCGCTCGGCCGAGCGGTCGACGAGGCTGTAACTGACCTGATTGCTCACCACCCGGCTGCCCAGCGCGTGCTCGGCCGCGCGCCAGCGCCGCAGAGAGTAGTTGCTGACACCCACCTGGTCGACCAGCCCCACCCGCTGCAGCGCGTCCATGCCGCGCATGATCGTCCCGTCGCGGATCAGCGGATTCGCCTGGTGCACCTGGTAGAGATCGAGCCGGTGGGCCCCAAGCCGGTTGGCGCTGGCCACAGCCCGCTGCTCAACCACCGGGGCGACCGGCACCAGCGGGAAAATCTTCGTCGCCAGGAACACCGACTCCCGGTCCTCGCCAAGCGCCTTGCCCAGGATCCGCTCGCTGCGCCCGAAACCGTAGATCTCGGCGGTGTCGAACAGCGTGACCCCCAGCTCGAGCGCGCGGCGGACGATCGCGTGCGCGACCTGCTCGGCGTACTGGTCGCCGTATCCCCAGTCCCGGGACCCGAACTGCCAGGCGCCCAGCCCGATCTTGGAAATCTTCCTGGTGGTGCCGATGTCCAGATAACGCATGGGTCCAGTGTCTGACCCGCCGCCGCGGATCAGCTCCCGTCCGCGGGTTCGAGGATGAACACCGGGATCTGGCGGTCGGTCTTTTGCTGGTATTCGGCGTAGGGCGGGTAGGCGGCGACCGCGCGCTCCCACCACTGTGCCCGCTCGTCCCCGGCGAGCTCCCGGGCGGTCATGTCCCACCTGCGGGGGCCGTCCTGCAGTTCCACGGCCGGGTCCGAGCGCAGGTTGTAGTACCAGCGCGGGTGGGTGGGAGCCCCGCCCTGCGACGCGACCGCGGCATAACGGCCGTCGTGCTCGACCCGCATCACCGGCGTCTTGCGGAGCTTGCCGGTGCGCGCCCCGCGGTTGGTGATGATCACTACCGGCAGGCCGGTGTCCCGCAGCGTCGTGCCCTGTGTCCCTCCCGAGCGCTCATACAGCTCGACTTGGTCACGGACCCAGGCTCGCGTGCTCGGCTCGTACTCTCCTTCGTCTGGCATGCCCCCCAGTCAACACCCCGGCGAGGGTGATCCGCCACGCACGGCCCCGCCCGTAGTGACTTGACCAGGCCGGTGACATCCGCTAAATCCGGCCGGGAGAAGCCCGCCACGTTAGCCGGGAGCCGCCATGTGCGTCGATCACAGTCCTGCTGCCGACAGACCGGCCGTCCGGCATGACGCCGGGCCGGTGCCGCAGATCGATCTGGAGCCGGTGGACTCGGTCGAGATCATCACTCTGATGGACAACGTCACCGACATCTTCATGCCCGATCAGGGACCGGCGCGCCGCCCCGGCCTGGCGGTCCGCCCGACCCGGTCAAGCGCGATCATGGTGGGCGGCCTGGCGCCTGACGTGCTCATCGCCGAGCACGGATTCTCCATGCTCGTCACGGTGCACAAGGGCGGGAGCAGTCACCGGCTGCTGTTCGACGCCGGCACCAGCCCCGGCGGTGTCGTCGAGAACATGCGCCGGCTGGACGTCGATCCGGGCTCGATCGAAGCCATCGTCTGCAGCCACGGCCACTACGACCACACCACCGGCATCGACGGCCTGATCGCGGCGGTGGGCATGGCGAACCTGCCGGTGCTCATCCACCCGCACTTCTGGCGGCGGCGCCGGGTGCTTCTGCCCGGGGTGGAACCGCGGGAGATCCCGAGCGTCAGCCGGAGGGCGCTGGAGGACGCCGGGTTCGACGTGCTGGAGGCGGCTCAGCCCAGTTTCCTGCTCGACGGCTCGGTGCTGGTCACCGGCGAGGTCCCGCGGGTCACCGGCTACGAGCCTGGCTTCCCCCCGCAGCAGGCGTGGCTGGGTGGCCGCTGGGAGCCGGATCCCCTGGTCCTGGACGATCAGGCCATCGTCATCAACGTGCGCGACAAGGGCCTGATCGTGATGACCGGCTGCGGCCACGCCGGGATCGTCAACATCTGCCGCTATGCGCTTGGGCTCACCGGGAACCAGCCCCTCTACGCCGCGATGGGCGGGTTCCACCTCAACGGCCCGCTGTTCGAGCCGCTCATCCCCCGCGTGCTCGACGACCTGGAGGCGATGGGCCCGCAGGTGCTCGTGCCCGCCCACTGCACCGGCTGGCGTGCCCAGCACGCGATGTCGCGCCGCTTCACCGAAGCCTTCGTCCCCAACACCGTCGGCAGCCGCTTCCGGCTCTGACCGGGAGGACCGCCGCTTGGCCCTGAGCAGGGCTCGGGCGCGCCCTCATGGAAGAGCCGCCGGCCGCCGCCGACGTGGCGCACCATTCCCGGTAGCCTCAGCGCCGCCAGAATCCGGCCGGGTCCCCGCCACGCCCGAAACCCGCCGCCTCGGCGATTTCCACCGCCTGGCGGAACTTGTCGGCGACCCGCGATGCCACGTGCGCGTCGCTGCCGAACGACACTGCCGCGCCGCCCTCGTCCCGCCACCAGCGCAGCAGCGTGACCGAGGCCAGGGGGCTGTAGGTGTTGAGCTCCAGCACCCGCCCCGAGGACGCCAGCGCGCGCAGCACCGCCCGGTACTCCTCTTCGAAATCGGATTCCGCGTACGGCCCGGCACCGGCCGGCCAGTGCCGCCTGGGATAGTCCAGGTGGGCCAGGATCTCGAACGCGTCGCTCCCTTTCACCAGCGCGGCCACCTCCGCCAGGTAGCGGCGCATCACATCCGCGGGCGCCAGGATGCGGAACAGGGACGAGGAGTTGACCTGCCGCCCCTCCCAGGCCAGCGCGTGCAGGGACCCGAGCACGCGGTCGAACGGGCCCGCCGCCAGCACCGCGCCCAGGCTGCCCGCGAACAGGTGCGGTTCCCCGGCCTCCACCCCGGACAGGATGCGCAACGAGGGGAACCGGTGACGGCACTCCTCGATGCTGGCCAGGTAGCCGGTGACGTCCAGCGGCCGCGTCGCGTCCCACCAGCCGGGCTTGATCCCGCTCGCGGCGATCGCGTCGCCGGGCCCATAGTTCGTGAAGTCCAGGTGCTCGGTAAAGGCCACAGCCGGGACACCCAGGTCCAGCGCCCGCTGGCACTCATCCACCATCGACACGCGCCCGAACGTGTCGTAGGACCACTGCGAGTGAACATGGTTGTCGGCGGGCAGCACAGGCGGCACCCAGCGAGTATCCCAGCAGCGCCTCACCCGGGCGGGCAGCCCCCATCGGACCGCATTCGCGGGCCGGGCGGATGGTGGGATGGTGGGGCCGGTGGGATTTGAACCCACACTGTAACGACCCTAAATCGTTCGCCTCCTGCCGTTGGGCTACGGCCCCTTCTTGTTTCGCAGTGCCGATCCCGGTCAGATACCGAGTTCCTGCCGCAGCCTGGCGACGTGGCCGGTGGCCTTCACGTTGTAGTAGGCCCTGGTCACAACGCCGCTGGGGTCGATCACGAACGTGGACCTGAGCACACCCGTCGTCGTCTTGCCGTAGAGCTTCTTCTCCCCGTACGCGCCGTACGCCTTCTCCACCTGGTGATCCGGGTCGGACAGCAACGGGAAGGTCAGGTGGTCGCGGTCGCGGAACTTGGCCAGCTTGGCCGGCCCGTCGGGCGAGATGCCGACCACCGTGACCCCGGCGGCGGCGAGGGAACTCAGGCTGTCACGGAAGTCGCACGCTTCGGTGGTGCAGCCGGGCGTCATCGCCGCAGGATAGAAATAGACGATCACCTGCTTGCCGCGCAGGGACGACAGGCTCAGTGGCTTGCCGTCGGCGTCGGGCAATGTGAAGTCCGGCGCCGTGTCCCCCGGCGCCAGCCTGCGCTCACTCACGCGCGCTCCTCTCGGGTGCCCGCTCGCCGGTGACCCCGTGCCGCCGACGGCTGCGGACGCACCCCACCGTACCGGCCACCGGCCTCAGGCGCCGCCGATGGCACCGGCGGGGGCCCGGCCATCGGCCGGGCGATGCCTCGCCGCCATCCCGGCGCTGCGGGCGGCGGTGGCCGGCCGGCAGCCGCTATCCGGCCAGCGATGTGGCGATGACGGGCGCCAGCGCGCGCAGCGCCCGCCCGCGGTGGCTGATCTTGTCCTTCTCCTCCGGGCTCATCTGTGCGGTGGTCAGCTCGTAGCCGTCCGGGACGAAGATGGGGTCGTACCCGAAGCCATTGGTGCCGCGCGGGGAGTCGGTCAGCCGGCCGTGTACCACGCCCTCGGTCACGTGCTCCGTCCCCGACGGCAGCACCAGCGCCGCCGCGCACACGAACCGCGCCCCCCGCTCAGTGGCTGGCACGTCCGCGATCTGTGCGAGCAGCAGCCGCAGGTTCGCCTCGTCATCCCCGTGCCGCCCGGACCAGCGGGCCGACAGCACACCGGGCATCCCGTTCAGCGCGTCCACGCACAGCCCGGAGTCGTCGGCAACCGCCGGGAGCCCGGCGAACGAGGTCACCGCCCGGGCCTTGAGCAGTGCGTTCTCCGCGAAGGTACGGCCGGTCTCGGCCACCTCGGGCATGCCGGGAACGTCGCCGAGGTCGGTTACCGCCGCGCTTACCCCGCAGGCGGCCAGGATCCGCCGCAACTCGGCGAGCTTGCCGGGATTCCGGGTCGCGAGAATGAGCCTGGCCGCGCCGCCGGGCGACCTCATCGGCCGAGCGCGCCAGCCTGCAACCGCGTGAGCTCCGCACAGCCCGCCACGCCCAAGTCCAGCAGCCGGCCGAGCAGTTCGCGGCCAAACGGCTCCCGCTCGGCCGTTCCCTGTATCTCCACAAAGCGGCCGTCGCCGGTGCACACCACGTTCATGTCCGTCTCGGCGGCGACATCCTCGGAGTAGCACAGGTCGAGCAGGGGCTCGCCGTCCACGATCCCGACGCTGACCGCGGCCACCGAGGTGACCAGCGGGTCGCCCTTGGTCCTCTTGCGGCCCTGCAGCCAGCCGACGGCGTCGGCGAGCGCGACGTACCCGCCGGTGATCGCGGCGGTGCGCGTGCCGCCGTCGGCCTGCAGGACGTCACAGTCGATGATGATCGTGTTCTCGCCCAGCACCTTGGCGTCCACGCAGGCGCGCAGCGACCGGCCGACCAGCCGGGAGATCTCCTGCGTGCGGCCGCCCAGCCGCCCCCTGACGGACTCGCGGTCACCGCGGGTATTGGTTGCGCGCGGCAGCATCGCGTACTCGGCGGTGACCCAGCCCAGCCCGCTGCCGCGCCGCCATCTCGGCACCTCCTCAGTGGCGCTGGCGGCGCACAGCACGCGGGTGGCACCGAACTCGACCAGGACCGACCCCTCGGCGTGCTCCAGCCACCCGCGGGTCATCCGTATCTCGCGCAACTGGTCGGGGCTGCGCCCGTCGGCTCGTGACATGCCGAAAGCCTAGTGGCAGCCGGCGCGGTCCGGTGCTCCTGATTCGATCCACCGGTAGACCCGGCGGACTCCCTCGGCCAGCGGGATCTCCGCCCGCCAGCCCAGGTCGCCGGCGGGCCGGTCCACCGCCAGCACGCTGCGCGCCAGCTCACCCGGGCGCGCCGGGCCAAAGACCGGCGATAGCGGTCGGCCCGCGATCCCGGCAATGATCTGCACCAGGTCCAGCACGCTGACCTCCAGGCCGGTCCCGATATTCCAGGTACCGGGGCGGCCCCGGTCGGCCGCGGCCAAGAACGCCGCCACCACGTCGCCGACATAGACGTAATCACGGGTCTGCGAGCCATCGCCGTAAATCGTCGGCCGCGCCGAAGCCAGCGCACTGGCGCAGAAAATGGTAATGACCCCCGCCCCGCCTGCCGGATCCTGCCGCGGCCCATACACATTCGCCAGCCGCAGTACCGAATGAGACGTCCCGTGCAGCCGGTTATACAGCCCGATGTAACACTCGGCGCAATACTTCGCGATCCCATAAGGCGACTCCGGCAGCGGCAGCACATCCTCCCGCGACGGGATCGGTGCGTCCCGCCCGTACAGCGCGCCACCCGACGAGGCGAACAGCACCCGCGCCCCCATCCGCCGCGCCGCCTCCAGCACGTTCACCGTCCCCACCACGTTCGCCCGCGCGTCGTCGGCGGGAAAGTCCACCGACGCCCGCACATCGATCTGCGCCGCCAGGTGACACACCAGCTCAGCGCCCGATCCCTCCGCCACCGCCGCCAGCGCTCCCGCGTCGGTGATGCTCACCTTGTGCAGGGTCACCCCCGGGTCAAGCCGCCCCACCCGGCCCGCCGACAGATCATCGACCACTACCACCTGATCGCCCCTGGCGATGAGCGCATCAGCCAAATGCGAACCAATAAACCCAGCACCACCGGTCACGAGAACCCGCATAACCATCGATCCTAATCCGCACCGGCGCCCCGGCCCGGCCAGCTCAATGTGCCTGTCACTCCGCCCACCGCTTCGCCCGGCGGCCGCCACGAGCGCGCTGGCCCGGTGAGCCGGGCTATGGTCGGAAGGGTGCGCAATCCCGCTCGGGTGCCCACCAGCCCAGCGTCCCCGGAGCCGCGTCCGCCAGGGAGACAGCCGCGGCTCGCGGCCCACGGGGCACGCCGGCTCGCCCGGCTGATCGGCGCCGGGCTGGTGGGCTGCCTCGCCGCGGGCTGCGGCACCGGGGGCACCCCATCCGGGCACGGCACCAGCACGGCCCCGGCGTCCGCCTCCGCGACGGCGGCGGGTTCCGCGGCGGCCGGCCCGCCATCATCGCGCGCCTCCGCGGCGGGCCGCGGAGGCGTGAGCAAGATCCTGGTGATCATGGAGGAGAACCACAGCACGGACCAGGTCTTCCCCGATGGCATGCCGTACCTGTGGCAGCTCGCCCGCCGGTACGGGCATGCCACGCGCTGGGACGCCATCACCCACCCCAGCCTGCCGAACTACCTCGCCATCTTCAGCGGGTCCACGTTCAACGACCCGCAGGACTGCAGCCCGGGCCCCGGATGCACCTATCCGGGACCGTCGGTCTTCGGCCAGGCCCTGGCCCTCGGTAAGACCGCACGCTCCTACGAGGAGTCCATGCCCCGGCCGTGCGACCTGGCGAACAGCGGGGACTACGCGGTAAGGCACAACCCGTGGGCGTACATCCCGGGCGAGGCCGCCGCGTGCCGGGCCGGCGACCTGCCGGCCGGCACGCCGTCCGGCGGGGCCCTGGTCTCGGACGTGCGGGGCGGGACCCTGCCCACGGTCGGCCTGATCACGCCCAACCTCGTCAACGACGCCCACGACGGGACGCTGGCGCAGGCGGATGCCTGGCTGCGGCTCTGGATGCCGGTGCTGATGTCGGGGCCCGACTGGCGGCACGGGCGGCTGGCCATCGTCGTCACGTTCGACGAGGGAGACCCGGTCAATCGGGTGCCGTTCGTGCTGATCGCTCCGGGAGTGTCCGGTGCCGTCATGTCCCAGCCGGCCGATCACTACTCACTGACCCGGCTGATCGACGAGGTCATCGGCGCGCCGCCGCTGCGCCAGGCAGCCAGCGCCCCCGGCATTGTCCAGAACCTGAGGCCCGCGCCGGCGGCCAGCACTCAGCCGAGCTCCAGCGAATAGCCGGAGGCCGCCAGGGAGATCGGCCCGGTGAACGAGGACCCGCGGGCCTCCTCCAGGGTGCGGGCCTGGTCGTTCCACGGCACCAGGTGGGTCAGCATCAGCCGTCCCACCCCGGCGCGGGCAGCGTGCTGCGCCGCCTGCCGCGCGGTCAGGTGCAGGTCGCTCGGCAGGCCGGGGGCTTCGAGGAAGGAGGCCTCGCACAGCAGCAGGTCTGCCCCGCTGGCCAGCTCGACCAGGGCCGCCGACTCGCCGGTGTCGGCGGAGTAGGCGATGCTCCGCCCCGCGTGCTCCAGCCGGAAGCCGAACGTTTCGACCGGATGGTTGACGTGCGCGGTGGCAACCTGGAACGGGCCGATCCGCTGGCTGCCCGGCGTCAGCGTGCAGAACTCGAAGGCCTCCGTCATGCCCGGCGACTCGTCCAGGCCGTAGACCTGCGCCATCCGGGACGCGGCCCCGCCCGGTGCGTACACCGGGATCCGCGGCCGCGGGCCGTCGGGGTGGAAGGTGCGGGCCACGTAGTAGGCACACAGGTCGAGGCAATGGTCGGCGTGCAGGTGGCTCAGGCAGACCGCGTCGATGTCGTACAGGCCTACGTGCCGCTGCAGCACGCCAAGCGACCCGCTGCCCAGGTCGAGCAGGAGCCGGAACCCTTCCGCCTCCAGCAGGTAACTGGAGGCGGGGCTGTCCGGGCCAGGGAACGACCCCGAGCACCCGATGATCGTCAATCGCACGGTCGACCAGGTTACGCGTCGCGGCGGGGCCGGGCGATCCGCCGGCCCGCTACGCCCACAGCTGGCCCTCCAGCCGGGCCTCGGCCTCCTCCAGCGTGCCCGAGTAGGCCCCGGTGGACAGGTACTTCCAGCCGCCGTCGGCGACGATGAAGGCGATGTCGGCGCGGTCGCCCGCGGCCTGCGCCTTGGCCGCCATCGCCAGCGCGGCGTGCAGGGCGGCCCCGGTGGAGATCCCGGCGAAGATCCCCTCGCTGTCGAGCAGTTCCCTGGTCCGGCGCAGCGCGTCGGCCGAGGAGACCGAGAACCGCGTGGTCAGGACCGAGGGGTCATACAGTTCCGGGACGAAGCCCTCGTCCACGTTGCGCAGCCCGTACACCAGCTCGCCGTAACGCGGCTCGGCCGCCACGATCGCCACCCCGGGCACGTGCTCGCGCAGGTAACGGCCCACGCCCATGAGCGTCCCGGTGGTGCCCAGGCCGGCCACGAAATGCGTGATCGAGGGCAGGTCGGCGAGCAGCTCCGGCCCGGTGGTCTGGTAGTGGGCGCGGGTGTTCGCCTCGTTGCCGTACTGGTAGAGCATCACCCAGTCGGGGTGCTCGTCCGCGAGCCGCCGGGCCACCCGGACCGCCTCGTTGGATCCGCCCGCGGCCGGAGAGGAGATCACCTGCGCCCCGTACATCCCCAGGAGCTGCCTGCGCTCGGCCGAGGTGTTCTCCGGCATCACGCAGATCATCCGGTAGCCGCGCAGGCGGGCGACCATCGCCAGCGAGATGCCGGTATTGCCCGATGTGGGCTCCAGGATGGTGGCGCCGGGTGCCAGCAGCCCGTCCTTCTCCGCCTGCTCGATCATGAAGAACGCGGCCCGGTCCTTGACTGACCCGGTCGGGTTGCGGTCCTCCAGCTTCGCCCACAGCCGCACGTCCGGGGCGGGCGACAGCCGGGGCAGCCCGACCAGCGGCGTCCCGCCGACCGAGTCAAGCAGTGAGTCGTACCGCATCAGGCTCGCCCTCCTCGGGGCGCGGCAGCGGCCGCCGGTATGGCGGCCTCAGCGCCGCCCGCCAGCCACCGCCGGCAGCACCGTCACCGTGTCGCCGTCCTTCACCGGCGTTTCCAGCCCGCCGAGGAAACGCACGTCTTCGTCGTTGAGGTAGACGTTGACGAAGCGCCGCAGCCCGGATCCGTCCACCAGGCGCTCGCGCAGCCCGCTGTGCCGGGAGTCAAGGTCGCCGAGGAGTTCGGCGAGGGTGGCACCGGAACCCTCGACCGACTTGGCACCACCGGTGTAGGTGCGCAGGATGGTCGGGATACGGACCTCGATGGCCATGAACGTCGCTCCTGGGTGTGGGCTTTGTCGGCAAGTGCGGGCGGCTGCGGCTCCCATAGCTCCAACCGGCCGCCCTGGGGGATCATTCCGGTCCCGAGCCCGCCGCCGCCGCGGCGATCCGGACCTCCTCCTCGGTTACCGCGCCGTCCACAATGCGGAACGAGCGGAACTCCACCTCGTCCGGGTCGCGGGTCGAAACAAGCACGTAGTGCGCGCCGGGCTCACTCGCGTAGGAGATGTCCGTGCGGGAGGGATAGGCCTCGGTGGCGGTGTGCGAATGGTAGATGACGACGGGCTCCTCGTCGCGCTCGTCCATCTCCCGCCAGACCCGGAACTGTTCCATCGAGTCGAACCGGTAGAAGGTCGGTGACCGCTCGGCGTTGAGCATCGGGATGAACCGCTCGGGGCGGTCGCTTCCGGCCGGGCCGGCGATGACCCCGCACGCCTCGTCCGGGTGGTCCGCGCGGGCGTGGGCGACGATCTTCGCACGCAGTTCGGGGGCAATCGTCAGCATGGATGTGAGCGTAGCGTGAGGATCCATCACCCCAGCGCGCGCACCAGGGAGTCCTGTAGGTAGCCCAGCCAGTGGTAGACCTCGAGGTAGGCCGAGCGCGGGTCCGCCGAGCTGGCCGCCTCCAGTTCATCCTCGTAGTCCTCGGTGATGCCGAGCACGGTCCCGATGGCGAGCCGTACGTCGTTGAGCGCGCGCAGCCACGCCTGCGCGTCTTCGGGCCCGAGCCGGACCTGGCCGCCCTCGGCGGGCAGCGTGGCGAGCACCGTCTGGGCCGCGGCCACCTTGCCCGATCGCAGGTCCTGCTCGGTGTACCGGCGGAACTCGCCCGCCGCCTCCGGATCGTCGCGGTAGGCGTCGGGCAGCAGCCGGGCGAGCACCGGGTCCTGCGGCGGGGAGGTCGGCCCGGTGGCACCGAGCATTGCCGCCAGATCCGCTGGAGACAGGTCCGGCTCGCCGCGTCCCGCCGGGCCATGGCCGGCCCCAGGACCTGCCGTGCCGGAATCGGCCGCGCCGGCCTCGGCCACATCGGGATGCGCCGCGGCGCCGCCCATCAGCTCGGCCACTTGGCTGACCAGGTTGCGGAGTATCACCGCCTGTGAGGCGCTGAAACGCGCGGATACCTTGCCCCGTGACCGCCGGAAAGCTCCCGTGGCCTCCTCCTCATCCGGCTCGTCCGGCCGGGCTCCCGCTGCCGGGCGCCGCTCACCGGTCGTGGCTCACCGTGGCCCACAGACCATAGCCGTGCAGGATCTCGGCGTGTCGTTCCATCTCCTCGCGGGTACCGTTGGACACCACCGCCTTGCCCTTGTGGTGCACGTCGAGCATGAGCTTCTCCGCCTTGGACTTGGCGTAGCCGAACACCTTCTGGAACACGTAAGTGACATAGGTCATGAGGTTGATCGGGTCGTTCCAGACAATGGTCACCCACGGCGTATCGGGCACGGCGTCGAGTCCGGCCTCTTCGCGCTCAACCTCGGCCGGTGCCACACTCATCGCTCATCACCTCCCCGGGCTGAGATTTCCACTCTGCCAGGGCAGCGGCCCCGGCGCGAACCGAGCCGCCCGGCCGGGTGAGTGCGTCCCGGCCGGGCGGCCAGTCCGTAGGCTTCAGTCGTGGCAGACATCCCGGGACAGGCCATCGCCCCTGCGGACGGCACCGGCCTGCTGACCGACCATTATGAGCTGACCATGCTGGCGGGGGCGCTGCACAGCGGCGTGGCCGGCCGGCGGGCGGTGTTCGAGGTGTTCGCCCGCTACCTGCCGCACGGCCGCCGGTATGGGGTGGTGGCGGGCGCCGACCGCCTGCTCGACGCGCTGGAGGCTTTCCGGTTCGGGCCTGACGAGCTCGGCTTCCTGCGCGAAGCGCAGGTCGCGGACGAGGCGGCGCTCC
>Ga0111538_10009387_pt1 | contig 13062 bp, 9 predicted proteins | sample SoiMethybrSBSTD1_FD_79669 | JGI IMG/M metagenome (GOLD analysis project Ga0111538, IMG submission 79669) | Bulk soil microbial communities from a Populus tree surrounding site in Tennessee, USA - Soil MetaG P. TD hybrid SBSTD1 (version 2)... | ecosystem: Environmental > Terrestrial > Soil > Tree...
ATCGACGTTCGTCATGATGAGTGGGGCGTGGACGTCACGCTCTCGAGCTCACAGAAGGGGTTGATGCTGCCCCCCGGTCTCGGCTTCCACGCGATCAGCGAGAAGGCGATTGCGGCCTCGCGCGTTGCGCGGCTGCCGAGATCCTATTGGTCGTGGGAGCCGATGTTTGCCGCGAACGACTCCGGCTTCTTCCCGTACACGCCGTCGACGAACTTGCTCTTTGGTCTCCGGGAGGCCCTGCGGATGCTGCGCGAGGAGGGACTGCCGCAGGTGTTCGCCCGGCACCGTCGGCTGGCCGATGCGACGCGCGCGGCGGCGCGCGCCTGGGGAATCGAGATCCTGTGCCGGTGCCCCGAGGAATACAGCCCGGTTGTGACGGCGCTGATGATGCCTGACGGGCACGATGCCGAAGCGCTTCGGTCGCTCGTCACGCAGCGATTCAACGTGACACTTGGCGCAGGGCTGGGACGGCTGAAAGGGCGCGCGTTTCGCATCGGTCACCTGGGCGACTTCAACGAACCCATGCTGATGGGCACGCTCTGCGCGGTCGAGATGGGGCTGGCGCTTGCCGCTGTGCCGTCGTCGCCGGGTGGCGTGGACGCGGCGATGGCGAGCTTGATCGGCTGACGTAGTCAAAACGGTCTCAATGTCAACCTCGACGGCAAGAAAGCCAATCCGTTCGTGACTCCCGTACAATTGAGGCAGTCGCGTGGGCGCACTTGCCTGCCCCCGCATCTCTAGTAACTGAGCATTCGGCCTGTGTTGAAGAGCTTGAGCTTCAGCTGTCCGTACGCGCGTGTCGCGCAACCTGTATGCGCTCTCTTTGCGCTCGTGGTGTGGCTAGGCGGGGCGGTAGGCGCGCGTGAGCAGATTGATCCTCGGCGTGTCTCCACAGAGCTACGCGGCGGTGCGGTTCTGGGCGATTGGAAGGACTCCTCGCTGGGAGCAATCGACCGGGGCGTGCTCAATCTGGCGCTTGGCGCCGCCAACTGCGCGGCACGATCAGGATCCGTGAGTGATCCGGTCACCCTGACCGTCATCGACTATTCGAAGCCTTCAACGGCGAAACGGTTGTGGGTGTTCGACCTTCGCTCCCACGAGCTCCTGTTCGAAGAGTTCGTCGCCCACGGCCAGGGTAGCGGCGGGAATCTGGCCACGCTGTTCTCGAACGAGCCCGAGACACATCGGTCGAGCATTGGTCTGTTCGAGGCGAAGGATACCTATATTGGCAAGAACGGCTACTCGTTGCGCCTCAAGGGGCTTGACGCCGGCTTCAATGATCGAGCGCTGGAACGTGCCATCGTCATGCACGGTGCCGCGTATGTCAGCGAGGATTTCGCGCGCGCCCACGGACGGCTCGGCCGCAGCTGGGGGTGTCCGGCGCTCCCCGCAGCGGTGGCGCGTGATGTTATCGATCGTGTAAAGGGCTCGGGGCTCGTGTTCGCCTACTACCCCGACCAGCGATGGCTCACCGCTTCGAAATATCTCGGCGGCTGTTCGACCGCGAGCTCAACCTCTCAGGGCGCCGACTCCTGAGCGATCGGAGCGATGAGCGGCGCGACTGCGGGCGCTCCAGACTGCGCAGCGATCGGCGGTTCCATGCGTCGCTGAACGACGACTGGCGCGACCGAACGACCCAGCAACGATGGGTCGCCAACGTGAACTGAACAGAGCTCCCGCGGCTCGCTGCCTTTCGGAAAGTAATCCGCAATCACACTCCCCTCACCGCGGGCGGCTGCCAATTGACAGGCAGGAGTTGCGACCTGCCCCGCAGCCTGACAGATGGGGATCTTTTCCAAATCGGGCGGGATCGGAAACCACTCCGGCTTGGCGTTCGCCGTCGCCCGTTTCATGAACTGGGCCCACGCCGGTACCGCGACTGTCGCGGCAAAGCCGCGCGGGACGATTTGATCCGGTTGATCGCGGCCAAACCACACCCCGGCGACCAGGCTCGGCGTGTAGCCCACGAACCACGCGTCGGCGTACCGGTCGGTTGTTCCGGTCTTGCCGCCCGCTGGAAGCTTGAAGCCCTGTGCGCGAGTACCCGCGCCGGTGCCTTGATTGATCGCGTCCGCCAGCATCGTCGACATCAGAAACGCCGTGTTGGGCTGTAACGCTCGCGTTGCCGGTTGGGATGGTTGCCAGAGGACGTCTCCAGAGGCGTCCTCTACACGCGTGATGAGCGTATGAGGAACGAAGATGCCACCATTCGCAAACACTCCGTAAGCCGATGTGAGGTCGATCAGCGTCACCTCTCCAGTCCCGAGTGCCAACGACGGTACCGACGGCAGCATGGCGCTGATGCCAAGCTGGCGCGCAAAGTACTGAGCGTCGTACAGACCCACCAGCTGAAGGACGCGGGCGGAAGCGCGGTTACTGGATACGACCAATGCCTGTCGCAACGTGTAGGATGCCGCTTCGTGGTCACCGTTCGGCAGCCAGTCGCCCTCGGCCCCCTCGGTCAGTGTGTCCAGATGGTCCAGGACTTCGCTCGGCGCGTAACCGCGTTCGAGCGCCGCGGCGAACAGGATTGGCTTGAATGCCGATCCCGGTTGGCGTTGTGCCTGGGTCGCGCGGTTGAAGGGCGTCTCGTGGAAATCGTGGCCGCCGACGAGCGCCAGGACCTGACCCGATCGCGGATCGATCGCGACGAGGCTTCCTTCGATGGGGTTGTCGCCTGATCGGGCCGGGCGAACGGTCCGTGCTTGAGTGGTCAGCTGCCGCAATCGACTTACGACGGCTTCTTCAGCCGCCTTCTGCAGCTGGACATCGAGAGTGGTGTAGACGTGCAGGCCGCCCCGAAGGACGGCGCCCTCACCAAAGCGCGCGATGAGCTGCCCTCGAACAGCATCGATGAAATAGAGGCCGGGCACGCCGGCTTCGGGATGCTTGGGCAGGAAGGAATTCTCGCGCCGGGGTTCGACGTGCGGAGTCTCAGCCAGGGCTGACTCCAGAGCGGCGGCTGGAAGCCCGCCTGTCCTGAGCATTGCCTGAAGCACGGCATCGCGGCGAGCACGCGCTTTCTTCGGCTGGCTCCGCGGCGAACACGACGATGGGCATCTGATGATGCCGGCAAGGAGCGCCGCCTCGGAATCGTTGAGCGCGGATGCGTCCTTGCCGAAGTAACCGCGCGCCGCCGCCTCCACACCGAAGTAGCTGTCGCCGAAATAGATCCGATTCAAGTAGGTTTCGAGGATCTGATCCTTGGTAAAACGCCGCTCGATTCTGATCGACAAGAGAATCTCACGCCATTTTCGAGACCACGTGCGTTCGCGACCAAGCGACTGTGAACGCACCAGCTGCTGCGTGATCGTGCTGGCGCCCTGCTTGACCCGCCCCGCCCGCAAATTCGTCCACGCTGCGGCGGCGATTCGTCTGAAGTCGATGCCGATATGCGACCGAAACGCGCGGTCCTCTGCCGCGAGCACAGCGGGCACTATCGACGGCGACAATTCATCCAGGCGCCGGTCGGTGCGTTCCTCATCGTGAAGGGAGAACAGGTACTTCCCAGCGCGATCGTAAAGAAGCGTTGCTTGGGGGCCCGAGTCGAGCTCAAACGCTGCCGCGGTTTCGTCCAGCTCGCGGGCGTAGAGGACAACCTGGATTCCGAGCACCAGCGCGACGAGGACTCCGCAGATGAGTGCGGCCCAACGTCCGTGGGATGGAGCTAATTCACTCACGTCATGGCATTTGCAAACGAGGGACCACCGCCATAGCAGGGCTGCCGAGTCGACCTCGGCGCCTGCTCGGTCTGAAGGCAGAACTTGTCTGCGCTCTCGTAAAGGCAGACACTACGTCTGCCATGAGACTTCCGATCTTTTTCGTTTCCGCTCTTGCCACGGTTGGTCTGGTCATCAGCCTGTCCGCACAACAGCCAGCGCCCGTCAGGGCGTTCACCGGCGCGCGGCTGATAGACGGCACCGATCGCGCGCCGATCACCAACGCGACGATCGTGGTCCGCGACGGCCGGGTTGTTGCGGTTGGCCCGGCAGCGACGGTCACAGTGCCTGCGGGGGCTGAACCGATCGCCCTGACTGGAAAGACGGTCATCCCCGGACTCATCAACGCTCACGGGCACGTCAACGTTCCCGATCGCGATCTAAAAACCTACGCCGCTTATGGGGTGACGACGGTTTTCAGCCTGGGCGGGGAGGTGGCGCCACATTTCGCCGCGCGCGAGAGCCAGAACACGGCGGCGCTGAACCGCGCGCGGATCTTCGTGGCGGGGCCTGTGCTGGCGCCCAACACTCCAGCTGAAGCGCGCCAGCAAGTCGCGGAGGCGCACGAGCTGAAGGTCGACACGATCAAGATCCGGGTCGACGACAACCTCGGTACCACGCCGAAGATGCCGCCGGACGTGTACCGCGCGGTGATCGACGAAGCGCATAAACGAGGGCTGCGCGTGGCCGTGCACATCTTCTATCTCGCGGACGCGAAGGGCGTCCTCGACGCCGGCGCTGACTTCATCGCGCACAGCGTCCGCGATGCCGCCATCAGTCCCGAGGTGATTGGACTGCTGAAGTCGCGCGGCATCTGCCTGTGCCCGACGCTGATGCGTGAAGTCTCGACGTTTGTCTACGAATCGACGCCCGCCTTCTTCTCCGACCCGTTGTTCCTCGCGCATGCGGACATGACCCAGGTCAATCAGCTCAAGCAGCCGGCCGCGCAAGCGTCGATGAAGCAGAGCGCCACTGCCCAGCGCTACAAGGCGGCGCTCGATGTTGCGAGCAGGAATCTGAAGACGCTGTCCGACGCCGGCGTGACCATTGCCATGGGGACCGATACCGGGCCGGCGGCCCGGTTTCAGGGCTACTTCGAGCTCGAGGAGCTGGAGCTGATGGCGAAGGCCGGACTCAGTCCGCGGCAGGTTCTTATGGCGGCTACCCGCGACGCCGCGCGCTGCTGGAAGGTGGACAAGGATCTTGGCACGGTGGAACCGGGTAAGTGGGCCGACTTCGTCGTCCTCGATGCCGATCCGCTTGCGAACCTCGCGAACACGAAGCGGATCAACGCCGTATATATCGCAGGAAATCGCGTGCCGCGATGAGCTGGCGAATCGCGTCGAGAACGATGCAGGAACGATGGCAAAATGGGCGCAGCCGGCATGCAGGTGCGTGCCCCTTGGAGGATTGACCATCATGAAACACGCTCTTGTGGGAGTGTCTTGCGCCGCGATGTTCGCGCTCGTCCAGGCACCTGCGCTGCGAGCGCAGACTCCCGGCCAGAACGCGCCGCGAGCCGACGCCCTGATGTCCTCGGCGCTCAAGACGGCGCAAGCCGAGCGCAAAGTCGTGCTGATCGAATTCGGAGCGTCATGGTGCGTCTGGTGCCGGAGCTTTGAGGCGTTCGTTCATGCGCCCGAGGTCAAGCAGATCATCGCCGACAACTACGTGCTCGTGAACCTGACGGTTCAGGAACGTGACGACAAGAAGGCACTCGAGAACGCCGGGGCGCAGGACGCGATGAACAACTGGGGCGGGGCAAAGTCCGGCCTGCCGTTCTATGTCTTCCTCGATGCAACCGGGAAAAAAATCGCCGACTCGAACGCCATGCCTGGCGGGACCAACATCGGCTTTCCAGCCACACCGCAAGAACTCCAGGCGTTCGTGGGTCTCATCGACAAGACCGCACCCAGAATGGGGAAGGCTGAACGGACGACGGTCGTGAACTACCTGAACAAAGTCATCGAAAAACCTTGAGGACCGACATGACAGTCAACCGAATCCTGCGGTCAACGCGCGCGTGTGGCCTTCGCGTGGCGAGTGACGCTCAGTGGCGAATCTGCCTTTTGGCCGGGCTCCTCGTGACCCTGCTATCGATGACGGTGCTTGCTCAGGAGTGGGTTCAGCCACCACGGTCTCAGGCAAATATCGAGGCCCTGGCACGCGTGCAAGTGAAGACCTATAAGTTTGCCGAAGCCGGCAACATCGACATGGAATACCGGCTGTACGTGCCGACCCGCTACGACGCTGCGCGCGCGACGCCACTGGTCATCGCCCTCCATGGGCTGGGGAGCGGCACCAGTTACATGATGGAGTACAACAACCTGGTCGAACTGGCCGAGCGCTACGGCTACATCGTCGCGACTCCGCTCGGCTACAACCCGCGCGGATGGTACGGCGCGAGGGGCCAGGGGAACGAGTTCAATGCCCGGTCGGCCGATCCGGGGCCAGCCAACCTCGGTGCGCTGAGTGAGAAGGACGTGCTCAACGTCCTCAAGATCGTCCGCGACGGCTACAACATCGACAACCGGCGGATCTACTTGATCGGTCAGTCGATGGGTGGCGGTGGCACATGGTACATAGGCAGCAAGTACGCCGACATCTGGGCTGCGCTTGCCCCGATGGCTCCCGCGATCTACATCAACCCGGACATTCTCGAGAACGCCAAGCGGCTCCCGGTGATCGCCATCCAGGGCGATGCCGATCAGTCGGTCGACGTGAAGGTCACGAGGCAGTGGGTTGACAAGATGAAGGCGCTCGGCATGACCTACGAGTACATCGAGGTGCCAGGCGGCACGCATAGCAGTGCCGGCCGGGAGAACATCGACAAGGTGTTCGCGTTTCTGGACCGGCAGCGAAAGCCGTAGATCGGGCCAGAGCGCCTATTCTCCTAGCATCGCCTTTCGCATCAGCGGCAGCGGCATCGGCCCGAGGCTGATGAACGTGTCGTGGAAGTTCTGCAGCGAATAGCGATCACCCATCTTCGCTTTGTAGTCGTCACGAAGCTGCTGGATCAATAGCTTGCCCATCGTGTAGTAGCCGTAGGTGGCGTCCGACGTGCCGCGCTTGGTCTCGGATTTCGCGACCGGTCTGGGCTGGAACCCGTCCTTGACGAACATGTCCTCCGCCTGCGCCATCGTCATCCCCTTGGTGTGCATGCGGATGCCGACAATGAAGCGGACGTCGCGGAGGAGTGCGTCCTGGACCTGCGCCAGCCGATAGCTGGGGTCGTCGGCGTGAAAGCCCTCATCGAGCACCATCTGCTCGCAGTAGTGCGCCCAGCCTTCGCTGTTGGTGGATGCGCCCAGCACCTTGCGGAGATCGGACGGAAACCCCTTCGCGTAGAGGAACTGCAGATAGTGGCCCGGCCAGACTTCGTGGACCGAGACGTTCGAGATGGCCGGGTAGTACCACTGCGTCATGAACTCTTCGGTTTCCGCGGCCGACAGCTTCGGGTTCGGCAGCGTCATGCTGTAGTACGCCTCGGTCGCGACGGTCTCGAACGGTCCGGGGATGTCCATCGACGCGGTCGTGGTCGCGCGCAGGAACGGTGGCGTTTCCTGAACCCGAGCCGGCGGGGCCTTGGGTATCGTCACGATGTGGTGGTCGGTCATGAAGCGGCCGATCGATTCGAGCTCGGCCTGTGTCGTTGTCAGAAGCTTCGAGGGAGCCGGGTGGTTGGCCTGCACCGTGGCCAGCACCTGGTCGAGCGTGCGTTTGGGATCGATGCGGCGCGCGGCATCCGCCAACGCGGCCTGATTGGCCTTCAGATCGCGGTCGGCCATCGCGAGCAGCTCGTCGAGCGGTGTATCGATCATCTCGTCGGCGGCGAGCTTCCGGCGATAGGTCTCTTCGCCAATCGCAAAACTACCATTCGAACGTTTGAGCAGTTCGTCCCGTAACCACTTCTTGTAGTCGCCGAGCGCGGCGATCACCGCGTTGTTGGCTTGCTTGAACTCCGCAACGAGCGCCTGGTCGGTCACCTCGGGGAACGCCGCTGCCACCGCTGTCGCAAAGAAGCTCTGGTTGCCGTCGATCTGTTCGAGGGCGATTTGCGTGTAGATCAGCGGCGGGTTGTCGAGGTTCTTCCGCGCCTCGGCGAGGGCGGCTGGCATCGCTCGTTCTCGCGTGATCAGCTTTCGCAGGCGCTCCGCTGGCCCTGCAAACCTGCGCGTGATCATTCGGTAGGCGGTATTTGTCAGGCCGCTGCTGTAGCCATCCGGGTCCCTGGCCCAAGACCGCACGACTTCCAGCGACAGCAGCTCTGAATCGATTGCACGCAGGAGGAGTTCGCGATCCAGACGATTCGCCGCCGAGAGGGTTTGTTCGGTCGTCGCGGCAACACGATCGCGAAATCGATGCAGCGAGGCCACGGCGTCGGTCACCGCCTGACGGGAATAGTCCTCGAGCCGATCGTCGTATTGGTGAAGGCCGAGCCCAGTGGCGCGCGTCGGGTTTCGGCGGTAGTGATCTTCCAGGTATTCGCGGGCGATGGTGCCGAAGGCCGCATCGCCCGAAGACTGGGATTGTTGCGGTGTTGGCGAGCCGCAGCTGGCAGCCAGGACAGCTGCCAGGAGGCTTGCTCTGAAAAAGCTGGAAGAAAGGTTCAAGAGTGAACCCTTGAACCTATCTATTTGACTGCCACCTTGACGTCCACGGTCGTCCAGCAGCAACCCGAGCCGCCGCCGCCGTTCCCGGAGTAGTCGTTCCCCGTGACCTGCAAGACGTAGTCGCCCGGCTCGCTGAACGATACCGTCGCGGTGCCCTTGCCCTTGTACGGCTCCATCGGTTTGCCGCCGAGCACCGTTTCGAAGTTCACGCGGCCCGCTGCGCCTCCTCCACCCTCACCCCGGCCACCGCCGCCGCCTCCTGCACCCGCTGCACCCGCGCCCCGTCCGGCGCCGCCACGAGCAGGTTCGGGGGTGGTACTGGTGACGGTCACTTTCCCTGGGCCGCGGTACTTGGCAACGTTCACGGTCACGACCGCGCCTTGCGGACCGGCCCCACCGCCGCTGAATCGCGCATCGTCTTCAGCCCAGATGTCGAGTGGCATCGGCGTGCCCACCGTAGCGGTACGGGCGATCGCCTTGGCGATCGTGCCCATTGGCCCTGTGTACGCCGGACCGTTTTCTGCGAATCGCAGCACTGCCGGAAGATTGAAGGTGCCGTCGGGACTCTCTTCTGAGCCTCTGAGCGGAGTGAGGCCGTAGTCGGTGTGCATGTGGAAGGGGATGGTGGTCGTCACCCCGTTCACGGTCAACGTCCACATGATCTTCTGTGTCTTGGGAAATTCCTTCGGCACCGTGACGCTGAAGACACCGTAGCGCCGCCGGGTGAGGAAATGCGTCGGCTGCCCCATATCGGCATTCCCGGGTTCGAACTTGTTGTTCGGGCCGATCGGGATGTCGAGTTCGGCTTCGGTGTTGCGGCTGTAGTAGCCGATCAGGAAGCTGTGGGTGCCATCCGGGTTATCGAACCAACCCTCGTACGCCGGGCTGATGCTCGCCCCGAACTGCTTGAGCGGGGCGCTCGGCAACTGAATCTGCGCCGACACCAATGCGCCACTGGTTGCGAGCAAGAGCGGCGCGCACCAGCGCAGGACAGTCTTTCGATTCATCGATATCCCCTTTTGATCGAGCGTCCGCGAACGCGGGCGAGTGAGGACGGCAGCTCCTGAAACTGAGAACTGCGGGAAGAGCCGAAAAAGCTCTTCCCGCAGGCTGTGATTCGACGTTCCGCCGACTACTGGTTCTGCGTGGCGACCGGCTTCTTGTGCTCGGCCTGCCATGCCTGATACTCGGCGTCAGTGAGGTAGTAGACGTTCATCCACGCGTGGGCCATCTCGTCCACGGTGCGATCGCCGTAGCCCACCCACTGATCCGGGTCCGGATTGTTCTTGTTCGCCTTCGTGTTGTCGTAGAACGCGGTGACATGGACGATCGTGCCCTTCGGGAACGCCGGCGCCGCGTCTTCCGCGTAGATGTAGTTGGTCATCCAGTTGAAGTTGAAATTGTCCACATAGCTGACGACCTGCGTCGTGCCGTCGGGCAGAATCGCTTCAACCTGCATCGCCTTGCCGCGCAGATGGAAGTGCGGCTGGAAGTTGGTGATGACCGTGTTTTCCTTCAGCACCGTGAAACCTTCGGTGTGGCTGATGGTGTTCGGCGGGATGTCGAGCCCGGCCTGCCCGTTCTTGAGACCGGTGAAGCCCACGAGATAGGTGCGGTGTTTCGGTTCCTGGCCTTTGGGATACAGCCAGATGCCGAGTTCCGAGCCGGCCAACACTGGCTCGCCGACTGCGTGCACGTGCTGATCCCAACCAATGCGCTGGCCGGGCTTGATCAGTTTGCCGGTGCCGTCTGCGTAGCGGTCGTAGCCCTTGCCGATCGCCCATTCCATGAGGGTCGGGCGAGAGTTGACGGCTGCTGCCGCGATCGCCGCCGGGTCGGTCGGCTGTGCCGCGCCGCCGCGTCCGCCAATTCCGCGATTGACCGAGTCGACGTCCGGGTCGGCAGGATCCATGACGACGTGAGCGATTGAGTGATGGAGGATCTTGCGGCCGGCGAGGTTCGACGGACGGATCTCAACCATCCGCACCCAGCGCGGCTCAGTGAGACCTTCGATGTCCACCGTCGGACGCCACCACTGATCCTGGCCCACGGCCGGCATCGTGTACTCGGGCGACTTCACGATGAGGTCGGGTGCTCCGTAGCCATCGCGCTCACCCTGCCAATACATCGTCGTCGTCACCGGCTTCGGCTTCGGCATGTCGGCCGGGTTGCCCTGCACGGCACCCTGATCAACCCAGTCGACGATGGTCTGAATTTGTTCGTCGGTGAGAGAAATGTCGTTCTTGAACTTCTGGACGCCAACGCTCTTGTCGATGTGCCATGGCGGCATCTGGCGAGCCGAGACGCGCGCGCGAATCGACTTTGCCCAGGGACGGGCGTCCTGATAGGTAATCAGTGACATGGGCGCGATCGATCCGGGCTCATGACAGTTCTGACATTTGGCCTGTAAGATCGGCGCGACGTCCTTGGAGAACGTCGGTGTCTTCGCTGGGTCGGCAGCCAGGCTGATACCCGGGAGAGCGAGCAACATTCCAGCGGCCACGGCACCAACGGCCCAACGGCGATCAATTCCAACCATCACTGGCTCCTTTCGAACGAAGACAACCGTCGCGCCGCAGGGGTCACACCCCGCGGATCGACATACAATTCCCCTAGATTCTAACAGAACTGTCCGCCAAAACTCAGGGGAAACGAGTGGATCCCGAAAAAGGACGAGTCGGTCGTCGTCTGCCTGCAAAGCTCAACTGGTCAGTGTTTTAGCCTTCACAATCGCGGCCCGGCAGCCTCGGCAGCCCGATTCACACCGCGCCGAGGCGTCGCAGCGCCTCCTGCACCGTGAGATTGCCGTCCGCCATGCTCGTCATGCTGTGGCCTGCCCCGTTTCCAGGAGCTTTCACATTGGCACCCGCCGCGACTAGGCGTTCGATCACGCCGACGTAGTCGCCTCCGTTCGCGCAGCGATGCACCGATCCGAAGGCTGCCCAGCCGAGCGGCGTGCTGCCGTGCTCGGTATCCACGAGGTCGATCGCCACGCCGAGCTTCAACAGTCGCTCAACCATCGGCAGATTTCCCGTCCAGCACGCCATGTGAAGCGTCGTCGCCCCGTCGGTGCCGCGGGAGGCCGGATCGAAGCCCAGGCGCAGCATGAGGTCGGCAGCCTCCAGGCGCCCGTGAAAAACCGCGTCCGGGAGCGCGGCCGTTTCGGCAGGCGAGAGCGATTGGGGCAAGAATGGGTCTTGGCGAATCGCCTCCCGCGCAGCTGGTTCGTCCGCTCGCATCACGGCACTGAGCAGGCGAACACGCGGCGGACTTCGCCGCTCGAGTAATTCGTGAACCGCCCGATGCCCCTGTTTCACCGCCACTTCGTGAGGAGACACGAAGAAGCCAAGCAGCCAGCAATAGATGTTCAACTCCGGAACGGGCGGGTAGCCGGGCCGATGGACACGCGCGGCCAGACAAGACGGATCGGCGTTTATCAGGCGCCGGACGAGTTCGAGATCCCCAAGCCAGGCAGCCATAAAGATGTCAGGGCTCGCGCCGCGCGCGAGCAGTCGTCGGCACACATCAGTTCTTTCGGTGAGCGCGTACTGCGCGGGCGTCGATTTGTGATCGATGCAGCGAGCGTCGATGTCGGCGCCATGATCGAGGAGGTAGTCGGCAATCTCCACGCTCTTCGCCAGATGCAGCGGCTGTTGGCCGTCGCCGCCCCGTTCGTGGACCGCCGCCGGAGCTGCCTCGACGATCGCGCGGAGTTCGGAGAACCACCCGAGGCGGGCAGCGACGTTGGGCGTGAGCCGGGCCCCACGCTCAATCAGGAACCGCGCGGTGTGCTCATTGGCGTTGTCGAGGACCGAAAACGGGCCATTCTCCCAGTTGCTGCGCAGGTGGAGATCGGCGCCAGACGCGATCAAGAGATCGAGCAGTTCGCGATTCTTCGCCGCCATGTGCAGGGCGCGCTGGCCGAAGACGAACACTGGGTCGTTGACATGCTCGCGAACGTGTTCAGAAGTCGCAAGCGATCGGCGCACTCCTGCGATGTCGCCCTTGCGAACCGCGAGAATGAAAGCCTGCATCTCTTCGTTCTGCAAACTACCGTCCACTAAAATTCGGCGGCCGCTTCGCGAGAAACGCGGCCACGCCTTCCTTGAAGTCGGCGCTGGCGTAGCAGAGCGCGATCAAGTCCTCGGCTTCCGCGTCGTTGAGCCGGCGGTGCGCCTGAACCCGGCGGATCATTTCCTTGGCCGCCCGAATCGTCAGCGGCGCGTGCCCGGCGATGGTCGTCGCCAACTCGCGGACCGTCGCGTCGATTTGATCCGGATCGGCCAGGCGTGTGGCCACGCCGAGGGACATCGCCTCCCGGGCGTCGATGAGTCGGCCGGTGATGAGGAGATCCTTGGCACGCGCAGGGCCGATGAGATCGACGAGCCGAGCGGTGCTCGCGGCTGACAGGCAGTTGCCGAGCGTTCTGGCGATCGGGACACCGAACCGCGCATTCGGTGCACAGACCCGGAGGTCGCAGGCGATCGCCATCAGACATCCACCACCCGCCGCCACGCCTTCGACCTGTGCGATGGTCGCCTTGGAGACGCGCTCGAGGCGGTCGATGACTCGATCCAGGCGCTGCTCGTAGCGGATGCCGTCCTGGCGCGAGTCGAACGTCGTAAACTCCGCAATGTCGGTGCCCGAGACGAACGCCTGGCCTCCTGCACCCTTCAGCACGAACACGCGGACCGCCTCGTCGGCGTCAACGCGCTCGCACGCGTCGTAAA